>Ga0114918_10004119_pt1 | contig 12681 bp, 24 predicted proteins | sample LantaG_FD_87015 | JGI IMG/M metagenome (GOLD analysis project Ga0114918, IMG submission 87015) | Deep subsurface microbial communities from Baltic Sea to uncover new lineages of life (NeLLi) - Landsort_02402 metaG | ecosystem: Environmental > Aquatic > Marine > Oceanic > Sediment | place...
GAACTGAAAATGCCAAAAACAACAGAAGAAATAATTAGCACTGCTAAAGATTTAGATAAATGGCAGAAAGACTTTACTAATGAAAACAAATTCATAAATGTGTGTTGGTGGAGTGAAGAAGAATATAAAAAATTAGAACAAGAATTAATAATTGCAAAGGAATGGATATCTTTGCTTGGAAAAAGATAAAATGCCAAAAACAACAGCAGAAATATTAGATATTAATAATAACAATTTTAATTTAGATACGGAAACAAAATTATTTATGAATAAGCGTTGGTGGAGTCAAGACGAAATAGAAGCACTTGATAAAGTATTTTATAGTGTTCCTCAACCATCTGCATTAAAAGAATTATGGGAAAAAACTAAACAAGCTGAAATAGGTGTAAAGAAATGAACGATATAGAATTACAATTAAAAGGAAAATTAGTATCAAAAGAATCGGCAGTAAGTCACATATATCATATTATGGACTTATTTGATATTAAGCCAGAAGAAATAATTTAACTTAGTCGTCTTTAAGTAAAAGATTTTACATTTATTATTTTAATCAATTAGTAGTAACAACAGATATATAAGAATAATAAAAATAAAAAACTAATTGTATAAAGTTTACTTTATAATAGTAAAAAAGTAAAGGTGTGTAATAAATGTACAAAGGAGATAAATCACAACTAAAACCACTATTCAGTAAACACCTAAAAAATAAAAGAATAATTGGCTTTGACATTGAAACACACGGAAAAAACAACACTTTCTACATGGGAGGACTATACCTTCCAGACGGTACATATAAAAGTTTCTACGACAAACAAAAACTATTAAACGAATTTAAGAAAAAGAAATACTACGGAAGTACATACGTAGTAGCAACAAACCTAGCATTTGACCTAGTAGGAACATTCTTTAACACTAAAGAATGGAATAGTAACGATATAATAATGAGTGGGGGAAGAATGATTTCAGCAACCCTACACGCTAAAAACAGACAGAAACTAACCTTTATAGACAGTTTTAACCACGCACCATTAAGTGTTGAACAAATGGGCGAAATTCTCAAACTACCAAAACTAAAACAACCAAAAGCGTTAGGAAAAATACCACAAACAAACCTAGAAGAACTAGAACTAGAAGTTTACAATAAAAGAGACTGTGAAGTAACACAAAACTTTACAGAATTACTAATGAACGGGTATTATGACGCAGGAGGAAAAATAAAACTAACAATAGCGTCCACTTCTTTAGATATTTATAGAAGGAAATATTTAAGATACCCAATTAACAAAGAAGAAAAACTTTTAGGCTGGTGTCCTAATGACATGATATTTAAAAGTTACTACGGAGGAAGAACAGAAAATTTTAAAAGAGGATATATAAAAAGCACTAGCTTTAATAATGAAAATAACACCTTTACAAACGAAGGAATACACTACCGCTTATACGATATTAACAGTTTATACGCTTCATGCATGATAAATAAATACCCCGACCCAAACCACGCTAGATATAAACATGAAGGAAATATCAAACTAATAAACACTTATGAAGGAGTAAGTAAAGTAAAAATGTTTTGTCCTAAAATGAGATATCCTTTTCTAGCTGTAAGATTAAACGGTAAACTAACCTTTCCAACAGGAGTAATAGAAGGCTATTATACTCATGTAGAAATAAGAAAAGCAATAACCCTAGGGTATCGACTAGATACAATAGAAGAAACACTTTATTATAAAAAAACATTTTACCCGTTTAAAGAATTTGTTCTAGATATGTACAAGAAAAGAAACGAATTAAAAGCAAAAAATGACCCTAGGGAAATAGTCTATAAACTAGTAATGAACAGCCTTTACGGAAAATTCGCAAGTAAACACTTAACAGAAACAATATTTTTTAACAAAGAAAACCTAGATAACGAAGGACTAGAAGCGGTAAAAAATAACCCAGCAACAATAATGAAAGATGATAATAACGGAATGATAATAAATAAAAAAATATGTAACGAAGCATACGTTTTACCTATTCTAAGTAGTTATACAACCGCATACGCAAGAATAAAACTATACGACTATCTAGTAAACTATAATGGAATATATTGTGATACCGATAGCATAGTAACAAGTAGAATAATTCCAGAAAGTGACGAATTAGGAAAAATGAAAGTAGATTATGATATTATAGAAGGGATACTTGTTAAACCTAAAATGTATATGTTTAAAATATTAAAGAAAGGAAAAGTAGAAGAAATAATCAAACTCAAAGGAATACCAAAAAAAGTAATTTTTAACAATGAAGAAATCAAAATCAACAAAGAAGTATTTTTAAATATTCTTGACGGTCAAGAAGTTAAATATAAGAAATTCACTAAACTAAAAGAGGGAATAAGAAGAGGATTAATGCCAAACTCTATAATGGACATGAAAAAATACATACAACTAACAGACAATAAAAGAATATGGTTAGATGATTTTAACTATAAAAGTTTAGGTGATAGTTTACCTTTACACATTCCAGAAATAACAATAAGTCTTAACGAATTAGAGGTAAATCAAAAATGCAACCTAACTTTAGTATAAATTTTAGTAATTTCTCAACCTACCAACCAACAGAAACTATAACGGAATACTGCATACAGGGAGTAAACAACACTCAAACAACTATAATAATAGTGCTAAATATAGTTATTTTTATTTATCTCTACTTAGTAATGGTAAAACATGAGAAAACTAAAAAAGATACTTTTTTAAGAATAATTTACTTTAGCATGACATTTTTAAATGCTATTTTGCTCTATTACTGGATAATAGCATAACTAAAAAGGAAAGTTTTAAATAATTCACTACCAAAAAGTAAACCATGAAGTACGCAACTGAACTGATTGAGGTTTTAGTCGCAGTAGTAATCTTTGGGGCATTATTCCCACAGATTAACACCGCAGTTACAAACCTAGGTTTAGACAATATAAGCGTAGCTGGTACATACCGAGACTTCGGTTTTATCGGTTACATTTTGGTACTCGGTCTATTATTCGGTATCATGTGGCTAGGTGTTAGCCAGATGAAAAAACGGACTTAGGCTAAGTAGGTCTAAACTGCAATTCAGAGGGAGTTTTTAAAGCTATAACGCTTGTTTTCGCCCTCTATAAATTCAAGCTAAAAACCCTTTTTTATAAATACTCTTGTGGGGCTGTGAACAAAATGAAAAAAACATTAATATTACCTTTACTATTTATTCTCTTAATAAGTGTGGTAACAGCACAATTAAGTTACGATACTACTATATCTAACCCTACAACACAGAATATTTACGGTTTAACAGAACATTCGGGAAGTCTATATCTATCAACCTATACAGGATTAATGATAGAACTAAATAGTAGCTTAGATGAAATAAACAGTGAAAGTATAGGCTATCAATACGAAAGTTTAACATCAGACGGAAACTATATATACGGTGAATACACTCTCAGCAATCCAGACAGAATATATAAACTAGACCCTAATAACAATTTTTCTCAAGAAAGTTACAGAAACGTACCAGTAACTACTATATTTGTAATGGGCTATAATGACGTAGACGGAAACTTATTACTAGGAACAGCGGAAGGACTTGTTATTTACGATTATGAAACAGACACGATAGTAGACACTATAATCTATGATGAATTAGACGAAAGCGGGGCGTATAGTAACCAATACAGCGTAATAGTAGAAATAGGAGATAACTTTTATATCGGAGTACCTAACGAAACAATACAAATAAACAAGTATTATAATGTAGTACAAGAAATGCTAGTAAAAGATAACACAGGAGTTTATTTTAACGCACCAGTAGGAACGTATTTTAACGGTGTTATATATTCTCGAACAGCGTCACTATCTAACGACATCATAAAATGGAGTAGTACAGGAGAAGAAACAAGCGAATATATTTACTTAAATAACGTTTTTTATTCACCGATACAATGCGTAACAGAACAAGCGGTAACTTATTCTTACGTCCTATGTAATGACACACGATTTATAGAATACGGTGACGGAAGCATAGGTTATCAATGTAACAGTCCAACAGCTGAAACAGAATGTAACGGATTATGCTTAACATCAAGAAATGTTATAGACGGTAACACCTACGTTAGTGGTGCTTGTGACCCTAGTAACTGTGAAGTAGAATGTAAAACCATAGGTGAAGCAACAAGCACAGGATTAACAACATATAAAGTATGTGGTCAATATGATGATGACGTATGCCTAGAGTACGGAAGCGTAATTACTTGCCCAACAGGAAGTTATTTTTATGACGCTGGTTTAAGTTATTGTAGCGAATATAACTATTCAAATTATAATACTACTTTTTTAAATAGTAACTGGTACACTAGCTACAACACAGAAACAGAAGTAACTAGTTTTAGCGAACTTGATTTAACAACAATAATAAATACTTATTTAGCGGGTATAAATCTTTTATCCTCTTATTCTCCTTTAGTAAGTGATGATAATACTTATTTCAAAAGTAAATACTTAGAAAACGGTTATAAAGTGCATAGTGCGTTAAATATTGCTTACGTTAATTTCGGAATAGTATATCCAGATTTAATAGAAGGTAAAGGCTACGCTAGTATAAATTGTGATTATTCAGAAACACCAATAATAGAAAATACTGATAGAGCAATTTTTAACACTACAAGAACAATAACAACAGATGTAACAGGAAAAATAGTTACTACCTCCTTAACATACGTTCTTAATGATACTGATAACATGAGACAAACAATGCTAAGAGTTAGCCCTAGTTTAAACCATGTTCTCGACCTTAACGTTACTAATAAAACAATGGTTGTTTATAGTAATGACGAAGTAATTTTTAATCAAACAACAGCGGACTATATAGAGCTAGTAAACGTTTATTGTGATTATGACTTTATTAATTATTTACGCTCTTGTTACGTTTTTATCAGTGACGGTCTTAACAATTACGAAGTTTATGAAACACCAGTAAGTTTTAGCGGTACACCAGCCCCAGCTAGTACCTACTACGAAATAAGCCCTTCTGATAGTACCTTAGTTACTGGTTACGCTGTAACCTCAATAAGCACTAGAGAAGGTTTTACAGCGTTTAACGAAGGTAGTTATCCTTTCTCTTGTGAAATACTCGAAGGCGGTCAAATAATCAGAACATACCAAAACAATGGAGAAATACCTAGTTACCTAGATTTTAAAGACACTTATCTTAATGTTGATTTAGGTACATTAACACCAACACAAGAAGATAGTACGCAAGACGCTATTTTTGGCGGAGAACTAACACCAACAAAAAAGATTATTTATGCTGTACTCATAAGTTTATTTTTAGCGATAATATTATTTGTTATAACCAGTCAGGAAAGCGTCCCAGAGAAAGCTGGTGGTTTAATAGCTAGTGCTGGATTAATAGGTTCTTTAATCGTATTTACTATTATCGGGTGGCTTCCTGTATTCGTGGCTGTTGTAATGTTTATTCTAAGTGCTGGAATAGTAGCGATAGTATTTAGAAACGGTATAGGTGGCTAAATATGAGTAGCGAAAAAGCTATAATAATATTTTTTATTGTAGTATTCTTTTTTACACTATCTACGTTTATAGGCTTGTATGAACAATATACTTTTTACGATATAGAAAACTCTGGAGAAAATGAAATCACAGCGGGGGCTATTAGTTTTTTACCCGCAGTAGTGCAAGGTTATAAAGATTTACCAATAGCAATAAACCTCATAATTTTCGGAAGTCTAGGCATAATGTTAACGTGGTTAGTTATTGGTAGTCTCCCAACAATGAACGGATAAAAAAAGGATTTTATAATGATGCAACAACATAAGAAACCAAAGGTAACAAGTAAGTCTTTAATTCTACCACCCTTATTAGTAGTCTTGCTTGTTACCTTACTTATTATACCACTAAGTAGTGCATATACTTTAAATGATTATGTATATAATACATCAGAAACAACTATGAACAGTAACCCGACAGATATATTTATTACACCTAACGGTACTACAATATATGAGTATGATTATATATATAAATATATTAAAAAAGGAGTTTTAACACAAAGTTTTAATATTTCAACACTAGAAAATATAACAACAGAAGCAACCCTTATTGAAATATCAGCAAATGGTGAAGCTATAACTTTTGGTGATGACGGTAATTTACTATACGTTCTAGATTTAGGCATTGATAGTATATTAACTTATGAACTATCGTCTTCTTATAATGTTAGCACAGCGAATTTAATAGATACTACTAATGTTTATAATTCTCTTTATGAAGCTCAACCTTCAGGGTTATATATTTCTTCAGACGGTAAATATTTATTTATTAATGGAAGAAATAAAGACAGAATTTATAAATTTAATTTAACATCAAATTGGAATATTTCAACATATACATATGATAGCGATTATTATTATATAAGTCAAACAAGTGAAAGTAAAGGACTATCTTTTACAGATGACGGTTTATATTGTTTTGTTCTTGATAATAGTGCTATATACGGTTATAATATGACATCACCATATAACCTAAGTAGTATGGTGTACGATACAAGATTAAATTTTTCTAACACTAATGATAAAAAAGATTTATTTACTATTAATAATTATTTATATGTTATTGACGCATCAAATGATTTAATAATGGAATATATCGCCCCAGAAGAATTAAGCACTAACTATCCTCCAAATATTGCAACAAGCATAAAACCGTCTAATACCACAATAACACTAAATAGCACCAACCAAACAATAAACATTAACTGGAGTGGTGGGGACGATAATAACAGCGACACAGTAAACACTAAAGTTTATTTCTCGCTATTAGGAAGTAAAACACTATTAGGTAACACAACAACACAATCAATAATTATAAACGCTACCTCAAACGATTATATAACTAGTAACTATTATAAAGTATATCTTAATTTAAGTGATGATAATAATTATACTATAAGCGAAGGAGAAACATTTACTTTTTGTATTAACGAATGGGACGCTTATAATACTACTTGCACTAATAACTTACAAACATTAATTTATAATGATACTAACAACTGCCCTTTAACTTATGACCTACCTATTGATAATGGTAGTGTGAGTGCTTGTGATATAGGTAGTTCTGGAAGTATTAACGTTACTTTAGAAAGTGGTTTCACAACAGAAAATATTTTATTACTAGTAATTTTCGGTGTTTTATTACTCTTATGGTTTATCACAAAAAATAGTATTATAGGAATGATAAACACTTTTTACGCTATAAGCATGGCTGTTTATGCTAAATCAATTAGTAACGAAGGTTTAATAATTGTTGGTTTTGCTTTAATAGCTTTAGTTTATGGTATGGTAACATACCTTTTAATGAAAGGTGGTAAAGATTAATAATTTTAGAAATAAAATATAACGAGGTAAAAATAATGGTTTTAAGTAATGGTGCTAACCTCTCAATAGTAGCGGGAGTAATAGCTTTTTTTAGTAGTGCAATTATTATGTTAATAATTGTTGTAAGAAGAAGATTTCTAACACACACGATAAGAGTAGGTTTTATCTCTAAAGGTGGTTATATTGAGCGTAAACGCTATAAGATGGAAGGTATAGGGAAGACACTCAAAAAAGGAAAAGGAAAATATATTTATGATGCTAAAGCTGTTGTTACAACAAGATTTGGAAAAGAACTATATTACCCTAAAGATAGCACTACACCTATTAAATTTGACGCAACAGGGCTACAAGATGATGCTGATAATATAACGCCTGAAAACCTTAAAGCAATAGTCGAAACAGAGTTAATTGCAAAACTGTTTAAGAAAGAAATATTAAACACTGAAAACATTTTATTAGTAGCGAGTCTTGTACTTAATCTTATAGGTATAGTATTACTTTTTAGTATTAAAAGCGGTGGTGTAATGATTAAAGACAGTCCCGCAAACATAGAACTACTTAAAAAAGTAATGACCGAAGTATTAAAAGGTGTATAAAAATGGTTTTGATAATAAAAAAACTTTGTCCTAACTGTAACACAATGAATTTAATACTACAAGACACTAAGAAAAAACTAATAAAATGTAAGAACTGCAAAAGAAACTTTAATCTTGAAGAACTAAAGGAACTATAAAAAAATGGTTAGCGAGAAAAGACAAACAGAACTAAAAGAAATAGCTCAAATAGAAGACCTAATTAACAAAAGTGTCAAAGAAGAAAAAGAAAGCAAAGAATTATTTAGTAAAAAAGACATTGAAGTAAAAACAGATATAAGCGAAGAAGAAACAAGCATTATAGCAAGGTTAATGTTTTTATGTGATGAATTACAACTAGATAATTTTAGAAAAGCTATTATTAAACTAATGGAATTAAGAGTCAGTAAAGGGCGAAAAAGTCGTAAAGAATATATTGAAGCTCTTAAAAAAGATAATCAATTCATGGGTTTAAATCATGGTGGTAACATAGGAGGTTTTAGTAATGGGCGTTAAAATAACAACAAGCTATATTAATCTTTATGAAAGAACGCTTTATAAAAATAAGAAAGACCTAGAGAAAGACGAAGGATTATTACAAAAAAGTCTTGATGAATGTAAAAATAAGTTTCAAAAAGCTATGTATTTACCTTTAGCCATTCATTTAATGAAAGAAAGAAAACGATTAATAGGTTTAAGTTTGTGGGAGAAAGTACAATTAAAAGGTTTAATCGGTCAACAAAGAGCTTTTAAAAAACTCCTTACTAGATGGGGTGTTCCTCTTGACTAATATCCATTACTTGAAAGATAAAAAGAAAAATGTCAATAGAGATTTAGGTCAATTATACAGTAAAAAAAGAGACTTAATAACCCAAATTAACCGTTTAGAAGAAGCTAAATTAAATCTTAAAATTCGTTTAAGTGTTCTTCGTGAACAACAAAAAAGAAGAAGAGGTAAGAAATGAAATTTAAAGAATTACCAAAAAGTGTGAAATTTGCAATAAGATTTTTTTATTTATGGTTAGTATGGAAATTAATAGTATTAATAGCTTTATTTATTGTAATTATGTGGGGGTAAAGCATGAGTATTATAATTTTTTGTGGAAACATGGGCAGTGGGAAAACGCTTAGTATGGTAAAAGAAGCGTATATCTATTATAAACAGGGATATACCATTTTAAGTAATATGTGGCTGTCTTTTCCTCATACACCCATAAACAGCAAGTATCTTATGGACTTTGCAAAAAACAAGAAACAGATTTATAACAGTGTTATTTTAATAGACGAATTTCATGTTTTCATGGATAGTAGGAGAAGTATAGGTAAAAAGAATTTACTAGGTAGTTTGTTTTTAACACAAAGTAGAAAGCAAAGAGTTAAGGTATTAGGTAGTACACAACACCGTCACCAAATAGATAAGCGAGTAAGAGATAATGCTACCATGTTTATAGACTGTGAGACTAACGAAGTACCTATAACTTATAAAGGTAATAATCTTATGCTAGTAACTAATCGTATAAATACTAGAGATAGATACGAAAAGCGAGTATTTATAGGTAATGACTACTTTAATTTATATGATACTGAGCAAACAATTTTCGAAGAAGATGAGGAACTATAAAAATGTATAACAGCCAGAGTTTATTAAGTAGTCATGGGCGATTTGAAGCAAACATGATACTAAGACTAAAACCAACACCCGAACAAGAAAAAGCGGGGATAAGTGGCAGTAGTTTCGCTGAAACAGGAAGTAGTCAAAGTCCTAATGTTAAAAATCATATTAACCAAATGATAGAAGAAGCGGTACTTAATGCTTTTTACAAACTTAATAATAGACGTGGTGACCGTATATTTAATAAAGATAATTATAATGATGATATAAGTCAATACTTAGAAAGTTATAAAATACTGAGTTATAAAATTCAATATTACGAAGATAGACGATACTCTTATAAGAGAGAGAATAGAGAGGGAAAGTATAAGTACGTTACTTATAGGGACGGTGAAGAACATAAAATAGAAGAACCTGTTTATTTAACACCTAAGAAAAGAAAAGAAAAACAGGATTTAATATTTACTGAAACAGACCATTATAATTATGAAAAAGAAAGAACTCCAGAGGGTATAGTCTGGAAGGTTAAACCTATAAATAAATATAGTAAATAAAAAAAAATATTATTTTTTATACTTGGTATAAACCTACCATTAAACCTATAACAAACCATTCAACCATTATAAGTAAAACCCAGTAAAAACCAACAGTAGTTATAGAAGTATTTCTTTTTTTCTTGTAGTATTTATAATCTGTAATAGAACAACCTAGTCTTTTACGTGCGTCTTCGTCTAGTTTCTCCATTTCTACAACACTAAGACCGTTAAGCAATCCTACTATTTTATAATCTCTGTTTATGTCTAATGGTTTGTTTTTCATTGTTTGACCTCTTGTCTTTTGTAACTCCATAGTTTATAGAGTCCTATACTGTAAGTTTTTACTCTGTCTTCCATTAAGTATTCTTGTAAGTATTTACTTACTGTGTGCCTGTCTAGGTCTACTTGTTGACTGATTTCTTTTATCATGTATCTATTTTTCTTGTTTTTCTTTAAAAAGTTTAAAACTTTTTCTTTGTTGCTCATTCGTATATTTTGTGTCATTCTATTTTTACCTCATTGTTATTGATTAGCCAATTATTTAATTTATCTAATTCTTTTTTAGTAACTTTTAAGTTCTTGTTTAATATTACTAATCTTGTTTCTATTTCTCCTTTACTTATTAACAATTTTTTTGTTTTTTCTAAGTAGTTATCAAGGTCTTTTTGCCTGAAACTTATTGTTTCTTTAATATGGTTTAAATCGCTCATTTTTCTAATACCATTTTTAAAAAAACTAAGTATCCACCTATAATCATGGCTTTATATTCCTCTTCATTGTTCGCTATACTTAACATCAATTTACTAGTCGTATATTCTTTTTCAGAACTTAATTTTGCTCTGATGTTTAAATAATGTTTTTCTTTAACTTCGTTTTCAAGTTCTTCAATTCTTTCTTTACTTAGTTTCATTTTCTTCTATACCTCATTATTTTTGTTATCATAGTCTCGTTACCATGTTCTTTTTAACTTGTATTTCTCCGTTTTTTTCTAGTCTTAGAATAAGTTTACTTGCTACGTTTATTTTACAACTTGCTAGTTTACAGAGGTCGTCTTTGTTTATTGGTTGATATAAGTCAATAAATCTTAATATTTGTTTATAGAGGTCTTTTGTTGGTATCATTTTATAGTCTTTATTTGTATTGTTATTATTCCTTTTCCAGTTTTTCTTATGCTGTATGTTTTAATCACTCGCAAAACCTCTTTAGGTTATTATCGTTAAAGTAGTCTTCTGGGTCGTTGTCTACTACAACATGACAAACCTCATGTAGTAGTGTTTCGTCGTTATCGTATGTTATTACGTTATAATTGCTGTAAGAAGTACCTCTTATTCTATTGTTTCCTAAGTCGGTGTTTATAATCACTAATAACACACACGTTATGGTTATTATTAGTAGTAACAGTATTTCTATACTATTCTCTTTCATTCTTTATCACCCCATATTAAATTAAAGAGTTTATCGTCTAAATCGTTATATTCTCGCTCTCTATTAAATTGTTCGGTTATATCGCTTTCTAGTAGTATATCGTTTACTTTTCTACGCATTTCTCTTTTACTTTTTGATAGTTCTTTCCTTAATGTTGTAAAGAACTCTCTTTGTTCTTCGTTTAGGCTGATTATAAATTCTTTATAGTCCATTTTTTTATATGTCCTCTTGTATTCTTTGAAGTTTTTATTAACTTGAAAACCGTCCCTACAATCATTTGAATAATGATAGGTAACTTCTTTTAATTCAACTCTTTCAACTTCTGAAAGTAATTTGAAAATATCTTCGTCTGTATAAATTTTATTCATTTTGACCTTGCTCTTCCTATTATCTCTAACAATGAATATTCTTCATCTTGAGGATAATAATAGATTCCTTTGTATCTCCAAGCACCCATTTTTTCCATAAATCTCATTCCAGTAAAACGAACCGAACCTTGCATTCTTTCAAGTTTGCCAGTTGCCTTGATATATTGTTCTTCAGTACCTTTTGTAAGTGTTAGCGGTAACACTTCGTCAAATAGTGTAGGGTGTGCTATTCTTAGACAGTCTTTACAAACAGACCACTTTATACCTAAATAAGTAATGCTTTCTTTTTTTCCACAATCAATACATTTAGTCATTTTGTTTTATACCTCTTTGAGCATTTGCTCTTTTATTTGAATTTTATATTTTCTGAACTTTGTTCTAATTGTTCTTTACAACCTTGAGAACACACCATTGAAAAATCAGATGGTGTGTCTTCTTCATCAAACCAATATTCATTTCCACATATACAACAAATAGTTTTTTCCATTTTTTAACCTCTTTTTATTCACTAACAGGTAACAATTACGCCCCCTATGGTAATAGGAAAGCGGTTTGAATATATAAACTTTACTCCTTCTATGGTTATTTATAAGGTTAAACGAAAGCAAAAAGTTAGGCACTAGGTAAAAGCAATATAACAAAAACAAACAACGCCAAAAAGGAAAGTGTAACTAACCAACAGTGGTAAAAAAGAAAGTGTAACTAACCAACAGTGGAAGAAAAGAAAGTGTAACTAACCAACAGTGGAAGAAAAAAACGCCAA
>Ga0114918_10004120_pt1 | contig 12680 bp, 7 predicted proteins | sample LantaG_FD_87015 | JGI IMG/M metagenome (GOLD analysis project Ga0114918, IMG submission 87015) | Deep subsurface microbial communities from Baltic Sea to uncover new lineages of life (NeLLi) - Landsort_02402 metaG | ecosystem: Environmental > Aquatic > Marine > Oceanic > Sediment | place: Baltic...
CCATCACGGCCCTGGTTTGGTGCATTTGCATGGGTCGGGTCGTCTCGCAGCAGCAGTGGATTGCAATCGCGATACAGGCGTGCGGCCTTGTCGTCGTGCAGTACGACGCGTGCAAGGGACAGACGGTACTTGCAGCGTCCGCATACGGGTGGATTCTTGTCTCCGTGTTAATAACCGTCGTGACCGGCGTTTGGAACGAGGAACAGCTTAAGACGATGCCCCTTACCTTGCACGAGCAAAACATAGTCATGTATGGTATTGGGGTCGTTCTCAACGGAGCGGGACACCACCTGAAAACATATTTGGATCCAGGGTTCCCTCGATTTTTTGAAGGGCTCACAGCTTTATCAATGTGCGTCATCGCTGCAAATGCGTGCTTCGGCCTCGTTCTGACAGCTGTCTACAAATATTCCAATGCGATCGTCAAAACGCTGGCAAGTGCCGTGACGACGGTCGTCTTGACAGTAGTGTCGGTGCTTTTCTTCGGGCTCGAGGTGACTTTCGTCAGCGGGGCAGGCTGCATCAGTGTTATTTTGGCTGTGATGCTCTACGCTTTGATCCCTTCTACCGACAACGAAGCGAGGCTCGACGTGTGGACCCGCAAGAGGATTGCTGCTGGAGTAGCTGCGATAGTATGCGTCGTCACGTTTGCGGCCTTCACTTTCCGTGTAAAGTGATAGATTCATTTCTGCAAGTTTTAAGGAAAATGGAAAGGAAAAAAGGAAGAGAAAAACAAATGAAAAACAAGCAAATAAGAAAAAAAGAAAACATGGCATCTCCACGGCGTTCGCTCCTCGTCGCGCCGAGCTTGCTGGCTGCAGATTTTTGCTCCCTGGGGAGCGCTGTCGACGCCATCAATGAAAGTCAGGCCGACTGGTTCCACCTTGACGTGATGGACGGCTCCTTTGTCGACAGCATCTCTTTCGGACAGCCCGTCGTCGCGAGCTTGGCAAAGCGCATGAAGCTGCCCTTTGAGGTGCACCTGATGGTTCATGACCCCGAGAGGCACATCGATGCGTTCTCTGCGCTTGGAGCAAGTATCATCACCGTCCACGCCGAGACGTGCCCTCACCTGCACCGCACTCTAACCAAGATCAAGAGCTTGCCTGGAGACGTCAGGGCCGGCGTGGCACTCAACCCGCACACGCCCGTCAGCGTGCTGCAACACGTGATTCAACTGGTCGACGTCATCTGTATCATGAGCGTCGACCCGGGCGCGGGCGGTCAGAAGCTGCTGCCTTTCGCGTTGGATAAAATCAGAGAGGCCAAGGGCCTGGTGCTGAATGCCGGTCGTTCCCAGGACACGATCGTTCTCGTGGACGGCGGCATCAACATGCAGACGATTTCCTTGGTCGCCGAAGCCGGATGCGACGCCGTCGTCGCTGGGAGCGCCGTGTTTTCGGCACCCAGTGGTGGTATCCCGGCAGATGCCGTCGAGGCGCTCAAGGAGGTCGGCCGAATAATGGACTCGGTGGAGACGGACGAAAATAAAAAAAACGATTCGAACGGAACAGCTCCGCCACTCCTGCTGGTGCAGGAGCGATGGCGAAAGGAGCAGTCGACGGTGGCCTAGCGGCAGCGATGCCAGTACCCGTTGCTCAGTCCGCTGGCGCTGCTTGCATCATCAGCAAGAAAGTTCAAGAGAAACAATTTCCTTTCCCTCGATGAAGGCGTCATCTTGCTATCGTTTTGCCTTGATGGGCAGTTATCTTCAGAAAACCTGAATATGTTATTGCCCCCTCTTTGATGTTGCGACTTCACTGGAAATCCTTTGCCTTGTCAAAAGGGCAATTTTGCAAGCGCTTCGCCTTGCTAGGGCAACAATTTCTTCTGAATGAAAGACTGTGTTATAATTGCCGACCTATTTGCTTTCCCTCTTTGATGCCTCGACCTCTTTTTTTCAAGGAGAAAGGGCGTGGGCAGAAAAAAATTGTGCCGTGCCGTTTTCTGCAATTCACACCATTTTTTCGCGTGTTTCACAGTTCCTTTTCTTCGTGACGTCGAGTCTGCCAATCAGACTTGCCCTACTTCTTCCCCCTCTTCCTGCGCTTTTTTCGTCTTTACTTCTTGGCTGCTGTTCCTGCATAGAGGCAGGAATAGCGATTTAAGGGTCGAGCACACCTGAAAAAGACCCCCACCCCCTTTCATAAGCATTTCGCCTGACGAGATATGAAGGTCAATATCCTCGTCCCCATGGCAGGGAAGGGTTCGCGCTTTGCCAACGCGGGGTTTGTGCAGCCCAAGCCGCTCATCGACGTGGCGGGTAAGCCGATGATCTCTTGGGTCATCGACAACGTCAACGCCCCGGGGGTCATCGAGGCTCGCTTCATCTTCCTCGTGCTCAGGGAGCACGAAAAGCAGTACGGACTAACCGCCTCGTTAAAGTCCCTTGTGGAATCGTGCCCCGGCGCCTCCTCTGTCGAAGTGGTCTACGTCGACGAAGTGACCGAGGGCGCGGCGTGCACTTGTCTGCTCGCGCGCGGAGTCATCGACGACGAGACGCCGTTGTTCATCGCCAACTCGGACCAGTTTGTCGAGTGGTCCGCGGTGGACTACTGGACGTCGATGGCGCAGCAGCTCGACTCCTCGGACGGAGACGTCCTGTGCTTCCGCATTCCGATGTCCGAGAATGACGTCAAGTGGTCGTATGCCAAGGTGGACGGGCGCGGATGCGTGACCGACATCCAGGAGAAGAACGTCATCAGCGAGAACGCGACCGTGGGATACTACTACTGGCGTCGCGGTCGCGACTTCGTGCGCCTTGCTGACAAGATGATCGCCCGCGATTTCCGCGTCAACGGTGAGTTCTACGTCGCTCCCGTCTACAACGAGGGCGTGGCCGAAGGGATGAAGTTTAAGCTGTCCTTCTGCGACAAGATGTGGGGCCTCGGGGTGCCACACGACCTCACCTCCTTTCTGACCAACTATGTGCGCGCCCGTGGGTCCAATCTGCCGCCTCCGGCGAAGATCGCGTGCGGGCCCATGCGCTTCATCGCGCACAGGGGCAACGTCTACGGGGCGAACAAGGAGAAAGAAAACAAGCCGGATTACATCAAGCAGGCCCTTGCTCTGGGATTTGATGTTGAGATCGACGCCTGGTTCGTCCACGGAGAAGATGTCGGTCTTGCTGGTGGTGGTGGTGGCGAAGATGCATACCGCGACCACAACGGATACGGGTCCTCGCTTTTCTCTTCGTCCTCGTCATCACCATCTTCGTCTTGGTGGCTCGGTCACGACGAGCCCCAGTACATGGTGTCGTACGAGTTCCTGCTGCAGGACCGCCTGTGGATCCACTGCAAGAACGGCGCGGCCCTGCGCATGCTGTCTCAGGAGGACCGAATCAACTGCTTCTCGCACGACGTCGACGAGTGCACCCTGACGTCCAAAAGGCATGTGTGGGTGTACCCGGACAAGCCCCTGCAGGGACCCAACTCGGTTGCCGTCATGTTTTCCGACCCGGTCAATCTGCTCGACAAGGACATCTTCGGGATCTGCGCTGACAACGTCGGAGTGTTGCGCCACGAGTACGTGCAGCGCCGATTGAAAGGTTACAGTGGCGCCGGTAGTAACGGAGGTGCTGAAAATGCCATTGCTGCTGGTTCTGCTTCCAAGCTTCCGTCGTCAAAGATTCAGCTGATCGTGTTCGACCTCGATGGCATCCTCGTCGAGTCCAAGGACCTGCATTATGACGCCCTGAACGAAGCCATCCGCGCTGTGGCGGGGGAGGATTTCATCATCACGAGGCCCGAGCACGAGACTGTCTACGACGGCCTGTCTACCAACCAGAAGCTGCGCCTGATGACGATCCAGAAGGACTTGCCCTTGAACATGCACCGCCCAATCTGGTTGCGAAAGCAGGAGCTGACCGAAGTGATGGTCCGAGAGCAGCTCAAGCCCGACGAGACGCTCCTCGCGACCATCCGCGCCCTGAAAAAGGAGCACGGGTACCCGCTCGCCGTCGCGTCAAACTGCATCAAGTCTTCGGTCTTCAACATCCTCGACTCGATCGGAGTGCTCCCGCTGGTCGACGCCTATTTCTCCAACGAGGACGTGCAGCGCGCCAAGCCCGGCCCGGACATCTACCTGAAGGCTTGTTCTACTTTTGGAGTTCCGCCCGAGTCGGCGCTGGTCGTCGAAGACTCGGTCAAGGGCTTCGAGGCGTGCGTTCGCGCGGGATGCCCGCTTTTCAAAGTGCGTGGACCGGAAGACGTGCGTGCTCCCTCCATCGTAGAACGCATCAGCACCGTCAACCAGGGAGTCAAGCCCATCATGGTCGTCGTCCCCTTGGCCGGCGAGAGCCAGCAGTACTGGATCGACGGGCCCGAGGCGGTCCCGAGCGAGCTCCCCCTGTTCCTGGCTGACGTCAACGGCTCGCCGGCCATCGAGTGGCTGCTCAAGCCTTTCCTAAAATCGAGGTACGAGCTTAATTTCGTGTTTGTCGTCAAGGAGGCGCAGATGCAGAGGTTCAAGCTCGAGAGCCTGCTGCCTCGCATCGTCGGGTTCAGGCCGACGGTCGTCTTGCCCGTGCACGGCGAGACGCTCGGCTCCTTGAAGACCGTCCTCGCCATCGCCGAGAAGCTCGACGGATCTGCGCCCGTCATCTTTTGCAACGGGAGCACCGTCACCTCGTGGCTTCCGGGGTCGTCGATTGATGACCTCGTTGACACGCGCGCGGACGGTGCCCTCACGACGTTCGAGTCCAACGACCCGAGGTGTAGCTATGTTCGCGTGCGCCCAGGATTGGACCTCGTCGACGTGCACGAAAAGGTCCCGGTCAGTAACATCGCGACCACGGGAATCTACTTCTGGAAGAGTGCGGACGCGTTCCTTTCTGCGGCTAAGACCATCGTCAAGCGCGGAGTGAAGCACAAAGGGCTCTACTATCTGGCGCCTGTTTACAACGAAGCGATTCGCGCCGGGCTCTCCTTCAAGACTCTACCGGTAAAAAGTTGCTGGCCTCTTTGCAGCCTGCAAGAGGTGTCAAAGTTTGCCGAAGGGCACATGTCTCTCCACGTCGACGAGGAGATGAAACAAATCTACGATGAGCTGGAAGAGAGACAAAAAGACTCGATTGCGAATCTTGGCTACACGTTTGACGCGACCCTTCGGCGCCAGGATCAGCCCGCAAGGTGCTTTGCCGCGTACACGCTGTGCTCTTTCGAAAACTTTCACTCATTCAGCCGCCTCGACTTGCTAATGGGACAGCTGCACGAGAGCTTTGGGACGTCGCACGCCATCTACCGTGTTCGACCCGACTGCGACAGCAACCACACGATGTTTGGCCGGTTGCATCTGACGTTTATGCAGCTTGTAGGCTTTGAGATCTTCGGATCCGTGCCGCTCCCTCACGACTACGCCGAGGTCATCGAAGCAATCCTCCTGCGCAGCATGCGTCCCTTCGAGGTGCACTTCACGCGCGTCGTCCTGACCCGAGGGAGCCTCATGCTCGTCGGCCACCCGACGAGCAGCCTCAACCACGTCAGGGACACCGTGCGCAAGACGCTTGCGCGCATCGGCTACCCGCTGTACGAGCCGTACAAAAACGACATCGTGCACATGACTCTCATGCGCTTTGCAGCGCCTCTTTCGTCCAGCCAGGCACGCGAGCTCGAAGCTATTGTCCAGGCGCAACTCAAAGGAAAAGTCATCGCAAAGCTCCGTGTCGACGCGTTGACCATGTCCGCGGCCTCGTGGAAGATGCAGCCGGCCGAGCTCGAGGCTGTGCCCCAGCATCACGTGTGTCTTGTATGAAAGAAAAGCAGTGACGTGTCGCTGCTTTTTTGGTTTATTTTCTTGTTCCAGAGAGACACCAATAGAAGACAAAGACGAGGGAGATGCGTACGTTCGTGTATGATCGGTTTTTAATGTTTGATTTCTTTGAAAAAGAAGAGGGCGGGGGAGAGAAAAAGAAAAAAATCATTCAAGGAGAGCCAAAAAGGAAAAACTCGTCGAATAGAGAGCGAGAGAGAAAGAATGTCACGGCGGGACGGTGAAAGAGAGAGAGAGAAAGAGAGAGAGGAGAGAGGCAGAATCATTGGACACATGAGAGAGAGACGGGAGGAAAAGATGCTCTGTAATTTCTGACTGCGTCTCCTTTGCTAAAACCCCAAAAAGGTTAACAAGTACCGGTGGAATGTGTTGTCAGTACTAATCCTTTGCTGCGGCGGTCCCCTGAAAAAATATTTCTGTCTGAGCTCGTAGAAGTCGCCTAAGAGGAAGAGAAACAAAGCTTTCACAAATGGAACGTCTGTAGCGCGTCATCAGTACGCTGGAAACATTTAATGTTGTTGACCAGGAGCACGAACGGCATCAATGCGAAAACAAATGAGGCAAAAATCGGCTGCTCTCGAGCCTGGTTTGATCATCATTCTTCCTTTTAGAAGAGAGATGACTTCCATGTTTCCTTCCCATCTGCCTTACACCTCGCTTCTGACTTTGCGTGCCTTTCTTTCTGCGATACATTGCGGGAAATGAAGGAAAACAAAGAGAACAGTCGCCCAAGTAATCAAGGAGTTGGCCGAGAAGTTGTCATCGTTGACGCGGGTGAGAAACAAGCACCGGTTCATCATACAAGCCCTTCATAGCCTCGTCAAAGTCGCTCGGCACAACGCGAGCGCCCTTCTCGCCAGACGGTGCGACCTTTCGCATCACCTTGCGCCATTTCTCGACCAACTCCGGTCGTTGCTCGTCGCTGTACTTCAACATGGCTTTGCTGACGCCTTTTGTGTCAACGCTCCGCAGCTTGCCGACCAAATCCTTCCAGGAGTCAAAGTACTGCACGTGCGGAAACACATAAAAGTCGCAAAGGTGGATCCAGTACTTGAAGTTGGCCTTTACGTTCGGGTCGGGGAGGCGACCTCGATCGTCGTGTACTTCCGCACCTTTGCTGAGTGTGCCACCACCATCTTCGGGCCTTATATGACCGTCGTCGCGCCTTAAATGACCATAAACGCGCTCGTTCATCACGTCGTACTTGTCGTCCCATTCGAGCAACAGGTCCTTGCTAGGCACGAACAACGGGGTGCCCATCCTGTAATATTCAAAAAAACTCATGATGGAAACCTGGTACGGCAGAAATACGATGGCTCGGTGAGATGTCAGGTCGCTGAAAGAGTAGGACGGGTACAGATCGGTGATGCGCTGAAATTCAAGCGGTTTGCGAAGACCGGCGTTGGTTTGCGAGAGATCACGCAAGATGGGATGTTCCCAGCCGAGCTTTGCTATGCTGTCAGCGAGCCTATACGGCCCAATGAGAATGCTTTGACGAGAGGGCGTGTACGTGAAGCCGCTGCTTCCACACCAAGCGGGCATGTACTTGGCGTTGATGCCGGTCATGTGCTTGATATAAGCCACGTCATACAGATTATTCGCCATGATGACATTTTCCGGTCTCGCTTCGATGAGCCGCAGGTTCTTCACCCACTGCTGCCACTGTTCATAGCTCCTGCTGGTCAGGCGTTCGCGACGCCAGGGGATGTTGTCGTCATATCGTCCAAACTCTATTCGAGCAGCAGCGTTTATGATAATGGACTTGTTAAAGGGCATGAAGAGCTCACAGTTGGCTGTCGGGTGCGTGCAAAGAAACGAGTCGACTCGAGCAAACTCCGGATCGTGTTTGTACGCATCGAAAAAGTCACGCCGCAACTTTTCCGGGTCGTCTCCGAGACTGTATCCACTCAGGTTGTCGTTGCGAAACACTCGAAGCCTGTCGGCGCACACGTTGGAGTAGGCGCATTTGCTGTATTGAATTTCCGCGTGCGTCTCTGCGCCTGCTTCTCTCATCAGGCTCTCATCGCACGAAAAAGGACCAGAGTGCAGGTCCGCGGTCCAGACGTACGCCCTTCCCGGAAACTTTTTTTTCCATTGCGCTTGCAAATGATAGTATTTGCACGTCGTGTTGGCGTACTCTCGGGCAAATGTAACGTCTTTTTCGCACAGCGAGAGACATCGTGCCGACTGGAAGGTGTCGACGTGCGCCGTGTATCTTTCTTGGGTGCACAAGAAGCGTTCAAGGCTCGACATTGTATCCGAGATCCCATCATTCGGATGGAGGTAGTCCTTCAGCTCGGACAGAAAATTGCTTCGCCAGATGTCTGTCAATGCCGCTCGTACGTCATTTGCGTTGAGAGCAGCTTGCGCAATGCTCTTCTCGAGGGTTCCGGAGGACATAGACTCGGTACTCTGCGAGAAAGTGTGACCCTCATGGCTGCCGCCAAACGCGGTCCTCTCGCGCCTTCCTTGCTTTCCACGCCAAAGGCCATTCGGAACTACTGCTTGCTCAAGTCGGAAACAGACATCAAGAAAAGCAACGCAACAGATGATAAAGGCGTAATATTCTAACAAGCTGTAACGCGGACGCATTCCTCTCTGTTTGTTATCTGGTTGGAAATTTATTCAACCGATAGAGGAAGAGGCAGAGTTGGCTTGGCGCTGGCAAAACAGGTCAAAACAGTCCACGAAAAGGTCCTCTTCTTGTGCCAGGGGTTTATTCCGTGTCGCTGCGAGAGGCATCCGGACTCTATTGAGGCTATTTTGCCCCTGCTGTTCGCTAAAATGTGAAAAAGTGTGAATGAACATATATTCAAAGTTTCTGCTGGCTCAAGGATCACATTGCATTTCATCCCTGTTCCTGATACCTTGTCCCCACCCCTGTTGGAATTTTCCTCTAGGTTTCACGTTGTTCTCTGCTTTCCGGCGATATTCACAAAATCTAACGTTTTCGTCATGCCTGACCCAAAGCAAGGTTCCTCAGTGCTCGTCACCGGCGGAACTGGATTTTTGGGCCAGTACGTCGTTGCATCTCTTCTTGAGACAGGTTACGCGGTACGTGATCGTTGGATCGTTGGTTCGTTTTGGGATGAGAAAGGGAAAAGGATAAATACGAGGGAGCATCATGCTGACTCTGGAGACGACAAAGCTACAATTGCACCCCTGCGAGACACGAATGCATATAACCCATTCGAAACAGAAACACAGCGTCCTGTTCTGCTTCTATGCCTCTCAAAGAACACCGCTCCCCCTCCCCCACCACACCGTGGCTCAAGATACACGAAAACTGCAACGAAATTCCAAAAAACGTCACAGGTAACCGTCTTGCAATCTTCAGCAGCAAAGTCTGAGCTGAGCCATCCCAGAGTTACAAGGGCTGTCGGCAACCTCGCCACGGGCGCCGGCCTCCAGAATGCCATTGACACAGCGACCGAGGCCGCTGTGAATGGGAGGCTCGCGGCCGTCATCAACTGCGCGGCTATCTCTTTCCCAGGAGAATGCGAGACACGGCCCAGCGAAACGGAGAGCGTGAACGTTCCGTCAATGCTCGTGGATAATCTTTGCAGGCATGCGCAAAGCACTGGATGGGCCCCTCTGCTCGTGCAGCTGTCCACAGACCAGGTTTACGGAGACTCGCGTGGCGATGCAATCCCTTCGCTGTGGCGCGAGACCGATGCCATTGCTCCAGTCAACGTTTACGGAGCGCAAAAGGCCGATGCTGAGGGAATGATTGAGGCGAGATACCCTCACCACGTTATCTTACGCTCCTCCGTGATGTACGGGCCCCTTCCTGAGTTGTTCGGACCTGTGAAAGGGGAACGCTTTCTGCAATTCTGCAACAATGTTCTCGACGGGAAAAGTAAGGTTGCTTTTTTCGACGACGAGTGGCACAACTTTGTGTCCGTGACGGACGTAGCCGCCGCCGTCTCTGCATCTGTGCGACTTTGGCCTCCCGTCAAAATTATTTCGAAAGAAGGGAGCTTTTCCGGTGGAGATCTCCATAGCTTTTTCGCCAGCAACCACGTCATCTCCGTGGAAGCTCGTACTGGCAGTGACGAGGGCACTACCGCAGCCGGTGGAAACGTCAACGATGTGTCTTCCACAAAATTGTTCCGTCGACGGCGTGCTATCAACGTGGCCGGACCAGAGCGCATGTCGCGTGCTGACTTTGCACGAGCTCTGGCCCGCGCGCGCGGACTTCCTCGAAACGCTGTCAAAACGGTCTCTGTCAGAGTGGGCGGCACGTCCCGCCCCATGACGTCGCCATCAGACTCGTCCGTAGACGTCGCGATGATGCAAGATGTGCTAGGCGTCAAGCCCAAGTCCGTCGCAGAAGTGCTGGAAGGACTTTTAGGTAGGCAGTGACCGAGAGCGAGCGAGATGGATAAGATGAGCGGCTCCATGATTTTCCCATGCCGACTCAAACGCTCATGCTTCTTCAAGAAAATCCAAAATCGTACCACAGAAAAAGACGCCATCATCGTCCCTTCTGAAGCCATTGTGCTCGTCACGGGGGGTACTGGTCTTGTCGGCAACGCTGTCCGCGAAACCGTCGAATCGGAGCCCATCCCGGGCTGGTCTTTCTTTTTCGCCGGATCCAAGGATGCAGATCTTACAAACGCAAAAGAAACGCATGCTCTTTTTGAGAGAATCAACCCGACGCACGTTCTCCACTTGGCCGGTAAAGTGGGGGGCCTGTTTGCCAACATGACGGACAAGGTCGAATTTTGGCGGAAAAACGTCGCGATGCAGGACAACGTGATGCAAGAATGCCACAAGCGCGGCGTCACGAAACTCGTCTCTTGCCTCTCCACGTGCATCTTCCCGGACAAGACGACCTACCCGATCGACGAGACTATGATCCACAGCGGTCCGCCGCATTTCTCTAACGAAGGGTATGCTTATGCCAAGCGCATGGTCGACGTCCAGAACCGTCTGTACGCGGCTCGATACGGAAGCAAGTTTACGGCCGTGATCCCAACCAACATCTTTGGAAAGTACGACAACTTCCATTTGAAAGACAGTCACGTCATTCCTGGGCTTATTCACAAATGCTACTTGGCCAAGAAACACAGCAAGCCTTTTACTATTATGGGAAGTGGCAGGCCCTTGCGCCAGTTTATCTTCTCAAAGGATATTGCGAAGCTTATGCTGTGGGTTCTTCGCTCGTACGACGAGGTCGATCCCGTCATCTTGTCCGTTGACGAGGAGGACGAAATCTCTATAGAGGACGTCGCGCGGACAATTGCAGAGGCAATGAAATTCGAAGGAGACGTCATCTTCGATAACGCTGCTGCTGACGGTCAGTATAAGAAAACGGCATGCAACGCCAAGCTCCGCAAATACCTTCCGAACTTTTCGTTCACGCCGTTTAATGAAGCGCTCGTGGAGACTGTCGAGTGGTTTTGGCATAACATGGATGCCGCGCGAAAGTGAGCTGTGGAGACGTTCCTTTGATTGAAAACGTTCTTACCGATGGAGAACTGTTTTTCATTTTAATGTTACGTAAGCAAGAGAGGTAGCGTTCTTTCGTCGTTGCGCCCTTTTGTTTCACTCTTTCTTTCTCTTTTTGAATAATCTTTTTATGGTTTCCTGCAAGGAAGAAGTGAGTAGAGAAATCACCGACTGCTTCGACAGATGTCGAGGGATGACAGCTGATAGCCCCTGCGCCCGGGCCAGCAGACTCTCGGCCTCAAGTTTTTGCGGCGCTTTTTTACGACGTGGTGCACAGCAGCAGCATCGGCGCGCGTGCTCTCGTTTGACAGTTGCATTCCTCGCGCAATGTTGACCTTGTCGAGTACGTTGGCCTTTGCGGCCTCGCTCACGACGTGCGCCACGTACTCCGGGAACGGCTAGATGCCCAGGACGTCGAACCCGGCCTGCGCGAGTTCGATCACCTCGGTGCCGTACTCGACGCCGACGACGAGGGCGGTGGGTTGTGGTTGGCGGTGAGAAGATGATGAAGAAGAGTCCCGTTTGTCCTTTGCAGTCTCCTTCTCTTCCTTGACGGAGAGGTCCAACATGATGCGAGAGAGCTCGGCCTTGAGGCAGGTGTGGAATCGAGTGATGTCCATGCCCTCGTCCCAGAACAGAGAGTTGAACAGCAGGCCCTTTGTTGCTGCGCTGGAAGAGGTGCCGCGTAAATTATCATCACGGACGCTCTTGCGGTGGCCTTGTTTTTTGCTGTTGCTTTGGAGGGTGATGCTCGTGTCGCGAGAGGACTTGAGAGCGCTGATGGGCCCTAGCAGCGTGATCAAAACCGTGCAGCAGCAAAGTGACGCCAGGGCGGTAGTGCGCGCCTTGAAGCACGACCCGAACGGCATTTTCCGAGTTCAGAGGGTCACCAGGGCAGCGGAATTGAAAAATAGTGAGCCGGAAAGATTAGTACGGCATTATTTTTTTCCTTTTTTTTAAGCGTGCAAAAAAGTATCCTTCTCGGCGCAAAGACCTGCTTCAATGTCTCACTAGGGGAACACACCAGCTTCATGGCCCAGTCGTCCATGGCGGCATCCATGCTGCCTGTTCTCAGATCAAAACCTGCACTTGCATCATGTGCGTGGAGGACCCGTCTCAGGTAAGAGAGGAACAGGAGCCCATATTGCAGAGACAGAGACGGAGAGAGAAGAAGAAAGAAGACGCTGACTCATTTTCCGCACCGTTTTTCCTCGTCGTGGACCCATACGCTCTCGCCGTCTCTTCACACGCGCTGCGAAGCAGCCATAACAGCAAAAGAAGCAGTCTACTGGCACTCACGGCGTCTATTTTACTGTTCCTCCTGGCAAGTAGCACTACTTTTTCAAGAAGCGACAGCAACGGAACTGGAGGCGCAGCGCTGCTTTTGTCGCGGCGGTCGTCGGTGGTAGCAGCGTCCAGAACCTACACTGCGGCTTTCTCTTGGAGTCTCTCGGGAC
>Ga0114918_10004122_pt1 | contig 12675 bp, 8 predicted proteins | sample LantaG_FD_87015 | JGI IMG/M metagenome (GOLD analysis project Ga0114918, IMG submission 87015) | Deep subsurface microbial communities from Baltic Sea to uncover new lineages of life (NeLLi) - Landsort_02402 metaG | ecosystem: Environmental > Aquatic > Marine > Oceanic > Sediment | place: Baltic...
AGAGAGAGAGAGAGAGAGAGAGAGAGAGAGAGAGAGAGAGAGAGAGAGAGAGAGAGAGAGAGAGAGAGAGAGAAGGAGAGAGAAGGAGAGGAAGCGGGTGAGGGTCGAGAGAAAGAAAGAAAGAAAAGAGGCGGACGGGGGCGACGACGACGGAGAGGAGCCGAGCGCGCGCTAGTAGACGTTCGCTTTCGAATGCGGTAGGATCGGGCACACTGCATCCAGACAGCCTTCGAGGCAGAGATCAGATCCATCCTGATGCGCAACCGGGAGAGTCGAAGCGAATGCGCAGGTGCCGAGGGGCGAGAAAGACGAGCCGGATCACGCGGCAGCCGCCGTCATCTGCTTTTTTCGTTTTCGAGTCGACATCTCTCGACCTCCGACAGAGCGATTCGAATTCGGAGATCGCGAGGCGTTTCGCTTCCTCGTTTCTACAGCGCTGGCCTCGCCGCCTTGCGAGGAGGTGAAGCTCGATGTCGCTGAGTGCGTCGCAGTAACGAATCGAGAGGTAACAAATGAAGGCGGCAGGGCAGGGAGAAAAAGAGAGGCGACGAATTCTCAACAGTTCCTCTCTCGTCGACGACGGCGGCGGCAGTAGCAGCATCGGCCAGGAAAAAGAGAATTCGTCATCCTTTCCCGCGCGCCTGCCACTCCGTTTCACTTTGTCGCGGCGATTCCAACTCACCGTCGAGCTGCTCAAGCTGAGGCCTGACAGGCGCCCGGCGAGGGCAGAGGCCATGGCGAAGCTGCGCGGGGGGAAGCGCGGGGGAAACGAGAGGGGCTCGAGAAGAGGTCTCGAGTCGTGGAAAAAGAGGCTGTGAAGAGAGAGAGGGAGAGAGCTTGCCTCTCGAGCTACTCTTGCAAAAAAAAAAAACTCCAAAAAAAAACAGCTAAAAAAATGGCCCGCTTCGCCCGCGCCCTCACGGGCGTGTGCCTCATCACGCTGTTCCTGCTCGTCTCGAGCCAGGACGCCGACGCCGCCAAGAGGGCGAAGAAGGTCAAGGCCGACGAGACCGTCACGAACAAGGTGAGAGAGAGGAGGAGAAGAAAGGGGGTTTGAGCGGTTGATCGCTGCCCAATTTTGAATGTCCTGCTCTTCTCCAGTCCCGCTTTCGGACGCTTTTCGAAGTTTATTTGCCCCTTTCCTCTCCAGGAGCGCGTAGGCAACCTCGACTGCTACCTGTTCCAATTGACATGAGGATATTTGAATGCAAAGAGGGCCTGATTCTCCGGCTCTGAAGTTGCATCTTCTTTCTTCTCCGCTTTTGCAACGATGGATCGATCGTGCTCGCGCTCGTGCTCGCGCTTCGCAGAGGGAAACGAAAACTCAACCCCGACTCAACTCTCCTTCAAAACACCAACTTCAACCACTTTACCAGGTCTTCTTCGATGTCGACATCGGCGGCAAGCCCGCGGGGCGCATCGTCATGGGACTCTACGGCAAGACCGTGCCCAAGACCGTCGAGAACTTCCGCGCGCTGTGCACCGGGGAGAAGGGCGTCGGCACCGCGAGGGGCAAGCCGCTCGCGTACAAGGGGTCGAGCTTCCACCGCATCATCCCCAAGTGAGTCTCGATTGCTTTCTCTCTCTTTCTGCGCCCTCAGAGTGTGTGTGTGTGTGTGTGTGAGAGAGAGAGAGAGAGAGAGAGAGACTGCGGGGACGAAAGGAAAAGGAAGACCCCCCCCCCAAAAAAAAACGAAATGAAAAAAAAAACTATCTCAAAGCTTCATGCTCCAGGGCGGCGACTTCACCGACGGCACCGGCACCGGCGGCGAGTCCATCTACGGAGCGCGCTTCCCGGACGAGAACTTCGCGCTGGCGCACACCAAGCCAGGGCTCCTGTCGATGGCGAACGCGGGGCCGGATTCCAACGGCTCGCAGGTGAGAATTTTTTTTTCTTCTTTGCCCTCTCTTTTGTTGGCTCTCTCTCTCTTTCTCCCACCCTCTTTCTCACACCCTTTCTCTCCCCCTCTTTCTCTCACCCTTTCTCTCCCCTCTCTCTCTCGCCCTCTCTCTCTTCTTTTCCTCTTCCCCAGTTCTTCATCACCACGGTCGTGACCTCCTGGCTCGACGGCAAGCACGTCGTCTTCGGGGAAGTGTTGGAAGGAATGGACGTCATCAAGGCCATCGAGGCGCAAGGCACTCCCTCGGGCGCTCCGGCGAAGAAGGTGACTATTAAAGACGCCGGGGAGCTGCCGCTCAAGAAGAAGAAGTCATTCTTCAAGTAAAGAGGGAGAGAGAGAGAGAGGAGAAGAATGATTTGAGATCGAATAGGTAGATAAGGCACACGAGAGAGAGAGAGGGAGAGAAGGAAAGTGAAAACGGGGGAGGTGATGTTCTTTTCCGTTTCCTTCTTTTTCCTTTCAAGAACAAACAAAAAAACAAAGAGCAAAAACGGTTTTTCTTCTCAAATTTCGAACAGTAAAAAAAGAAAAGACTCTCTTTGTTTTGCTTTTGGGGACTGACACCGGAAAAGAAACAACGGCTGCGGGGTGGCCACGGAAGGAAGTGGAGCGAAACGAAGACGAGGACAAAAACAACTCTCCTTCTCTTCTCTTTTTCAAAAATGTCTCTCTCTCTCAAAAACAAAAAAACTCAAAATTTGGGGTCTCAAAAAAAAAACCTCTAACTCGTCCCGTCGTTGCTCTCCCAGTCATAGGGAGCGTACTGGATCTTCGGCGGCGGCCCTCCATCCCCCAGAAGCCTCCCCAGCGCAGCCGCGGGCGCAGGCGGCAAGTACCGAGCCAGCCACGGCAGCAGGGGGCTCGCTCCCGCGGCGGCAAAGTCGCGGGCGTACCACTTGAAGATCATCGAGAGCTCGACCGTCCTCGCCCGCTCGTCGACGCGCGCGTCGCCGCACAGGGCAGACATCGCGCCGTCGAGCGCCTCGCTGAGCGAGCTGGCCGCGTAGACCTTGATGGGCGGGCACGAGCGCGCGCCGCAGTTCAGGGCGGCGTGCACGCGGGCGTCGAGCTTCGGCAGCGCAAGCGCGGCGCGCGCGTCGCCGCGCGGGAAGTGGGTCGCCCACGGGAGCCGCAGCGCGTCGCCGACGGAGCCCACCGAGGGGGCGTTGCAGCGCAGCACGCCGTGCTCGACGTCGTCGGCCGAGAACGCGAAGCCCGCCACCGAGTAGGCGGCGCCCCCGGCCGACCCGAAGAACGCGGCGCGCGCGGCCGGCGAGTCGGCCGGCGCGCCGCGCTCCGCGGTCGCGTGGACGATCATCGCGTTGTACACGTTGATGAACAGCGCCGCGCGCTCCGCGGGCGGCAGCGCCCCCAGGTCGCGGAGGCCGAGGGCCTGGAGCTCCGCGGCGGCGCAGCAGAAGTCCGCGAAGCGGCTGTCGGCCAGCAGGCCCGAGTAGTCGACGCCCTTGCCGTCGTCGGCCAGGTGCGCGTCGTAGAGCGCCAGGATGCGCTGGCGCATCCCGGAGGCGACGAGGGGCGCCGGCCTGGCGGGGCCCAGCCAGGAGACGCGGGCGTTGAGGGGGAGGGGCGGCTTGGCGGGCGGGGCGCGGCGGGAGAGGAGGAGCGGGGTCTCTGCGGGGAAGGTGGAGACGGCGGTCGTGAGGAGGGCGGAAGAGGCTGTGGCTGCTGCTGCTGCTGCTGCTGCCGCTGCTCCGCCCTCTGCCGAAGAGCCCTCGCCGGAGCCGCCGGCGGCGGGGACCGCGGCGCCGTAAGGGGGCGCGACGAACCTCGCCGCGGCCAGGGCGTCGAGCCTCTCCTCCGCCGTCGAGGGGAAGGGCGCCGAGGAGGAAGGGCCAAACCTCGACGAGATCTTCGCGTCGTTCCGCCGGAGCCACTCGAGCGCGTCGGCGACCGAGAAGGCCGCGCCCGCGCCCGCCGCGCCCGCGGCCAGGCCGGACCCGTCCCCGGCGGCCATCTCCGCCTCCAGGGCCCGCAGGGAGACGTACGTGTCCGCGTGTATTCCCTCGGGCCGCAGGCCGGGGTCGTCCGCCGCGGCCCGGGCCGCCGCCTTGGCCCTTTTGATCTCGGCGGCGCTGATGCCGCTGCCGCCGCCGCCGTCGTCGCTCGTCTCGCCGCCGCTGCTTAGGCCGCTGCTGCTGCCGTTGCCGATGCCCGACGGGGTCACCCCGGCCCCGACCCGCCCCTGCTTGACGGCCGCGGCGATCGCGGGCGGCAGCGCGGCGTCCCCTCCGGCCGCGGCCAGCCGCAGGGCCGCCTGGAATGTCCCGTCGGCGAGCGACGCCAGCGTCTCGTCGCAGCCGCCGAGCAGCCTGCCTCCGACGAAGACCTGCGGGACCGTCGAGCGGCCCGTCGCGGCCTTGACCGCGGCGAGGGCGTCCGGGCTCGACGCGAGGTCGACCTCGTAGAAGGCGACGCCGGCAAAGTTGAGCGCGCCCTTTATGCGCGAGCAGAAGGGGCAGCCGGTGGTGGTGACGACGGCGACGGGCGGGCGCGGGCGCTTGAGCCGGTTCCTCTTTTGAGGTTGATTCGCGTCGCCGACGTTTGTTGCTTTGGGCGATTCAGTAGGGACCGGCACCGCTTCGGCGGACTGTTCGCCCTGGTTCTGCGTGGCCATCGTCGTTGTTTTGGTCGCACGGGAACGCCTTGCGGAGGGGAATGCTCGGAGGGGCAGCGGCGGCGAGACGAGGGCGTCGCGATCGCCGCAATGGCAGCAGCTCTTCAGAGACGCTGCTCGGCTCGAGATCGCCACGCCGGTCTTCTCTCGACGACGACAGGAGCGAATCGGAGGTGCAGCCGCGAAGGAGGATGCCGAGATGGAGCAGCCCGCCGAAGCAGTCAAGCTCCCGACAGGACGCATTCAGGCGTCCAAAGGGGGTGGGGGGGGGGGGAGGCGCTCGCGAGCGGAGGAGAGAGAGAAGGAGCCCCAGCGCTTGTGAGGTAGATCGAGTCGATAAGGCTCACGAGCCTGGGAAAAAGAGAGAAAAAAATGAAGAGAGCAAGAGGAGCGAGCGCAGCCTCTTTTTCCCGCTTCCCCGCCTCTCTTCCCGCCTCTTTCCTCCTCTCCCTCCTCTCTTTCTTTTCTCGCCACTGCGAACGACTCCGCGAGGATCTTACAACTACAAGCTAGGAAACCAGAGCAGCGAAAGAGAAGCTCACCAGTTCCTGTGCTTCTTCGAGGGCTTCCACCCCCCGCCTCCGCCGCCGCCGCCCTCGACCCTCGCTGCCCAGGCCGGGCCCGCGGCAGCGCCTCCCCTGCCGCCCCTGGGCTCGTTCACGCGCCCCCCGCGGTCCGGCACGGCCGCGACCACGACGCGCTTGACGGCTGCCAGCGAGGAGTCTTCGGTCGCAGAAGCAGAGGCAGAAGCAGCGGCGGTGAGAGCGTCGGAGGGGCGGCGGGCCGACGTCGCCGAGGTCCTCGCGCCGAGCGACAGAATGTCGCCCGCCGAGACCCCCCAGACACCGCGGCCCCCTCCCCCGCGCTCGCCGCCGCCCTCGCTCGGCTCCTCGACGGCCGGCTCGGCCCCCATGCGCTCAAGGGCGCTCTCGGCGGCCCCCGTGGCAGATTTCAGGGTTTCTGCGTCCTTCGCGAGCCTGGGAGAGGCCAGCAGCGCCCTGAGCGTCACCTCGGCCCTGCCTGCGAGCAGCCGGCGGCGGAGGCGGTACTCTTCCCGCAGCGCGCCGTCGACGTCGTCGAGCATCGAGAGCTGCTGCTTCGAAAACGCGCCCCTGTCCAGAGCCCCGGCGCTCTCGAGCCCCTCCGGCAAAGATCGCGATATCTTCTGCGCCGCCGCTGCGGAGCAGGTCGCCAGGGAGAGGGCGCGGTCGTCGGAACAGGAAGCGCCGCAGCCCAGGAGCCTGCCGAGGCAGCGGAGCGCCGAGGACGCGGCGGCAGTCGCGGCGGCGGATGGGGTCCTTCCTTCTTTTTCTTTCTTCTCGTCCTCCTCCATTGGCTGCTGCCGCTCTCCATCTTGGGGAATCGCCGCCAGAGCCTCAAGCCTCGCCGCGGCGACGCGAGCGGCCAGGCGTTCTACGAGATCGAGGCGCGGCGGTGTGGCGGGAGGCGCGGCCTTTGCTTCCTCCGAACCGTTCGGCGTCGTCGCCGCCGCCACCGCTCCTGCTCCTGCTTCCTCTTCCTCTCCCTCACCGCCTTCTTCCTCTATTTCGGCTCTCGCTGCAGCCTCCTCCAGGCTCAGCATACACGCGTCGATGTGCTTCCCGGGACGCGACGGGTCCCTGGCCGCGGCGCGGAGCCTCGCCGCAGCGTATGCTAGAGCAGGCGACGCCGAGAAAGCGGAAGAGGAGGACGAAGAAGGAAAAGAGGAAGGCGAGCGGCGGCGGCGGCGGGCCCTCGCCGCGGCCTCGAAGGCACCCACGAGCGCGACGCCCAGGGAAGCGACGCACTCCCGCAGCGGGGCGCGGCCGGTGGAAGATAAGAGGTCGTCCTCGTTGACGCCGTCGGAGAGGCTTTTTTTTTTTTTTAAAGAGAAAGAGAAAGGTCAGGAGGTCCAGCCGTCGTCGTCGTCGTCATTTCCGATCTCTCTTTGTCTTTCTCCCCCCGCTCTTTTCCTCCCGTCTTCGTTCTTTTAGACGCACCCGAGGCTCTGCAGGAAGTCAACAGCGTCGCTGGCGCGATCGCTGGCGTCGGCAGAGGCCATTGCGCTCACTGGTGCGAGCGGATGGAAGCTCGATAGCCAACTGAAAAAAAGAAAAAAAAACTGAGTTTGGGCGTTCCCCCCCCCCCCTTGGAAAATTCATTTTTCACAGCCGAAAAAACAAAAAAACAAGCAAAATGCGCGAGTCTTCCCCGGAGAGAGCCGAGGCCTCCGCCGACGCCCAGGGCTCGGCATGCCACGTCGGATCCGCCGTCTGGGTGGCAGAGGGCACGGGCTCCGCCTCCGAAGGAGGGCCCGCGGTCCCTTCCTCGCGGAAGAAGCCTGGCCGGTGGCTCAAGGGAACGGTCATCGGCGTCAGCGGAGGAGCAGCAGCGGCAAGCTCTTCCTCGAGGACACTCACGGTCGAGACCGAGGACGGGAGGACTCTGGCCGGAGTCCCCGAGTCCGACTGCCCGCTGCAGAATTCGAGGGATGACACGCTCGACGACCTCGTGCGGGCCGACTTTCTGCACGAGCCGGGGTACGCGAAGTCGCGTTTTCTTTTTGTTCTGCTGCTCTCCCGAGTCCCTCCATCGAGAGCATCGAGCGTCGAGGCAATCAATTTCTCTCCCTTCTTCTTGCTTCCCCTTTGTCTCTCTCTCGTTCTACACTCGTCTGCTTTCCGTGTCTGAGAGGGAAAGCACTGCGAGATCGAGAATCCGGGATGCGAATTGGAGGGAACGGAGCAAAGAGAGAGAGAGAGAAAGAGAGACAGAGAAGCGGGAAAGGGGGACGGAAAAAACGGAGAAGAAAAAGGCGACGCTCGTCGAGCAGCTGTTTGCCTTCGAAAAAAACCTCTCAACCTCCTCCAAAAAAAAACAAAAAAAACACATATCAACACCAGAATCCTCCACACCCTCCGCGTCCGCTACCAGCTCGACATGATCTACACCTACTCCGGCTCCATCCTCATCGCGGCAAACCCGCACAAGCGCCTCCGCTCCCTCTACGGCCCGCGGACCATGGCCTCCTACCGCGGCGCGCCGCTCGGGGAGCTGTCGCCGCACTGCTACGCCATCGCGGAGGCCGCGTTCTCGGCGATGATGATCGACGAGCAGCGGCAGGCGATCCTGATCAGCGGCGAGTCCGGGGCCGGGAAGACGGAGAGCGCCAAGCTCGTGATGCAGTACCTCGCCGCGAGGGCCGCCCCGGCCGGGGGCGCGGGCGGGGCCGAGGCCGCCGAGGGACGCAAGCGGCGCGGCGGCGCGGGGGGGCACCACCGCCTCCTCGCCGACGCCTCCGCGGCGGCCGCGGGCGCCTCTGGCGAGGCCCACGCCGCCCCGTTCGACCCGGGGGCCGCAGTCCCCATCGAGGAGCAGGTCCTCGAGTCCAACCCGCTCCTCGAGGCCTTCGGCAACGCCAAGACCGTCCGCAACGACAACTCGTCGCGCTTTGGGAAGTTCGTTGAAATCGCGTTCGATGTCGCCGGCCGCGTCGCGGGCGCGTCGATCTCGACCTACCTGCTCGAGCGCTCGCGCGTCGTGTCCGTGGCCCCGGGGGAGAGGTCCTACCACGTCTTCTACCAGCTCTGCGCCGGCGCCAGCGAGCAACAGAAGAGAGAGCTCGGGCTGCAGGGCGGCGCGACGGCGTTCCGCTACCTCGTGCCCTCGGGCGCCGACCCCTCCTCCCCGGCCACGGCCGCCAGCCTGCGCCTCGCAGACGTCGACGACGGCGAGGCCCTGCGCGCCACGCTGGACGCGATGGACGTCATCGGCCTCGACGAGGCCGCGGTCGAGGCCGTGCTCCGCGTCGTCGCCGCGGTGCTGCACCTCGGGAACATCGAGTTCGAGGACGAGAGCGAGCAGCGGACGGGGAACGAGGAGGGCGGCGCGCGCCTGGCCGCCAGGGGGGGCGCGGCGGGCGTGCCAGCGCCGGCGGAGGCCGTCGACGCCGTCTGCTCGCTGCTGAGGGTCGAGCGCGCGGCGCTCATGGCGGCGCTGACCACGCGGACGATCGAGGTCGCCCGAGGGGAGCGCATCCTCAAGCGGCTCGAGGTCGCCGCGGCGCGCGAGTCGCGCGACTCGCTGGCCAAGACGCTCTACGCGCGGGCGTTCGACTGGCTCGTCGCGGCCATCAACAGGCGCATCTCGGCGCTCGGGAGCAGCAGCGGCGGCGGCGGAGCAGGCGGGGGAGGAGGCGACGGAGAGGCCGCAGCGAGCGCGGCGACCCGCTCGATCGGCATCCTCGACATCTACGGCTTCGAGTGCTTCCAGGAGAACGGCTTCGAGCAGCTCTGCATCAACCTCGCCAACGAGCGCCTCCAGCAGCAGTTCAACGCGCAGGTCTTCAAGGGCGAGCAGCTCGAGTACGCCGCCGAGGGCGTCGACTGGAGCTACGTCGAGTTCGTCGACAACCAGGACGTGCTGGACCTGCTGGAGGGGGCCGCCGCTTCCCCCGCCTCCGGCGGCGTCTTCCCGCTGATCGACGAGGCGTGCCGGCTCCCGCGCGCGACCGCGGACGACCTCGCCCACACGCTGCGCTCGCGGCTCGCCTCGAGGCCGCGCTTCTCGGCGCCGAGGAGGCCGCCGACGGCGTTCGCGGTCGACCACTACGCGGGCCGCGTCTGCTACGGAACGGAACGCCTCATGGAGAAGAACAAGGACTTCGCGGTGGCCGAGCACGCCGCGCTGCTGCAGGGGAGCGGGTGCGCGTTCGCCGCGGCGCTGTTCTCCGACGAGGGGGGCGCTGCTCCCCACGCTGACGGCGAGGGGGGCGCGGGAGGGGCGGAGAAGAACCGCGCCGCCTTCAAGCTCAACTCGGTCGGCGCGCAGTTCCGCCGCCAGCTCGGAGGGCTCATGCTCGCCCTCTCCGAGTGCTCCCCGCACTACATCCGCTGCGTCAAGCCCAACCCGAGCTCGCTCCCGGGGGCCCTCGAGCCCGAGTACGTGCTGGACCAGCTCAGGGCCGGCGGGGTGCTCGAGGCCGTCCGGATCGCGTGCGCCGGGTTCCCGACGAGGAAGCCGTTCCGGCCCTTTGTGCGGAGGTACGGCCTGCTGCTCGCGGACTCGCCCCCTTCCCCTTCCTCCTCGATCGGCAGCAGCGTCCGCTTCGACGTCGACGCGCTCGACGACGCCTCCGCCGCGGCGGCGGCCCGCGCGGTGCTGCAGGCGGCGCTCCCGGCCTCGTCGGCCGAGAGGGGCCGCGGCTCGCTCGACCGAGGGTGGCAGATCGGGAAGACGCGCGTCTTCCTGCGCGCGGGACAGCTCGCCGCGCTCGAGGGCGCTCGAGGGAGGCGGCTGACGGGCTCTGCATTGGCCATCCAGGCGGCGTGGCGGGGCCTCGCGGCGAGGAGGGCGCTGCGGGAGGCGAGGAGGGCGGCGGTTCTGGTCCAGGCGGCCTGGCGCGGCAGGCAGGCCCGCCGGCTGGCGCTGGCGCTGCGCGGCGCCGCCGCGGCCGTCGTCATCCAGTCGTGCTGGCGCGCGCGCGCCGCGCGCCGGGCGTTCGTGCGGTCCCAGCAGGCCAGGCGGGCGGTCACCATCCAGCGGTTCGCGCGCGGGTGGCTGGCGCGCTCGAGGTTCCGCAGGGCGACCGACCTGGGCAGGCGGCAGGCCGCGCGCGCGGCCGAGGCCGAGCGGCGGGCCACGGCCGCGACGGCGATCCAGGCGGCGGCCCGCGGGCGCGCGGCGCGCAGGCTCGCCTCGGCCAGGAGGGCCGAGGCCAGCAGGTGGGCCGAGATGGAGGAGACCAACGCGTTCCTCGAGACGCAGAGGGCGCAGCTGGCCGCGGACGCCGCCGCCGCGGCCGCGCTGGCGGCCGCCGCCGACGCCGCGAGGGCGAGGCTCGCGTCGGAGCTCGCTGCGGCGCGGGCCGAGCTCGCCGCGGCCAGGGAGGCCTCGGCGGCCAGCCACGAGGAGAAGACCTCGGCCGCCGCCGCCGCCGCCGCGGTCGCCGAGCTCGAGAGGGCGCAGGCCGGGGCCACCGCTGCCCTGCGCGACGAGGTCGAGCTGATGCGCTCGCAGAAGCTCGCCGCGGAGCAGGCCCTGCGGCGGGCCGAGGCCGAGGCGGCCCGCGCGAGGGCCGACGCCGCCGCGGCGCGCGCCGACGCCGTGCAGGCCTCGGAGGAGGCCTCCCTGAAGACGCAGGAGTGCGCGCGCCTGCGCGAGACCTCGGGCGCAGCCGCGGCCGAGTACGGCGCCGAGCTCGCCGCCAAGGACGGAGCCCTCGCCGCGGCGAGGGACGACGCCGACGGCGCGCGCGCGCTGATGCAGGCGGAGGTCGACGCGCTGCGGGCAGCGATGGAGGCCGAGGTGAGCGCGGCGCGCGCGGCGATGCAGCGCAGGCTCGACGAGGCCGTCGCCGAGGCCGAGGCGAAGGCCGCCGGCCTCCGCGACGCGAGGGAGAAGAACGTGCACTTCTCGGCGCGCGTCGTCGCGCTCAACTCGAGGGTGGCGGCGCTGCAGAAGCAGGCGAGGGACGCTGCGGCCAGGGAGCGCGAGATGGGCGCCGAGCTCGAGGCGCTGCGCGCGGCGCTCACCGCCGGCGGCGGCAGCGGCGGGGGCGGGAGCGGAAGCCCGCGCCACCTCCACGGCCACCACCAGCTCGCAGACCGCAACGGCAGCGGGAGCGGCCCCGCCCCGCACTCCCCTCGCTCCCCTCGCGCCGCCGCGGCGGCGGCGAGCGCCTCGGCGCCGGGCTGGGCCCGCCTGTCGCCCGAGCAGGAGGCCGCGCTCTCGGCCCTCTGCGCCGCCGCCGTCCCCCGCCGCCTCCCCATCGTCAACATCCAGCACGGCGCGAGCCCAGCCGACGCCGTCGGGATGCCCTTCGCGGCCTGGCTGCTCGGGGAGTGCCTGCTTACGTGGGCGTCGGCGGCCGGGTGGAGGGCCGCGGAGGTCGACGCGGCCGCGGCGCGGCTGCGGGACGCCGTGCTCGCCGCGGCCGACGCCGACGGGCTCGCGGCGCAGGCCTACTGGCTCTCGGCCTCGCTGGCCCTGGGCGCCCTCCTCAAGGTGCGCTCCATCGGGAGGCGGGACTGCGGGGGGCTCTTCAGGGCCGGGGACGACATGATCCAGTTTGGCGGGCTGCACGCGCTGCTCGGCGCCTCCGTGGTCGAGCAGCTGCCGCTGTCGGCCTCGGTGCTGCTGGGCGAGGAGGCCAAGAGGGCCGCGAGGGCCAACGCGGCGGCGGCGGCCAGGGCCGCGGCGGTCTCTTCGTCCTCCTCCGCCGCCGCCGCCTCCGACGGGACGCTTCCCGCCCCTTCTCCTGCCTCCTCCGCGGCTCGCTCCTACGAGGAGCTCATGGCCTCGCCCTGGCAGGGCCTCCTCGGGGGGCTCTCCAACGTCCTCGAGACGCTGCGGGGCGAGGGCGCGCCGCCGCCGGCCTGCCGCGCCGTCGTCGCCGCCGCGCTCCGCGCGCTCGACGCCTCCCTGCTCAACGCCCTCATGCTCCGCCGGGACTGCTGCTCGGTGAGCGCCGTCCGCGCGCTCCAGGCCGGGCTCGCCGACGTCAGGGCCTGGGTCGAGTACGTGGGCCCCGAGTGGGCCGGGGAGGCCCCGGCCGCCGACGCCGCGCTGCAGCACGCGGGCCAGGCGGCGCGCTACCTGCTGCACGGCAAGGACGACTGCGTGCGCAAGGCCGCCAGGGGCTTCGACATCGGCGCCGACCTGCGCAGGGCCTGCCCGTCGCTGACGCTGGCGCAGGTGTACCGCCTCACGGAGCACCACCACGACGACTGGATCGCCGGCGGGGGCAGGGGCGACACGATCGCGCTGCTGCGGACGCTCAAGGGGCAGGTCGACGCCGTCGCCGGGGGCGCGAGGAGCCCGGCCGGGAGCGAGAGGGCCCCCTCTCCCGCCGCGTCTGACGACGAGGACGGGGACGACGACGAGGACTCGCTGCTCCTCGACCCCTCGGCCGCCTTCGTGCTCCCGCGCAAGCTGCTGACCGACGCCGCGAGGCACTACGTGCAGGCCCCTCGCCCCTACTACTCCGCGGCGCCCGGCGTGTCGCTGCTCGACAGGATCGAGGCCTGCTGCCGCGGGAGCGTGGCGCTGCCCGGATCGCTGCGGGCGCGGCCCGAGTTCGCGTTCCTGCTGTCCCCGAGGCCCGGGAGCGGCGACGAGAGGTAGTGGATGGGAGAGGAGGAGGAGGAAAGAGAGAGAGAG
>Ga0114918_10004125_pt1 | contig 12669 bp, 24 predicted proteins | sample LantaG_FD_87015 | JGI IMG/M metagenome (GOLD analysis project Ga0114918, IMG submission 87015) | Deep subsurface microbial communities from Baltic Sea to uncover new lineages of life (NeLLi) - Landsort_02402 metaG | ecosystem: Environmental > Aquatic > Marine > Oceanic > Sediment | place...
TTACTTTTTCAGGTCCACCTTTTAAAGATGTTAATTGATTAACACTACAATTAAAATGTTCACATTCTAACTTAGATGATCCTTCTAATGTTATTAATTCATTAGATGAACAATCAAAATCTTTTACTTTAATGGGAGAATGTTTTAAATTAATTAATTCATTATATTATCCTTTAAAGTCTCCTTCTATTTCTTTTGGTCCTCCTTTTAATGATGTTAAATCATTTGAAAAACACCAAAAATTACCATTTATTTTTTCAGGGCAATATTCTAAATTAGTTAATCTATTAGCTGAACATAAATAATCTCCGTTAGATTTTAAAGGTCCACCTTCTAATGAAGTTAAATCATTATTACTACATTCAAAATTTCTTTCAATTTCAATTGGACAATGTTTTAAATTAGTTAATTTATTACCTGAACAAATAAAAGTTCCTCTTATCTCTTTTGGACTACCTTCAAGCGTTGTTAAATTAACATTATAACAATCAAAAGAACCTTCTATTATTTCTGGTATAACTCCTTCTTTAAAGCGTCCATCAATTATCATAGAAGAATCAACTTTGAAATCTCCTTTATATGTATTACTTTCTTTTATAAATTCTAAATATGATAACATTAAAATAAATTGAATTTTTTAACAGCTGTAAGACTTCTGATCCAATTAGGATCTATATCAAGATCTCCATTATTAATAGCTTTCATTATTAAATCAAATCCAAATTTAACAACTTCTTCATTATATGGTTTATTATTTAAGACAACTATAGCAGAAAGCCCTCTTGAACTAGGTAATTCACTTGTTATTTCTACATATTTACTGTTAACAAAATCATTCCATTCTTTTTTATATTTTACTGTCCATGAATGTTCATCCATAAATAATCTATACATTCCAATAAAAACATCTGATATATCAGTTTTATTTATAAAATGATCATCAGTAAGGAATTTTAGAGCTTCTTTTTCTTTATCTGTAGATTTAATACCTTCTATAGGTTCTCCAAATCCATGTAAAACATATTTAAGATCTTTATGTCTACCTTTAACTTTTTGTTTAATCTTTTCTTTAGTTTCAGGAGAATCTAAATAAACTTTCAAAATCTTATTTTGTTGATCTTCAACTTCCCAGTTATGTTCTCTTCTAAAGCTTCTTGTTAAAGTATCTTTCTTTAAAAGTTCAATTGCTTCTTCAGGACTTTTTCTAGATAATATCTTAATATAGAAACTATCATAATGCTGGCCAACTGATTCTTTTATAAATTCTTTGTATGATAACATAGTTTAAATTAAATTATATTTTGTTATTCCTTTTAAAGATTTAATAATATTACTATTAAAATCAAGATCTCCATTATCAATAGCTTTTAATAAAATATCTATAGCTATCATGAATAATTTTTTAACATCTTCTAATTTTGAAATTTGTTTTTCATTGAATAAAGAGCTTCTAAGTTTTCTATCTCTATTTGAAATCTCATCTAAAATAATATTCATTTCTTTTTTATAAATTTCATAATAATCTTTTCCAATCTTTTCTATTATATATTTTAAACTTGAAACGTTGTGGTATGCTCTATTAGGATCTTCTCTTAACATATCTAAAATTTCATTAATTTGAGTTTTAATTTTATCTGACGTTATCATACCTTTTACACAATCTCCTAAAGCGTAGAATTTAAATTTCAATTTATACCAATTACCTTGAGTATTTTCAGCTTCTTCTTTTTTTCTAGGATTATTAAAGTGAATTTTAAATAATTTCTTATTTGAATTATATATTTCCCAGTTATTAGTATTATCGCATTGACTTTTATAATTATAAAAATCCGGTTCATTAATGATTTCTATTATCTCATCTATAGATTTACGAGAAGTTATTCTAATTATTACATTGCTGTAATATTTGCAATCTTTTTCTGTACTACTTTCTTTGATAAATTCAAAATAAGATAACATTTATTTACATTAATTTGATCTATATATTAAAAATTTGATTATATTTGTAATATGAAAAGGAAAATTAACGTAATAGAATTGAAAAGTATTAATTTAGAACATACTTCTATTGTTGCTGAAATGTTTGATGTTAGTGTTGACAGAACCAAAATTAATAAAGCTTTAAATAGAAATGTTACTGAGGAATATAAAGAAAGAAAAACAAGAATCAAAGAAGATATTATAAATGCTTTAAATGAATGCGATGATTTCGCATTCGATTTCGAAGCTGATTCTTATTTCGGAGACGAAACTTTTTTAAGAACTTATAAAATAGAAGTAGAAACAGATGAAGAATTAGAAATTAGAAAAAAGAAAGCTTCTGAATCAGCTAAAAAATCAGCAGCTAAAAGAAAAATAGCTAAAGAAAAGAAAGAAAGAGAAGATTACGAAAAATTAAAAGCTAAATTTGAAAATGATTAAAGTTGAAGTTAAACAAAGTTTAAGTTGGTTTAAAGGAGGAAAAGAAGCGGAAGACTTAATAGAAAGATTTGCTTTTAGAACCAATTTAAAAACCGAAGATTCAAATTATAATCCAAATAAAAAATTTCTGGTTTATACAACAAATAAAAGAAGCAATGTTATAGATTTTAAAAATAGAATAAGAAGAAGTTCTAAATTGAAAGATAACAATGTTGAAATCACTTTAATAGAAAAATTATAAAATGATAATACAAACTGATACATTTAAATTATTAATTGAGAAAGTACATAATTATAAAGGTTATACTTTACTCGAAATACTTCAAGATGACGGTATGTGTAATATAATTCATTACGATACAAAAGAAGAATTTGAAAAAGATTTTTCTTTTGCACCACATGGATTTTTTCCACATGAAAAGAGACTATTCCCTAAAAATGTGGTTGAAAGTTATGGTAGAGAATCAGTTACGTGTATAATTCAAGGAGAAACTTATTACTTACGTTTAATGGAATTGTATTTAGTCATAGATGGAAAACATTATGACACATTAGAAGAATTAAAAAATAGAAAAGATGTCAAAGAAAATTAGAGGTAATCACTTATTAGATTTAGGATATAAACCAGGTAGACCTATTGGTGTTGCTATTGAAGTATCTAAAAAACTTTTAAAAAGAAACACTGTAGAAGAAGTACTTAAAATGTTGGGAGATATATTAGAAGATCCTAAATTATATATTGGTCATGAAAATGAATTGTTAGAAAAAGTAGCTTTAACTATGATTGAAGACGAAAGACCTAAAGTACATCAATTATTAGAAGATCCTTTACCATATAATATTTATGGTGGAGTTGATATTGAAAAAGGAGCTTTAGATCAAATGAATATTGCTATGTCTTTACCAATATCTAGGAAAGGAGCTTTAATGCCTGATGCTCATCAAGGTTATGGATTACCTATAGGAGGAGTATTAGCAGCTGAGAATGCTATTATACCTTATGCTGTTGGCGTTGATATAGGTTGTCGAATGATGATGACTTTATATGATATGGGAGATGAAAATTATGTAGATAGAAACAAAACTCGTTTAAAAGCTGCTTTATCTGCTAATACTTGTTTTGGTTTCACAGAAGTTCACGATAATCCAATTGATCATATGTTGTTTGAAAGTCCTTTATTTAATGAGATTAAAATTATAAAAGAGCTTAAAGATAAAGCATATAAGCAAATAGGAACATCAGGAGGTGGTAATCATTTCGTTGAATTTGGAGATGTTGAGATTTTAATTGAAAATGATTTGGGAGTATCTCCTGGAAAATATGTAGCAATTTTAACACATTCTGGTTCTAGAGGATTTGGTGCTAGAATAGCAGATCATTATTCTAAATTAGCAATGAAAACAACTCCTTTACCAAAAGTGGCTCAACATCTAGCATGGTTAGATATGGATTCACAAGAAGGTGTGGAATATTGGTTATCTATGAATTTAGCCCTTGATTATGCTTCAGCTTGCCACCATGATATACATAGAAGATTACAAAAATACTTAGGTGCTGAAAGAATAACAACTATAGAAAATCATCATAATTTCGCATCTAAAGAAATTCATGATGGTGTTGAATATATTGTTCATAGAAAAGGAGCAACTCCAGCATCTAAAGATGAATATGGAATAATTCCAGGTACAATGGCTGATTTTGGATATATTGTAAGAGGACTTGGAGATCCTGATTCTTTAAGATCAGCTTCACATGGAGCAGGAAGAGTAATGTCTAGAAAAGGAGCTAAAAACTCTTTCACAAAAAGTTATATGAGAGATTATTTAAAAGATAAAGGCGTTGTTCTTATAGGTGGAGGAGTCGATGAATTTCCAATGGCTTATAAGAATATAGATGAAGTAATGGAACACCAAAAAGATTTAGTAGAAAAAGTTGGAAGATTTTCTCCTAAAGTAGTACGTATGGCTGAAGATCAACCTAAAAAATGGTAGAATAATATGACACAAATTAATAAAGATCACCTTAAAAAAGTTCAAGTTATATGTAATACAGAGCTTGAAATTAAAACAGTAAAAGAATTTCTTGAGAAATTTGGAATGGCTGGTATGACGCCTATAATTATTGAAGAAGATATAGAAACTTTTATTCCATTAGAAGAATATAATTATACTCTTGCTGATTTTGGAAATTTAGAATACAGTACAAAAGTTTTTAATAGATTTAAAGAACTTAATAAAGAACTTAAAATTATCGAATTGTGAATTTTTATATAGAATTTGAAGTACTTTTTAAAAATACTATAAGAAAAGAATTTAAAAGTTTTGAAGCTGCTTTTTGTTGGCTTGAATTTAATGTTGAAAATTTTTCACCTAACATGATTAAAAAAATAAAAAATGGATAAAAAAAATATATGGGACGCTATAAACGATGCTGATAAAGATGGTATAGCTATAGAAGCTTTACATCAAGTTGAACTTGAAATTTTAAATGGTGAAATTTCACCAGAAGAAATGGCATCAGTTAAAGCTGATGAAGGTTTTACTGAAATGGCTTATAAAGATGACGATGGTTACTGGCGAGTAACTGGAAGTAGTATTAAGTATGATGATCACGAAGCTTTAGTACGAGCGTATCCTGATATTTGTTAAATATGGCTTGGAAATTTGAACACGAAAAAGGATTAGTAAGAAGTCGATATAATCATAATATTATTTTTTCTAAATGGAGATTATATATGACTAGTTGTGGATGGGTTAAATTGGAATTTATAGGTAAAAATGGATTTTCATCATCAAGTCCTAGAGATCCTGAATTGAAATGGAAAGTTCAATTCGATAACTATTCAGAATGGGAAAAATTTGAAGAAGAAGCTACTAAAACTTTTAACAGACAAAAAAAGAAATTTCCTAATAGATGGAAAGAACAAAGAGCTAGAGATAGAGGCAATATTAAAAGCTTTATAAACAGAAAAAAATTCATGGAATCTCCTGAGATTAAATTTTGGGCTTATATACAGCAAAACGATTTAAATAAACATAAAAATAACAAATGGTAACAATTGAAATAATTTTAATAGCTTTAGTAAGTTCTTTGATAACTATAATTATAATGAAAAAATTTTTCGTTAAAAAAATAATTGATAAGCTTAATTCTAAAATATATGATCTTAAACAATTAGATTCTGTATCTTTAAAAGAACAGTTAGATAAACATTTAATAGAATATGATAATCTTAAAATTTCATACGATAATCTAATTAAAGAATATAATTCTATGATTAATAATAAGAAGGGAGTAATATGTGATGAATATATTAAAAATGTGACATCTTATGATATTAACTTCAAAAAATTAATTAATTTTAAAGCTGAAGTAAAAGAAATAGAAAGAACTGGACATTTTTCAAAAATAATAATTATCGGAAATATAAATGATATTAAATGTGATATAACAGATAGTGCATCTATACAAAAAGATATTTATGACAAATTTCATAATTCTTGGATAGAAACTGATAAAATAGATTTTTATAAAAATAAAAATGATGATTAAAAAAATATTAAATCTTCTTAAGAAACCTTTATGTAATCATATTAATTATGATGAAGATTGGCTAGTTCAAGATATTAGAATTAGAAAATGTAAAGACTGCGGATTTACTGATACATGGGGAGTTAATGACATATTTGAAAATATACCTAGAAAATATACAGAGGATAGCGAAATGCAAGGATCTACACATAAGCATATTATTTATATTGATGGGATAAAAAAATTCTCATATTATAATAAAGATAGATTTGAAAGAGAAAAAAGTAAACTGTTAAAAAAGATTCAGAAATTATTATATTATCAGAAATTATAGCAATAAAATGAGAAGAGTATTTATACAAAAAGAAAATGGAGAAATCGTAAATGAAAATGCATATGTTGCATATTACGGATTCAATAAACTAGGATATGAAATATATTTCTATGAAGAAACTCCACCTAAAGATTTATACTCATCTGATATTGTTGTTGGCTGGATCAAATGTGTTAAAACTGCTTTGAAAAATATTGGGATAACACCACCAGGAGAAATAGATTATCCTGAAGATTTAATGGAATTCTTTGGTCGTAAGATATGGAAAAGTAATCTTAGTAAAATTAAAGAAGAAGATTATCCAGTTTTTATAAAACCTCAAGTTGGTAAATATTTTAATGGTAAACTTGTAACTAAATTCAGCGATATGATTGGATTTAAATACGAAGCAAAAGGTGGATGTGATATATGGTGTTCAGAACCAGTAAACTTTTTAGTTGAATATAGAGTATTTATTAGATATGGTCAGATTTTAGGTGCTAGGAAATATAAAGGTAATCCTTTTTTATCAATAGATGAAAAAGTTGTTAGAAAAGCTATAGAAAAATTTAAAGATATTCCAGCTGGTTGTTCTATGGATTTTGGTTTAACAGATGACGGTAGAACTTTATTAGTTGAAGTTAATGATGGATATGCTCTTGGTAGTTATGGTTTATATCCAACTTTATACGCTAAAATGGTTGCAGCTAGATGGGCAGAATTAACTGATTCTTTTGATGAATTACATTCAACAGGAGCAGGAGAAATACCTTTTGTTTAAAGATTAAATTTATTAACTGACATTAAAGATTTACCTAAATCTGATTGCATTATAGTTTTAATATCACATGCAACTATAAATAATGATGAATTTGTAGAAGCGTATTCTTTTAAAAATATTCTATTTTCTATAAAATAATCATTAACTATATTTTCAATTTCTTTTAACGAAGGTTTATTTTCATTGTATATACCGTTAAAGTATAATGATATAAAAGTATTTTGTCCTGTTATATCAAATTCAGGATAATCCTTCATTGCTAAATCGCTAAAATAATTAATATCAACTCTATAACCTCTTTTTTCAATTAATTCTTTTCTCATTATATCATCTAAAATATCCAGAAAATCACTTTCGATTTCTGAATATTTATAATATTCTTTTATAAATTCTTCGTATTTTTTCAGCATTATAATTTATATTTATTCATAGACGATAAAGATTTAAAAACATTATCATTTTTCATTTCTTTTATATTAAACGATAATATAAATCTTGGATTTTCATTTTCATTTTCCCTTAAAGGTTTATACATTTTAATAATGTTTAAATTTAATAGATCTTTTAATTCAGACATAGAAACTTTCTCGTTTTCAAATGTTATACTTATTAAGTAATCATGTTGTTTATTAAATTTATAAACTTCTTTACTGTATTCATCAAACCTTTCTCTATTATATAATTTACTTAAATGATAAATGCTAATATTATTAGGTATATACTTTTTTATTAAATCGTTAAAAAACTTTTTAAATAAATCAGTGTTATTTTTATGTTTGCCTTCGTTTATGAAGTTTTCGAATTTTTTAAGTATCATAATTTATATTTAGTTATTCCTTTTTTAGAAGTTAAAAAATTAACAATATTCTTATGATTTTTGATATCGTCAGGTATATAATCATAAAAAATCTTATCTTTAACCTTAAGATTAATTATAGATGGATTATCTATAATATATTTTTTGAACGCTTGTATTTCAAATAATTTAACTAATTTCCTTTTAAAAGATTCAGCATTATTATTAATACCTCCATTATTAGGATGTTTTACTAATTTTTCAAAGAATTTTTCATTATATTTAAAACCTTCTTTTTTCATTACTTTAAAAGCTACGTCTTTGATGTAGTCATAAGACATAAACGTAAGTAAAAATTCGTTTGATACTAAACGGGATCCTTTATAATAAGTTGAATCTTTTTCTCCTTCGAATCTATAAAAATCTAAATCATAATAAAGAGAAGCTTTTTTTGCGTTATTAGTATTAAATCTTGAGCCATATGGTAAAACATTATGTACTAATTCTCCAATTTTTTCTTCTTTAATCATTGTAATTAAGTATTTTACTAAAGGTGTTACATCATATGATGCTATATTTTCAAATAGTTTTTCTATTTTTTCATAACTAGGTTTATAAGTATTAATTAAATATTCTATGTATTTTTTCCCATTCTCATTTTGAGGTATATTATGTGAATTTATATTATCCCAAATATAGTTAAAGTTATCATTATTTACAAAAGAATAATCTTCAACTGAATATCTTATATAAATGGAAAAAAACATATTCCAATTAGTTTCAATTCTACCTGTTGAATAATTTTTATAATTAATTTCGTTATTAACATTTTTCGCACCCAATTTCTTTTTGAGTTTTTTCATCATATCAACTCTAAAATCAATATCATTAGATTCATTTAAAAATTCTGTATATCTCTTTAATATCATAAGTTATATTTATTTATTTCAGTTAAAGATTTACCTAATTTAGATTCTAACATCTCATCTAAATTATATGTTAAAAAATAAGATTGATTAATATGTTTTTCTAATTCTTTTGGCTTTAATAAAACATCAAAGTCGAATGGAAAATCTAATTTATTTATAATGTCTTCTTTTGTTATACCTTTTTCATAAAGAATATAAAATCCAATTAAAATATCATGATTGTCATTAATAAAATCTATGCCTTGTAAATCTGCTGAACCTGCTATAGCTCTTTCTTTTGAAAAAGTAACTGGAGCTAAAGATAGGTTTAATTTATCTTTTATTATATCATTTAAAGCTAAAATTTCATCTTTATAGTCAACAAGATTTAGCATCTCATTCATAAATTCAAAATATTTTTTAAGTATCATAGTCTATATATTAAAAATTTGATTATATTTGTAAAAGATAAATAAAACTATGATGAATAATATTATTGACCTATTAATTTTAATAGGATTACAAATTGTACTAAGTGTTGATAACCTTTTGTATATTTCACTTGCTGCTAAAAATGCTGCTCCTGATCAAAAGAAAAAAGTAATAACACAAGGTACTTTAATAGCTATTGGTGCTAGAATATTTTTACTATTTGTATTGATACATTTAGTGGAATATTTTAAAGATCCTTTTTTATCAATTGACTATAAATATTTTGGAGTATCTTTAAGTACACATTCTCTTATAGTATTGTTAGGTGGTGGTTTTATACTATACACATCAGTTAAAGAAATATGGCATATGTTATCACCTGAAATCGATAATGAAAAAACTATCTCTAAATCTGTTAAGAGTATTATTTGGTCGATAGTTTTAATGAATATGGTTTTCTCTTTTGATTCTATATTATCTGCGATGTTAGTAACTGATGTATTTTGGGTAATGGCAACTGCTATTGCTGTAAGTGGATTATTAATGTTAGTATTAGCTGATAAAGTTTCCGTCTTTTTAAATAAAAATAGAACACTCGAAATTGGTGGTATGTTTTTTCTATTATGGGTAGGAATTATGTTATTATCAGAAGGTGCACATATTGCACATTTAAATGTATTTGCTCATGAAATACATGATATAGGAAAAGGAAACTTCTATTTTGTATTAGTAATGTTAACAGCAGTATTTTTTGTTAATAACAAATACAATAAGAAAATTGTTAATGGAATGATAAAAAAATAATTATAAATATGAAAATTAGAATAACAGATTTCGCAACAAGACATTTTGAAGGAAAATCAGGAACTCAAATCAGATCTCATTCTATTAAACAAGTAGAAGATCAATTGAATACTATTTTTACGAATATATCTCCATTATGTAAAGGAGATAAAACAGAATTTAATTTAAATATTGGGTATGGTCACTGTGGATGGAGACTTCTTGACGGATATGCAGATTTTTGTAAACTGTTAATAGTAGATAATTTCACAGACGCTAAAACTGGAACTGCTAAAATAACAAATGAAAATTATCATTGGTTAAGAACTGATATTGTTGCTAGACAAGAATGGGAATTACCTGTCCCAACTAGAGCTTTACATTTACCTTTACTTGCTGAAAAAGCTTCCTATTTAGTATTTGTTTTATATACTAATGAACATTTAAAAGAAGAACATAAAATTCGTTTAGAAGAACAAAGTAAACAAGCAAATGAAAAAAGAATATCTGAGGGAAAAGAACCTTTATCAGAAGCTTCATGGAAAAGTTTAAATTCTATAGATGGACTTAAATATGAATTTGAAGATGATAATAATATCGAATGGGGAGTAGTATCTATCATGGGTCAAATGGTTAATACAGAAGAACCAATGCATCCAAATACTATGATTAGAAATCATATGGGAAAAGAGTTTGGTGGTTCGGGTTCTCCTATTGATAGAGAATCTTATATGAGAAGTGTTGAATTCTGGAAAAATCATGCAATAATTAAATAATGGATAAATTTGAAAAAATATCAGAAATAGTTACTAAAATAACTGGTAAGAAAATTGTTTCTAAAGATAAAGCTCTTACTCAAGATTTAACTAATATTTATGCTAAGTACTGGCCGGAAATATTACATGAGTTTGCGCATTATGTTGTAGCAACTGAAGAAGAAAGATTAGATCCTAATTTAGGATTTTATACACCTCCTGAATGTTATAAAAATCCAACTAAGCATATGGTTGAACAAGAAATTAGAGCTTCTTTGTTAAATCATGAACTTAATTTATTAGTAGGCTTTTCAGATAATAAAGAAAAATCTTATAGCGAATATATTCGAAATGTTGACAAAAATTTCGAATATAGTAAAACATTTGGGGAGAACGCATATGAAGAAATAGAAAAAGAATTACCAGAATTGTTGAAAAGACCCGAAGTAGTGTCTTTTATAAATCATATAAACTTTATTTAATGGATAATTATAAAAAAGTTGAGCTTCTAATAGATTCTATAAATATTAATGAAATATTAGGAACTATTTATACTATTGATATAAATAATATTGTTCTTTATAAAAAAGATTTAAAAACAGGAGAATTAAAAAGAAACATTAAATGGAGAATTAAAGTTAATTTACTAAAAAGACATAGATCTTTTGGTGAACCTACTAGAATTGAAACTGAAAAACTTGATAGTTTTGAATTAGCTTTTAAATATTTAAAATGTTTATTGAGTTTAGAACTTAAGAAAAAAGATTTATTAAATTCAATCCTAGAAAATCCAGATATTGAAGATTATACTGAAGAAACATTAAAAGAATTAGAGAAAAATTTAGCTCGTGCTATTGAAATAGAAGATTATGTTAAAGCTAGTATAATAAGAGACAAAATTAATATTTTAAAGATATAAACTTTATATTTCTATTTTGATATAATTAAAAAATATTTATCAAAATGGGAAAAAATAAAAAAGCACATAAGAAAAAAGTTGCTAATAGAAATCAAAGACTTAAAAACGACGCTAAATTCGTTCAAAGACAAAGAGCTAAATTAATTCAACAACTTATTAAAGATCAAGAATTAAAAAAGGAACAAGATGGAAATACTGAATTGGAACAAACCGAAGAAAAAATTGAAGACTGAAAACTGGAAAAGTATATCAGCTGATAGTGCTCCTCCAGGAGTTTATACTCCAAATATGTCTGATGATGATAAATATTCATGGAAAGGTAAATTAATTAAAGGTGCAGATCCAAGAGTAGAAATAAGAAAATCTTTTAAATTCAATAAAAGTGGAGCTTATTATTGTCAAACTCTAATTTCAATTAGATTAAATTCTAAAGAACAACCTAATATTTTAATGTCAACAAATGGAAAAATTGCAATGTCATTTGATGATTTAAAAGATATGAATAATGCCATTGAAGAAGCTATTAATAAATTAAAAGAAATATGAAAAGTTTAAAAACTATTGGAGTTGTTGATTTTCCTGAATCTAAAGGAATTAATATTAATATGATGCCATTTATAATGGGAGATTTATTGTCTATACCTATAGAATATAGACATTATTCTGATATTATTAATTCTTGTGATTTACCTGAATCTGAAATAGGAAAAATTGGTTACCTAACAATTACAGAATCTTTAGTTACTAAAGGTGAATCTCAGAGACGTGGTGGTATTCATACTGAAAAACACCCAAATAGATCTTGGGGAGGAGGTGGTGGATCTTGGGGAGGACATGAAGATGGAATCTACATGGCTTCAAATGTAAACGATTCTTGCTCTATATGGAATAATTTTATTGAAGAACCTGGTAATATGGGTTGTTGCGAACATATTAGAGAAGAGTTAGGAGAAGGAAAACTTCTTAAAAAAGGAGAATTAGTTTGGATAACTGATGCTACTCCACATGAATCAATGCCTCTTAAAGAAA
>Ga0114918_10004126_pt1 | contig 12669 bp, 9 predicted proteins | sample LantaG_FD_87015 | JGI IMG/M metagenome (GOLD analysis project Ga0114918, IMG submission 87015) | Deep subsurface microbial communities from Baltic Sea to uncover new lineages of life (NeLLi) - Landsort_02402 metaG | ecosystem: Environmental > Aquatic > Marine > Oceanic > Sediment | place: Baltic...
GCCCCGGGGGGCGGTTGAGAACGGGGCCCCGGGGGGGGGGGGGTCCCCCCACCCCCGCCTTCCCGGGGCCCCCCCCCCCCGGGGGCCCCCCCGGGCCCCCCCCCCCCCCCCGGCCCCAGCGGCAACGTCTTGGTACCTTGCGTCTGTCTTGGTCGAGGAGAGAGAGGGCGATTGGGGGCGAGTTTGGAGCTTCCATTTCTCTTTTTTGTTTTTTTTGGTGGTGGTGGTAGTGGTTGAAGTTTTTCGTCTTCGTCCGTCGTCGGTCGTCGACGTCGGTCGTCGTTTCTCTTCTTCTCGTTGTTTTTGTCTCTCTCTTCTGCTCCTCGTTCTCGGCCTCTCCTGCTCAGCTTTTGCAACTGAGAGCGAGAGGACGTCGAGACGCTCTGGCTAGAGCAAAGAGAGAGAGAAACAAGGGGAGGGCTCTCGTTCGCGCGGGGGCTGGAGAAAGAGAAAGCGAGGTCTTTCTTTGAGAGCGAGCGACAAGCGAGTTGTGAACTCGAGGAAAGAAAAAAACAGGAAAAAAACTTTCAAGTGATCCTCTTCTCTTCTTCGCGCTGCCGGCGAGTTCTCTTTTTTTTTTGGTTCGTTTTTACAATATGAGGAAGCAAAAGGTGTGTCTTGGGCAAACGCAAATGTCAGGCAACAAGAGGCAATGCGGTTTGTTTTGATGGTTTCGTTCAAAGTAGGTAAAAGCAAGAAGAAGAAGAAGAAGCGGCTTCTTTGCCGTTTTGTTTTTTTGAAAAAAGGAGAAAAACGCTCAAAAAGCCGCCATGTTCTGCTCTAAAAAGTTCAAATTCAGTTTTCTAATGGGAGATGTTATTCGTTATTGATGATGGAGAACCAAAAGTAAATAAAAAACACGAGTCTAGGCCGCGGCAGGCAGGGCCTTGCTCGAGCCAAACAGCCCGCTGCTCAGCTTTTTCGCCAACGAGGGTTTGTCCTCAGCCTTCCTTTCTTCTCCTTCCTTCCTCGCCGTCGCCATCACCCTCACGCCCGCCTTCGGGCCCAGCGTTAGCCTGCACTCGAGCTCCAGCTGCTCCCCCTGCTTCTCTTTGCCCGCTCCCTCGAGCGAGAACTCGAAGCGGCGGAACAGGGCGGCCAAGGTGAGCTTCGACTCCCACTCTGCGAGCCTCCGGCCGACGCACGCCAGCGACCCGTCGCCGAAGGCCCAGGTCTGTAAAGCCGAAGAGGAGGACTTCTGCTCGAGCCACCTCTCGGGCCTGAACTGCAGCGCGTCGGGGCCCCAGACCAGCGGGTCGCGGCTGATGTGGAACGAGTCGACGTGGATCCAGGTCCCCTTGGGGATGACCAAGGTCTTGGTCGACGTTTTCTCGCCGCCGTCCTTTTTCGACGACGTCGGAGAAGAGCTCGAAGAAGCCACCGAGACAGCCTGGTCCTGCGCCGCGACGCGCAGCGTGATCGGAGCGGCCGGGGTCAGCCTTAGCACCTCCTTGAGGACGGCGTCGAGGTACGGCAGGCGGGCGACGCGGGAGGCGCCGATCCCGGCGACCGAGGTCGAGGCCGTCGCGGCCTCGGCCGCTTCGTCCAGGTTTTCGGCGGCCGAGGTTGTCGTTGCCTCCTCCTCTTCCTCGGCTCCCCTGCTGGCCGCGTCGTCCAGCTCCTTGGCCAGCTTGGCGGCCGCCGCCGGGTGCGCCGCCAGCCAGTGCACGCAGAAGGCCAGCGTCGTGGCCGTCGTCTCGTAACCCGCAAGCAGAAAAGTCTGGCATTGCGACGCGATCGTGACGTCGTCATACGGCGATGGCGACGCCGACTCTCCGGTGCCGCTGCCGTTGCTCCTGCTCGCGGTGATGAACAGCTCCGGGAACGCGCCCTTGGCCATGCCGCGAGGACCAGAGCCCTTCGAAGAGACGCCACCGCCACTGCCTCCCTCGACGCGGGCCCTTGCTGCCCTGGTCAGGGCCAGGCTCGTCTCGAACATCGTCGCGCGCGCGGCCTCGAGGTCGCGGAGCACTTTCCCGGGGAACAGGGTCCCGAATAGCTTGAGCACCGGCCTGGAGATCTCGGGTAGGGCCATCGCCAGCAGGCCGTAGATCGAGGAGGTCGATCCGGTCGCAAAGATGGTGCGAGCAGAGGAGAGCATCGAGCGAGCCAAGAGGTCGCGCTCCTCCGAAGAAGAGGAGGCGGGGTCGACTTCGTCGTCGTCGTCCGAAGAGGACGAGGAGGAGGAGGAGCAAGACAGCGCAGCAGCTCTCGCCGCGGCCACGGTAGCAGCAGCAGCGGTGGACGCCTTCGGCGACGACCCAGGCGACAGACCAGCCGCCTTGGCCTTCGCCTCAGCCCTCTCGTCGGCCTCGGTCCCCTCGTTGCGCTGCGTGTTGAGGTCGAGCCCGAACGCGCACTTGGCGACGACGTCCATCGTCATCGCGCCCAGCGCCCTCCAGACGTCGATCGCCACCGCGTCGGTGGCGGCGCGCTGGATCTTGGCGCAGAGCACATCAGCGCCCAGGGCCATCTCGTCCACGAAGCCAGAGAGAGAGGCCGAGTTGAAGACTTTCAGCCAGATCGATTTCAGCTCTCGGTGCGCCTCCTGGTCCGTGGCTCCGACGACAAACAGCCCCTTCCCTGCCACGCGGCCAAACTTGCTGTAGGTCATCGGCTGTAAGAGCGGGTGCCTGGTGGGGTTGCGCAGGTTGATTTTTTTACCTGCCGCGGCGTCGGCGACCACGACCACGGGCCTGGAACCCAGCCAGATCTTGAAGACGGGACCGAACTCGCGCGCCCAGCGGGAGTAGGCCTCGACCTGTCCCAGCCTCTTGAGCTCCAGGGCGTTCCCCACGAAGGGAGAAGGTCTCGGGCCAGGGATGTGGCGGAGGCGGAAGCGGGCCAAGGGGTGGAAGGACCAGAGGAGGAGCTGGTAGGTTGGGTGGTGGGGGTGGGAGAGAAGAAGAAAAGGGTGAGAGAGAGGAGGAAGAGGGTCGATGGACGCGAGTGACGAGGTCGACGATGAACGAAGGTTCGCTCTTTGTCATCGGGTCGAGGAAGCTGAAGCTCGATCGAATGGCCAATCCAGATGTTCCGAAACTTGGTCGACAAGAAGCGCTTCTGTTCCTCTTTATTCAATTCCAGCAGCTGCTGGACATTGATCCGCACGCAGAACGGGAAAGAGAAGGGCCATGGAGCGAACGGAGAAGCAGCAGGGCGCGGTTTCGTGGATGTTTTGTAATCGTCGAAGAAAAAAGGCTTGCTTGCTCGTTTTGTCAAAGTCAAACTTCCAATCCCTCTCTCTCTTCTCGCCGCGCCCTTGCTTTCGCTCTTCAACGACCCCGACTCAGACTCACCAGCGCCAGAGAGGAGAGCAGCGCCGCGGCGAAGGGGTGCGCCGCCGCGAGGGGCAGCAGCGTGGCTGCCATTTCGGATAACGAGTGGGGAAGGAAGCTTTCTTTCTTCTTTTTTTGAGTTTGCTAAGTCGAAGAAGTAGTGAGAGTCGTCGAGCTAGGCCGAACTTATAATTTTTTTTCCTCCTCTTCTTCCCTCCTTTCTGCTGTTCGAGAAAAAGAGAAAGAAGAGGCCCGGAAGCTGGCAGGCGCGACTCCCCCGAGCATGGCCCCTCCCCTCTCGAGAGCGAGGCGGAGACGTGGCTGGACTCATGCCTCCGCTCTGGTGTCCCTGCTGGCGCTCCTGCTGCTCGCGGGCGCGGCGAGGAGGCTGATGAGAAGCGGCAGCTTCGGAGTCAAAGGCCAAGGCATTGGCGCCACTGCAGCCGAGGCGGTGTCGGCATCGATGGTCTCTCCTTCTTCTTCTACTACTTCTTCTTCTTCTTCTTCTCTCGCAGCCCCTCCTCCTCCGCTGCTCCTCCGCTCGGGCACGGTTGACGTGCGACCGGGCAGAGGCCTCGTCGCGACACGCCTCAGGTACGGAGAATTGGAGTAGAAAAAGGGAGATAGATGAGAAAAAAAGGGCCTTCCAAATGTCGCCTCTCTCTTCTTCTCACGACTCAAACTTCAAAAAAAAATCAACAACAGCCACTCCGTCGGCCGCAGGCTCCTCTCCGAGGCCTCGAGCTCCTCTTCTTCGCCGGACGTTGTCACAATAGCGGCAACGACGGACGCGCGGTGGGGCCCGCTGCGGAGCGGCTCCGCCTGGTCCCCGCGGGCCCTGGCGTCTCGCCTGCTTTCCTTGCAGCAGAGGCGCAGCAGCTCTTCTTCTTTGTCTCCTTCTTCTTCGTTTTCGTCTTCTTGGGCCTCCTCCTCCTCCACGCCTCGCCAGCTCGTCGTCGCCTTCTCCTCTTCCCCGCCGCCGCACGGCGCCGCAGAGGCCCTCTCCAGGGTCCTGCACCGCTTCGGGGGGAGCCTCGGCAGTTTCTTACCGGAAGCCTCCTTTGTCGCCGTCGGGAACTCGAAAGCCGCGGCGGCGGTCCTGAGGCTCGTCCCGGGCGTCGCCGCCGTCGGCGAGCTGCCCCCGGAGAGCAAGCTGGCTCCCGAGCTGATCGGAGACGTGCTGCTGCCTGGAGAAGATAGGGAAGACGAGGAAGAAGGAGAAGAGAAGGAGGAGCTGAAGACGACGACGCTCGCCGTTGTCTTCCCGCGGCTCGGGCGCGCGGCTGGAGGGCTCGGAGGTGACAGTGCAAGCCGCCTCCTCCCCCGCTGCGGCGACGAGGGCTACGACCCTTCCTCCGCCGCCGCCGTCGACTGGGCCGAACCGCTGTCCCTGTTGGCTGGAGGCAGAAGAAGTTCCGTCCGGGTCGCGGGCAGGCAGGGGAGGCACGTCCTCCTCGTCGAGGTCGTCGAAGAAAAAGTTAAAGCGAGCTCTTCTTCCTCCTCTTCGACCTCTTCTCCTTCTTCCTCCTTGGCCTCCCGCGTCACGCGCTGGCTCGCCGCCCAGCCTGCCACGCACTGGCTCTCGCCCGCATCGCTCGAAGCCTCCACCATGAACTGGCAGGCCTCGGCGATCATCCAGTCGGGCAAGGGAGCGCCGAGCGCTTCGGGCAACGCGGTCGCCGACGCGGCGACGCACCCCCTGTGGGCAGCCGACGTCACGGGCCGCGGCCAGGTCATCGGCGGCGGGGACTCGGGCCTGGACCTGTCGCACTGCTTCTTTGCCGACCCGGACGTGCCGATCGAGCTGAAGTCGGTGGGCAGCTCGGGGAACAGTGGAGGATGGAGGGGCTTTTTCGGCGGCGGCAACGGCGGCGGCGGCGGGGGCTCGGTCTTCGAGTCGGAAAAGCACCGCAAGATCAGGCTCTACCGCTCGACCTCCAACGCCTCGCCCAACGGAGGAGGGGGCAACGGCCACGGAACGCACACCATGGGCTCCCTCTGCGGGAGCCCCTTTGATTCAGGCGCCAACGCGAAAGCGACGGCCTACCGGGGGATGGCGCCGGACGCCAAGCTCGCGTTCTCTGACCTAAGCTCCGAAAAGGCAAACTCGGGTTCGAAGAGCGGGAGGTCCTCCGGTGCGATCCTGGTCCCGGGGGACATGGGAGGGGACTACTACCGTTTCGCTTACGATGCGGGAGCGCGCGTGCACTCTGATTCATGGTGAGTGAGGAAGAGGAAGGGTTTTTTTGAAAGTTGAACTTTTTCTTCTCTTTTTCTTCGAGGTAGAGAGGTTTTTCTTCGACAGAAAAAAAAAACCTTTTTCAAACCTTCAAAAACCTCACATGTTCTTCTTCTTCTCCCCCCTCTTTCCCTCCCCCCCCACCACCAAAACCAAATCCACAGGGGCTCCGCCTCCCTCGAGTACGACTACATGGCCTCCGAGGTCGACGCCTTCACCTTCAAGAGGCAGGACTTCGTCCCCGTGCTCGCCGCGGGCAACGAGGGCTCGGCCTCGGCGAGCCCCAACAGGGGCGTCACCACCGTCACCGCCCCTGCCACGGCCAAGAACTGCATCGCCGTGGGCGCGTCGCAGTCCGCGTACGCCCATGGGGCCGTCTCCCCCGGGTCGGCGTTCTCGCTGCACAAGCTGACGGTGAGCCAGCAGCAGAGGAAGAGCAGCAGCGGCGGCGATGAAAGTAGTGCTGCTGCTGACGTTTCTTCTTCCTCTCCTTCTTCTTCTTCTCCGCCGACGGAGGTCGAGTCCTTCCGCGTCGTCCAGGCCCAGTTCGGAGGCCGCCTCTCTTCTCTTTATGGGAAGCGCCTGGCCCTGGCAGCGGCCTCCCCGCCCGATGCCTGCGGCAACCTCGACAATGCCGCGTCGGTCTCCGGGGCCGCGCTGATCGCCGCGAGGGGCGGCTGCACGTTCGCCGACAAGGCCTCGGCGGCGCAGGCGGCCGGGGCCGTCGCTCTCTTGGTTTACGACGACCGCATCTCGGACTTCTTCATCCCTGCGGCGAGCAATGGCAACGGTAACAGCAACGATGCCGGGAAGGATTTGATGATCCCGGCCGCGGCGCTTCCGAGGCGCGTCGGCCAGCTCTTGGCTTCGGCGGCCGCGGCGAGCAGCGGCAGTGACGGAGGAGGTGGAGCGAAAAGTACTTCTTCTAGCTCTTCTTCTTCTTCTTCTTCGCCGACTCGAATCACCGTCTCCTTCGGCCCTCCACCCTCCGCCGGAGACCCCTGGGACTCGCTGGCCGACTTCTCCTCGAAAGGACCAACACCGGACGGGAGGATAAAGCCGGATCTGGTGGCCCCGGGGGTGCTGCAGTCTGCCGCCGCGGCGTCGACCGTCGGCGAGGGAGGAGGTGAAAACGAAGGTTTCTTTGGCCGTGGCGCCTCTTCTTCTTCCGCCGCCAACAACAACAACAACAACAACTTCAAGTGCCCCCTGCGGACGATGCAGGGCACCTCGATGGCCACGCCCGTCGTCGCCGGCGCCGCGGCCCTGGTCCGCTCCTACTTCTCCCAGGGCTTTTATCCCGATGGTACCCCAGACCCTTCTCGCTCGTTCGAGCCGGGAGGTGCCTTGGTGAAAGCTGTCCTGGCTGCCGGGGCTGCCCCCCTCGATGGGTTTGAGTCCGATACCGGCTTGCCGCTGGCTCCCCCGCCTTCCTACAGGATGGGGTTTGGAAGGGTGCACTTGGCGAGGAGTTTGCCCTTGGCGGCTGGCTCGGGTTCTAGCAAAAAAGGTTCTTCTTCGACAACAACGGGCTGGGCGCTGCAGGTCGTCGACCGAGCGCCGATCTCCGGCGGGGAGACGCACCGCTTCTGCCTGCGATCCACGGGGGGACCCCTGACCGTCGTGCTGGCGTGGCACGACGCCCCGGGGGCCCCCTCGAGCGGCAGAGCCTTGGTGAACGATTTGGATCTGGTGGTGAGGGCAGCGGGGCTCGGGGGTTTGCCGCTCGTCGGCAACGGCGGCGGGGGAGGCGGAGGTGGGAAAGGAGAGAACAGAGACGTTTCTTCAAACCCCAACAGCGTTCCCCCAGCAGACCGCCTCAACAACGTCGAGTCCGTGGCCGTTGCCTACCTGCCCCCCGGGGACGTCTCGATCGAGGTGAGAGGCTCCTCGGTCCCGAGGGGACCGCAGCCGTACGCGCTTGCCGCGCTCGGCGAGTTCTCGGGCGTCCTGGCCTCTGCCCACAACCCCTTTGTGAACGCTCAAGCAGCCGCCGCAGCCTCTGGAGCAGCAGGAGGCCGCTGCGACGTCGTGGTCGCGACCGTGCGGAAGGGGCCCGAGGGCGTCGTCGCCAGGCGGGACGTCGAGTTCGAGTTTGGCACTGCCGCGGGCGGAGGGGCCGGATCGTTCGAGTGCGCTCTTGTGAGCGGCGACGGCAACGAAAAGTCTTCTTCCTCGTCAAACTGGAAGCCCTGCAAGTCCCCGGTCTCGTTCAAGGCCCTTGAAGACGGCAGGCACGTCTTCAAGGTGCGCGCCCAAGGCGAGGCCTCGGCCGCCTCGAGGGGGTTCGAGGTCGACGCGACCCCTCCCTCTCTCTGGTGGAGGGAGAAAGGAGACGGAGGCAACTTGCCCTCAAGTTCTTCGCTTTCTTCAAGCTCTTCTCCTTTCCTGCCCTCCGCGGCGACGATCTCCTTCGGGGCGGACGACGCCTCTGCCGTCTCGTTCCGGTGCAGGCTGGAACTCGTGGCCGAGGGGCAGGGGGCGAGGCCCCTGCCCGCGGGGGCGCCGGCGGGGATGATACGGCTGTGGACTGCGGCGGAGGCCGTTCCTGCCGCCGTTTCGGGTTTGAGTTTGGCGACGACATCGACAGCGAAGACGACGAAAATTTCTTCTCCTCCTCCTCGTCCTCCTCGCCTCTCCACCGCAGCCTCCGTCCCCGGCATCGCCAGAGCCCGCCCCATCAAGCTCGGGGAGTGGAACCCCAACTGCACCAGCCCGGCCTCGTTCGCGTGGCTGCCCCCGGGGAGGTGGAGGGCGTCGGTCGACGCGCGCGACGCCGCGGGCAACGCCGCGCCGAAACCCCTCAGTCACGAATGGATTGTCTCTCAGCCTTCTTCGCCTCCTTCTTCCCGATCCCCGTTCATCGTCGCGGGACCCTATGGCCCTTCGAACGCGTCGTCGGCCGAGTTCGAGCTGCGGGCGCTGACTGGAGACGGGAGGTTGGAGGCCGTCGCGGCCTCGGACGCGCCGCAGTGCCAGCTCCTGCCCCTCGAGTCTTCCTCTTCTTCCTCGTCCTCTCCTCCCGGAGCCCCCGTGGAGGGGAGGCAGCCGGCTCCCGTCGCCGACTCGGCGGAGGAAAAGGCCTGGACCTCCTGCGGGAGCAAGGTCGGCCTGGCCTCGTACGGGAAGCTGGAGGACGGGGGGTACCAGTTCGCCGTGCGGTTTGGGGGGAGCGGAAGCGGAGGAGGTGGACGAAAGCGACGACGAAGCCTCTCGGCCGCGAATTCGACGACGGCGGCGACGACAAAGGCAACCGCCTCCTCGTCCTCTTCCGCCTCTTCTTCGGCTCCGTCGGCCTTCTCCGTCTTCGGCGTCGACACGATCCCTCCGAACGTCACCATCACCGGCCCGCCGCCGGCCGTCCTGCCCACGGGCGCTCTCGAGGTGGCCTTCTCGGCGCAGGAGCCCGCGGCCTTCACCTGCCTCCTGGCCTCGACGACGACGACGGCGGCGGCGCTCGCTGCGACGACGGCAAAGGACAACAAGAAAAAGCCCGCCGCTTCTCCCCCGCCGCCTCCTCCCCTCTCCATCACCACCTTCCCCTGCGTCTCCCCGGCCAACTACTCTTCCCTTCCCGACGGCTCCTACCAGTTCTCGGTCGTGGCGACCGACGGCGTGGGCAACACGAGCCCTCTCCCGCCGCCGACAACGGCGACGGCGACAAAGAGCCCAACTTCTTCTTCTCCTTCGACCTTCTCGTTCATCGTCGACACGCTGCCCCCCGTCGTCCCGGCGCCCACGCTCGACCCGCCCGTGGCCTCGAAGGCCGGGAACTTCGCCGCCACTTTCAGTGGAGTCTCGGACGTGGGGAGCGGCGTCGCCAAGACGCAGTGCCGCCTCCGCCTGCTCGCCGCCCCCGGCGAAGATGACGATTCGAAGACGAAGAACGCCGAAGGAGGCGCCTTCGAGGACTGCTCCTCCCCCTTCGTGGCCTCCAACCTCTCCAGGGGCAGGTGGGGCCTGACGGTGCGGGCCGTGGACGCCGCCGGCAACGCCGCCGAGTCGGCCGAGGCGTCGTTCTACGTCGACGACTCCCCTCCTCGAGGGGCCGCGGTCACTTCTTCTCCCAAAGGACAAGCCCTCCCCTTCCAAGGTGACCTTTGCCTTCGCTGCGCCGCCGGACGCTGCCTCGGCTCCCGTGACTAAGTGGGAGTGCTCGCTGGCGAAGGAGGCTGCGGGAGAGGAAAAGAAGGGCGAGAAAGGTATTTCCAACGCAGCGGCGCCGCGCGGAGGAGGAGCAGCAGGAGCAGGAGGAGAAGGCAGTTCTCTCTCTGAGCCCCGATCCTGGCAGAAATGCTCCTCCCCGATGGTCTTCAAAAACCTCAAGAGCGGGAACTACTCGTTTGTCGCTAGGGCGACCGACGCCGCGGGCAACGTCGGGCCGCCGACCAAGGCTTCGACTTTCGCCGTCGACGCTTCCTTGCCCTTGCCCCGCGACAACGACACCGGGGGAGACAACGGGGGCAGCAGCTTCTTCTCTGCCGTTTCTGACTGGTTCTCGTCGCTGCAGGGGTGGAGGCTCTGGGCCGTGATCGGTGGCGGAGTCGCCCTGGCGGTGCTGCTCGCGACCGTGGTCTGCTGCTGCTGCTGTTCCTCGAGCTCGAGCTCTTCGGCTGCTGCTCGCTACCGGCAGCAGCACCACCCTCGGCAGCAGCAGCAAGACCCCGACGCCGCCGCCCTGGCCGCCGCCCTCGCCGCCTCGGCCCGAGAGCGCGACGCGGCCGCCGTAGCGGCTGCGCGTCGCGAGCGCGAGGCCCTGGAGCGGGCCGTGCAGGCCTCGAGAGAGGAGGAGCTGGTGCGCAGGGCGCTCGAGCGGTCGATGGTCGAGAAGTGACGATGGTTTTGCAGAAAAGTTAAAAAAAATTCAAAAAAATGCCTTGTTTCTTCTCCCGAATTACTGCCTTTTCTTTTGTCCCCATCTCTCGCATTTACATTTTGCCTTGTATCTTTCGAATTTTTGTGAGGAGGAGAACTCCTCCTCGTGTTTTTGGTCGGTGGTGGTTGAAAGAAAAAGAAATGAAATCCAAAAACAAATTTTCTCAAACGAAACGAATCGAAAAAAGAAAAAGAGAAAAACAAACTCTTCACTCTCTCCACTCTCCGCTTCCCCCCTCTCCTCCTTCCACTCTCTTCTTCCCTCCAAACCCGCGCTCTGCGGTGAGTTTTCGGGACTCCTCTAGCACAGGGAAAGGGTTCTGCTTTCCACTCAAAGACAAAATGCGGCGGTGGAGAGAAAGACGAGTTTTCTTCCCCCCTCTTTTTCCAGCTTCACCTCACTTTCTCTCTCAAAACCTCTTTCTCTTCTCTTCAACACGCCTGCAGAAGGTCAAGAGCATGGATCGCCGGACGCCTCTCCTGCCAGCGTCGCTCGTGCTCGTGCTCCTCCTCCTCGTCTCTGTCTCATCGGCAGAAGCGGAAGAGGCAGCCGTGGCAGCTCGCAACGACAACAACTCTTCTTCCTCTTCGCCGCCTCTGCCGCTCCAGCCCTCCCCCTACTCCCCCTGCGAGGAGATGGCGCTCGCGAGGATGAAGGCGACCCTCAAGGAGCGCGGCCCGGGCGCGGTGCTGAGCGCGAACGAGTTGCGCAGCGTCTCTGACGATCTGAGGGGGTGCCACGGAGGCGGCGGCGGGGGTGGTGGAGAAGAAAAGGTTGGCGGCGGCGGCGGCGGGCTCTAGTTTCATAATTCTTTGCTTCTTCTTTCTCTTTCTTCTTTTCACTTCCTCTTTCCTCCTCCTTACCTCTTTCCGTTTTTTTCTATGCCACCTAAGTGTGTGAAAATACTAGACAGAAAGCAATGATTTTAAATAGTTTACAAAAACAGAAAAATGACAAGGTAAGCAAGAAGGAGCGAGCGGAAGAAGAAGAAGAAGAAGAAGAAGAAGAAGAAGAAAACAACAACGACGCGCTCGAACAATCGAGGGCGGGGAAGAAAGAAAGAAAGAAACCAAACTCTCTCTATCTATTCAGTTGCTGTACCCCGTCGTCTCCACGATCGGTGTCCCGTCAAAGTTCTCCAAACCCGACAGACCCCCGGTCTGCAGCCCCGAGTCCCCGGAGCGGACAGCGTCCGGGGGGAAGACCCCCAGCCCCGGGAACGAGCTCGAAGAAGTGAGGGGAAACGCAGAGAGCGCGACCTGCGACACCGTCGCGTTGCGCGTCAGGTCGAGGCGGGGGAAGTAGCCCGGCATGGCCGAGGCCGTGGTGCCCGTGATGGGGTACCAAGGGCCTGTCCTCTGGGTCGAGTTGAACTGCTTGAGGGCGCGGGAGTTGGAGGGCTGGGTTGTTTGTTTTTGGAAGGAAGGAAGGAAGGAAAGAAAGGAAGTGAGAAGGGGGGTCGAGAGAGCTCGAGCGACGACGAGCTATAGGCTAGCTGCGTCGTGGGGATTTTCGATTCTCGATTCCCTTCCAATTTCAAAAAACCCACCTCCGCTTCCGCCAGTGGCCTCGCCGCGGAGGACGAAGAGAGCATTGAGACGAAGACGAAGGCCGTAAAGGCCGCGGAGAAGAGGAGCTTCGAGGAAGAGGAAGAGGAGCGGCGGGCCATCTGTTTTTTTGTTTTTTTTGGAAGGAGAGGAAGCACGTCGCGGCGTCAGTTTCGGAATCGACATGGGGCCTCGCGTCAAGTCGAGAGAGGCATCCGATGCTCCGCTTTTTGTTCTTGATTGCAACAAGACAATGTTTTATATCCATTGGAAGGAAGAGAAAAGCAAGGAAGAGAGAGCGAGAGCGAGCGCTCGCTTTCTCCATCGAGGGCCACCATCGCGACATTGCCCACGACAGCCCGCTAGACGTCGCCGAAGGAGGGGTCGAAAGAGCGAAACCATTCTTTTCTTCAACCGCTTCCTCGCGCGCGCGAGAGAGCTCTTCCGCTCTCTCTTTCGCAAGCCGAAAGTGGCAGACGCGGAAGAGAGATCGAGAGCTACCTACCGTGCTTGGCAGAAGAGGAATCGGTAGGGTAAAAGTGCGAGAGGCGAAGGGGGGAGGCGAAGATGCGAGAAGGAGCAAAGAGAGAGATTGGGTGGAGGAGGAGGTCGAGGGAGGAGAAGCGGAAAAAAGAAAGAGTTGTGAGAGTGGGAGAAGCCCCAAGACGCAGCGCTTTTTCTAAACTCCCGTCCCCCCCCCCCCCCCCCCCCCCCCCCCCCCCCCCCCCC
>Ga0114918_10004129_pt1 | contig 12662 bp, 7 predicted proteins | sample LantaG_FD_87015 | JGI IMG/M metagenome (GOLD analysis project Ga0114918, IMG submission 87015) | Deep subsurface microbial communities from Baltic Sea to uncover new lineages of life (NeLLi) - Landsort_02402 metaG | ecosystem: Environmental > Aquatic > Marine > Oceanic > Sediment | place: Baltic...
CCACGCGCGAAGGAGACCAGAACGGGGGACGCCGCGGGGGGGGGCGAGGGACGGAAACAAGAGAGGGCTCGCCCCGCTCACGCCCCCCCCCTTTCGCGGTCGCCGCCGCCGTCGCCCCGGGGGCGGCAGCAGCGCGCGCCCTGGACCTCCTCCCGGCCCGCACCTCGCTCGTCACCGCCTCCCGCCACGCCTCCAGAATCTTCTGGGCTTGGATGCAGAGGGCGACGGCGACGCCGGGGTCCTTCCGGAACCGACGCAGCGCGGCGCCCGCGCCGCTGGAAATCATCAGGGAGGCGTCCACGCGGACGCAGGAGAGCTCGCGGAGGGCAGCGCGGGCCTGGTCCTCCGTCGCGGTCGCCGGGGGGACTCCTCCGTCTCCTGCGCCGCCCCCTCCCGCCGCGCGCTGGTAGTCCCCGAGCGTCCCGAGGCACCTGGAAAGAACGTCGCGCGGCCCCTCGTCGCGCCTTTTCCGCACGACCTTGGCGAGGCCGTCGAGGCTCCGTTGCTTCCCGACGACGAGCGGCGGCGACTTCGGCGGGCGAGCGGGGGCGGCACCGGCGCCGGGGACGATGCCGAGCGACTCAAGCAACGAGCGCTGGCGCTGCTTCGGTGTTTGCTTCGCCACTGCAGCCTTCTTCTTCTCATCCGTGGCCTTCATCGCCGTCGCTCGCGCAGAGACGAGAGGGAGCGGCCACGGGGAGGCGGAAGGCGGTAGAAGAGGAGACAATCGACGAGTCGAACGACGAAGAAGAAGAAGAAAAAAGTGGGTCCCGACGAGTGTTCTCGCTCCTTCCCACAAAAAAAAACCATTCTTCGGTCTCTCTCCCTGCTCGGCGCGAACGGGCTTTCCTCTCTCTCTCTCGTTGTCCTGATCCATCGCGCGAGAATCTTTCTCTTTCACTGAGGCGCGCCTGCTCCGTACTCAGCCTCGAACAAAAGGCCGCTGCCGCTTTGACAGAGACATTCAATTGACGTCGTCGAACGTTTCGAGACCCCTTTTTTTTGCCGCTCTCTCTCTCTGTCTCTCGCGACACCGCCTTCCTCCCAATGGACGACGAGGCCGTCCTCGTCTTCGACCCGCCGGAGCTCGTGTGGCGCGGCGTGCGGCTGAATAAGGTGAGGAGATGGGAGAAAGAGGAGAAGAAAGAGAGAGACGTTTTCCTCTTCATCTTGTTTGTCTTCTCCAGTCTTCTTCTTCTCCATTCTTCTTCTTCTTCTTCGCCTCTCTCTCTCACCTCCCTTTCTCGTCACCCCTCTTCAACAACAACAACAAAAATCGCCCTCAGCCCCGAACGACCAAACTCACCATCACCTCCCGCCTCAACGCCAGCCTCGACCTTGAGCTCAAGCCCGCAGGCTCGGGAAGGGACAGGCTCAGAGTCTTGCCTCCCTCCTCCGAGAAACTCACCCTTCCCCCTCGAGGGAGCGTTGCGGTCGAGGTCGAGGTCGCCGTCGACGCTCAGAGGTTCGCGCCGGGGCCCATGCGGCTCAAGGCCGCGCGGGAAGGGATTCGGGACGCGCTGTGCGTGAGGGGACTCTACTTCGACCTCAAGGTGCCCGCGACGTGGTTCTTGGACGAGGCCGAACTCCTGGGAGCGGCAGCAACGGCGGCGACGAAGAGGCCCGGGAGAGGGGTCCCCGCCTCGCCTCGCGCCGGCGCCCTCTCCCTCTCGCGCTCTCCGGCCAAGCTCCTCCCCCGCCTCCCGGCGATGCCCTCCCCCTCTCCCGCGAAGAGGAGAACGATCCCAGCGGTTCGAAAGACAGACGGCAATGCCTCTGGAGGGGACGGAGCGGGAGGGCACGCGCCCCCGGCCTCGCTGTCCGAGGACGAGGAGGGACGAGAGGACCGGGAGTGGGGCGCGCCGCCCTCGCCCCCCGCGCCCCGCGACGAGGCCGCTGCTGCCGCAGTCGCTGCCTCTTCTCGTTCGGATCCTCCCTTTGGCGCCGTCGAGGGCCCCGTCGAGATCGACCAGGCCTGGCTCGCCGGCGGGGGGGGCGTCGACGGCGACGGAGAGGAGGAGGAGGAGCCAGAAGGAGGGGGACTCGAAGGAGACGAGGAGGAGGACTTTGCCCTCCCTCCGATGCCGCCCTTTGGCTCCTCTGCTTCCTCTCCTCCGGCAGGAGCCGCCGCCGCCGCAGCGACCGGGGGGAACGCAGCCAGCGGCAGCAGCGGCATCAGCCCCCTCCGCGCCGTTGATGAGCTCCTCTCCTCGCAGGACCGGCGCGCGAGGGACCCGCGGCAGGTCCTGAGGGCGCAGAGGGAGCGAGGAGAGGAGGGGGAGGCGCTCTTCGGCGGCGACGGAGAGCTCGCGGCGGCGGCGGCGACGGCGGCGGCCGCGACCCCTCCGCCTCCGCCCCACCCTCCCTCCCGCCTCCACCGCCCGCCGGCCACCGCCGTCTCGCGTGCCGCGGCCCTCGAGGCCGTCCTGGCCCAGCAGGAGGGGGCCAACGCGGAGCTGCGGGCCCGCGTCCGAGAGCTCGCCTCCGCCCTCGAGGAGGCCCGCGCCTCGGCCTGCGCGGCGGAGAGCGGGGTGCTCGCGGCGGCGGCGGCGGCGGCGGTTGCCGAGGGAGGGTCCTCCCCTGGCTCCTCCCACGACGTCGCTTCCGCTGATGCCGCTGCGGGGGCGGCGGCCGCCCCCCTCCTCCTCGCGAGGGAGCGCGCCGGGCGGCTGGCCAGAGACGCGGCAGTCCTCAGGCTGCTCCGCGCCAAGGACGACGCCTTTGCCGCGCTCGAAGTCCGCGCCGCCGACGCCTCGGCGCGGGCGAGCGAGGAGCGGCGGGCGAGGGGGGCAGCGGAGAGGGAGAGAGAGGTCCTGGCCGGTCGCGTCCGGAAGCTTTCCGCGGAGCTCGCCAGGAGGGACGAGGGGAGGCGCGCGGCAGCAGGAGGAGGAGAAGGGGAAGGAGCACAGACGGCGGCGGCGGAGGCGGCCCCGGCGGCGGCGGCAGCCAGCGAGAAAAAGGAAGAAGAAGAGAGAGAACTCGCCTCTTCCCTCCGCCGCGCGCTCGCGGAGGCCGAGGCCAGGGCCCTCGAGCTCCAGCGAGCGGTCGCGGAGCAGAGGGCCCGCGCCTCGGAGGCGACGAGGGCGGCGGAGGACGCCGCTGGGAGGGCGGAGCTCCTGGGGCAGCAGCTCGAGGCGGCGGTCGCCGCCGCCGGGGCCTCTGCCTCTGCTCCCGTTCGCGAGTGTCCTCCTTCCGCGGCTGCCGCCGCCGCCGCCGCCTTCTCCAAGTACAGGCAGGAGCGCCACGCCGACGCGCTGCGGCTCGAGGCCGCTGTCTACTCCGGGCTCGCTGCCCTGAGCTCGAACTTCCCCTCGAGGGAAGATGAGGAAGCCGGGCCCGGCCGCGGCGGCTACGGCGGCGCCTCGTCCTTCGAGCAGCAGCACCAGCAGCACCAGCAGCGGCTCCTGCTGCTCTCCTCCGGCGGCCGGTCCCTGGCCCCTCCCTTGCCCCCCTCTCTCACCGCGGGCGGCCTCTCCCTCGCCGCTCTCGAGGCGGCGCTGGCGGTTGACGGTGCGACGAGCTCGTCGAGGGAGCTCGCCGTCAGGGAGGCGACGGCGGCGGCGGCGAGGGTGGCGAGGGCGGCGGCTGACGAGGCGGCGAGGGCGAAAGCGAAGAGGAAGGCAAAGGCGGGGAAGGAGGCCGCGGCTGCGGCGGTCGAGGCCGCGGCAGTCGAGGCAGCCGCCGAAAGAGGGCGCGCCGCGGGGCTCGAGATGGAGCTCGAGGAGAGGGAGAGGGCCCTGCGGGAGCTGGGGAGCACGGCGGAGGAGCTGCGGGAAAGGCTTGCCACGGCGAGCGACGCCGGACAAGCCGAAAGGGAGGGAGGAGCCGAGGGGAGCGGCACCTTTTCGGCGGAGAAGCTGCTGCTGGAGGCGGCACGCTGCTCTCTCCGGTCGGCGCTGCGGTCGGCGGAGGCTATGCGGTCAGCGGCGCGGGCGTGCGATGACACGGCGGCGGCGGGAGCCCCGGGGGTCCCCGCCGCTCCCGGGTTTTCGCCTCCGCCGTCGGTCGAAGAGGCCGCTCGGGCGGCGGGGCTGTCGGTCGAGGAGGCCGCCGACCTCCTCGGCGTCGGCGGCGGCGGCTCCGAGAGAGCGACGGCGCCTCCCGTTCCTCCCGCGCCTTCGACCTTTCCTCCTCTCGCCCGGGTCGTGGCATCTGCCCTGAACGACGCGGAGGTCGCTGCCGCTGCCGCTGCCGCCGCCGGAGGAGGAGGCAGGAGAGAGGAAGCACCGTCGAGGCGCGTCGCGGCCGCGGCGGAGGCGGTCGCGAGGGAGGCGGCGGCGGCCGAGGGGGCGCTCGCCGACGCCGTCGCGCGCCTGCCGCCGCTGCTGCAGCCGTTATCAACGGTCGCGGGCGTGGTTCCTCGCTCGAGCTGCTCCTCTTTCGTTTTCGGCGGCGAGACGTGTGTGTAAGAAGAAAAATTGAGGAAAAGACCGAGTCAAAAAAAAAGGGAGGGAGGATTTTTGGCTTTCTCAACTCCAACCCTGCTTCCATCTTTAGAACTGTAAACTTCTTTCAAGACCCATTCGCCTCGCTTCTCTTCAGACTTCTTGGGGATCTCTTTCTTTCGGTCAGAACTCGCGACGTTCGTGCCTACGCGCAGTGCGGGAAAACGATCGCTGGTCTTCGCTCGAGGCGCGAGCGAGCGCGCGATAGAGTCGAGAGCACGAAAAGAAAGGTCGGGGTCGAGGTTGAATTTTGTTCAAGGGGGAAAAAAACTCGAAGAGGTTAGGAGGCCGACAAAACACATTTTTCTTTCTCTTCTTTGGCGGGGAGAGCAAGCTCTTGGCGCCTGCGCAACTCGTCCCCCCCCCCTCACACCACCACTTCGCGCAAGATGCAGAGGGCTGCTTTCATGCGCCCCTGCGCCGTGTCGGCGGTCGCGAGCGTGCCCCGCGCGCGAGCAATTGCGGCGGCACGTCCCGATCGGCGACGGCTAAAGTCGCTCGCCGCGGCGGCCCGAAGGCGACTCATTGTCTCGTCTGTCGTCCCCCCTCCCGCTCGCCTCCGTGCCTCTGTCGCCGTCCGAGCCCGCGGGGACGATGTTGAAGACGACGACGGCGAAGAAGACTTTGACGACGACGGCGAGGAGTTTGACGAGGAAGAGCTTTTGGCGGAGTTTGGCGAGGATTTCCAAGGCGACGATGACGAGTTTGGCGATGACGACGGCGAGGAATCGCCTCGCGTCGACGCCGCTGCCGCGAGCTCCGGGAAGCAGCAGGCGTCGGCCGACGAGGAAGAGGTCTCAGAAGAGCGTCGCTCTGTCAAGGCGAAGGAGAGCAACGCCGAGAAGAGCAAGAGCAAGAGCAAAAACACGAGCGAGCGCTCCGATGCCGCCGCTGACGCCGACGGCTCGACCCCTTCTCCTTCTTCCTCCTCGTCCTCTTCCTCCTCGCTCCCTCCGGCGCCCGTTCGCGGGGACGCCGCCCGCGCCCGCGCCGAGCACGCCCGCGCCTCCGCCGCCCGTGCTGCCGCCGCCGCAACCTCCGCCTCCGAAGAGGAAGAGGCGGAACTCTTCTCCGACGAGGGCTACAGCGAGGGCGACGACGGCGGCGGCGGCGGAGACGGCGGCAGGGACGGCGTCGGGGGCTCTTTCGTCGACGACGAGACCGAGGCGGCGCTCGCCGAGGCCGAGGAGGCCCTCCAGGCCTTCCTCCGCAGCAGCGAGCCCTCCTCATCGAAGGGCTCGTCGGCGGGTCCTCCGGGGGCCAGGAAGCCACATCGCCTCGACTCCGACCTCGCCGCAAAGGCCCTCGACTCGGTCGCGGCCCTCGGCGACGACGCCGCCTTCCGCGCCGAGGCAGGCATCCCGGACGACCTGTTTGCCGAGAAGGAGGAGGTCGACGACGCGACTGGCAACATCAGGGTCATCCCCGGTCTCCCTCCTCCGAGGCGCTGGCTGCGCCGCGTCGCGGACCAGGGGCCCGTTGACGTGGCCAAGTGGGCGGTGCGGGAGTTCAAGGCGAGGATCGACCACGAGCGCGCCGTGCCGTACATCGGCAACGCGTACATCTCGTACGCCCGCCTGCTCGAGCTGCTGTCGACGCGCACTGTCACGAAGCTGACGATCCTGGCCGGCGGCCGGTGCGCGATCGTGGAGACGCCCGTTGTGGGGTTCGCGGTCGACGTGGGGTACGCCGGTGCGGAACCGGGCTCGAAGGAGTTTACGGCGCTGCAGGTGAGAAGAGTTTTTTTTCTTTGCTTCGTTTTCTTTCTCTTCCACGGGTGGAGGAGGAAAGAAAACAATACTCGCAAAAAAAAAAAACTCACCCCAACTCCCCCACGCCACCCCCACCCCCACCCCCACTGCCCCCCTCAAAACAAGAGCACCGCCCTCCCGCAATGGGGCTACGAGGTCACGCGCTTCTACTGCGACCTCCCGGGGGACGTCTGGGAGCAGGGGACGCTCATGCGGCTCGCCAAGGACGCGGCGACGCAGACCGTGCAGGAGGACGGGCTCGTGCGGTCCGAGGACCAGCCCTACCTCTGGGACGCGCCGCAGACGGAGCTCGTCGTGCGACCCCCGGACAACGCGTTCCTGTTCATCACGCAGAACAAGGGCCTGGCGGTCCCCATCGCGTCGCTGCTCGCGATCCGCACCGCGATTGTCGTCGCGACCAAGGCGCTCAAGGTCCTCTTCCCCAAGGGGTGGGGCAAGAGGGGCAAGGAGGCCGCGGAGATCGACGACCTGCTCGGGGAGCTCGGGCGCACCAGCGCGATCCAGTTCAACGTCGACGCGAAGGGGGGCAGGAGGGACACAGGCGTGCGGTACGCGGACGTCGCTGGGATCGACTCGATCCTGTCGCAGATCAGGGAGGTCGTCTCGATGCTGCTGCAGAAGGACGGGCGGTACGCGGAGATCGGGGCCAGCCCCCCGAGGGGCCTCATCTTCGCCGGCCCCCCCGGGACCGGCAAGACGCTGCTCGCGCGCGCAATGGCGGGCGAGGCCGGCGTGCCCTTCTTCGCGTGCTCCGGGTCGGAGTTTGTCGAGATGTACTCTGGCGTTGCCGCCGCGCGCATCCGCGACCTCTTCAAGCTCGCAAGGAAGGTCGCGCCGTCGATCATCTTCATCGACGAGATCGACGCCATCGCGCGCGCGCGCTCCCTGGGCGGCGGCGGGGGCGGCGCGGGCGCGATGGAGCGCGAGCAGGGGCTGCTGCAGCTGCTCGTCGAGATGGACGGCTTCGAGCGCGACGACAGGGTTCTCGTGATCGGGGCCACCAACCTCGTCGAGTCGATGGACGCCGCGATATTGAGGCCCGGCCGCTTCGGCAAGGTCCTGCGGCTCGACCCGCCGCGCCTGCGCAGCCGGTGGCGCATCCTGCGCGTGCACGCGGCCGGGAAGCCGCTCGACCGCAGCGGCGACGACGTGGTCGAGGCGGCCACGGGCGAGCGCGCCGACGCGCTGCTCTGGCGCGCCGCGCAGAAGACGAAGGGGTGGTCCGGGGCGGAGCTCGCCAACCTGCTTAACGAGGCCGCGATCCTGATGGTGCGGCACGACCGGGACTCGATCGACTGGGCCACGCTCGCCGAGGCGCTCGAGAAGCGCGACCTGACGGCGCCGCCGGAGCCGCCGCCCGGGGGCGAGGCAGGGCGGAGGCTCGCGCTTGTGCACGCCGCCCGCGCCGTCGCGAGCGCGCTGACCCCGGGCTTCCCCCGCGTCGACGGCGTGGGCATCGATGGGCGCGGGGCGATGGTCGCGCGGATCAAGTTCGACAGCGTCGACTACTTCCGCAGCGGCGACGGCAGCGCGCGGCTGCTCTTCGGGCCGCGGCCGCAGGTCGACGTCGCCGGCGCGACGGATGGCGCCAGGTCCGAGGCGGAGCGCTCGGGCGTCGCGCCGTCGGCCGAGAGCCTCGAGGAGCAGCGCGCGAATGCGCTGCGGCTGCCTGCGGGGGTGACCGCCCTCCCCGCGAGCGACGAGGCGCTCGAGGAGGTCCTCGCCTACCGCGGCCGGGGGCCGCGGGGCCGCGGCGCGCCCGGCGCGGCAGCGGGGAAGGAGCCCGGGAGGTCCCCGGTCTCCCCGTTCGCGCCCCCCACGGCCTACGAGGCCGCCTGCGGTCTGCTGGTTCCCCTGCTGACGGCGCGGGCCGCGGAGGCCGTCTTCTTCGGCGCCGCGGAGGGCACCACGCTCGCCTCGGCGCGCGAGGTCGCCGCCGCGGGCGACTACTCGTTCTGGCTGGCGACGACGTCCAACATGCACCCGGCGAGGGCGCGCTCCAGCCCCGCCGCGCGCTTCCTTCCCGACGACCGGGGCCGCGACAACCTCTCCAGGTACGCGCGGTCGCAGGGCGAGGCCGAGGCCGTGCGCCTGCAACGCAGGGCCTACGGCAGGGCGCAGCGCGTGCTGCGCCGGTGGCGGCCCGCGGTCGACGAGCTTGCCGCGGCGCTGCTCGCGGCGCCCAACGGGTCCGTCGCGGGCGAGGAGGTCGCGGCGATCCTGGCGAGGAATGTCCCCCCCCCGCCCGGCGCGCGCGTCCCGGGGGGCGCCGCGGTCGGCGGGACGCGGTTCCTGCGCGCGCTCGGGGCGGGGCGGCCGGGCATCGCCGTCTTCGGCTCCGCCGCGGCCTCGCGCGCGTTCGCCTCGGGCGGCCCCGCGACGCCGCTCGAGGAGTGGGCGAGCGCCGGCGTCGACCTGAGCGACGAGGCCTGCGTTGCGGCCGTCGAGGCCGTCGCCGGCGCGCTGTCGGGTCAGGACCTCACCGCCTCCGGCCTCGGCTCGGCGGCCAAGGCCAGGCTCGCCGCGGCCATCGCCGGCGACGCCGAGGAGGCCGGGGCGGTCAGGGAGCGGCTCGCCGCGGTCAGGGCCTACGTCTCCTCCCCCGGGGAGGGCGCCGACGAGCCCGCGTTCCCCCCGCCGCCCGTGGGGGAAGGGTTCGCCCCGCCGGAGGCGGGGCCGGGGTCGCTGGCGAGCTGGGTGCCGGCGCTCGGCGGGCCCGGCTTCGAGGAACGGGCAGAGGCCGACGGGAAAGGGAGGGGGCCGCGGCTGCCCGGGTTCCCCCCCTCCAGGGAGTGAAGCGGCGTCGGTTTTTTTACGGGCGTGTAAACGGGGGCGGAGTAGCGGGGAATCCGCTTTTTCGCACACAGCACTTGACAAAGCAACGCGAGGCGGGGAATCCGCACACAGAGCACTTGGCAGAGCAACGTGAGGCGCGAAGCACGCAGAGGCGAGGAGGAAAAAAAGTCGAGGTGTCAGAGTTTTTCCCCCCCTTCTTCGTTCCCCTTCACCACATTCGGAAGAAAAAAAAACAGCTGAAGGAAAAAAACATTCGCAATTCTCCTCTCTCTTTCATTTCGCTTCGCGATGCGTTCTTTAACGCGCCTGGCGATGGGGGAAGCATATCGGCGCTCTTATCGAAAGGTCTTCGCGGCGATAGAAGCTTCTTCGAGCCTGGAAGGAGGAGGCGTCCGAGATTCGATGTCGCCGCTGCGGGGCTTTTCCTCGTTTCTTGATGCCCCCCACCTCGACCTTCGCCTTCGGCAATCGTCTTCCTTTTCCGCGAGCCCCAGCGGCCGCGAATTCGCTTCTTCTTCTGATCCCATCGGTGGACGACGATCCGTGTGGGGTGACGCTGCCGCTGACTGTCGGAGTGCCAGGGAAGGCTTTTACGACGCGACGGTGGAGCAGGTGAGAGCGATTTTGAAAATCGGCATGACGCCGCTCTTCTTCCTAGTAAAAAAAAACAGCTCGGCCCTCCCTCTTTTCCTCCCCCCCCCCCTCCATCCCCCACCACCCCCGCCGCTGTCCTTCCCCTCCACGCTCCCAAACACCACCAACGACGCCATTCCACAGTACGCCCTCCAACCCACCGAGAAGCTGTCGCTCCAACAGATGCTCGAGGTCGGCCGTTCGGCCCTGCTCGACTCCTCGGGAAAACTCCTCCTCGCCTCTGCGCGCCAGGCGCAGCGCGAGCTCCCAAAGCGCCTCGCACGCAGGCTCATGGACCTGCAGCTGCTGCCGTTCATCGTCGTCTCCAACCCGCACATCCGCCAGGTCTACGACGCGTACCGCCACGCCTTCGACACGCTGACGCGGCTGGATCCCGTCGAAAATGCAACTCAAAACAGAGAGTTCACGGAGCTGCTCCGGCGGCTTGTCGACGAGCACGCACCGATGTTGGATTTGCTCGCCTCGGGGCTGCGCGAGGTGGACGCGAGGCCTTTCACCGGGCCGAGGGTGGATCTGGACTCCTTTTTAGATGCGATGCTGCGGTCTAGGGTGTCTCGGAGGCGAGTGATTCATTTTTTTGGGGGTTAACTTTTCGTTTTTTTGTCCGAGGTCTCTGGAGATTATGAGACTGGAAAAAAAACAAAAAATTAAATATCTCCCACTTTCTTCATCTTCCCCTCCCTTTTCCTCCGAACTAATAAAACAAAACAGGGTCCTCGCCGAACACCACATCGGCCTCGTCGCTCGACGCCCGGGCCATATCGGCGCCGTCTGCGCCGACGTCAACCTGAGGGAGGCCGCGGCGTTTGCGGCGACAAAAGTGCGACAGGCATGCGTCGAGGCCTACGGGGTCTGCCCCGACGTGAGGATCAGCGCTGGAGGCGGAGGAGGCGGAGCTGGAGGCAGGGGAGGCAGCAGCAGCAGCAGGAGAAGCAGCAGCAGCAGCAGCAGCGGCGGCAGCAGCAGCAGCAGCAGCAGCGGCGGCGGCGGCGGCGGCGGCGGCGGCGACCTCTTCGGCGGCCCCGGCAGCAGGAGCAGCGGCAGCAGCAGTTTCGGCAGCAGCGGCCCCCCTCCTCACCTCTCCGACTTTGAGGACTTTGACGACGATAACAGCAGCGGAGACCCTTCGATGCCCTATATCCCCGCCCACCTCGACTACTGCCTCTTCGAGCTGCTCAAGAACGCCGCAAGGGCCACCGTGGAGTCGGCGAAAGCGAAAGCGGGAGGAGCGGGGCAGCAGAGGACGCTCGTGCTCTCGGCGCACGGCGTGACGATGCCTTCCTCCTCTTCTTCCACTTCGTCGATGTTCGGCCCTTTGCCTCCGATCGTCGTGCGCATCTGCGACGCTCCGGGAAAGGCGGCGACGTTCCGAATCTCCGACCAGGGAGGAGGGATCCCGGAGGAGCAGCAGGAGGCCGTGTGGCGGTACGGCTTCACGACCGCGGCAGGGGGCGAAGAGGCAGTTTCCTCGAGCCGCTCCTCCTCTTCTTCTTCTCCTTCTTCTTCTTCAGTTGTTGCTCCCTCTTCGATGATGGACGCAATGATGATGGCCGACGGAGGAGGAGGAGGAGGCGGAGGGTCGCCGTCGGCCTCGCCAAACCCCGCTTCCTCCAGGTGGAGGATGGGCGGCCTCGGCTTCGGCCTCCCGCTCTCGCGGCTCTACGCGCGGTATTTCGGCGGGGACTTGAAGCTATTTTCGTTGCCCGGCTTCGGTGTTGACGCCTTTTTGACGCTGGAGCACCTGGCGGGCGACTGGATCGAGCCCGGGGACGAGCACGTTCCGGTGCGGCCGTCGGCGGCGCCGAGAGGGAAGGGGGGAGGGAATGGAGGTGGAAATGGAGGAGTGAAGAAGTGAGGTGCTTCCAGCTCTACTTCTTCTTTTTCTTCTTCTTCTTCTTCTTCTTCTGCTGCTGCTTCTGATTCAGTTTCGTCGAACAGAGGAAGACGGATCGGGAAGATCTCTGGGGGAGCAGAGCAGCGGCGAGGGAGCGCGGAGGCAATGCCCGGAGCGGCGTTGCCCTGAACGAAAAAAATTGTAAAAAACACGTGAAGAAGAAAATCTTTCTTCACTTCATTCTTCTTCGCTCCCTTTCTTTCTCACTTTAGACTGCGCAAGCTCCAACCCCCGCTTCCGTTCCTCTCTTTTTACCCCCTCCTCTCCAAAATGGCACGCAGGCGCGTCACCCCTCACCACGCCTCCCTCTTCCCACCCCCGTGGGCCCGAGCGTCTCGCTCTCCGCGTGGCTCGAAGTCGTCCTTGTCGTCGTCGTTGCGGCCGCCGTTGTCGCCGCCGTCAAACACCCTCCTCCCTCCGCTCCTCCCGCCTCCCGCTTCTTCCTCTTCCTCTTCCTCCCTCTCCGCCAAGGCCCTCGCAGCGCAGGCCTTCCGCGCCGAGCTCGACGCGCAGGTGGCCGCCAAGCGCGCCGCCTCGAGGGCGGCGAGGGAGGCGGAGCTCGCCGCCGACGCCGCGGCCGAGCGCGCCGCGGCGCGGGCTTGGGAGAGGGAGCGGCAGAGGAGGAGGGAGCAGCACGCGTCGTCCGATCCGGCTCGGAAGCGCGACGGCGGCGGGGACGCCGGAGGAACAGTAGCAACGGCTCCCTTCGATATAGAAAAGCGGCAGCAGCACCAGCAGCAGCAGCAGAAGCCGAGGAGAGTTCATCCGGAGCTCCGAGCCGTCGCCACCGCGGCCGCGGAGGAAGAGGGAGAGCGCAACGTCGGCGGTCAAGGCTCCGGCGCCGGCGGCGCTGGCGGAACCGAAAACGAAGAGTTTCGCCGCCGACGCTCATCGTCGCCTTCTTCTATCTCCTCGCCGTCGTCATGCCCCGCCTGCTACTCTTCTTCCGCCCTTTCCCTCTCCCTCGAGGTCGAGGGGCTCAAGGCGCGCGCAGCAGCTCTCGAGAGCGCGGTGGAGGCGCTCGCGAAAGCGGGGAGCGGGGGCGCGGAACAGGCGGCGGGAGCGGGAGCGGGCGCGAGGAGGAGCGGAGGCGAGGAGGGG
>Ga0114918_10004131_pt1 | contig 12657 bp, 7 predicted proteins | sample LantaG_FD_87015 | JGI IMG/M metagenome (GOLD analysis project Ga0114918, IMG submission 87015) | Deep subsurface microbial communities from Baltic Sea to uncover new lineages of life (NeLLi) - Landsort_02402 metaG | ecosystem: Environmental > Aquatic > Marine > Oceanic > Sediment | place: Baltic...
ATACACATGCACACACACACACACACACACCACACACACACTACTCTCCCTCTATATCACCCAACCCAGGCCCGCACCGCGCCCTCCACCGCCCGGGCCCCGGCCGCGCCGTCCCGCCGCGGCGCCGCCCTGGCGCCCCGCCCCGCTGCCCGCCGCACCCTGCCCCGCCCCTCCGTCATCTCCCCGCCCGCCGAGGACGCGCCGCCCGCCCAGCCCGCCCAGCCCACGCCCACCACCCGCGCGCCCGACACCCTGCCCGCCGCCCTCCTCTCCGCGTCGGCCGCGTCCTGCGGCTCATCGGACCCCTGGACCGACCCGCGGTGGGCGGGCGTGCAGTGGACTGTGTACCGGGGCGTGGCCTACGACCTCACCGGCTTCCTGGACGCCCACCCGGCGGGCGCGTGGCTGGTGCGCCTGGCCCTGGGCCGGGACGCGACGGCCCTGTTTGAATCCTACCACTTGCGCCCCGAGGTCGCGGTCGCCCGCCTGCGCCGCCTGCCCGTCCTGGCGGACTTCCCGGTGGCCGCCGTTCCGCCCTCGCCCCGCCCGAACGATTCCGACCTGTACAACACGCTCCGGTCCCGGGTGCGGGCCGAAGTGTTTGGCGGGACGGAAGCGGCGGGCGCGCACCGGTCCGGGTCCGGGCCCGCCGCCGCCGCCGTGTGCGGCGCGGCCGTGGCGGCGTACACGCTGTACGCCCTGGCCCCCGGCCCCTTGACGGGCGCCCTCCTCGGCGCGGCGGGCGCCTGGATCGGGCTGACCGTCCAGCACTGCGGCAACCACGGCGCCATGTCGACGGTCCCCTGGGTCAACGCGGCCCTGGGCGCGGGCGACGACCTCATCGGGGGCTCCTCCCTCGCCTGGCAGTACCACCACCAGGTCTCCCACCACATCCACTGCAACGACGACGCGTTCGACGAGGACGTGTTCTCCTCCTTCCCCCTGCTCCGCTTCGACCCCCGCCAGCCGCGGGCCTGGTACCACGCCCACCAGCACGTCTACATGTGGGCGCTCTTCCCGTTCATGCAGCTGGCCTTCCAGGCGGGCGACTGGTCCGCGATCCTGCAGGGCAAGACCGCGGGCGCGACCATGCACGGCGCGTCCGCGGGCCAGCGCCTGGCGGCGGCGGCCGGTAAACTGGCGCACTACGGCCTCCTCATCGGCCTGCCCGCCTACGCGCACGGCTGGGCGGCGACGGCGGTCGGCGCAGCCGCCTTCGTGGCCGTACAGGGCCTGGTGCTGGCCACCACTTTCGCGGTCTCGCACAACGTCCCCGAGGCCAAGCCCTCCGCGGACGGCCTCTCCCCCGCGTCCGGCCCGCTGCTGACCGACATCGCGGACCGGGACTGGGGGCTGCAGCAGGTGGCGACGTCCGCCAACTACGGGGGCGCCCTGGCGAACTTCATGACGGGCGGGCTCTCCCTGCAGGTGGAGCACCACCTGTTCCCGGCCGTCTTTTTTGGGCACTACCCGGCCATTTCGGCCATCGTGGCGGACGAGTGCGCCAAGCGAGGCATCCCGTACGCGACCTACCCCACCCTGTGGGCTACGCTCAAGCAGTTTGTGCGGTACATGCGGGACGTGGGGCGGGCGGAGATGCTGCCGGTCGTGCCGTGCGGCAGCCTGGAGGGCGGCGCCGCCGCCGCAGCGCGCGCGGCCGCGCTGGCCCGGTTTTGATTTGGAGTGGAGAGTGATTCCTTTATTCTTTTTTTTTTAACGGGTGTGGGGTCGTGCGACTCAGAGCGAGTGTGCGGGTGTTGTGGGGCGTATGTGTGGATTGTATTTTGCCGTGAACACGGCGTCTTTTCAGCGCGAGAGACCGAGGAGAGGAGAGAGAGGGAGGGAGGCGTCCTCTCGGTGCACACACCGAGAAAACTCCTCACACATTCCACCACCATGGCCCCCATCGGCGCCGATCGGCACGCCGCCTACGAGAACGCGGTGGTCGTGGACGCGGACGGCCACAGCTTCAAGGCCGGCCTGGCGGCCGCCTTCCCCGCGTCGGCGGAGCCGCGGGTGGTGCGTTCTTCGTGGCGGCAATCGGGGGCGGCCAGCGAGCGGCGGCGGATGCGTTTTGCTCTCCCCCCCTTTGCACGCCGCGCCCCGCCCACCTCTGCCTCCTGCCCCACGCCCATCGACCGGCCAGGGTGGACTGCACGCCACAGTCTCCAGTGCGCGCGTGAAACAGGCTGGCCTCTCTCACCCTCTCTCTCACAAACTCTCTCTCTCCCCAACCCTCGCTCTCTTCTTCCATCCACCACAAGGTCACCTCCTCCACCCTCCGCGACGCCGCCACCCCGTCCGCCCCGCCCCGCCGGGCCTGCGTGGACGGCACCGTGGCCGACTGGGACGCCCTGGAGGCCCTCCTGGCCCGCACCCTGTACGCAGACTGCGGCTGGCTGGCGGGCGAGGAGGGCTGCCTGCTGACCGTGGAGCCTGTGGCCACGCCCCGCCGCGACCGCGAGCGCTGGGCCCAGCTGGCTTTTGAGGCCTTCAACGTGGCCGGGTTCTTCGCCCTGGACGCGCCCGTGGCCGCCCTGTACGCGGTGGGGCGCCCCTCGGGCACCGTCATCGACGTCGGGCACGACAAGACGGACGTGGCGGTCGTCCTGGATGGTGGGGTGGTGCCGGGTAGTGTGACGCGCATGGCGTCCGGCGGCGCGGCCGCGGAGGCGCTGCTGGCGGCCCGCCTGGCGGGGCGAGGGGTGGACGTGGGTGGCCTGGACCCGGTCGCCCTGCGGGCCGCCAAGCAGGCGGTGGCGGCCGTGCGACCCAGCCGGGAGGCCGCCCTGGCCGATATGGCGGGCGGGAACGAGCCTGCGGCCGCCCACACCCTCCCCGACGGCACGCCGCTCCCCCCCCTCACCCCGGCCGACGGCGTCGCGGCGGGGGAGTGCCTGGCCAGCCCCGCCGACGCGGCCTCCGTCCGGCACGCCCTGGCTGGCCAGGATTGCCTGGCCGAGGTTGCCCTGGCCGCCGTCGCCGCGGCGGGCGGGGAGGCCGCCGCCGTCTCCTCCACCTCCTCCTCCACCACCCTGGCCGCCCGCCGGTCGGCGGCCGAGGCGTTCGTCCTGGTCGGCGGCGGGTCCCGCGTGCCCGGCCTGGGCGCCCGCCTAGCCGCCGACGTGCGCGCGTCCCTGCCCGCCTGGTGCTCCTCACCGCCGGCCTGGCCGGAGGCGCCATCCTACTTGCCCCCCGACTCCGCGGGGCCCCTCGCGGCCTGGAGTGGGGGCGCCATCGCCGCCCGCGTCGTCTTCGTCCAGAACCAGCACGCCAGCCGGGCGGACTATGATGAGATGGGGCCAGTGGCCATCTTCCGGCGCGGGGCGTGCGGGTGAAGGAGGAAAGAGAAGAGAGAGAGAGAGAGGGAGGTGAAAAATGGGGTGCCTGAGAAAAAACACACAGAGCGGGTGACCTATCTCTCTCTCTCTCTCTCTCTCTCCCCATCTCTCCCTCTCTCTCTACCGCCCGCCGCCCTCCTCCGTGTCGTCCGACGACGACCGGGCTGCCGCTGCCTCGCCCTCGACCTCCAGGTGGCGGCAGTAGGCCCACCAGGCCGCCGTCACGCCGGCCGCCAGCCCCGCCATGGCCAGGCACACGGCCGAGACGGACGCGCCCGCGACGTCAAACAGCCAGGCGGCCGCTAAGGCCGACGTGCACTCCCCGCTCACAAAGGCGGCCTGCTCCAGGGAGCAGACCCGGCCCAGCAGGGCGTCCGGGACGGCCTGCTGGAGCAGGAGCGTGGAGTACGCCCACAGGATGGCGCTGCCCGCCGCGCGCACGGCCGTGGATGCCAGCACGCCGCCCAGGGAGGAGGAGGAGGCCGCGATGCCGAGGTAGCCGACTGCCAGGCAGCCAAAAGCGGCGGCGATGCCGGCGCGCAGGGAGGCGGGCGAGGCCGCGCTGGTGAGGGTGTTGGAGACCAGGGGGCCGACGAAGCAGCCGATCCCGACGAACGCAAAGATGGCGCCCAGGACAGACGCGGCGAGCGACTCGGGGGCCGGGTGGGGCGGCGGGGGCGGGCGCCCCAGCAGGCGCGCCCAGGCCGCGCCAGCCGACGCAGCGGACGCTTGCGCGCCGGGCCGCTCGCTGACGTACGTGTTGACAAGGTCGGCCGCGCCCCAGACGGCGGACCCGGCCGCCTTGACCAGGGCCAGGACCAGGATGGGGCGGTGCGCGGGGGCTGAGACGTACGCAAACCCGGCCCGCACGTCGGCCGCCGCGGCCGCAAAGGCGGCGGCGGCGGTCGTGGCGTGGGAGGCTGGGGCACCGGGCGGCCCTGCTTCCGCCTCCGGCTCCGGACCGTCCGACCGGCGGGCCTTGGAGGAGGGGCGGGCGCTCAGCTCCACGCCGCCACCGCCGCCGCCACGGCCGCCACCACCACCACCGCCTCCCCGCGCCACCACCTGCCCCCGCAGGCTCAGGGCCGCCAGCCCCGCCGCCGCGTAGGTCGCCGCGTCCACGGCGTAGCATGTGCCGTACCCCCACCGCCCCAGGACGGCGCCGCCCAGGGACGCGCCCGCCGCGGACATGAGGGACCAGCCCACGCTGTCCAGGGTGGTCGCCAGGCGCAGCGCCTCGCCGGGCGGGACGAGGGAGGGCGTCAGGGAGCGGCGGGTCGGCTCGTAGACCGTCGTCGCGGAGAACTGGAGGAGGAGCAGGCCTATCATCAAGTACAGGTCTCCCGGGCCGCGAACCAGGGTCAGGGCGGCCGCGGCCAGCCCCCCCACGCCGCACGCGCCGGCTAACACCAGCTCCCTCGGCGCGCGGTCGGCGAGGACGCCTGCCAGCGGGAACAGGAAGAGGCCCGGGATGTAGTGCGTCGCCAGGACGGCGGCCAGGAGGCGGCCCTGCGCCTCGGGCGGGGCCAGCTCGGCCACCCGGCGCAGGGTGGCGACGTACGCGAACCAGCCGCCTGGGGAGAGTGGAAGGGAGAGGAGAGGGGAGAGGGGAGAGAGGTCGGCCGTGCAAGAGGTTAGAGGAGAGCGCAAGTGCGCGTGCTTTTGCCGCGCACGCGCCGCCGTTCTCTTTCTCTCTCGCTCTCGCTCGCTCTCTCTCTCTCTCTCTCTCGCTCGCTCGCTCTCTCACCCGCGGAGTTGAGCAGCTCGCCCGCCCACAGGGTGCGGAAGGCCGCGTGGCGGCGCAGCACATTACAATAGGCGGCCAGGCCTGAGCCGTAGCCGACTGACGGCATTGGGGGCCGCTTGCAGAAGGGGAGTGCAGCCCGAGTCTGCCCCTCTCTCTCTCTTTTCTCTTTCCTTTACACGCGCGCACGCACCCTCTCACCGCCCCACCAGCGCGGGCGCACTGGGCAGCACCCGGTCCAGCGCCGCCTTGGCCAGCCCCCGCTGCAGGGCGCCCTCCAACACCTCGAACGTCTGCTCGCCCTCCAGGACCTCCCCGCCCGGCATGACCCAGGAGGGGAAGCCCTGGATGCCGGCCGCCGTGCACACGGGCGCGGGGCCCGTGGTCCCACCGGCCGCCACGCCGTCCGGGTAACACTCCACGTACGGCAGGTCGCCGGACGCCGCCGCCCCAAAGTCCTGGCGCTGGTCGAAGCAGTGGCCGCACCAGAAGGCGCCGTACATGCGGGCGCCGCCCGCCCGCAGGCGCCGGGCCAGGTCGACCGCCCCCGGCGGGGAGGGGCGGGTGATGGACGGCTCCTCGAAGGGCAGGGAGGAGGAGGTGGACGCCAGGGCGGCCGCCGGGTCGACGCCGGCCCAGGCGAGCTGGAGGGTGAGCAGGGTCGCCAAGGCGGCCGCGCCGCCGGGCGCGGCGGCTGCGCGCAGGCCGGACGCGGGCAGGGACGCGAAGAAGGCGGCACCGATGCCCAGGGACAGGCCCGCCGAGGTCAGGCACCAGGTGCAGGGCGGTGTCCCGGCGAGGCGGGTGGCCAGCAGGGCCAGCAGCGAGGCGGACGTGGTGGCCAGGGCGGCCGCGCCCGCGGCCAGCGCGGTCGAGGCGGCCAGGTGCGGGGAGGAGGAGGCGGGACCGCCCGCCTCTCCTACCCGCTCGGCCCGCCAGTGGTAGGCGGCCAGGGCGGCGACGGTCGCGTACGCGGCGCAGCCTGTTGTTGTGGAAAGGGAGAGGGAAGGAGAGGGTGTGTGAGTGAGGGACGGGACAGCGGGGCCCAGGCGGGGGGGGTCTCTCCATCCCCATCCCCCTCCCCCTCATCTCACCTAGCACGGGCAGGGGCAGGCCAAACACCTCCGCGTACGGCGAACCCAGCACGGCATCGCACCCGCCGTCCAGGGGGCAGGCCACGGCCCCGCCGGACAGCTTGGCCCAGGCCAGGTAGGCCGTCTCCACCGCGCCCGCGGACGCCAGGGCGGTGACGAGGAGGTAGGGCGGGCCGGAGAAGGAGGGCGAGGCGGGCGAGGGGCGGCCGCCCGGCGATTTTGGGGCGCCGCCGCCCGTGGCGGCCGCGCTGCTGACGCCCCGCGCGCCGTGGCGGCGGGGCGGTGGGGTCGTCCTGAGGCCACCCGCTCGGGCGCGGGTGGTGCCGTGGCGCGGGGCGGCGGCGCAGGCGGCGGGGGCGGTGCGAGCGGCGGCGATGGGGCGGCGCAGTGTTGGCCGCAGCGTCGTCGTCGTCGTCGCCTGCATTGTGCTTCCTCTTTGTGTGTCGCTCTTGATGAGGCTACGTGCGCTTGGCCAGGTGGCGGGCGTCACGCAGTGTCTCTCGCCCTGTGTGGACAGACGCTCGGAGAGAGGAAGGGCGGCGACGCGGGCGCGAAGAGATTGTGGCTCGTCAGTCCTTTCCCCACTTGCTCACTCTCTCACCATCCTCTACATTTTCCATCACACCAGCTCCCGCAGCCCAAACTCGGCCAGCACGTCCCGCACCCGGCCCGCCCCGCCCCCCGCCCGCAGAATGCTGTACGTGGCTGCCCGCCCATCCCCGACGCCGCTCAGGTCCAGCACGGTCGACCCGGCCCGGTCCTCGCCCAGCAGCCCGCCATCGAAGACCTTCGCGCAGGCGGGCCAGAGCGGGCGGAACTCGCCCACGGCCACGCTGGAGGGCGCGCCGCTGACGTTGGCGGAGGTGAGGGCGAGCGCCCCACCGTGCGCGGACGCGACGGCCCGGATGAAGGACGAGGCGGGGACGCGGACGCCGATGGTGGCCACGCCCGGGTTGAGGCCCGGGGCCAGCGGCGCGCGGGAGAGGCGGGTCAGAATGACTGTGACAGGGCCCGGCAGCAGGGCGCCCAGCAGGCCGGGGGGGAGGCCGTCCGTGCGCGCCAGGCGCCCCACATCGGCCACGGCCCCTACCGCCACCGCCAGCGGGACACGGGCCGCCCGCCCTTTGGTACCGTACAGGCGGCGCAGGGCCGAGGCGCAGCACGCGTCGGCTGCCAGGCCGTAGAGTGTGTCGGTGGGCAAGGCCACGACCTCGCCCCGGCGCAGGGCCAGGATGGCGGTGGACACGGCGGCGGCGGCGGCGGCGGCGGCAGCCGCGGAGGGGGCGTCGTCACTGTCGTCGACAGTCACGACCTGGCCGGGCGGGGCCAACGGCGGCGGCGGGCGGACGTCGTCCTCGTCGCTGTCAGGCCCGGCGCCCGCTCCCTCCGCCCCAACCTCCAGCCCCACCGGCGCCCGCCACCGCCACTCCGGCGGCAGCAGGCCGCCGCCGGGGGGGGGCGCCCCGCCCCGCACGCCCCGCGGCCGCCACTCCAGATCGACGACGACGGCTAGGTGATCGGACGGCCAGGCCTGGGAGGGCAGGAAGTCGGGCAGGGACGCGGCGGGCGGCAACGGCACCCAGGCGGCCGGGCCCAGCTTGGACGGGTCGGACCACACATAGTCTAACAAGCCTTTATATCCTCTGACATAGTTGGTGAAGGGCGTGGCCAGCCCATCCGCGGGGCGCAGGCGGAGGGGCAGGACCAGGTCGGGCGGGGTGAAGGTGGAGGAGGACGGCGGAGGCGGTGGCAGGCCGGGCGCGGTGGGCGAGGGCGGCGAGTCCCGGGGGCCTTCCCCCGCCGGCGCGCGCGCGCCGGCCGCGGCCGCGGCCGCAGCCGCGGTCGCGGCGGGAGAATCCACCCCGTCCGCCTCGTACCGGAAGCCCGCCCCGTACGCCCAGTCCCACCACCCGGCGGGCAAGCGGCCCTCCCGCAGCAGCTCCACCGTGCCTGGGATGCCATCATTCAGGTCGGAGTTCAGGTCGCCGGCCAGGAGGAGGGCGGGCTGGGCCGCCGGGTCGGATCCATCCGCCCGGCACGCCTCGGCGTCGCACACAGCCTCGCCCGGCTCGCCCGCCAGGAGGTCGCCGACGGGCTCCGGTTCCGCCACGCCGGACGCCGCCCGGGCCGCCACATCCCAGGCCTCGGCCACCAAAGCCGCCACGTGCAAGGACCGGATGTGCGGGGCCCGCGGGTGGAAGAAGAGGTGGGTGTTGGCGACGAGGAGGGGGCCGTCGGGTGCGGTCGAGGCGTCGGCCGTCACGCCGCCCTTTTTGCGGGGCACCAGCAGCGTGACCTGCCCAATGGTGGACACTTGCGCCAGGGCCGCCCGTAGGTGGGAGCAGGAGCGCAGGGCGGGCGCCAGGGCCGCGTGGCGGACGGCCAGGGCCAGGCAGGCCCCCCGGTCGGCCGGCGCGTCAGGCGGGCGGAAGGAGGGGGAGGGCGACACGGCGCCGTCCACGCTGTCCAGCCCCTCCGCGACGGCCAGCGCCGCAAACACGTCCTTCATGGCCACGTCACGCCGGGCGGCCACCGCCCACCGGTCCGCCCGCCAGAAAGTGGCGCACCCTTCGCGGACGGAGGAGGCCTTGTTGGTGTAGGCGCCCGCGTAGCCCGCCGCCCGCAGGACCGGGCCCAGCACCAGGGTGAAGGCCCGCTCGTCCACCTCCTGCAGGCACAGCACGTCCGCCCGGTACCCCACCAGCTCCGCCGCGGCCAGGGCCCGCCGGTAGGCCGGATTCAGGAAGTGAGGGTGGCAGTGCGCGAACAGGTGGGCTTTCGCATAGTCCGAGGACGCGTACTGATCTGCGAGCAGGTTGTAGGTGAGGACCCGCAGGTGGGGGGCGCGGGTGAGGGTGGGCGTGTGCGCGTGCCGGCCCCCGCCCGGGCCGGTGGGAGGGCCGGGCGAGACGGGGAGGGCGGCGTCCGCGGCGGCGGGCGTGCCCAGGAGGGGGCCCGGCCCGCCGCCACTGGCCACGCTCCCGGGTGTCACCTCACACCGGAGGAGCCAGCCTTCGTCGTCCGGGCCGGGCGTGTACAGGGCCTCGTCCGCGCCCGGGATGGCTTCCCACCCGTCCGGGCCGGCGGTGGGAGGGGAGGCGGTGGGTGGGCCGGCGGCGGCGGTGGTGGCGAGCGCGGCGGTCTGGCCCGCGCTCGGCACGTCCCGCCCGCCATCAGGGACGAGGGCGGTGGGGAGCAGGGGGGGCGCGCACGCGGCCGGCGGGTCGACGCCGGGGACGGGGCGGCGCCGCAGCCAGCGCCACCGGCAGGCCGCGTATTCCGCGAACTGGAGGTCCAGGGCGGGCGCGATGGGGCAGCCGATGAGCGGGATCGCGTGGATGCCGGCCTAAAGGAGAGGGAAAGTGGGAAGTGGGGTGAGAGGGCGGTTAGGGCTGCGAGCGGCGAAGGAGAGCAGCCTCCTTTTCCCTCCACACGCACGCCCCCCTCTACCTTTCCTCCTCCCTCACCTTGACCACGGTCGGCGGGTTGAGGACGACGGCGTAGGACACTCCACCCACCTCCAGGCGCCCCGCCCGGGCCCAGGCGACGCCGTTAGGCGTGTCGGGCGGAAAGGGGGTGGCTGCCGCTGCCGCGTCGCCGGCGGCTGGGAAGAGGGCGGGCGCGCCGGGCGCGGGCGACGGGACCGGCGGGGACGGCAGGCCGCCCTTTCCCTTCTTCTTGCGCTCCGCGGGCGGGGCTGCATTGCGGGCGATGCGGGCCAGGCACTTGTCCAGGGACTCGGCGGAGGGACTGAGGAAGAGGGAGGAGAGGCAGAGGTTGAGGGGAGAGTGCGTGAGGGTTCTCTCCTTGTTGCTCTCTCTCATCGCCCGCCCTGCCCCGCCCCGCCCCGCCCCGCCCCGCCCCGCCCTGCTCTCGCTCTCTCTCTTCTCTCTCACCGTTCCATGTACCGCATCCGCCCCGCCAGGGACAGCTCGATGGTCAGGGTGGGCGCGCCCGGGCCGGCCCGGACGACGGCCTGGAGGGATGGCGGGTGGCGGGGCTGGAAATGGAGAGAAGAGGGTGAAGGTCAGAGGGGGGTGCGTACGTTGAAGAGTGAAGGCTTTCCCCAACCCTGCCCCCCCTCCACAAGCACGCTCACCTTGCCAGCAGCACCGCCTGGCGGCGGCGGCGGCGTCGGAGAGGAGGCGGACGCCATGGCGGCTGAGGACGAAGACGCAAAGACGCGGGTCGAGGTCTGGGTCGGGCGGGCGGCAGTGGCCGGGCCTCCTCCCCCTAGCCAGGCGGCTGCTGACGCGGAGGGCGCACGGCTGGCCACAAGTTGCCACCCAGCAGGTAGCGCGACTCCTCTTGTACCGCCCGGGCAGACGGGGCGCATACCAGAGGCGGTTGCGGCGGCCCCACGGGGCGCCAAGAAGCGGCGGAACAGAGCAGCGACGGCGGGCGGGCCGCCACGCATCCGCTGGCCGCCGCTCTTGCCGAGGCGAGGCTGGCAGCCTTGCACCGGGTGTGTGGCGGAGGAGAACCCGGCGAGCATGCGCGTGAGCACGCGCACACACAGTGCCGCGCGCACGTGCGCTAAGAGTGGAGCGCGGGGCGGCGTCCGGGGTGCCGTCGCACAGGCCGGTCGCCAGGCCGGCCTGGGTGAGGAGGCGGAAAATGGGGCGTGTGAGCACTCTCTTCTACATACATACATTCGCGTTCTTTCTCGCCGGGGCGCGGCGGCGAGAGAAGAAATAATAAAAGAAGCGCGCGACTCGACCCTCTCGCCTCTCTCCTCAACCCATGTCGGGCATGGACACGGGAGACTTCACGGGCGGCCGCGGCCGCGGCCGTGGCGGGTACCAGGGGCGGGGCTACCAGGGCCGTGGCGGCGGGGGCGGGCGCGGCGGTGGTGGCGCCGGCGCGGGCGGGGGTGGTGGCTTCTGGGCCGCCAACGGCGGCCAGGCCTACCCCCAGCAGCAGCAGCAGCCCTACCAGCAGCAGCAGCAGCAGCAGGGCTATGCCGGGCGCGGCGGCGGCGGCGGCGGCGGCTACCGGGGCCGCGGCGGGGGCGGCAACTGGGGCGCGCGAGGTGAGTTGTTGCAGCACGCAGAAGGGGAGGGAGCGAGAGATCGGAAGGGGGGGCGCTGAACCCGCCGCTGCACGCCTCTCGACGAGACTCACATTCACACGCCCTCCCTCTCCCTCCCCTCTCTCCTCTCCTCCATTCCAGGCACCCCACGCGGCGGCTACCGGGGCGGCGGCCGGGGCGCGGGCCGGGCCGGCTCCCGCACCTCCGCCGGCGGGTACCGGTACGAGGGGGAACCGCCCGACATGGCCTTTGTGCGCGCGCTGCGGGGCCACACCCGCCAGGTGACGGCCGCCGTCCTGGACCCGGGCTCGGGGAAGCTGTACACGGGCTCCCAGGACGGCAGCGTGCGGCAATGGGATGTGGAGAGCGGCGTCCCCGGGCCGACGGTCGAGGTGGGCGGCGAGGTCGACTCCCTGCTGCTGGAGGGTGGGTGGCTCTTTGTGGGCCTGCACGCGCCGCCACCCCACCCGGGCGGCCCGCCGGGGCCGGGCACGATCGCCGCCTACAACCTGGCGTCGGGCGCGACCGCCCGCCTGACCGGGCACACGGGGGCCGTCCTCTGCCTGGCCGCCGCGGCGGGCGCGCTCTTCTCGGGCGGGCAGGACGCGACCATCCGGGCGTGGAGGTGGGATGAGGCGACCGCCACCTTTGCGCCCGCCGCCGTGCTGGACGCGCGGGCCGGCGGCCACGCGGCGCCCGTCCAGGCGCTGGCGCCGGCCGGACCCTGGCTGGTGTCGGGCGACTGGGCGGGGACGCTCAAGGTGTGGGACTTGGCGGGCGGCGTGTGCGCGCAGACCCTGCCCGGCGCGCACGCCTCGGTCGCCATGGCCGCCCTGGCCTGGGAGGGCCACATCCTGTCGGCGGGGCTGGACGGGACTGTCAAGGTGTGGGCGCCCGCTCCCGGGGCCGGGTCTGCTCCCGGGGTGCCTGTGCTTGAGTCCGCCCCGCTGTACACGCACCCGCCGGCCGAGGCGGGCGGTGGGCACAACACTCGCACCTCGGGCGGGGGCGGCCCGTCTGGTGGTGGGTCCTCGTCGGCCCTTGGCGGCGTCCTGGCCCTGGCCGGCGCGGCCGACCTGGACTCGAAAGCCGTCGCCTTTGCCTCCCACGCGGACGACCAGTGCGTGCGCCTGTGGGAGCTGCCCTCCTTCGCGGAGCGGGGGTGCCTGGGCGGTGTCCTGGACGCGCGGGCGGTGGCGGCCAGCGCGGGCGGGCCGGGCGGCGGGGTGGTTGCGGTCGGCGACAAGAAGGGCCTGGTCAAGGTGTGGCGGTGGACGCGGCCAGGAGGAGGAGGGGGGGGCGGGGTGTGAGATGCGAGTGCTGTTGCCGTTGTTGTCGTTGTTGTTCCTATGTATGGTCGGTCTCTTTGACACGTCGCCCTGCCATGTCAAGACAGCGCAGCGCGGGTCGAGGCTGGCGCGGTAAAAAAAAAAAAAAAACCTGGCC
>Ga0114918_10004132_pt1 | contig 12655 bp, 12 predicted proteins | sample LantaG_FD_87015 | JGI IMG/M metagenome (GOLD analysis project Ga0114918, IMG submission 87015) | Deep subsurface microbial communities from Baltic Sea to uncover new lineages of life (NeLLi) - Landsort_02402 metaG | ecosystem: Environmental > Aquatic > Marine > Oceanic > Sediment | place...
CCAGAGGACTTTCTCATCGTCGCCAAGGCGCTCGCGGCGGTCCTCGCCGAGCTGAACGTCCCAAAACAGGAGACTGACGACGTCATGGCGCTCGTGGGAACGCTCGAGCCGGACTTTAAGAAAATTGCGAGGTTCCGCAAGATGATGGAGGAGGACACCGAGTGAGCAGAAAGCAACGAGAACGACCAGCAGCAGCAGCAGCAGCAGCAACGGCGTTGGAGCAACCCTCTCCCCGTGCCGCGCCTGGCGTTTTCTTATTTGTCCTTCTCCTTCGCCCCCTTTCTCGTATGCTCTTGAGAAAAAGCTCAAAACTGATAAACTCTGATCTCCCCTTCCCCTTCCCCCCCACCTCCGCCGCCGGGCTTGAAATAGAGAACAAGCTCTCGATCTTGACCGGGCGAGGTGCGTGCTTCCCATTGCCCCCTCCTCCTCTGCGCGCGCGCCCCACAAAACTTCGCTTCAAAAATAAAAAGTTTCTGAAAAAAGAAAGCGTTCTTCGCCTCTTTTTTAAAAGGGTCTTCGAATTTCGACTCAATCCTCTTTTTTTTTTACAATACAATCCCGAGAAGAAAAAGAAACAAGAAGAAAACGGAACCCGTGTAACGATGCGAGTGCAGTCTGATTCAATCTGGTTTGGGGACAATGGGAGAGAGAGGCAGTGCGAGAGAAGGGGACGGGGTCGAGAGGTTGAGGTCGAGCAAAAAAAAAAAAACTTCGGCTTAAACATCCGCTTGCACTTTTTTTGTTCTTATCCTTCGACCCAAACCGCGCTGTATCGCTCACTTTCTACTGCTCGAGCGACTCTCCTCTCCTCCTGCTCCTCCCTTCACCTTAGCGCGAAAGATATGCCGCTCCCGGGAGCAGCAGCGACAGGCCGCGCGATAGCGGCGGTCTCGAGCAGCAGGGCGTCCGGATGCCTCTCTTCGGCGTTGTCGTCGGCGCCGTCGCTAGCACCGATTCGCTCCCCTCTTCTCCGCTCGTCCTTTGACGCTTCGTCTTCTTCTGCCTCTTCGACGCGGGTGGCTGCTTTCTCGTCGCGCTCCCAGGAGCAGCAGGGATCCGTCCCTCGCGTCGTCGCGGCGAAAGCGGTCGCGGAAGCCCCCGCGGCGGCGCCCTCCTCGAGCTCGACGACGCCACTGCCGTCGAGCGTGCCGATTCCCAACAAGGACGACCCCGCTCGCGCCCCTCGCGTGCTGATTGCTGGAGGGGGCATCGGCGGTGAGTAGTTAGTTTTCGCTCTTTTTTTGTGACGCTGTGTCACAGGCGCTGGATGCTTCGAGGCGGTGGCTTGGATGCGCGGAAGCAGACGCAGCGCGAGAGGCAGCGAGGGCGCGCGAGTTGAGAGGAGAAAGAGCGAGGGCTGGCGAGCGCGAGGAAAAAAAAACGAGAGAGAGCGCCACACTGTCGCCCCTCTTTGGGCGCCGACTTCTCCCCGTCCCTTTCTCTGTCTTTCAAACCCTTGCCCTCGGTTCCGAGACCTCGATCTTTGCTGCATGCCTCTGGGAGGGAACGCCGAAGCCGAGTGCGATGGGAGCCAAAAGAGCGCTCGAGGGCAAAGTCAATGCATGCATCCCTCCGACGCCTCGCTCGCCCTCTCGAGTTAGGCGCTTTCGACCGCGGCGCCAAAAGACCTTCCTTCCACCTTCTCTCACTTTCCTCCCCCTCCCCCTCTTCTCAACACCTCTCTCCCCCTCCCTCCCCCTCCCAAAAGGCCTCGTCCTCGCCGTGGGGCTCCTGAAAAAAGGCATGGACGTCCTCGTCCTCGAGCGCGACCTGACCGCGATCCGCGGAGAGGGGAAGTATCGCGGCCCGATCCAGGTCCAGAGCAACGCGCTCGCCGCGCTCGAGGCGCTCGACGCCGCCGTCGCCGACGAGGTGCTCGCCGAGGGCGTCATGACGGGCGACAGGGTCAACGGGCTCTGCGACGGCGTGTCGGGCGACTGGTACGTCAAGTTCGACATGTTCCACCTCGCGGCCGACGCCGGCCTGCCCGTCACGCGCGTGATCTCGCGGTTCGCGCTGCAGCGCATCCTCGCGGACGCCTGCGAGCGCATCGGCGGCGCGGGGGTGCTCGTCAACGGCTCGCACGTCGTCGGGTTCGGCGAGGATGAGGAGGGAGAGGGAGGTGGGAGGCTGCTGCGCGGCGGCGTCTGGGCGACGCTCGACGACGGCAGCCGCGTCGAGGGCGACTTGCTGATCGGCGCCGACGGCATCTGGTCCAAGGTGCGCTCGGTGCTCCGCGGCCGCGCCGACCCGGCGACGTACGCCGGGTACACGTGCTACACGGGCATCGCGGACTTTACTCCGGCGGACATCGACACGGTCGGGTACCGCGTGTTCTTAGGTGAGAGAGTGATTTGAAGGCTTCAAACCTTTTTTTTGTCTAGGTCGAGGCTTCAAAACAAAAAAAAACCCTTCCCCTCAACTCAGCTCACCCCCCACCCCCACCCCCAACTCTCAACAACGCCAGGCCACAAGCAGTACTTCGTCTCCAGCGACGTCGGCGACGGCAAGATGCAGTGGTACGGCTTCCACGAGGAGCCCGCCGGGGGCGAGGACGCAGACGGCGCCAAGAAGGAGCGCCTGCTGTCGATCTTCGGGGGGTGGACTGACCAGGTCACCGACCTGCTGCGTGCGACGAGGGAGGACGACGTGCTGCGGAGGGACATCTACGACAGGCCGCCGATCTTCAAGTGGTGAGGAAGTCATCGGAGAGAGAAAAAGAGAGAAAGAGAGAGAAAGAGAGAGATGGGAAAAGAAGAACAAAAGAGGGAGAAAAAACTCACTTTTCTTTTTGATTTTTCCAAAATTCAACAACCTCACTCCAGGGCCTCCGGTCGCGTCGCCCTCCTGGGCGACTCCGCCCACGCCATGCAGCCCAACCTGGGCCAGGGAGGCTGCATGGCCATCGAGGACGGGTACGCGCTCGCGTGCGACCTCGCTGACGCCGTCGCGGAGGCGAGGGAGAAGGAGGCGGCGCTGCAGCTGCGGGAGGGCAGCGGCGGCAGCGGCCACGGCTCGATCTCGACGCACTCCTCTTCTTCCTCGCCGTTCTCCGTCCTGTCCGCGCAGTCCCCCCCCTCGATCGACATCGCCAAGGTCCTCCGCGGCTACGAGCGCCAGCGCATCCCGCGCGCCGCTGCGATCCACGGGCTCGCCAGGCTCGCCGCCGTCATGGCGTCGACCTACAAGTCGTACCTCGGGGAAGGGCTGGGCCCTCTCAAGGCGCTGACGAAGCTTCGCATCCCGCACCCGGGGCGCGTCGGGGGATACCTGGCGATCAACGCCGCGATGCCGCCGATGCTGGGGTGGGTGCTGGGCGGCAACGGCGCCGCGCTGCAAGCGAGGGGCGGGCCCGCGAGGTCGTGCCGCGTCGCCGACGTGCCCAAGGGATTCAACGAGTCGCAGTTCCCGGCCTTTTTGGCCGACGACGACGCGCTGTTGGCCTCGGCGGACTGCTCCTGGTTTCTGGCGCCTGCGGGACGCGAGGCCGAGGCGAGTCTGGCAGCGGCGACGCGCGCCATCGACGCCGCGACGGAGGGCACCGAGGCGGCCCTGGAGGCGTCGCTGCGGATTGCGCTGCCGGACTTCTCGTCCGAGATCGGCGCGCCGCTCGGCGAGAACGGGCGCGAGTTCGTCGTCGGCAGCAGCGCCGAGGCGCACCTGAGGCTTCCGAGCTCCTTCCCTGCCATCGCGTGCGTCATCCGCAGGTGGGGCGAGCCTGAGTCCGACGCCACCGTTCCGTCATTCCTGAGCTACTCCTCCGAGCAGAGCTCGAGGGAGAGGACGCCGACGCCGAGGGGCGGCTTTGAGCTCGTCGCCGTCGGCAGCAACGTCTGGGTCGACGGCAGGAAGGCCGCCGCCTCCGCTTCCCCCTCCGGGTCCTCCGCCGCCTCTGCCGCCGCTGCCCCTCCCTCCTCGGTCAGGAGGATGATCCCCGGGGACTCGGTCGAGGTCGGCGCCCCTTCTTCTTCCTCGGAGGCCTCGACTTCTTCTTCGAGCTCCTCCTCCTCGGGCTCTCCTCCGGCATCGATCTCGTTCCTCGTCAAGGCCGCGCACCGCTCCGTCGTCGACGCTGTCGCCTCCGCCTCCTCCTCTGCCGGCGACCCGCGCCGCCGCGGGGTCCGGTTCGCGTCGGACATCGAGGCCGACAGGGCCAGCGCCGCGGCCAGGGAGGGGACGAGGGAGGTCCCTGCTTAGGGAAGAGAGAGTGAGACTGAGAGAGAGAATAGAAAGTCGAGAGGGGAACAGTTTTATTTCTCTAGTTTTTTTGTCCGGATTTTTTACTTGCTTTGATTTAAAAACTCGTTCCGTTGTTACACGATACGAAGCAAAATCATTGTCAGTTTTCGGAGAGCGGTAGGGACCGTTCACTTCTGCACCCTGCCTCTCTCTCTCTCCTCTCCATGCTACACGCACAACAAAAAACCTTCCCTCCCTCCCCGCGCTCCCTCTCAACTCACTGCTTCAAGAAACAAAACACACAAGAAAGATAAAGGAGAAGAAAACGCTTCGCTTTTCACTCAGTAGATCACTTTGGCGTCCGGGTTTTTTCCCGCGAGCAGCTTTGCTTTGAAGGCTTCGAGGTGCGCCCGCGACGGCGGAGTCATCCCCCATTTCTCCAGCTTCTTTGGGAAAGCGAGGAGGACAAGGATCCCGGGGGAGCTCTCTTCTTCCTTTCCTCCCAGGAAACTTGTTTTTTTTGTCTCAACCTTGACCTTTGCACTCGCTCTCTTTTACACCATTTCTCTCTCTCTCTTCTTCAACCTCTCTCTCTCTCATCAAACCCGCGCCCCGACAGGAAGGTCGTCCCCGTCGAGCTCGGCCAGCGCCGGCAGCGCCGCGGCCAGCTCCCTGACGAACGCGGCCCTCGCGGCCCTCTTCTCGGCCCGGAGGCTCTCCTCCTTGTCGCCGGCGGCCGAGGCGGCGCTGCTGCTCCTCAAGGCAGAGGAGGAGGAAGACGAAAGAGCGGCCGGCCTCCGGGACATCAGCCCGGCTGGGGCGTCGACGGACACTGGGTTGCGCGCGAGGTACACGCAAGCGACGGTTTTAGAGGAGCCCGAGGCGCGGAGGTGCGAGAGGACGGCGGCCTCGACGGTTTGGGTTGAGGAAGGGCCGCCCCTCTCGCCGCCGCCGCCGCCACCTGCTCCTCCTCCTCCTCCTTCTCCTCCTCCTTTCCCGTCCCCGCTCTCTTCCTTTCCTCCCCCGCTTCCGCTTCCCCCGATCCGGTTGTCGTTGAGCCACAGATCAGTCAGCGTCCCGGATCCATTTGCCAAGTCGCTGACGTCCTCGAGGGCGTTTGACGAAACGTCCAGCACTTTCAGCGAGGGAAACCCGGAGAGGTTTTCGAGTTTCTTTATGCCGTTGTGGGACAGGTAGAGCTCCTTGAGGTTTGGGAGCGGCGGGAGCTGCGCCATCGAGGCGAGCCTGTTGGACTGCAGCGAGAGCCTCTCGAGGCGCGTGAGCGGGGCGAGGCCCCTGTAGAGGGAAGAGGAAGGAGAGGGAGAAGAGGGAGAAGAGCCGTTTTCCGAAGGGGGAGGGGAGTCCTCAATGCGGTTCCGCCCGAGCCAGAGCTCCCGCAGCGACGAGCCGAGGTGCGCGAGGCCCTGCCGGTTTGAGTTTGAGGTGTTCGTGCAAGTTTCGAGAAGAAAAGTGAGAAAGGTGGAGGGGTTATTTGGCCAGGCGAAAGCCAAAAAAAGAAGACGAAAAAAAAAGACTCACCTCGACGACCCGGAGCCTGTTCGATCCCAACTCCAAGATCTGCAGCTTCTTAAATTCCTCCAGCCCCTCGATCTTCGAGACCTTGTTCGAGGCCACATACAGCTCCTCCAAGGCTACCCCGGGGCCCGGATTCGTACTCTCCCCGGAGAGCGGGGCCAGCGACCTGATCTCGTTGTACGACAGCTCCAGGCGGCGCAAGGACGTGAAAGGCGAGAGGTCCGGGACCGTCGTCAGCTTGTTGTCGTGGAGGACGAGCTCTTCGATCTGCGGGGCCGAGGCCAGCCTCGAGATTCGGGAGGCGTCGGCGAGGAGGTTTTGGCGGAGGGAGAGCTTGCGGAGGTCTGGTTTTCGTTTTCGTTTTTTTTTCGAGTTTGAGAAAAAAAGAGTGGGAAGGGAGGGACGAGAGAGAGGTCAGGAGGGGAGGCGAGTTTTTCGGATCGACGAGAAGCGAAGCGAAACAAAAAAGAAAACCAACGCACTGGGGAGCGCCAGGAGCCTGTCGTCGAGCTCCTTGAGGCGGTTTGCGGTGAGGTCGACGGTCTGAGGAAGAAGATGAAGAAGAAGAGAGAACAGAGAGAAAAGAGAGAGAAGAGAGAAAAAGGTGAGAGCCAAAAGGCGTCGGCAGAGAGAGGGAGAGAGCGAGCGAGAAGAAGAAACGGGGAGAAATCGAAAACCTGCCCCTCATTTTTCTTTTTGTTCTCGCACCTCCAGGGTCTCCGGCAGCTCGACGCCGTCAAGCGTCGGGAGGTGCTCGTTGGTGAGGTCGAGGGCCGTCGCTGAAGAAGCGGTTGCGGCGGAAGGAGCGAGGTCGGGGTTGAGCGTCGGCGGCGTCGGAGCCGGCGGCGGCAAAGAAGAAGCCGGAGCATCGCCGTCCGAGGCCATCGGTTCGGTGTTCTCTTTTTTCTGTTTCGCTGCCTTGCTCAAAAGCAAAGCTGGTGCTCTCAGGCGACGATGCTCGTGTCTTTGGATATCTCTGGTGTTGCCGAGAGAGAGAAAGAGGCGGAGAGAGAGGCGGAGAGGGAGGCGGAAAGGGAGCTCAAAAGGAAACGAGAAAGAGAGAAATGCCGAATCACTCAATGAGAAAGGCCGGAAAGGGAGAAAAAAGTGACGCCCGACGACTCGCCCGCCAGAAGTCGGAACCTTTCGACGCCCTCGCATCAAAATCGCCCCCTACGAGCCTCGTCTCGGAGGCTCTCGGAGGCTCTCGGGCGCTCTCCCCTCCCGGCCACGACACCACCGCATCGTGCTCTTTGACCAGGATGTCGAAAAAGGGGCAGCAGAGGCGCGAGTATAGGTGGGCCGAGAAGGCGGGACTCGAGGCACATTTTAAGGGCACATGCCGCCGCCGACGACAACGCCGACAAAGAAAAAAAACCTCGACGAGCCTCTCTCTCACCTCTCTTGCCAAATCACGGCCTCCTGATTCAAAACATCGATTCCTCACAGCCGCGACATGGAAGAGGACCTCGAGAGCTGGCCTGTCACCGCAGGCGAATATGAGATCCTGGAGACTATCGGAAAGGGCGCGACCGCAACGGTATGAGTCATCATTGTCGAGGGTAATCTCTCCAGTCGAAATCGAGACGACCCAGAGGAGCAGGTGGCGTTTTAGGTCGAACTAGCGGCGCTGACCCCCTCTTTCTCTCCTCCTCTCCTCCTCCCCCTTCCATTCCAATTTTAGGTCTACCGCGCCCAGACCAAAGCCGACGGGCGCCCCTGCGCCATCAAGATATGCAACCTGGAGTGCATTGCGGACTCGAGCGCCCTCGACATGCTCCTAAGAGAGGCGTCGCTGATGCGGTCACTCCGCCACCCAAACGTGCTGCGGCTGCTGTCGGCGTTCCTGGATAGAGACTCGGCGTGGCTGGTGCTTCCGCTTGTCGCGGGAGGCTGCGTGTCGTCGGCGCTGGAGAGGCGGGCGAGGAGGATGAGCGGGAGCCACGCGGGCACGAGCGCGAGCAGCTTCGCGCCGAGGCCGCGGCCGACGAGCCCCGGCGGCGGCGGCGGCGGAGGACTCTCGGCCAAGCATCGGAGCGACTTGAGCGGCAGCGGCGACCCTCACCACCACCACCACCACCAGCAGCCCCACCACCCTCCGCCCTCCGGCGGAGTCAGGGGCGACGAGGCCCTGCTGGCCACGATCGCGCGAGGGGCGCTGCGAGGGCTCGCGTACCTCCACGCCGCCGGAGCCGCGCACCGGGATCTCAAAGCGGCCAACTTGCTCCTGGGCTCCGGCGGCGAGGTGGTCGTCGCCGATTTCGGCGTGGCCGCCACGCTCGAAAGGGCCGCCGTGGGGCCTCCGGCCTGTCCGGCGCCCGAGGTGGCGGCGGCGGCGGCGGCGGCAGCGAGAGGGGGAGGAGGAACTGCTGCTGTCGAGAGACACTGTGGCGGCGACGGCGACTTTCTGACGTCACCATTTTCGTCGCAGCAGCAGCAGCAGCAGCAGCATGACGGCGTCGACAGCAGTCAGAGCAGCCGCCTCTGCTACCTCTCCCGGACGACCTGCGTGGGCACGGCGTGCTACATGGCCCCCGAGGTCGTCGCCGGGCTCGAGGAGGGGTATGACGCCGCCGCGGCCGACGTGTGGTCCTTCGGGATCACCCTGCTCGAGCTCGCCGCGGGCAGCCCGCCGCACGCAAACTCCCAGTCGCTGGTCGCGGTCGCCCTGGCGGTGGCCCACGGGGAGGCGCCCACGCTGCGGGAGCACTGCGCGGCGCTGGGCGCGCCCGTGCCATCGGCGGCGGCCTGCGAGCTCGCGGCGCTCTGCCTCTGCCGCGACCCGGCGAGGAGGCCTTCGGCGCAGGCCCTGCTGGGACACAGGTTCCTGAGGCTGGCGCGGGACGACGCGTTCGTGGCCGCGAGGCTGCTCCCCGGGGGGTGCAAGGCCAGCGGGCTCGGGGGCGCCGCGAGCCTCAAGGTGCCCGCGCTCTCCGCTCCCCTCTCTCCCGCTGCTCCTCCCTCGCCGACCGCGGTAGCGTCTGCGGCGGCGGCGGCGGCCTCCGTCGCTCCTCCGGCCTCCGCTTCCAACGCTGACGCGGCGAAGCAGCAAGACGCCACATGCAGCGGCAGGGGGCGAAGCGAGAGCGGCGGCAGCGGGGGCCGGCAGCAGCGGCAGCAGCAGCAGCGGCAGCCCTTTAAGACGAAGGAGGTCCACTCGCTGACGTGGCAGGTCCCCCCCTACGCCGCGCTCGCCGCGCTCGTCAGCGGCGGGAGCGGGGCGGCGATGCCCAGGGGCGGCGGCAGCGGCAGCGGCAGCGGCGACGGCAACGGCAGCGGCAGCAGGGACAACTGGAGCAGCAGCATCAGCTCCTCCTCCGCCGCTGCCCCCTCCCTCGGCCCGGCGGCGCTGTCGTCGTCGCCGCCGTCGGCTTCGTCGTCGTTGTCGCTCGACAATGAGAACAACGCTCCGCCCCTTCCTTCCAGGGAGCTCCGCCTGGAGTTCACCGCCTGGTTCGGCAAGGCCACGCTCTCTCTGGGAGGGCACGTGCTCCTCACGAAGAGGTACAGCGTCTTGCAGTCTCTGCGGTTCAACAGGGACGAGTTCATTTTGACGATCCCGAGTTTGCCTGCGGCGGCGACGGAAAACGACAACGCCGACGACACCGGTTTGTCTTCTTCTTCCTCCGACCTCGTCGGGTCCCGCTTTTCGATCTTCGTGACGGTGGGGCTGGACATGGACCTCCACGGATCGGCGGCAGTTGACGGGTTCAAGCTCCCGAGTCCCCGGACGGCGCACGAGAAGGTGGCGGTCTTTTCTCCGTCGTCGATGTCGGGCTCGGCGGCGGCGGCGAGGCCTTCCTCTGCGCCCAAAGAGGAAGACGCTCTCGCCGCCTCTCCCTCTTCCTCCACCATCATAGCTTCCGCCTCGCGCTCGGCGTCGCATGCGCTCTCGGCGAGCTCGGCGGAGGGCGAAGGCGACGGAGGGGCAGTGGTCTCGCTCGCCTCGTTGGAGGGGCTCTCTCTTGGCGCGAACGAGCAGCAGCAGCGGCACGAGAGCGACGCAGCCGCCGCCGCTCCAGCCGCGTCTCCCCTCGCTTCCCGCTCCTCCTCCCTCTCGACAGCGCCGGCCACCTCGCTCACCAGGCTCTGTGCGGTCCCCGAGGACGCGTCCGCGCACGCGGGGAGGGATAACGGCGGGACCACCGCCGTCGCCATCGCCGGCAGCTCGCGGGGCGTCGCCCCGCGAGAGGTCGGCTCCGTCGGCGGAGGCGCTCCGCGGAGCCGCCCCTCGCCGACGTCCGTCGTCCCCGCTGCCGCGGGAGCTGGAGGCTACGCGGCTTCGATGGCCGCCTCGGCCTCTGTCGGGTGAGTGGGTCGTTTCTGTTTCTTCCCCCCCCTTTTTCCCCATATTTTTTCTTTCCTCGAGAGAGTCGCGAGAAGGTCGAGAAAACGTCGACGACCGAGAACAAGAACCCACATTTTTCCAACCTTTCCCTCTCTCTCAAAAACGACCCGACCCGACGCTCAAAAACGCACGCAGGAGCCCGAGCGAGGACGGCCTCAGCGGGAGCGGCGGCGGCGCCGCGATGGCATTGGCAGCAGCAGCAGATGCTAATCAAAACCACCACCACCACCACCTCGGGACGTGCTCCGCGCCGCCGACGCTCTCCGACGGTGCCCTCGTCGCCGCCGCCGCCGCCCGCAGGGGCACCGACGGGGGAGGAGCCCGCGCTACTTGTTCCTCCTCCGGGTTGGGACCCCTGGGCATCCCGCTCGCGACCTCCCGCGCGCGCTCCCTCAGCTTCTGCGGCGGCCGAGAGGAAGGAGCGGCAGGGGGAGGAAGGACCGACCGCGGCGCCTCCTCCTCCCTGCTCTCCGCCTCCTTCTCGTCTCGCTCCGACCTGATGCGCAGGCAGCTGTCGCAGGCCTTCTCGAACAGCGGGTGGAGCGACAGTGGGCCGCTCGCGGACTCCCTGGCCGCCGACGATGACGAGGCAGCAGAGGAGGAGGAAGGGGAGCGCAAAGGCGAGCGGGGCCGACGAGGCGGCGACGAGCCCGACGAACAGGAAGAGGGAGGGGAGCCCCCCCTCTCCTCCCCGGCGCAGCAGCAAGGAGGCCGGCGTCGGCAGCCGCTCCCGCACCTCGAAGCAGCGGTCTCCTCTGTCGCGGAGAGGGAGAGGAAGTGGGCGGCGGAGCTCGCCGCGGCGAGGGAGGAGGCCGCGGAGGCGGCGCGCGAGGCTCGGTCGCTGGCCGCCGAAGCGCGCGCCGCCGCGGCGCAGGAGGTCGCCGAGGCGAGGGCGGCGGCGGCCGGGGCCTCGGAAGAGGCCGACGAGCTGCGGCGCGAGGCAGAGGCGCTGCGGGCCGAGCTGGCGATGGCGAGGGCCGAGAGGGACGCGATGAGCCGGATGGCGGGGGACTGGGCAAGGTCGAGCTTGGCGGATTGAAAGAATGGCGGATTGAAAGACTGGTGGAATGAAAGAATGGCGGATTGAAGCTGATCGGGAACAAGAGATGTAAAGTGAGGTACAGGGAACGTCGCAAGACATTTTGTACGAAACGAAAGGAGAAGGAAGAGGAAGGAAGGCGGAACAAAGAGAGGAGGTCGGGAGGGAGCGGGAGAGCGAGGAGAAGAGAAGAGACGTTCGATTTTTTTCACCGTCGCCCTTTTTTCCCCACTCTTTCGTCGACGACGACCGACAAAGGCCTTTCGTTTTGGCGCCGAAGACTTGTCTTGCGTCGACAAGAACCATGTTTCTCTCCCGCGCATCTCTCCCGCGGCTTCAGGTACGGTCGCAACGAGAGCGGCTAAAAAAATAGGGTGTGGGCGCGTTGTTCCGCTGCTCGAACTCGAGGGAGAGGTTCTCATCGGTTCCTCAACTTTATTCAATCACTTCCAAACCTGTTCCAGCGCCCGCCCTCGCGCCGGCCTCTGCTGCTCGTCACAGCTGCAGCTTCGTCATCCAAGCCAGGCGAACTCCCCTCGACGAAATCCGGGTTGTCAAAGCTCCCAAAGGTGTGCGAGAGAGAGAGAGAAAGAGAGAGAGGCGCTTTTGTTTTGTTTTCCTTTCTTTTCTCGTTCCTCAATCGAACAAAAAACTTGACCCTCGACCTCTCACCCTCCCCCTTCCAAAAAAAAAACGAACAGGAGCGCCTCGTCGCCGAGCTCGCCGCCCTCGGCGAGCTGGAGGTCGCTGGAACCAAGGAGCAGGTCGCAGCCAGGCTACTGGAGGCTCTGGCCGCGCGGAGGAAGGCCGGGAACGGCAGCAGCAGCAGCAGCGGTGGCGGTGGTGTTGAATACGGCGACGAAGAAGCAATGAAGAAGGCGGCGGCAAAGGAGGAGACTCCCGCATCGGCAGAGGCCTCTTCCAAGTCCAACAAGCTCTCCAAGGCCGGCAGGCGCGCCGCGGTGCTGGCCTCTGAGCCCCCTCGCCGGGCCGCGGCAGCGGCGGCGGCCTCCTCCTCCTCTTCTTCTTCCTCCCCGTCCCACGCCCTGCCTCCGGGCGCCTTCGTTGCTTCGCCCAGGGCCCTCGAGCGCCTCCCGAAGTCGGTGCTCGTGGCCTCGGTCGTCGCGCGGGGGATCTCCCCGGACGAGAGGGCCGCGGCCGCGCTCACGAAGCAGCGGCTCGCGTCCCTGATGTTCGAGGCCCTGGAGGCCGAGGCCGCCGAGCTCGAGTTCGAGGAGGAGTTCGAGGAGGGCCCGGAGAGGGAGGCGGAGGAGCGGGAGTACGCAGCCGAGCTGGCCAGGTGGGTTAGGGTTAGGGTTAGGGTTAGGCGAGCTGCTTTGCTGTCCGTGTCCGGGGACGCCGGCAGAAGAGTGTGTTTCGGGGTTCGTTTTCTGACCTCCTTCGCCCCCCTCCCCCCCCCCCTCTAAATACGACGACAGGGACCTCGCACACGAGGAGCTGGTGCGCGAGGCCGTCGCTGCAGGCAGGAGCACCGTCGGGGGCGCCCTGGTCGGCGAGGCGATCGACGACGACGACGACGACGACGACGA
>Ga0114918_10004133_pt1 | contig 12652 bp, 30 predicted proteins | sample LantaG_FD_87015 | JGI IMG/M metagenome (GOLD analysis project Ga0114918, IMG submission 87015) | Deep subsurface microbial communities from Baltic Sea to uncover new lineages of life (NeLLi) - Landsort_02402 metaG | ecosystem: Environmental > Aquatic > Marine > Oceanic > Sediment | place...
CCAAACGGATCGAGTCAGTGGTAGGTGGTCGTGATCGCAGTTCCCACACGCCTCGGAATCAATTACGCAGTCCATTCATCACCTCAGTTCGATGTGCAAGCGAGCCTTCAACGCTCGGATCCAATGTAGACGCGGATCGCTTTTAGCGCCCGCATGAGAGACTCATCGACCTCACCCCCCAGTCCGTAGATGAGGGTGAACTCACCTACCTGCTGGTCAGTAGTCAGGTGTTTCATTTCGTTGATGTGGCGTCGGAATTTGGGTAGCTGACCCTCTGTTAGACCGCGCTTGGACCGCTCAACGGCGGCCCGTAGATCGGTGTCCCAGGACGTCTCGTCCTGCCAGTGATTAGTGTCGGTCATTTGATCTCCGCCAGTTGGTCTAGAACCCCAACGACCTTGAGGTGCTCTCGTGCGACGTGCGACGGATAGAGCGATTCGTCGATAAGGACCCACAGACACCTGGAGGTGTAGCCTGGACCTACTACATGGCCGCGCCTCCATAGAGTTTTCCCGGTCTGGGAGTCGCTAAAGCACTGCTTCACCCTAGTGCCTGGCTGCATGATCTTCTAGCAGCGCACGTTGTCTGGTCGACCGGGAAACATATTTGGTAGAGGGGTCGATGCGGTTGGAGCTGCGAGGGCCTCTTTGAGCTTTGTTTGGATTTTAGCCGCCTGTCGAAGGGTGAACACGTAGTTCCCGTCTTCGCCCTCAGCCATGTCCAGGACACCCGCGAACCAATCGCAAAATTCCTGTGGAGTTGTCATTGGTGCCTCCTAGCACATCATTCGAGTTTCACCAGGACCACGGCCGCGTCGGGCCTGCCGGTTAAGGGCCTTGGTGGCTGTTTCCTGTGCCGCTTGGATCGCGGCCTCAAGCTCTTTGAGTCTCTCCGCAGACAGGGGCATAAGGGGGTCAATGCCTGGGCCGTCAACGGCTTGCGGCCCACTTTCGATCTTAGAGACCCGTTCGTGCAGTTCGTCAGCGTCCACCCCGTCGTGAACATCCTGAAGCTCTGCTTGTACCTCGGGATCACCGGAATAGGACGGGTCGATCACGTGTAGGAACACGTCGGACAGACGCTTCCTGATGATCTCTGTCTGTCGCTCGTCGATGGATTCACGCTCTAAAAGCGCACCTTGAAGCCAGTGGACGAAGGGACCCCCCTCCGGGGCGCAGAGGAGGGTGAGGTTTAGGTGAGACTTGACGCACGCCGTCTGCTCAGCCGACAACGTCTTTAGTCCAGTGATCTCGAAGGCCCCTTGTAGCCAATATACGAGCTCTCTCGGTGTCATTTGGGCCTCCTCAACAGGGAAATGCGTAATTGGCCGCATTCTAGCTATTCGGAAGGTGATTTTCTAGTCAGTCCCTTCGTAATTCCGGAACTCGTTACCCTATGGTCTCTTGGTGAAGTGTTCCCAGGGATAGATCTCACCCCGTTGACCGTAGCGCAGCTGCCACGTGGCCATGACGTTGTTTACGTCCTCCAGCCAAGCCTCGGCGGGTGGGCCCGAGAGCCTTTGGATACTCCCGTCGGCATACTCGAACTCAACTCTCACGATCGGGGATTTGTCCGGCACCAGATCCTCCTGCGGCGGTGATGTCCTCAGGGATCATAGCCTCTTGGATGAGCGGCGCGGTCTCGGAGTTCGTAGACCATTCTTGCTCCTGCCGGGTAAAACAGGGCTATGGGACACATGACGATAATGAGGGGCGGCCCTGGTTCGGGGAAGAGCACCTACGCCAAGAAGCTACGCGAAGCGGCTAACGGGACCGGGATTCAAGTCCCGGTTATCTGTTCGGCCGACGACTACTTCATCGATGATGAGGGGAACTACAGCTTCAACGGAGCCTTTATCAGTCGGGCACATGGTTCGTGCTTGCGCAAGTGCGTTGAGGTCATGGTGCTCCGGCGTGCCCCCGTCATCATTGACAACACAAACGCCAAGCCTGACCAGATGATCCCTTACTTCGAGCTCGCGGCCGCATTCGGCTACACGGTCGAGGTCATCACCATGGTCTGCGATCGTCAGACAGCGTGGCACCGCCAGACGCACGACGTAGACAAGAAGCAGTTCAACAGTGTCTACACCTGTCTGGACCAGACGACTGTTCCAGGGCGTTATCGCAAGGACCGTCGGGTCACAATGACTGAGGTCCGCACAAGCCCATATCACGGACCTAAGATCTACCAGCCTTACTCAGGGGCACGGTGCGTCAAGTGCGGTCTCACCATCGCCTACAGCTACTCCGACCAGACGTCTAAGGGATTTCGATTCTGCGATCACGAGGAAGACTCGTGCCTGTGCCCTGATGGGCAGGAGGAGCCGGGCGAACCGTTTGCTGGGCTTCCCAGGGTGTGCAACTGCGGCGTATCGAAGGGCCTGCGTTCAGACCATGAGGGCCAATGCATCGAGGCCTATCTACACAGGTACAGGTAATGACTAGAAAAGACGACAAGATCGCTAAGCGTCAAGAGCTGATCCGGGAGCTCAACCAACTGGGCTTGGAGATCGCCAAGGCCACGCTAATTGGTGGCCCAACAGACAAACTCCTTGGTCAGGCTGCGGTTTTGAAGGAAGAGATTGGTGATCTCAACCAGTTGATTGATTTTCTCACTCCGAAGGAAGATCGTCCGCGAGTTCCCTACTACGACTGCATACCTCGCCGGCTCTACAAGATCGGCAGTCGTAACCTGACCTACGGAGTCTATGACGGTGAGCAGGGCTTTATCGGGATTCGCGTCAAGTTTAGCGCGGTGTATCTCTTCGCCGAATACCACTGGGACCAAGGCCCGCCCCACGGTACGGTCCACACCGTCATTGATACGGGAATTGACCTTCCAGAAGAGATCGAGCTCAAGGTGTATGTTTTCTCCACGGAGAATACGCACTCGACCTACAAGCCGTTGCTTGATTGGCTAACTGCTCAGGGCGGCCACCCCACTGAGCTTGGCCCTAGAGGCGTTCGAGACGTGATCAAGCGGGAGAGTGACGGTGGGTAAGATCATGCCGAGGTCTAGCCCTCAGCAGGAGGGGCCGACCGAAGGTCTTCTACCCTGTCCGCAGTGTGGGTCCACCAAAACCCTTTCTCAACTCCGAGCTAAGCGTGAGCGCGTCAAGCTGCGTCTCAGTGAGGGGGAGAGGGAGCGCAATACCCCGACGCAGCCACCGTCGTGTAAGACGCGTATTTTGCCCGAGCAGATTCATGGATTCGGCGAAGGACACATGACGTTGGCTCCCTACAACCCATTGTCCTCGTGCGTTGGCGAGCTGACCATTGCCGCTCCAGGTATGACCGGAACTGTGCTGATTAACGATGCGATGTTGGATGTCTGTCTGGGCTGTGGCGCTTTCTACGCCGCCAACGCCAGGGTCCTAGAAGATCAGATTGAGACTGAGATCGTCAAAATGGACCCGCTTGGTGCTTTGGCCGAGATTCGCGGACCTGACGAGGCCGTCTCCGGGTAAGAGACTGCATGATCATAACTTCTAGAGAGGGGCTGAACGCAAAATGAAGGTCCTAGTGAGAGAGGAGTTCGACGTCTTTGAACTCTTCGTATACGACAGCGAGGCACTCCGGTCTCTTTGCCCTCACGCCGTTGCAGAGGCGATTAACGAGCGGCTGGAGGATTGGGAGGTCCGTCCTCCCGATGGGCTCGATCGTTGCACCCTCGTCAGCACGATCCACGAAAAGGAGCGCTACACCGATCGTTACTATACTGCTGACCAGGTGAGGGTAGCCTTTCCCGTCGATGCTGTGGAGCAGCTGGAAGAGCTCAACGGTATGGACTTCGACCTTAGCCCTGAGGCTGACTCCGGCGACTAGTCGATGTTGCGGGCGCCGTGGAGGAGTGCGTCCTTGAGGTTGTGGTAGACCGGAATCTTGTCGAGCTCTGGATGCATTGCCGGAAGGCGGTCTGGAAATGCCTGCGCAAATCTCGCGTAGTTGTTGGCGACTGACTCTAGGTAGCGATTCTTCGGTGATCCTTCGGGGGAGCCGAGGATGACGCCGTCGCCGCGTAGCCCGACCATCATCCCAAATTCGATATTGGTGGTGAAGGCGGGCATCGTCTGTAGATCTCTGGGAATCCAGAAGAGCACACGGGCGGCCCGCCCTAGGGCGTCCCACTCCCATTCAACCTGACGTTGGTAGTCTCCACACCAACCCCACTCGGCCGACTCGGGGACGAAAACAGATCCTCTGAAGCCGCACTCTCGTAGGATCGACAGCGTGCCAGGTCGCCACGACTTGACGCCATTACTCCTGGGTGTCGGCCCGGCGAGGAAGAGACTGTTGGGAACTCGCATGTTTCCCGAAACGCATTCCTCGGCGTCAGGTAGCTTGTCCGGTACGTGGTAGACCCGCATGATTGCCGTGTCTTTGGTCTGCGTCATCAGTTGGTCTCCTCGCGAGGTAACTGCGCTGCTTGTTTTACCGGGTCCAGGCATACGTAGGCGCAGCATTCTACGATCTCGACGATCGACGCTGACTCCCTTAGTTTCAGGAGCAGTTCAGGCCTTGTCTTCGCCCCGGACCGTGCCATGAACATCTCCGAGCAATGCTCGGCGAGACCTTCGAGCATGCGGCCGCGAAGCTGTGCAAACCGAAGCTGGTTTGCGTCACTGCTGGGATTAGGCATTGGGTGCTCCTCTGTGACGCTAATGGTCGCAGATTGGCATTGAGCGCGCCAGCACCCCCCGGGTGGAAAGTAGAGCTGCCAAATCAGAGCGCCAAGAGGGTAGAAGGGTCTATGTCAATTGAGCCGATTACTGAAACCGAAACCGAAACTGAGACCACCACCAGGTTGATTCCGCCCTGGCATGTGATTCTCCTCAATGACGACGAGCATAGCTTCGACTACGTCATTTCGATGTTGACTGCCGTCTTCGGGTTCCCGGCGACTAAGGGCTTTAAGCACGCCGAGGAGGTCGATACCGCCGGCCGGACCATTCTGATCACTACGAGCCGGGAGCACGCCGAATTGAAGCAGCAACAGGTTCTCGATTTTGGACCTGACCCTCTCGTAAAGAAGTGCAGCGGATCCATGACTTGCATCATCGAGCCTGCGCCATGAACTGGGGCGAACCTAGAGCGGGGATCTGGTTTCGGGTAGGCGTCTACATCATTGATGACACTTACTGGGATGACGGGAACCGAACCACATCGCGAGCGCACGACTTCGCTAAATTGGACGAAGCATTTGAGTTTCTGACCACATCTCGTAAAGAGGGCTGGTATGAGACCGTCAGCGGTGTGACGGGGGAAACGCTACGGCGGCACCTCGACCCTGGCGCTTTTCGTCTGTATCAATACACCGAGGGGTGGCGTCAAGTTGACGATGACGAGATCCTGACCCTCCTCTCGCTCCTGTAGGACCGAAATGACCGAAAACAAGCTACCCCTCAATGGTATGAGGCTCGCGGCCATCCACGACACGGCCAAGATGTGGTCGGAAGATCGGTGCCGCTTGGCTTTTGGGTGTAAGCCGGGCTGTAAGTGCCAGAGGAGACACACGCTCTCCGGTCCAGCACTAGAGATGGTCGAGGAGATCCGTCGCCTACGACGCATCGTTCAGGACACCATTGAGGGGTCTGACCTGATGGAGTCTCCACAGGGCCCAAAGGTCTTGATCCGCTACGAACATTTCCGGCAGCTGGCTGAGGTTGCTAAAGACAACGAACGTGGAGAGGACAACTGGTAATGGCAAAGTTCGTAGCAGTATTAGAGCAGGCCGGAGAGGGCTGCGACTACATGATTGGTTGCGGCACCAAGGTGCACGTATTCGAGGCTGATGACATGGCCGCAGCCTTTGAGCTCCTCAAGCACAAGGCCGGCTGGTCCGACTACGAGATGCCTGGTGAGAGTCCCTCTTACCTCATCAGCGGAGAGGGCGAGCTGGCGTCGGCCGTGATCTACGAGGTTGCGCAGGACGACGGTGGTGCTAGTTTCACCGACTGGCTCGGTGCAGCCTCTAACAAGGCTGAGCAGCACGAGGCGGAGGTTACGTTGGCCGCCAAGAGGGCTCAGCTCAGGAAGCTCAAGGAGGAACTCGGTGAAGCCTAGTCCTGGACGAATCGTTCTCTTCAACGTCCCCAACGTCGGATGGCGGCCCATGATGGTCACCTCCGTTGGCGGTCCCACCAAGTGGGCCGTCGGCGAGGGTGAGAACCCGGCCTACGTTAATGGTTGGGCCAAGCTCTGCCCGACCGACTGCCGGGACCGGGGGTTGATGAATAGGCTAAATGAGGAATTCGATCCCTGGCCCGTTGTCGCTAACGAATACCCCGTCTCTGCTGCTTACGAGGGCGAGGACCCGGGCTGCTGGCGTTGGCCGCCGAGGATCTGATGACTGAACTGAAACCACTGGAGCATTCGACCATAGAGGGCTACTACTTTGTGTCCCACCTCACCCATCGAGAGGCCGCCGCCCTACCGAGACGCGGCTCTACCGGAATCGAGGGTCCGTGCCACCCTGACGTCGAGTTAGGTCGCCACGACGCGGCCATCCTTGTCGGGTGGTATATGCCCGAGAAGGCAGTCTGATGGGAATGTCCTACGGCCACTACCTTGGACCCTACCTTTACTGCACTACGGACCAGATTGTCCCAATTAAGACGATTCTCGGTTGCTCCAGTGACGTCTGCGACTTGATTAAGGGGCGAAGGGAGTTCAAGCGCAGGGAAAAGTTCTGTCCAGAGTGCGGATCGCCTGCCGCCGAACTTCAGGTTCCATCGGTTGTGCGTGACGCCGTTTACGGTTGGGCTCTCACCGAGGCAACCGCCGAGCGAATTTGCCAATACAACGGCAACAACGCTGAGCCGGGGATCCACCTAATGATTCCTAATCAGGATTGGCCGCGCCCCTTTAGCCAAGACGACGAGGTAGGAGAGGTCCTTCGGGTTCAACCTGAGCTGATAGCCAAGGAGACCACTTGGTTTGTGGTTGAGTTCGAGGCTGAGATCGCCAAGGCCCGAGAGATCTATGGCGCCGACAGGGTTGACGTGCGGTGGGGCCTGTTGGGACAGTATGGTTAGGTGACTACCGGCAAGGAGGTTGCAGATGAGCGAGCCAGAGAAATACGACTTCACGACCCCCGACATGATTCGGTCAATCCTCACCCCTGGCGTCAAGATGAATCTTGACATCACTGGGGCGCAGGACGCCATCACCCAGTTGGCTCAAGCGCTTCAGGAGTCCCGCAAGATCACTGATGCGGTTGTAGTAGAGCTGCGCGCCGAGAGGGAGAAGTTGGCCGAACTGGAGCAGCAACACCAGACCGCGATGTCGAACATGGAGATGCGAATGTCTCGCATGCAGGGCCCGCCTAAGTCTGAGTATAGGGACGGGCTTCGTTACCAGAATCCACCTGAGCCGCCGCTGATGGGTGCTGATGGTTTCCCCCTTCGCGGGAGTGGGATCGTTTGAGGACTCGGGTCGTTAATCTGCGTAAGCAGGAGTTTGACGTCTATATCGGCCGTGCCGGCCACGGACATGACGGGACGTTCGGCAACCCGATTAAGCGAGGTCGTGACGACCCGCCGGGGTCGACGCTCCCTGCGTTTGAGGTCTATTTCCTCAAGCGAATTGACGAGGACCCTGAGTTTAAGCGTCGTGTAACGGAGCTCAAAGGAAAGAGACTCGGATGTTTTTGCCCACCCGGATCTCAACGGTGCCATGGATCCATCATAGTCAACTGGCTGGAGGGTGATCCGGAGCCTAGGGCGACTCAACTGGAGTTCTTTTGAGCCAGCCCCAGTCGCGGCTGATCTGCAAGTTCGGGAAGCCGTGTAACTACTTCTGCTCTGGGAGGTTCAACAAGCACTGTTACCACGTTAATGATTCTGTGCTCGAACAGATCGTCGAGGCGGTAGAAGAGGCAGAGACCGGAGAGGATAAGCCGACCGCCAAGAAGAAGGAGGAAGCATGATTATCAAAGCGCTACCAGAACACGAGATCATGCGCCGCGCCCGGTGGCTGGTCGAAAACCTCGCCGTCCCAGAGCGCCGGGGGTCGATGGTCTATCGGAGCTACACCAACTCGGTCATCACTGTGGTGTGGGATACTTCGCACCCTGATGTGCCCTACGGTCCCGACTATCCTGCCCACCGCCTTCGGGTCGCGGACGCAGTCACAGGTGAAACACTGGGCAGCTACGTAAACCAACACGGCGGCCCACACTCCTACGCCAACGCAGAGGAGACCCTGAAGCGGCTCAAGCAGGCGATGGTGCTAGACGAGCTCGCCTTCGCTACGAAGTAGGCTGGTCCGCGTCCTTGAGCTTGATGACGTAGCTGAGCCCAGGCTGCACGAGCAGGATCTTGTGCCGATTGCGGCTCGCATAGCCCTCCACGCCTGAGACCTTTGAGAACTCGGTGTGGTAGGGCGCGTAGATGACGGCGGCGTCGAGAAAGCTCTGTCCTTGATACCAGAGAAGGAGCTCCTTCTTCGGGAAGAGAGGGTCCAGGTAGACGTTCCATCTCCCTGAGAGCATACCCACCTTCTGGATCTGCCCGTTGCTCAGGCCCGTCTCGATCCCCAGAGCCCTGAACATCTCGTCGTTACCGATGAGATTGTTCGCTGGCGCCCGGTGTGAGGCCTCGAAGATGGCCTGCGATCCGACGTGGACCTGGGTCAGCAGGTCATCGGCTGTTGCCTCGCAGTAGGTGTGTGCGTCCAGCACGCCGTGGTATAGCGCGCCCAGGATCTCGCGGCCCACCTCCGTGAGCATCTCCTCGAACGCCATATCGAGGAGCGTGGCACGGTTGTCGACGCCATCAATGATCCTGTCGAGCACTGTGCTCGGGCTGAACTGGATCCTGGACTTGCGTGATTCGGCCCGGACCTCGGTGATTGCGATGTCGATGCGGACCTCGGGGGCGCTGGCGCTCTCCTCCTTCTCCTTATCAGTTAGGCCAGCCCAGGTCTCCGCCTTCTTGGCGTCCGGGTCGTGGGGCTTGTAGTGGGCGAGCCCTCCACGTGGCGCCGTCATGGGTTGGATGGAACAGAGATTTGGGAGAGGGTGAGCCCTCCAGGCTCGTTTCATCCCTGAGTAGAAGGCCTCGCGCCAGTCCGCACCGAACTTGGCTTCGATGTCGTCGGGGATCAGTCCGTCGTCTTCCAGCCGCTGGAAGACCTTTGACTGGTTCTCTAGAAGGATCGCCATGATCCCTGCTCGGTAGCCGTCCGCCTCGCCTTCAAGCCCCCACTTCCTGATAGTGATCACCATTGCAGAGGTGTCAGCGAAGAAAACGCTCTCGCCCATGGTGTCCTTGAGCGTGTCTTCGGCGCTCATGCCGTCTCCGTCTTGATCAGGTAGCTGAACTCGGGCCGCACGACCGTGATCTTGTGGCGAATCCTGATCGCCCGACGCAAGGTCTGATCCTCGGGGTTCACGAAGTTCGGAGTGATCTCAAACATGATGTATGGGCTGTAAATGATGCCCGTGTCGAGGACGTTCTGTCCATGGTACCAGACAAGAATCTGACCTTTCGGAAAGAGGGGGTCTAAGAAGACGCGCCGCTTGCCCTCATCAATCGTGCCGAGGTCTTGGAGCCTGGTGTCGGCGGAGGCCTCCGGACACTCGACGCCAAGCTTGGTGAGCATCTCAGCGTTCGCTACGAGTCGGTTGGCCGGGGCGCGCTGAGACCTGCGGTGGATGACGTGAGAGGCTCGGCTCACCTGGTCCTCAAGGGTCTCGCCCTTGAGGACGGACTCGACCACGGTCTCATCAGTCATGCAGTTCATCATCGTGCCGATGATCTCTCGGGAGATCTCGTCGAGGAGCCCCTCTACCGTCGCGTCCGTGCCGTCCCCCCAGCCTCTGAGCGCCTTCATCTTTCTTGGCTCAGCTGTGATGGTGGCCGGGGCGATGTCGAGCACGAGCTCCGGGACCCGGACCTCCTCGCCGGTGTCCGTGTTCGTCATCACGGTCGTGCCGGATCGCGGCCGGTAGAAGTAAACGATTCCGACTGGCCCGGTCATCGGCTGCATGGCGCAGATGTCGAAGAGGGGGTGTGTCATCAACCTCGACTTCAGAGAGTCGAAGAGGGTGGCTCTCCAGTCGTCCGGTCCCCAGATAGCGCGCGTGTCCTCGATCAGGCGCTGAAAGTGGCGACTCTGGTTGTCGAGGATGATGGCGGTGAAGGACGCCCTGTCTTTGTTCCCCTCATCAGCAAGGCCCCACTTCTCTCGCAAGAGTGCGAGAGTGTCGTTGCTGATCATTCCGTCGAGTTCGGTCATGGGACCTCCTGATGCGGAGGGTACCACAATCACATCAGTTGTGGAACTACTGATGCCGATGCTCGCCGAGCTTGTCCTTGTTCTCCCCGATCACTCGCCACTGGGCTGCGTCGTTCGCCTCGTTCTGCTCCAGCCGAGCATCAAACGCGGCCCGGTTCTCTTTGAGCGTCTGGATCGACTTCTCGTTTTCGGAGAGGCGTGAGTGGATGCCGCCGAAGACGTAGCTGACAACCCCGATCGTCCCTGGGACAACGATTAGGGCCAGGATTGCCAGCAGCCCCTTTACAGCCCACTGGGGGATATGATTGGGGTCCTGCCGGGCCGGAACGGCGGCCATCTTCTGGGTGTCCGCAAGGCTGAGAACGGTTGGTGGATCGTTAGGGGGCATCGCTTACCTCACCTACAACGATACCAGCCTAAACGGGTCTCACGTAGGGACTAGGCCCTGGTGTAACCCGTTCCTTGGCAGAAAGAGCACGGGTGGCGGCCGTCTTCGCGGCCCGTTCCCACGCAGTCTCTACAGGCCTGCATTCCAAGGAGCGTAGCGACGGCCCGAGCCGGGTCCATTCCCCTGGCCGGTTGATCTTTCATCATGGCGAAGGTGGCGATAAGACCGAGGGCTTGATGGTGTTTGGTGATAACCCTGCTTAGCTCATCGAGTTCGCCAGGTTGCGTCTCACTGCTAATGGTCACGGTAGTTCCCTCGACAACGAGATCTCCCTTCACGGTGAGCTTTCCATCAATGACCACTTCGTCGGGGGCTGTCCCTGGCTCTGTGTCTGGCTCCTCTGGAGTAGGCATGAGGGTAGTCAGGTGCTCAGTGATGGCATCGGCCATCCTTTCTAGGGCACTCATAGTCTTGAGCGCTTGGGTTTTGAGCTCCCTGTCGGTGTTGTCCACTGCTTCGCCTCCGGTCTCACCTTAACCGTGTCTCGGCCGCACTTACAGCTCTAGTGCCAGCCGGGTCAGGATATTAGCGAAATCCTCGAAGTCGACTTGGATAGAGGCGAGTTTCTCCCCCTCGCCCAGTGCGGCCCAGCCCTTAGTCCTTGTTGGGATACACCACCAAACGAGAGATTCGCCCTTGTTGTGGCGATTGGCCAGAAAGACTCTGAACTGATCTACTAGGACGGTCTCTCTGTAGGGGATTCCCTCCGCGTCAGCACGGCCGCAGACGTAGCCGTCAATGAAGACCATCGCCTTCTCGTAGGACTGGAACCCTACATACATTCCCGGCCGCGTGCAGACGCTAATGAACAACTCTTTGAGTTTGGTGTCCACCTGCCGCATCAGGACTCCCCGGCTAGCCGATCGAGCGCGTTGATCGACTCAATCTTCTCGACCCACGTAGGGCAGTACCACGTCCTGGGCATAATGATCCCTGTCCCCGACGTGGTCACTATGGGGCCGTCATTGTTGTGCCAGGAGATTCGGATCTCTCCGTCGTCGTCGTCATTTACGGGAAGGCACTCAACGACCTTTCCTGTGAAGGCCCAGTCGTAGCCACCACCCTCGTCCTTGATGTAGACGACTTCGTCTCCGGGTCTTAGCCAGCAGCCGTTAGGCGTCTTCCACGACATTAGGATCGTCTCCTTCTACTTCAAGGTCGTTATTACCCATCGATAGCCGCCATGATGTCAAGAATGGTCGCCCCGTCTTTGATCGTCAGGCCTTGAAGAGACGGTGGGGCCTTGACTACGTAGTGATCGTCGTCGAAGAAGTGGGCTGCGCGAACGTGACACGTTGCGCGAGAGCACTCAACTATCTCTTTCAAGTGGCTCCCTCCGTGCGCCAAGATTAGGAAGGACCTGTGGATCGGGCAGAGACCCTTAGCTAGACGCTGTAGCTGGTCAGTCTTACTTTGGCGGGGGCGGCTCATTTCCTCTCCGTTCCCCCACCAACCACCCAGAAGATGAACGCTACTGGAAAGGCCATGCCCAGGCCGAGTCCGGCTATCAGCCCGCCGGCTCCACCTACCGCGAATCCAATCCCTGACCCTACGAAGCAGAGGGCGACGGAGGCTCCGATTAGCCCGCAGATTCCAAGGACGCCGTCGTTGGTTCCGTCAGACCCTCTAGGCGCAACGTAGTTGTCCCAGTCTTCCTGCTCCTTGCCCCAGTCGCAAGAACCACAGTAACCCTGCTCCTTGCGCCACGTGACGGTATGGGGACAATTCGGGCAGCTATCCAGCTTGGGACGCACGCTGGGGGGCCTGGGAGCTTTCGGGTTGTCTACGAAGTCTCTGGAGTGATAGCGCCGGGTGTTGCCTTCTTGGTCGTGCAGCCAGCCGTCCTTACCCTGATACTTCACTGGCCGCTTTCGACCCTGACGAGGAATGGGGGCTTGTAGGTGGGACTGTTGAAGGTGGCCCGGACCCACTGATCCCAGTGACTGTTTTCCCAGTCAATCGG
>Ga0114918_10004134_pt1 | contig 12649 bp, 7 predicted proteins | sample LantaG_FD_87015 | JGI IMG/M metagenome (GOLD analysis project Ga0114918, IMG submission 87015) | Deep subsurface microbial communities from Baltic Sea to uncover new lineages of life (NeLLi) - Landsort_02402 metaG | ecosystem: Environmental > Aquatic > Marine > Oceanic > Sediment | place: Baltic...
AATACTCCCGCTGGTATCGCGGCACCTGATAGACAACGTTCTGGTCGATGTTCAGCAGCTCTTGAACCATCCTGCTCTGCGCTGACCTGATCAAGGGATCCCCTAACTGCTCGTGTTCTAGCCGGTGTCTTACGCGCCTGAAGTGCCGGGCTGCTGTCGGGCACTCTCGGACGGCTTTTCCTCGCCCGCCACCACCGCGTAGAACCACTTGGCAATGTCGGAGATCAGATGTGACCGACCGGGCGCGTTTGTGAAGAAGTAATCGCTCATCTTTTCGTGCGCGCCCTGATTGTCGGCGACCGCGCCGGTAACGGCGTAATCGAAGTCGGGAGATTCGACGAACTGCTTGGCGGAGTTGACCTTCGCCTGCTGCACTAGCTCATCATCGTCGAGCAGTGTCCGCAACATCGCTTCGAGAAATGAAACCTTCTGCGACTCGGTGAAGTCCTCGGACCCGAACAGGTCGTTGAGCCGGTCAAGCACCTGCTGGAAGGCGACCATTTTCGGGTCGTGCTTCTCGCCGGACCCGGCAGCGGTGATGCCGGACAGTCCGACCTTCACGCCAAGACCGATGTCGATTCGGCCCCGGTCGATCTGCTTGACGCGCTTGAGCACCACGTCGGAAAGGTCGATGGGAGCGGTGTAGTTTTCGGGCTGGATCACCCGGTCGAGGTTGCGCAGGAAGATCTGCTTCTTCTCCAGGCCCGGGTCGCCGTAGTCGATGATCTGCGACATGAAGTCATAGAGCCGCACGAAGGATCCGACGTCCCTGCGGAACATATCCAACTCAGCCAGTGCCGCCTTGTCGCCCTCGCCGCCGTTGTCGATCAGGGCTGCCTGGTAGCGCTCCGCGAAGGCTTTCTTGGCAGAGTCGATTGCAGCCGCGAGCGCGTGGTGGCCTTTCGCTTTCACGACGGCTTCTGCGCACTGGTCTATCTCGGCCTGGGTGTAGACGCCGGCGGCGTCGAGTTTCGCTGCCAGATCGTGCACCAGGTTCGGGTCGGTCTCGGTTTCCAGGAACGCGTCGGTGAAGTACGGCTCGAACGCCATACGGATGAGCTCGGGCTCGTTGACGAAATCCACGACCTGCGTCATCGCCGCGGTCTTCTGGACACCCGACGGGGTGCGGTAGGTGCGGTTGAGCCGCGACAGGGTCTGCACCACGGTGACCCCGGACAGGATCCGGTCTACATACATCGCACACAGCAGGGGCTGATCGAATCCGGTCTGGAATTTGTTGGCGACGATCATCACCTTGTACTGGTCACCGCGAAACGACGTCCGCAGATCATGCACACCCGGGTTCATGCTGGCCTCGGTGAAGTCGTCGGGGCCCGACTCGGGGTCGTGCACGGTGCCAGAGAAGGCGACAAGGGTCCCGTACCCGTAGCCCTTGTCGGCGATGAATTTGTCGATCGCGAGCTTGTAACGCACCGCGGCCTTGCGGGAATCGGTGACAACCATCGCCTTGGCGTGCCCGTCGAGCAGGCCTGCCACGTTCTCCCGGAAGTGCTCGACGATGATCGCGGCTTTCTGCGCGATCGTTTGCGGGTTGAGCTTGACCCAGCGCATCACCTCCTTGGTGGCTCGGGCCTGATCCACCTCCCCGCCAGCGGCGTTCTGGGCGACTTGGAACGCCAGCTTGAACGAGTGGTATCCGGTGAGTACGTCGAGGATGTAGCCCTCGGCGATGGCCTGCTTCATCGTGTAGACGTGAAACGGCGCCGGCGGTTCGTCGGGAGATGGCCGGCGGCCGAACAGCTCCAGGGTCTTGGCTTTGGGCGTGGCGGTGAACGCGAAGTAGGAGATGTTGGCGGACTCGGCGCGCTCGGTCGCTTCAGCCGCCAGCACGGCCTCGACGTCGATCTCCCCGCCCGCCTTGATATCTTCTAGCTCCTCGGAGGTCAGCACGGACTTCAACTTGGCGGCGACCTCCCCGGATTGTGACGAGTGGGCTTCATCGGCGACGACGGCGAAGGTTTTTCCTTTGAGGCCCTTGTTCTTCCGGATTTCCTTCATCGCGTGCGGGAATGTCTGGATGGTGACGACGATGATCAGTTTGCCGTCGAGCAGCGCCTTGGCCAGCGACCCCGACTTCGAACCGCCGGCCTTGGCGGCTTCGTCGCGGTCGACCGCGACGACGATGCCTTGGTCGTTGTCGATCTGCTTGATCGCGTCCTGCAACTGCGCGTCCAACACGTTGCGGTCGGTGACCACGATGACTGAGTCGAACACTTTCTGGTTGTCGACCTGCAGCCGCGCCATCCGGTGTGAGGTCCAGGCAATCGAGTCGGTCTTGCCCGACCCGGCCGAATGCTGGATCAAGTAGCGATTGCCGACCCCCTCTCCGATGACCGCTGCGGTGAGTTCGGTGACCGCCTCCCACTGGTGAAACCGCGGGAACCGCAGCGACGAGGACGGGGTGGTTTTGGCACTGATCGGATCCGTGGACGACTCATGCTTGATGTACATCAGCCGGCCCAGGATGTTCAGCCAAGCGTCTCGCTGCAGCACCCGCTCCCACAGATACGAGGTTCGTGATCCCTTGGGGTTCAGCGGGTTGCCGGCGCCACCGTCGTCGGCGCCACGGTTGAACGGCAGAAAATGAGTCTTGCCGCCGGCGAGTTTAGTGGTCATCCACACTTCGTCGTTGGACACCGCGAAGTGCACTAACGCGCGGCCGCCGGAGGTGAACAGAGGTTGCCGCGCGCCTGTGGCGGGATCTTTGGGCAGCCGGGAAGTTTTGTACTGGAGGATCGCATCAGCGATGGTTTGGGTGAAGTCGGTTTTCAGCTCCGCGGTGGCCACCGGCAGGCCGTTGACGAAGAACACCAGATCCACCGAACGCTGGTCGGCGGTGGAGAAATGCACTTGGCGCATCACCCGCACCCGCACCGCCGTGTAGTCGGCGTTGCGCTTCTCGTTGAGTGTGGATTCGGGTTTGAACACGCACATCTGAAATTTGGCGGCCAGGTGGGAGAACCCTTTGCGGAGCAGGTTCAGGGTGCCGCCACCGTTGTCCAGCGGGGTGTCAAGGACTTTCACGATCCGGTCCAGCAGCTGGGCTTGCTGCTTGGCGACATCACGTGAGCCTGCCTTGACGACCTTGGCCAGCTGCTCCGGTTGGGTATCGGCCAGCCATCCGAGGATGTCCTCGGGGAACAGTGCACGTTCGCGGTCGTAGCCGTGGTCGTTGGGCGAGTACAGCCAGCCGCGAGCGGCAAGGTGCTCGGAGATTTCCTTTTCGAACTCGATCTCGTTGTGCTGTGCCATTTTCAGGCCACCTCGCCGCGCGCATCGATCTGGCCGGTAACAGCGGCCGTGATCAGCGCCGTGCGGCGTTCACGGGAGAGTTCAATGAACCGCTCGGTCTCGGCGATGAGGGTGTCGATCTTTGCGGCCTGCTCGTCGAGGTAGGCAACGATGCGGCGCTGCTCGTCGACATCTGTCGGCGCCGCGACCCGCATATTCATTAGAGCTGAAGCCGTCAATTTGGGCTGGGCGGAGCCCGAAACGAATGGGCTCACGTCAAGCGCTTCGAGGCGGTAAGCCCAGAACTCAACACTCCCGTCGCGCGGCCGAAGAACGTGGGCATGGTTGTTGACCCAGTAACGTCCTCGCGCTGCGAATGAGATCGGAGATGAACGCGCCAAAAGGTTTGCCCCATCCTCGGATACAAGGACCAGCGGTTCGTCGAATAGGTATTCGCTGACATGGTCTATCACTCCAGAGGCCCCGTAGTAGTCATACTCGCCCTGCATGCTTGCCCGTTCTTCGGCGCTGAGAGGGATCCGTCGCCCATCGAGACTGAGCAACCAGTGCCCAACCTTCTGAGCTGTCCAGTGTTCGGGCATTAAGCCGACGAGGGCATCACCCGAGTCCCTCAACTTTGCATGGTCGATGCCGAGAATCACCGCCCCGGTACACACGGCCTGGCGCCGCTCCCGCAGCAGCTCGATCAGCCGCAGCTGCTCCTCGATGAGCGCGTCGATCCGGTCCGTCTCGCGGTCGAGGTAGTCGGCGATGGCGCGCTGCTCGTCAATGGAGGGTATCGGCAGTGGCAGGTTGTCGAGGTCTCCTTGTTGCACCCTACGGTCGAAGGTTGTTTGCGCTCGCGTGTAGAGAAGGTACTGGTCGAGGTAGGGCTGACAACGCAGCAGATAGTGCAGGAATCTAGGCTCGATGACGCTGCGTGACCGAAAGACCCGGTAATCGGGACTAACTGCGCCGTCGAGTGTCGAAACCCCCACTCCACCGCCGATGAGCCACATCGGGTTAACGACGAGGTCGCCAATGCGAGCGATGAGGTACCGCGGGAGGTTTGCTTCGTCCGGCTCTTGGCGCGGATCCAACGACCGCGGTACTACGGCTCCGGTAGACCGCAACGAAAGCATCTCGAAAGTTAAGTCCTCGTTCCGGTCGCTGAGCCGGTCGAGCACCGCCTTGAAACGCCTCGTTTCCCAGGCATTCGGCAGGTCCGAAAGCAACGGCGTGACCGCTGCATGAACACCGATCAATTCCGTTCCACCTCCCGCAGCAGTCCCATTATCTTGGCCACCTGCTTCTCCAGGTCGGCGTCGATCTCCGCCAGCGGCCGCGGCGGGACGTACTTGTAGAAGTGGCGGGTGAACGGGATCTCGTAGCCCACCTTGGTTTTCTTGGTGTCGACCCACGCGTCGGGAACGTGCGGGAGCACCTCGGCCTCGAAGTACGCCTTGACGGTTCCCTCGCGGCCAGCGTCACCGGCGGTGTTGCCCCCATAGGTGAACGGGACTTTCTCGGTGTCGCGCCGTTTGGCGTCCGGTTTCGGCACGCCCTTACGGTCGGTGACGGGTTTGCCGTCCTGGTCCAACAACGGCCGCTCGACCGTGATGGTCCAGTAGCCGAAGTCGTTGGCGGTGAACACCTTCGACAAGTCGGGATCGGCCTCATCGAAGGCGTCGTAGAGCGCGACGATGCGATCACGGGCCTTCTCGTCGACCTCTCGACCCTTCGCGCCGAGGTTTTTGCGCATTTTCGTCCAGAACGAGGTCGCGTCGATCAGCTGGATCTCCCCCTGCCGCTCAGCGCGTTTTGTGTTGTCCAGGATCCAGATGTAAGTGGCGATACCGGTGTTGAAGAACATGTTCGTCGGCAACGCGACGATCGCCTCCACCAGATCCGACTCCAGCAGCCATTGGCGGATCTTCGACGGCCCGGATTCGGCGGCACCGTTGAACAGCGGCGAACCGTTGAGGACGATGCCGGCCCGGCCGCCACCCTCATGCCGTGGCCGCATCTTGTGCGCGAGGTGGCACAGGAACAGCATCTGACCGTCGCCGATCAACGGCAGGCCGTGGGAGAACCGGGAGCTCGGGATGAGGGCTTCCTTCTCCACCGCCTCTTGTGAGGCTTTCCAGTCGAATCCGTAGGGTGGGTTGGACATACAGAAGTCGAAGGTGCGGTCCCAGAACTGGTCGTCGGCCAGGGTGTCGCCCAGGCGGATGTTGCCGGCGTCCTGGCCTTTGGCGATCATGTCGGACTTGCAGATCGCATACGACTGGTCGTTGATCTCCTGCCCGTACAGCCGCAGCCGGGCACCCGGGTTGCGTTCCAGCAGACGATCTTCGGCCACCGACAGCATCCCGCCGGTGCCGGCGGTGGGGTCGTAGATCGTGCGAACGGTGCCGGGTTCCAACAGCGCCTTGCTGTCCTCGGCGAACAGCAAATCGACCATGAGACGGATGGCGTCACGCGGGGTGTAGTGCTCGCCGGCTTCCTCGTTGGAGGCCTCGGCGAATTTGTAGATCAGGTGCTCAAACAGGTCGCCCATCTCGGCGTTGGGCACCGTGTCGGGGTGCAGGTCAACCTCGGCGAACTTCGAGGTCACCAGGTAGAGCCGGTTCTTCTCGTCCAGGGTCGCCAGCTCGTTCTCGAACTTGAACCGCTCGAAGACGTCGATGATGGCCGAGAATCCAGTGATGTAATCCATCAGGTTCGCGCGCAGGCCCTCGGGATCTTCCAACAGCCGGGCGAAGTCGAAGGCGCTGGTGTTGTAGAACCCGAGCCCGGTCTTGCGTTTCACCTGGACATCGAGTGCGCCGCTGGTGTACTTGGTGGCCAGTGTCCGCACCTCGTCGCGGGTGGGTTCGAGGATGCAGTCGAGGCGTCGCAAAATGGTGAACGGCAGGATCACGCCGCCGTACTGGTGCGGCTTGTACACGCCACGCAGCTGATCGGCGATCCCCCACACGAAGTTTCCCAGCTTGCTCAAACCCGATCTCCCTCCGACCGCCGTCGAACCCACGCGCCTGGTAGGCACGTTAGCCACATCAGGCCAAGTTCGCGGCAACGCCAGTCTGCATTGGGGAATTTAGCCCGCGATCATGGCGATCGGTTCGGTACTTCTGTCTCTTACTTGGCAGTTGCGTGAACGCCGTAATGTCGCCGTTGCGCAGACACTGCAGGCGCTCGATGAACCCGGGGCCGATCCTCGCCGCCAGGGCCGCCCGGTGCCGTCCCCACGCGCTACAGGGGCGCTCGGGTGACGGTCTCCACGCCTAGTCAAGAAGGTCACCATGGTCAGCGTTGAGACCGTGAAGATCGTCGATCGGCTCAGCGCAACAACGCCCGTCAGCTAGGCGCCTGGGCATCGTCTACCGGCTAAAGATTCGACCAGGGCTCGTCGTCATCGTCCGCAGGATGGCCGCCCAGCCCAGCGTCCACGGTGCCGCCTTGGTCTTGATCAATCAGGGCTTCGACCACCAGGTGGCCGTCCGCGGCCACCGCCGAACCGCCTGGGAGGTGCGCTATCGCTTCCGCCAGCATGCGCGAGTCCATGCACCCCACCAGCTCGACGAACTGCTCAGCGAACTCTGTCGAGGTCATCTGCTCGACGGCGACCTTCGACGGTGCGTCAAGGCCGAACAAGCGAGCCCGGCGTTCCATCACCTTGAGCACCATCTTCCCGGCATCCAGATCACCTGTCAGCGCAGCCGCCCAATGGGACCGCTGAAGTTCATCGAGGCGTTCGCCTTCGATGTAGCGCAGCTCCGCCACTTCCTCGGCTTCGGTGCGATCCAGCAACCTGGTGACGGCGTAGCGAGCCGACGACTCATCGCTCCAGTCCAGCCGTTCCGCAATCACCCGGTAGGGCAAACCTTCCCGCCTCAAGGCCAGGGCCTTGAGGGCGCGCTCCCGTTCGGCGGATTGCCGTTTCGACTTGCTCGGCATGGTTGGCGTTCTCCTTCCCGTCGGGCTGCGATTGTTCGGACGCAGAACAAGTCGGTTGGGCGTTCATATTGCCCCTGACTGGACTACCAGCTTCCTCGTGAATGGAGTTGGAGTAGACAACTGGACGACCAGGTACGAGATGGCATCCCGGCAGCAGGTGCCAGTTCGACAAGGCGCCAGGCGACGCGTGTGCCGGGTGTGCCGACCCGTTTGGTAGAACGCCTCGCGTGCAGCAGATTTGGCGGTCAGCCGGACAGGCCGGCACACCCGGCACAGTGCGCTGGTTCCCGCGGTGAGCAGTTGATTCACGAGACCGGCTTCCTACGCCGTTCCCGTCGCGAACGGGTCAAATGACTCCGCGTTGGCCGCCATATCATCCTCTGCGCGCCGGAATCGGACCCCCTTCCAGACCCGGGGCTGCCCCTTGATCTGGGTACTCGCTCCGTAACGGTGCGAGACCTTGCGCGGGTTGCGAACACGCCGCTTTTCGACCCTGTTCTGTTGCGTCTCGGTGTGGTTCGCGAATCGAGCCGTGAACGTCTCGATCGGCCATTGATGATGCCCGCCGGCGCTGAGCCAGTCATTGAAGTCGGTAAGCAGTTCTTCGACCAGGATGGCGGTGTCATCACTGGGAATCAACCGCTCACACCAGTACCCCAGCACCCGGTCAGCCTCCGCGCGCCAGTCGAGCGTGTCGGCGGCAACCTTCGCAGTGGGCAGCAACGCCGTGCCCGGATCGGCGTAGCAGGCGATGGCGCCGCGCACCGCCCACGTCACCAACGCGTCGTGCTGGCCGTCATCACCGTCCGCGATCCGTTGCTTGAGCAGCGGGTCGCCACGCCGGTCGGTGCCGAGCACTACCTCGACGTCAGTCTTGCGGTAAGTGAACGGGAAAATCAGCAGGGCCAGCCGCCTCCAGGTTCCGTGATCGGTCTCAGCGATCACCGGGCGATAGTTGGTGGTGATGAACAGCGAGTGCGTGGCGGCAAACTCGATGTTGTCCTGCCGGATGTACCGGGCCTTGAGCCGGGGCGTGTCCATGATCCGCTTGAGCACGGTCATGTTGAGCGATCTCCTCTCGGTCAGTTCCTCACCGATCACCAGCCGCCGCCCACGGAGGTCAGCCACCTCGGTGCTGTGCTCACTGCCTTTCTCGGTGGCGGCGAACAGCTTGGCCGAGGCCATCGTGGCGTAGCCGCCGAGAGCGGGCACCAGCCCACCCGTGGTCAGTGCCGATTTGCCGTTCTCGCCCCCGCCTTGCAGCACCGGGACCACACCGTCAGGTGTCGGCCTGCCGGTGATGGCCTGACCGATGCGCCGTTGGAACCACTCGCGTTCGTCCTCGGGCAGGGCGGTAAGCGCCTGCTCCACATCGGGGTGGGTGTAGGCGGTGCCGTCGCCGTCAAGCCGGTACTCCCCCTGGGTGATCCTGGTCATCAGCTGGGCGGGTTCATGCGGTGTCAGCTCTCCCGTACGGAGGTCAGCTATCCCGCTCGGGGTGTTGAGCAGATCGGGGTCGGCGTCGAGCCTGTCGGCTTCGATCTCGACCAGGTTTCCGGCAAGTGCAAGTATTGCGGTGATTCGGCTACGGCTGGCGATTTTTTTCCATGCGTCGATGCTTTCAAGCAGGTCGCCGTTGGCGGGGTCGGCGGTGAGTTTCTTTGCAAAGAACCGGATCATCCCCATGACGAACTTGCGGACCGCCTCGGTCGGAGGTCCGTCGCCACACTCGTGCCAGTGGGTACCGGTCCACCGGAGCCACCCGAAACCGTGCACCTGGATGAACCTGCCGCGCAGCACTTTCGCCGCCACAATCTCGGCCAACCCGGCGTCGGTAAACCGTGCCTGTCCGGGCATGCGGTCGTCATCCTCGCCACCACCGGCATCCGCATCCTGGTCGTCGATAGGCAGCGTAGGAACGATAGGCAGCACGCCCAGATCCGTTTCGGGCATCTTCCTGGCAACCCTTTCCCGTACTGCGCCGAGGTCGGCAGCGCGTGCCTGACCGACGGCCCACGACAACATCCCGTTGAACTCGGCTTGTGCCTGCCGATCGGTGCGGGCCGACTTCTGGTTTGGGCTGATCGGGTCTTTCACCGCCGCGGCGGTGAACAGCTCCTGCAGGGTGTCAGCGGCGTGTTGAGCAGGGTAGAAACCGGCACGTGCCTCCTTCATCGCACCGACAAGCACTGCTGTAAGGGTGTCGTGACGGGATTCTCCGGCGGCGACACGTTCGGCGAAGTGCTTAACAAGTCCGGCAAGAACGTCCGGCCGTTCGCTGCCGGAGTGCGCGGTCAGGAACTCGGTCACTTGAGCATCAGTCACCGCGTCCGCGGCGGGTGAACCGTCGGTGAGTTTGTCAGCCAACACCGTGGGCAGGACGGGCACTGCGCCGGTGCGTTCCCATTGGTATCGGCCGCGCTCGTCCGAATGAATGCTGGGCGCGACGATGATGACGCCGTTGAGGCCGCGCACCTCACCCCAGCCGTTGGCGAGGCGGCCGGTGCTGTTGCCTATGGTGCGCCCAGGCGGCTGCCGGTAGACGTAGTGGCCGCGACCCGGCGTGTCTGGCCGAGTCGACTGATACGGCGCGCAGTCGCAGTGGGCCGTCAACTCGGCGGTGAGCTCGGCGGTGAGGTTGTCGGGGGTGTCTACGTCGAACACCAGCGCACCTGATCGACCCACATGCAACGCAATCCCGTCATCGGTTCCGGCGAACCACGCGGCGATCTGATCGGCGTCACGGCTGGATTGCGTATGCCATCCTTTCCCGACTCGACTGCCAGGATGCTTGGTGCCACGGCGCACGGGAAGCACGTACCAACCCGCGGCGGCGTAGGCAATTGCTGCTGCCAGGACATCATCGTCGGTGTCGATATCGGGGACGCGCAAAGTGCCCGAGTCACCGTAAAGACCTCTACCGCGGCCTGCGGCACTGGGATTGAACGTGTTCATAGGTCGTGTGGCCTTCCTGTTCCCGCGCTGGCCCCCTGTGGCGGGAGCGTCGTTTCTCCGCTCCGCGATGGGTTATCCGGCCGTTGGCTCAGTGAGCATGAGTTGCCCGCGTATCCACGAACTTGGTATGCGAACACGTCCACGAACCCGAATCGTCGGCCATTCACCGGCCCGCACGGCCTCGTAGCCGGTAGACCTGGCGACGCCGAACGCCAGCGCGGCATCCTCCACACACGCGGTCGGGTGAGCGTTGATCCTGGCGAGCGCGTCACCCGTCCTGTCCAGAGTTTCCATTTGGGTGCGTGTCATGCCGCCGAGTATTGCCCCGTAGTCTTGATCTCGCTACGGTATAAAACTATGAGCGATGCCCTCGGTGGTTACTCACCCCGACGCGCAGGGGAGGTCGTCGGGGTTGAAGTGGTCCCCGAAGATGACCGGCCCGTCAAAATCACCTTGCACGACCACCCCTACCGCTATGAAATCGCTTGGCAGGAAACCGCGGCCGGGCCGATAGTCACCGATCTGAGGATCATGCCGATCGAGAATGCAGTGCGCATTACCACCAACAGCATCCGCCGGATCAACGTGGACCGCTTGGCCCGCACCGCCGCCATGCACGACACCCCGGAAGCTGCCGAAGCCGCCCGCAGACTGGCACAAGCCGTGCAGGCAGTGACCGGAGAGCCGAGTTGGCTAGAGACCTTCAGATTCACCGAAGGGGTTGTCGACACGATGGCTCGACACGCGCCGCCGGGCGCGAAGCTCCCGCAGAAGCGCAAGGGTGGCCGGCCCAGGTTGTCCACCGACTTTCTTACGAACGTGGCTGTGTGGGCCAAACAGGCTGAAACACAAGGTCATGCGATCTACCCCTACGTGGCTCAGCGCGCGGCCGAGCGGATCGGCTACACCGCCGCCGACGAGACAGTCAAAGGATGGGTGAGACGGTGCAAGGACATCGGACTGCTCAAGCCCGGCGACCTGCGCCGACCCCGCACACCGCGCACCCCGACACCTACACCGACACCCAAAACCGAGAGGACAGGCAGATGAGGACCGAGACCACCCCAACCGTGCGGTCCGACGCGCTCAACACAAGGCCGCGGCGCGCCCGTCGGGCGGAGCCGATCAGCAAGCGGGTCGCCAAGAACGGTGCGACCACCTACGAGTTCCGTATCGACACCGGCCCCCGCACCGACGGCACCCGCGACCGGCGCCGGTATACATTCCGCACGCTGGCCGAGGCCCGGCGGGAGTACCGGCGACTCAGCGCCGAAATTGCGTCGGGGCAGTTCGTCGGCCGCATGGACTTCACTGTGTCCGAGGTTTGCGAGCAATGGCTTGCCTCACGCCGAGACATCCGGGCGAACACCCGGCGCAACTACCGCGATTCACTCAAGTACGTCGTGCGCGACCTCGGCGCGATGAAGATGCAGGCGGTACGTCAACATCACGTCGACAAGTGGGTGTCAGCGATGATCGGCCACGGGTCGCAGGCCGGTAAGCCACTGGCACCAGGCACGGTTCGGCTGGCGCTCATCAACCTCAAGCAGGTAACCGAATACGCCGCCCGTCAAGGTCTCATCGCCCGCGATCCGGCTCAGTACGTCGAGGCACCGCGTCAGCGCGCGCCGAAGGTCGCACCTACCGATGTGTGGACCCGCGACCAGGTGCAGGCGTTCGCAGCCTCCACGGCTGGGCACCGCCTCCACGCTGCGTTCCTGCTCGCCTGCCACGGCCTGCGGCGCTCGGAGGTCTGCGGGCTGCGGTGGGCCGATATCGACCTCGAAGTTGGGACGCTGAGCGTCGAACAGTCCCACGTCGAAGTCGACGGCCATGAGCACGCGGTGGATGAACCCAAGACGGCTCGTTCCCGGCGGACGCTGCCGTTACCGGCCGATGTGAAGGACGCGCTGCGGGAACTCAAGACCAACCAGAAGCGGGAACGTCTCGCCGTCGGCGTGGGTTTCGATGAGTCCTCGCACGTTTGCGCCCATGAGGACGGCACGCCGGTGCTCCCCCGGACCTTCACCGGGTGGTTCCACCGCATCCGCATCGAAGCCGAGTTGCCTCGGATCACGCTGCGCAACCTGCGCCACAGCTCGGTCTCGGTGATGCTGCACGCGGGTATCCCGGCTTCCACTGTCGCCGCCTGGCACGGCCATGATGTTCGCATGACGACCGCGGTTTACAACCGGGTCTACGACGAGGGTCTGACGGCCGCGGCGTCGGCGATGTTCGGCCCCGCCGAGGCGACTGGTTAGATGCCCCACTCACCGCCCGTTGGGACACTGCTGGCCCACTGGACCCCAATACCAGATCAGACCCGGCACGAATACCGGGTCTGATCTGCGTTCATGAAGTGGAGCTAAGGGGATTCGAACCCCTGACCCCCACACTGCCAGTGTGGTGCGCTACCAACTGCGCCATAGCCCCGTGAACTTGTGCTAGTCGAAGCTACACCACCGGCGGCTTGGCGTTCAAA
>Ga0114918_10004135_pt1 | contig 12648 bp, 25 predicted proteins | sample LantaG_FD_87015 | JGI IMG/M metagenome (GOLD analysis project Ga0114918, IMG submission 87015) | Deep subsurface microbial communities from Baltic Sea to uncover new lineages of life (NeLLi) - Landsort_02402 metaG | ecosystem: Environmental > Aquatic > Marine > Oceanic > Sediment | place...
GATGACGAGATAGAGGAAGTTTTAGAGAATATCCAGAAGTCAGATCCAGTATCTGTTAAAAGCAAGGGAAGAAAATCACCCTTTACCAAACAGATAACCGAATGGTATGTGAACAAAAAGATTAGACTACCTGAAGACATAGATACAATTAAGGAAACGCTTATTCAATTCAATAAATATAAGGGTCAAATTAAAAAGAAAATAGACAGGTTCAATTCTCCTGGCGACCTGAGAAAAGAGTTGGAGGAGTATACTGGAAAACCTGATAATAAGGATTACAGTTCTGTTGCTAAGTTGATTAATACCGACGGAGAGTTTAAACTATATCAAATAGATGATTTTGAAAAGCAAGGTAAAATATGTTTTGCTGATTCAGGTTGGTGTGTTCAGGAAAAAACATGGTTTGATAAATATGATCCTCCTTATTTTATGGTGACTAAGGGCAAGAAGAGGTATGCATTAATACACGTAGGTTCTCAACAGATAAAAGATGTTCACGATAGGCCTTTAACATTAGAACATGGAAGACCAATCAAGAAATTTATAGAGGAATTATTTGCAAAGACTAATGATTATCTTGGTGATCATAGTGACTTAAAACCAATGCTTCCCTTTCTTAGTGAGTCGATACAATTAGAAGCACTCGAAGAAGAAGGTAGGAATATTAAATATCTTGATAATCCTAGTGAAGAAATGAAGTTAAAAGCAGTCAAACAAAATGGGAATGCTGTTCAATATATTGAAAATCCCAGTGAAGAGGTTCAGTTAGAAGCTGTTAAGAGACATGGAATATCTCTTAGGCACATTTATAATCCTAGTGAGAAAGTGCAATTAGAAGCTGTTGAGGGTGACGTATTTGCTATTCAATATATTGATAATCCTAGTGAAGAAATGCAATTGATAGCTGTTGAGTTTAACGGAGATTCTATTCAGTACATTAAGAATCCCAGTGAAAAAGCAAAATTAGCAGCAGTTAATCGAAGTGGAACATCTATTAGGTATATTAAAGATCCTAGTGAAGCGATACAATTAGCAGCAATTAAGGATGATTCAACTTCTATTAAATACATCAAGAATCCCAGCGAAGCCATACAATTAGAAGCAGTTAAACAAAATGGATTTGCTATTGAAGACATTAAAAATCCTAGCGAAGCAGTACAAATAGAAGCTGTCAAGGAAGATAGAAGAGTTATCAACCGGATTAAAAATCCCAGCGAAAAGGTAAAAGAAATGGCAGATAAGGAAATGTCATTTGCGTCTGTTAATGAAGCGATTCAACATTTATCAAATTTGTCTGGTGCTAGAGTTATTATTGCTGGAGATCTAACACCAGAAAACATATTTGATGCTAAAGATGGTATTGGTGCTGTTCCTCATAACCAAGATGTAGGTCACTTTGGATTTGTAAAGGAAATGTCTGCTCCTGAGTTTCGTCGTCTTGCAATGGATGGTAAGACCGGAAAAGAATCTAAGGAGTATGTAATCGATCAACTTAAACAAGGCAAGAAGATCGGTCAGCCATTTTTGAATGTAGATTGGAACGAAGATCTTGGTAAATGGTTAGTTGTCTCTCACGAAGGTAGATCTCGCTCAGATGCTTTTAGAGAATTGTTTGGAGATAGTGCGAAAATGGAAGTTCATATTTTTCCCTATGGACTAAGAGCTGCAAACATTTCTCCCGAGATGAAGGCTGCTGAATTTGTTCCTGAGGGTCAATCATAATATTGAAGTAAGTCGTTATCTGAAAACAAAATACGAATCCCTTTCCTGTGGTTTTCATGGGAGAGGGTTTTTTATTGCCAAATTTTAAAGAAATAGGTACAAATTGTTCTTCACTTTGAATAAAGATGGGTATATAATAAGTGGAGATTAGATCTTTATAGGAGAGTTTGATATGTTTTTTGTGTACGAAGGTTTAGAATCTAAATTGATTTTTTGAATGTATGAAAGGTGATGTAATGATGTGTGAAAAAATTAAACCTGAAGATATCTCTGAGAAGCATGACGAATACAAAGTAAATCGGAAGAATCAATTTGAAGCAGAAACAAGAAGTCAGTTCCCTGAGGTGGTGAAAAGTATCAATAATGGTTTAATTATGGGCAACGGCTATGCTCGGATTCATCATTATTTAAGCGAGAGTTTTGTTACTGGTCCTATATTGAAATTGGTAAAGAATCATTTTGAGCCTCTTGGTTGGGTTGTTTTAGAGAGTAATTATGATGGTCATTCTTTTGATTTTGTGGTAATGGATCAAGAACATTACAAGAGATATAAGCGTAATCGTCGTATTGGCTGGGCTGTTGCTGCTTGTACGTTGATTGTTTTTGGAGTAGTAATTTATTTTGGTAGTCGATAAGGATAAACCATGAAGTGGATGAAATTGGCTATGTATGGTTACTTATTGATTATTTTGCTTTTCGCAATTGCTCTTATTCGATGCTTAGTTATACCAGATAACGATCTCACTCCTTTATCCTTTGCATTTTGGTGTGGAATTTTTTATGGACACTTAGTTGCTTGTCGTCTGAATATCCAAACCCTTAATTCTCTAAAAGAAACAGATGAGATATTAGGAGAAATACGTGAGTACAAATGAAAATATCTTTGATGCTCCTGCCAATCATTTGTGGGCAACATTTGAAATTGGAAAATGGGAGCACGAGTTTGCCAGGAATGCGCTCCTTAATTTTATTGATGAGAAGGGCTTGACGGACGAAGTCGTAAAATGGATAAAAGAACGAGCAGATAATACATAGATGATTTCTTAGTTACAAAATCATCTGGACTCAACCTTACCAAAGATATTTTTAAGATTGTTTTTCAAATATGAAGTTCTCGTTGATTCTCTAAGTGGAGGATTAAATGAGAGGAGAAGCTATGCAGATTAACAAGGAAGATATTATTGTTGTCGTGAAAGGAAAGGATACTAATCTTACTACTATTCTTTCTAGTTCTAAAGAATGTCTTTTAGATATTTATCATGATCTTTCTAACACTATGAAATCGAGAACTAAATATCTTTGGATTTTGGCGTTGGCTATTGTGATTAATGTAGGATGTGTTGTTGTACATATTGCAGGAGAAGACATAACCATTTTTAATTTAATAATGGCCGTTTGTAATGGATCTTGCGCTTACTTTTGCTATTTTGAATATCGTAGAGTTGAAATACAAGAGCAAATTTCAATGATAGCAACGCAAGAAATTTATAATAGAATAAAGGAGATGAACTAAATGAGTTACGATATTGATTTGAATGATCCCATTACTGGAAATGTGATTGAGTTTGATACCCCTCATCAATTGAGAGGTGGAACGTATCGGGTTGGTGGTTCTAATAATGCTTCGTTAAATATTACTTACAATTATTCAAGGTTTTACTACAATGTACTTGATGAAGATAAGGGGATTCGAGCTATTTATGGTATGACTGGTGCAGATAGTATCCCTGTTCTTGAGGCTGCCATTTCTTTGTTAGGAGATGATGTATCTGAGGATTATTGGGACGCTACCGAGGGAAATGCTAAGTCTGCTCTGTTGAAGTTGGTAGCACTGGCGAAAATGCGTCCTGATGGCGTATGGATGGGAGATTGAAGATGACAGAAGATTTTGAAATGCTTGGAACAAAGATTGAGGCTATGACGGCAATGAATAAGATGGCAAAGATTCTCGAGGAAGTACCTAAAGATCGAGAAGAAGAAGTTGGATCTATGATGAAGGATGTTACTCCTAATATTCCGGATACTTTTGCCGAGAAAATTAAGGCTTTTAAGGAAGCTGTCGGAGACGAAATCTTTGCTACTATTGCTGCCGGTGATTCTTTGAACAGAACAGTAGAAAAACACTTTACGGATTTGGCTGAATCGTACATCAAAAAGTCCTATAAGAAGTTTTGCGAAGTAGCCAAAGAATTTGCGCCCGATCTTAGTATTCCTGAATTCAAACACTACAGAAATGCAGTTGTTTTGGCGTCGGATGTCGGATGAATGAAGGAAAATAATATGAAGACCTTGGAAGATATGTCTAAAGATGAACGTTCTCTGTTGATTTATTTTGAATCTAGATCAGTGGACAATGGTGGGACTGTTGATACTCGACGTATGAATGATATTGATATGGAGATTGCAAAAAGATGGAACGATGAAGATTTTATTTCTTTTGGAAGAATCTGTTTTGAGGATACCGAGAAGGATCGCGGAAAGTTCTCACATTGGTGTAGTTTGAGTGATGAAGCATTTGGTTTGGCACACTCAGAAAGAAAAGCTCGTTCTATTCGTTTATGGGAAAAGAGAAATTTTTCTACGACGAGCGAATTGAGGGGAGAATAATATGAAATGTCCATGTTGTCTTACTGAACTTGAGCGTGGCGAAGACAAGAGACTTCAAACTCTTGATGAACATGTGTGTAGACCTAACGACGAAGTATGTTTTAAGGCTGCTTTCCATTGTCCAAATTCTGAGTGCAATGCGCATAAAGACAAAATTGTTTGGAATCAGGATGGAGAGCGTTACGGAATGTTAGAAAATGCTAAATGGATTGACGATAACGATGGTCCTATTCCATCAATTTCTCGTCAGTTAAATGTTGAATGTTATAAGCATGACGAAGATTATGAGCTATGTAGAATTTTTGGTTGGCTTTTTGAGATTAAATTTCACTATTCTGCCAATAAAAATGGAGACATTCTAAAGCGTTGGCGAAAACTCCAGATAGTTCGCCCTGACCATACTGTTTATATTAGCGGTCCTCACATGTTGAAGTTTTCTGTTGGTCAAATTTTTAGAAGCTGGAGAGCCCTTGGGAAAAATCCAGATGCTGATTTTCACAAAAGAGAGCTTAAGAGTAATATCAATGTTTTCCATAAAGATGAATGGTGGAGAAAAGTAAGTCGTGTATTTGCTCATGTTGCAATGTGGCACAGAGGAATTGAATACGAATTGAATTAAAAAAATATTTTGTTTTTAGAATTTACCGAAAGCGTTGATTTTATATGTAGAAGATAGGTCTTATTAAAGATTCAACAAATAAGAATAGAAGGGAGTAAATCGTATGGGTTATGACGCTTATGCTGTGACAATTTTTGGGGTAAAATCGGATATTAACGATTTTGAGGTAACCGAGAAAAAGCGCGGTTGTGAACATAAGATTGATAAGGATGCCAAGTTCTGCTCTCAATGCGGAAAACCGGCATATATCACAGATACATTTATTCCTGATGAACTTTATCAAGAAAAATATAAGGGGGTCGATATAATTCGTCCCAATAGTGATTCCAATGAAATTTATTTGGGTGTTCTTATTGGAAGGACAGATTACAATAAGAAATCAGTTTGCTACTCTAAGGGAAATATCACTCAACTAATAGACAAGACTATCGAGAGACTATCGAAAATTGAAGAAATTGCTATTTTTGATGTGGCCTTTTGGACCGTATTAGAGGAGTCTTATTAAGATGAAGAATCTAAAGGATGCCAAAACAGAAAGAGTTAAGTGGTTGCATTGTATAAAAAATGAACTTTTTAATTTGATGAAATCCGAAAAGCCCGATTCTCCTGCTTTACAATGGTGTGTTGAAATGTTGCAAGATTTGGAGTTTGACGCACAAGAAGCAATGGGGTTTAAGAAGGATAGCGATCTTCACTCATGGTGGCATATGTCCCCTCATTGTACTTGCTGTTCCGAAATAAACGAAAAACATTTTGGGAAGTTTGGAAAGATTATCAATAAGGGATGTCCTTTGCATGGACATATGATTTAAGGAGGTAGTGAATCCAGTAGCGCAATTGACAGGACGTATAATTTAGCAGTCAAAACTGCTGATGATTACGAAAGTAGGTGCATTATGATTATATGTGCTTTCTGCGGCCAAATGATTGCCGCAAACCGTTCTGCCCATGACGAGACAAGACGCCAAATTGGTGCCTATATCCGTCATTTGAGTTCACATGATATGAACTCCACCCAAGCAAGAACAATTGCAGAACAAGCATCTCTGCATACTGTTCGCCTTCCTAATCCTCAAAGAAGCCATGAGGATAGGTGGATGTTAGCTAGACTCATGTGGGCCGAGGGTCATACCAACGCAGAGATTGCTAATTGTTACGAGGTCTCTGAAAAGTCCATGCGCACGAGGATTCAGCGATGGCGTCGTGATCGTGGATGGTTTCCAGCTCGTGCGTAATATCATAACTGTAATACAATTGCGTGAATGAGATTATTTATCGTCCGTAAAATCAACTGGATTCATTACCGTTATGTTAGGAGTAGAAAATGGGAAGAATTTTAAAAAAGTGATGTGGTTGCAACAAGTTGTGCCTATAATGATATTTATCTTTTGATGTACGGAGATAACGATGCCAGCTCAATATAGATGTACTAGGTGTGATTCTAAGTGGAACGTAGAAGCTGGAGAAGACGTAAGCCATGAAGATGAAGTTTGTGCTCATTGTCCTATTTGCACAGTAAAGGATCTTCGGGGGAAAGAAAGAGAAGTAAAGGAGCTAAAGAAAATACTCAAGTCCTATAGAGATGTATTTCAAGATATTGGAGTCAAAAATATTGAGGTTCAGGAAGGAGAATGAATGCCAAAAGTGAAGTTTGATCATGTCTCTCGTAATGGAACGATTTTTAAATGTGCCAAATTAGATTTATCAAGGACTATTCGATATAGTAATAAACCCAAAAATGAGAACATGCTTCTTCAAGATGTTGCAGAATTGATTTCGTTTCATTGTTTTAATGTATGGGATGATGAATTATTGAGTTTTCCAGGGAATGAATCTATAAATTTTAAAGAAGATAAGAACATTTCGGTAAAAAACTAATTTAAGGAAAGGAACAAAGAGATGGACGCAGACACATTGAAAACACTGGCTGTATTGTTGGGATCGGCAGAGGATTATAAACCGGTTGTTAAGGGAATTGTAGGGGTTATAAAGAGTTATGGCCCCAACCTGAAAGAGATACTTCGGGATAGTGCTATTGGTGTAGCTGATATTAAGGCAGATTGTGTTCTTCATTTTGAATCAAAGGGTTTTACAAGAGAAGAAGCGATTATGTTGACTTGCGATCAATGGACTGCTATGAAAAACGCTCTTGCCAATAAGCCCGGTCAGCAATCTAAATCTTAAAAGGGAATATAATGTTTAAACGTAAAGGATATGACTATGAAGACAGTAAAAAAAGAAGATGATAAAGTAAGTTCAGAATTTACTTGTAGATGTGGGAATCAAAAAGGATGGATCACAGATGGAGAAGTTCATCCAAACCCTTGTCCTGCATGCAATAGAAGATACAAAGGAAAATACAACCAAAAAACTCTTACAATTGACGCTGTAGAAATTTGATTAAAATTTAAAGTTGTAAGTTTAGAAATAATTAAGGTGAGTTATACACTCCAAATTATTTTCGGGATGTTTTTCGATTTATTAAAAAGCGTTGATTCAATAAGTGAGCCAGAAGGAGAAGAGATGAATGAAAAGGAATATGAGACTCTAAAATCTCTTAGATGTGACAATGAAGTTATTACTGTATCTGATGTAAGCGAAGAGACTGCCGAGGGTCTTATTGATAGGACTTTGCTTTATGGATACACGCCTTCTCGATTTACATGGCACGTTTATCTCAAGGACGAAAGAATTCATAAGCTAATTTATGCTAATCGAGAACCAGTTACTCATGATCGGTTTGAATCAGTAGAACCAAAGATTTTAATCCCAAACAAAAGATTATACCCAGAAGCATGTGATTATAGTTTTTGCGCTCTTTTAATTACAATGGGATTTTCGTTACCATTTACCACTTGGAATCCAGATAGAAAATGGAAGATCTTTTACGGAATGGTTATGTAAAAAGGAATAAAGATTTGCCATATAAATCTGAGAAAATAAGATTAAAGCCTCATCAGGATCGTCGTCGAAAGCTAACGGACGAAGACAAAGAAGAGATTCGAAATATGAAGGGGTTATCTCAGCGAAAACTGGCTAAGATGTTTGGAGTATCTAGGAGAACCATTCAGTTTATTTTAGATCCTGCAAAGTTAATAGCCAACATAGAGAGAAGAAAAGAAAGAGGCGGTTGGAAGCAGTATTACGACAAAGAAAAGAACACTGCTTCTATTAGAGAACACAGAAGATATAAACACACCCTATTTAAGCAAGAAGGGCTAAGTGATAAGTGAGATGAGAGATATTACACTCAAGGTAAAAATAAAGGGTTGCGACGAAGTGTTCAAAAAAGAACTTGGACCCGGAATTATTTCTTCAAAGACTCTTTCTTTTTCTGAAAAGGAAATCGAAGAAAAGGGAGAATTTGAGCTTGCTAAAGCTATTTTAGAAGAAAAAGAAATCATGATCGAAGATTGTGTGGAGGTAATTATAGAAGAGGAGAAAGAATGAAGATTGCAGCGAATGATTTTGTAAAACGACAAACACCAGAGTCTAGGTTCAGTCATTTTGATGGCACTTGGGAAGAACTATCAGAACTCACAGAAAAGTGCTTTGACCATCAACGTCAGGGGTATCGAGACGGAGTGATTCTTGTGTCAGTTCCTCCGACAAGGTTTTATTCAAGTATTTTAGAGGTTAGTGGAGATCTTGATTTTGAGGTTAGCTTTGAACCAAGAGCAGAAGGCGAGGACCCTATTCTGTTTATGGTGGCGTCAGGAGCAGATAAAACCGCAGCTGTTCGTGCAGAGGTTGTTCTTTATCGTCGTGATGTTCTGGAGGAGGATGGCGACTGCAGTACGGATGCCGAATGGGAAATTGTTTCTGTTAACGCTAGTCCTTGTGAAGAAGAAGTGCCTATGGATCCTATGACTCGTGCCAGAAATATTCTTCACCTCAAAGGAGGAACTGATGCCAGGATTGAAGACTTAAACAAAGAAGAACTTGTAGGTCTTGTTAAAACAATGGCAGAAGAAACTTTTTTCTGGAATACTCATGTTCATGTTGGGGATAAGAAATAATATTTTGAGAAATGTTTTCAGATTCTAATATTGTAGTGATTTTATATATGAAGAAGCATTTTAGAAAGGAATAAAAATGATTAGCGAAACGAAAATTACACTCGCAATACTTGTTGTTATTTTTATTGGTTTTTTTCTTGCGGTTGGACCTGCTGGCTGTAATCGAAGAATCTCTGCTTGGAAGGCAGCAGCTTATGGCTCTGATTGGCTTGTTGTTCAATATTCACAAGATGGGGATGTGATAAACTCTTGGGAACTGAAGGGAAAATCAATTGGAAGTGAGTCAAATTCAGACGGAATCTTTTTTGAAGATAACGAAGGAAATGTAGTTCACTTGAGTGGTCATTATATTTATGTCGAAACAAAAGACTTCGAAGCAGCTAAAAGAAAATACTCCTCTGGTTGGTAAAAAGGAATACTCATGAATATTTTACTTGGTGTATCTGGTGGCATTGCAGCTTATAAAACACCAACATTTGCCTCGATACTTAAGCAAAATGGTCATGAAGTGATTGTATGTGTAACTAATTCGGCTCTTGATTTTGTAACCGAAATGTCACTAGCTACAATGTCAGGAAATCCAGTTATTAGCAATCTGAGCAACGAGATTGGCGGAGAGGTTTCACATATTAAAGTTGCTCAATGGTGTGATGTATTCGTTGTTGTACCTGCTACTGCTAACTTTATTGCAAAGATGGCTCATGGAATTGCAGATGATGCACTTTCTACTATTCATCTTGCTCTTCCTGCAGATAAAAAAATAAAGATTTGTCCAGCAATGAATACAAATATGTATGAGAATCCAATTGTGCAAAGTAATCTCGTGAAAATAGATACTCCCTTCATCCTGGTTCCTGAGTCTGGAAAGTTGGCATGTGGAGACGTTGGGATCGGCAAACTTCCAGGGACCAAAAGAGTAATTGAATTTATCGAAGCAGAAAGCATTTTGGAGTGCATGTAATGTGGATATTTCCTTTAAGTGATCAAATGGAAGTCATCGGTGTAACATGGGACTCAATGTCTTTTCAGAATATTGATTACTCAAAACAAATCGAGATTCCTATTGGAAATCATGTTGGATCTTTTGGCGCAGTAAGAAAGCATGATATTCATAAAGGAGTTGATCTTTATTGTCCACAAGGAACAGATGTTTATTCTGTTGAAGACGGTAAAATTGTGGATGTTCGTTGGTTCACAGGACCAAAGGCCGGATTTGAATGGTGGCGAGATACAATGGGAATTAGCATTGAGGGAGAATCTGGTGTTGTAGTATATGGCGAAATGATGGTTGATAGTAATCTGAAAGAAGGTGATGAAGTTAAACAGGGAGACAAACTCGGAGAAATAGAACGTGTTATGGTTAAAGATAATGGTCGTCCCTTGTCTATGCTTCATTTTGCACTTCATCGACATGCTGTATTGAGTAATGGTAGATGGGATATAGGAAAGCCTCAGCCGTCTGGTCTTATCGATCCTACAAATAGATTAATTTCATCTGTATGGGAGCCAACAATATGAAGATTTTAGTTACTGCTGGAAGTACAAGGACAATGATTGATCAGGTACGTTGCATCTCCAATGTTTTTAAGGGACGCACTGGTTTTGAAATCTATAAATACCTTGTCTCAAAAGGGCATGAGGTTAAGCTCGTTACATCCAATGTAGATATGATTCCAGATCACTATTGGGCTGATTATTTAAAATATCAAACTTACGACGAACTTTACGACATTATGAAGAACGAAATTACAACCGGAGAGTATGATGTTGTGATTCATAGTGCTGCCGTATCAGATTATAAGCCAGTTGGTACTTATGTTGAAAGCTTTGGTCCTTGTGAGAATTGTTTTCTACCAAGAGATAACTGTGTTTGCGAAGAACATGGGGGTAAAGAAGGAGACACAAGTGGCGGCTTGGTTGAGTTAGATAGTTCGGGAAAGGTTGGCTCAGACCATAACGTTCTTTATTTGAAAATGGTTCCGACAGAAAAGATTGTTGATCGCATTAGGGATTCATGGGGGTTCAAAGGATGTCTTATTAAATTTAAACTTCAAGTGGATATGAGCGATGAAGAATTGATTGATGTAGCTACTAAAAGTATGAAGCATTCACATGCAGATATCATGGTAGCAAATTGTTTAGAGTGGTCTAGAGAAAAAGCATATATGATTATAGATGGATTAGAACCATCTTGTATTGAAAGAAACTCTCTACCACAAAATCTTGAAATTGCAATTAACAATGAAAAAACAAGGAGATTTAAATCATGAAAGTTGAAACAATTGTAAGGACCAAGACAAACATTATAGACGACGAAGTTCAATTTTCCAAAAAGGGTAAATTTGCGGCAGTACATATTACATCAAAAGTCAATGGTAAGGTATCGCATAAGAATCGATTCTTTACTACTATCGAAGCTATTGAAAAATCACAAAGAGGTAAGAATCCAACAATAGCGACTTTTAACAACATTCCTTTGGAGTGTCGGTATAATCTTTATGATGTTCCGGCATTTGATTGTGTTGTAGAGAGATTCAAAGAGGGATCTACTTTTTATTTGGAACTATCTAAATCGTTAATAGACATGTGCGATGTTAACTGCATTAAGCTTTTACTGTCTTCTGATTTTAAAAAGTCTTTAGTTCTGCGATACGATAGTTCAAATCATCTTTTTTATAAAATTGGCAGTAATATTCCAATGTCTATGCCTTATCACATTAGTTATATTGGTGGAGTAACAAATGGAAATTTTGATTTGAGTGTTGCAAAAAGAATACTCGAAAAACATCCTTGGGTTTCAAATGTAAATCATATTGATATCCCATATTATAATGCTGAAAAGGATTGTGATGAAGCTATTGAATTTGCAGCTACTCTTCCTCAACGAAAATTAAATCAAATTGTTACTTTATTGAGAGATGATTTAAAAATTGAATATTGGAGCAGTCGATTAAAAGATGTATTTTCTAATTTTTTCTTGTACGATGATTGTCCAGATGTTCTTGGGCTTGGAAAAGCTTTAAAACCAAAAGGCCAAAGGGAGTATGATTGAAATGAAGGATTGGATAAAAATTATTGAAGAGATTTATGAAGTTCGATATGAAATATGTAATGAATGGGAACTTGGATTTATAACCGATAATTACAAAAAATCACAGAGGCCAGGGTATTGTACTACCGAAACTCAAGAAAAAGTATTAAAAGAACTTTACGATAAAGCTTGTCAGAGCGATTTTTAATAAATGACAAGCGAGAAAGGCATAATATGAAATATAAAAAGAAGAAAAAGAGAGAAAAAAGAATTAGAGAAAAAAAGCATCTTCATTCTATTAGGGGTGCTTATTTAAAGAAGTATCCTAATCTTTTTGTTTATAATAAGTATGCAAGTCTTGATTTAGTACATGAAGTGGAGAACATTTGTAAAGTTATTGATTTTCGTCAATGTCCCGAAAAAGAAAGGCAAATGTTTAGTGATCACAAAACAATGTTGTCTCATCGCTTTATAAAAAAGTATACGCCAGATTCTTCAGAAGAATCATTTGATAATGATGATTTTGGATTTAGAGCTATGGCTACTGAAGATTATTGTGAATACGTTTCGTACATTGATCTTGAAAATTATATTCTTGTTATGATTTATAATTGTCTAGAACAAACGGGATCATGGGCAAAACATATGCC
>Ga0114918_10004137_pt1 | contig 12645 bp, 19 predicted proteins | sample LantaG_FD_87015 | JGI IMG/M metagenome (GOLD analysis project Ga0114918, IMG submission 87015) | Deep subsurface microbial communities from Baltic Sea to uncover new lineages of life (NeLLi) - Landsort_02402 metaG | ecosystem: Environmental > Aquatic > Marine > Oceanic > Sediment | place...
CAAAAGCTCACTTGGCACGATTCTTGCAACTAAAAAGCTCACCAGGCCAAAAGCTCACTTGGCACGATTCTTGCAACTAAAAAGCTCACCAGGCCAAAAGCTCACTTGGCACGATTCTTGCAAGGCAAATCTTTTTTTATTTATTTTCCAAAATACCCTTGCCAGCTTGGAAAACAAAACGTATATTCTTAATATAGGTTACAAATAAACAAACAAACAAACAAAAGGAATCAAAATGAAAAAAATAATTTCAGCAGATCAAGTAAAAATAGGGGATCTTTTACTGGCAGCCGATCCAGAAAATATCGTAGGAGATTGTTTGCGCGTCGTTTCAAAAATAATTGAAATTAAAAATAATAATTTACTGTTTTTAACTCGCAATAATTCACCTATTATGACCGCTGGCAAATTTGATACAATACAGATCGTCAGAATTGAATTTTAATTAAACTGAACAAGGAATCAAAATGAAATATAACGCAAGACAAACAAGAACCGGGGAATGGGCGGTCTTTACAGGTGAAAAATGTTTCTCAAGTACCAAAACGACCGACGAACAAAAAGCTAATGAACAGGCAATTATCAGATCCATACAATGGCATAACGATAAAATTCAATCTTTATTCAATAAACTGGAAAATTTAAATCCTGAAAAATATGGATCTTATGGAGAGGATGTAACAACTCTCGGAGATCTTCTCTGTTAAAAATCTTCAATTGAAAAAAAATTAACAAGGAGAAAAAAATGAAAATATCACGTCAAAAAGAACTTATCTCTCGGATGGATGAAATTGAAACAGTAGAATGTCCAGGTGGTCCGCACGATGGCTGTTGCGAATTCTGTAAGGGTTCTTGCTTCACCTACAAATTAGATGGTATTTCTTTAAATCAGGAGGAGACGGACTTTGTCGATAGTGATCCTACGTTTCAAACTTATGGTCTTTAATCAACTTAATAAAAGGAACAAAATAAATGCAATCGAAATCTTATTCAAAATCGGTTCGTGAGTTTAAGCGGGCGCTTATTGATGGAACGAATGAAATTATGGAAATGGATAAAATAATGACAAAATATTGCATCCCATGCCAACGTCCTTCTGGCGCTTGCACTGCGGATAACTGCCATATTTTTAATAAATTATCAAAAATATAATCTTCAATTGAAAAAAATTAGCCGGAGAAATCCGGCTTTTTATTGTCCCAAGTATAGTTGAAGATTTATTTAATTGAAGACTTCTACACTTTATGCCTGGTCATACTGACTCATAACTTTCTCCATTGTTTACTGATGTTAAAAAATGTTTTCTATTGAAGAACGATGCCACCATCTGTCCACTGTATACGAGGTCCCAGGGATTGGATATGTGGAGCCAGTCACTATTGTCTTTCTTTTCAAGGATCACCTGGCCGACCTTGATTGTCCCTCCGGGTAAATCCACTTCCCCGGTCTGCCGATTGAAATATGGTAACATTAACTGGAATGCACTTGTAGCTCCGCAGGCAGGCACGACGTCGGCTGCTCCCACGGAATATACATAATACCGGCCGAACGTCTTAATCTTTACTCTACTACGGAGCTTCACAATATTCCCAAATAAATGGTCGCTGGTTTCTGAAGGATTGTTCCCGGCATTCCGCAATTTATTTGTATCGCTGGGAAGGCGGATACCACTACTAACAACGAGCGGAATGGTCGTTTTCAGGGCCTCGCTTAGAAAGCTCCGTATACATTCCAAAATAGAACATAAATTTAAAAGCATGAACCGCTGGATAGGTGTGAGCAGCTCGTGCGGTCTATCAGTAAATTCTTTCAATTGAAAATTAGTAGTTATCTTCATTGGTTCACCTTCATGTATACTACTACGATACTTCCAATGAAAAGAATTAGTTGTACCACTAAAGAGGTCATACCGGCTATGACCCAATTCTTCATTCCGTCCATCCGCCGATGCGCTGCTGTTATATCACCTTCCATACCTATTGAACCCCTCTCTAGATTGGTTATTCGGGCTTCGTGTCCACTATGTTGATTGCATACAAAATCTCTATCGGTCATTATTTCCTCATGCCGTTTGATGTAGTACGGTTCGATAATCCATCGTTATCACGTTTCCCACTGGTAGAGTGCCGTTCGTTATAAAACGAAAGTTCCTACCGCTATTTATCTGTGTGACTCCAGCAATAGACACCGGCAGTATCGGTATGCTTAATATACATATCCCTAACTGGGGCCAAAAAGTAGAAGACCCGTCAATCCCTGGAATAACAGTAAGGTCAAGGTCAATGTACGTTGGGCTTCCTGACAAGGTACCGGAGAAGGAAATCTCAAGTTCAAGCCTTCTGCCTGAATACCGATAACGTAGAAATGAGGCCTGACCGCTTATTCCTCCATCAGAGGTCATTGTGATTGGAGTAATTACAACAGAGTTTTCCATGATCCCACGAAACGTATTATTAAGCACTACATCACTATGGTTCTTCCCATCACTAATTCTATGAGCATTGTTCAGCACTACATCACTATGGTCCTTCCCATCACTACCTCTATGTATTGTATTCGGAGAGATCAGTAAAGCCAAAGCATCATCCGCAGCCAGTCTGATAGCAGCCTCTGCAGACACTTGCGCTGCAATTAAACTATTAATCGCATCCCGGAGTTGTACCATTTGCTGGATAGTCTCAGCTGCTGTATTGAGGGACATTCCAGCGTGTAGAATTACATTTGCGATCTCTTCCTGGTATGTATTGGCCTCCTGGTATCGTAGTTGTGTAGCATCACGTATCGGTGGATCTTCATCTGCAAATACATTCTGCCCACCGATTGGGTCTACCTTGAATCCGTCGCCTTCTGTTCTGTGCATATCATTGCTCCTAGGTTAAATCATTCCAAATTACTTGTGTATGAGCCGGCTTCATTCGATTGAATCGGCTTTGAAGATACTCTAAGCTAACACTTCCTGTCTGGTATACATTGACTATCCATTTGAATCTCGACTCCCTACTCCGTAGTCGAGCGCCATCAATCCCCTCTAATGGGGTCCTTGTAACCCGATTATAATTTACACGAAATATAGAACCAGTCCCAGTGTAATCAGTGATGGTAATAAGTCCACCAAGATTTGCGACATAGTTAATATAAAATTGTTTATTCTGTCCGGTGTAAATGGTAACATACTTCGCATATACCACTGCGAGTCGCTCATCCGTAGTCATACCAAGAGGGGTATCCAGTTCAGGCAATCCCAAGTCCTCTTCCCACTCTGATAATAAATTTTCAATTGTCCCAGGCATAGACTCATTTAAAAGGTCAGCTACTTTTTGGTCTAAGTACTGAAGCTCTTGGGCAAACGGTAATAAGACTTTCACAATTATTTCTTTCATACTACTCCATTTATCCTATCACTGTTACGGATCCCCAGGCTTCCACGGAAGTGATAGCATCCGGGGCTACGTCCTGCTCATTAGGAAATGGGATTCGCCATCCTGGTCCTCTAGGTAACAATTGAATTAAATTAGTAAGGTAATCGTTTCTGGAATACCTTGCTCGTACTAATAAATCTGGTCGAATAATCATAATAATTCCTGGAATGAAAGAGTATCAATCTTTGGATAAGCGAATCCATTAAGAACGATATCACTATCCCCGGGATATGGCTGTATCCCTACATAAATAGAGTCAATTCTGTAATCTACCACTCCAGCAGCTGCGATAGCTCCTCGCACTTGCGAAATTTTTATATCGTCTCCAGGTTTATGAGGCTCAAATAAAGAATTCAAACTATCTTCAATCCTCTGCCGTAAATCAAGATCGTCATGGTTTACAATGCTCAGCCAGATATGCAGATCGGCATAATCAGGATTCCCTAAATTATCAGTGATAGACGCCACCGTGACAGCAGCAGTGACCGGCTTCTTAGTGTCTATATGGCCAGCGACATCTGCGAGCAGTTGTGCAGACGGAGTAGGATTTGCATCATTTGAAATAATACACACGGATACCGTTCCTAGACCATTGGCTAACGGATACGACCATGCGTTTCCGACACCATCTACTTCCAAAGCCCATGCTATATAATCATCCGCAGTCCCTCCCATTGGCGGAGCCTGAATCCTAAAAAGAATTCTTGACCGATATTCTTCATCCGTTTCCGGGTCCTCTCCCGCAGCCATATCCGTTGTTAAAAGAGCACTACTATTCACTCCAGTGATAGGTGAAATTAATTGAAAGTAATAATCTATCAGAGCATTGTAAGTTATATTCCCAGCATCGCCAGGTTCAAGAGCTTGCGCCAGAACCGATATCGTACCTCCACCACCTATCACTACTGCGGATAAGGTTCCATACTCCACTCCGGCATCTGTTTGAATCCTAGTATCCGCAGGAATGGTAGTACCGGCCGGACCGGTAAATTCGACAGTACCTTCGGCAAACGACCCTGGACGGCGAGCAATTCCCCATAGGCGTCCGTGTCGTTCTAAGTATACACCTTCCGCAGTAGTGACAAATATCTGGTCCTTAGCGAAATCTATGAATCCATAGCTTGTATGGATGGCTCCGGCAAACACACGAGCCAATATCCGCAGGACAGCCCTCCGCAAGAGGGACACCGCTCCAAATAATCTTGATTCAATTCCTTTTTCAATTCTACTTGTAATCTGCTGTATTGTAGGTCGCGTCCAAGGCATTATACATTTCCTCTTCTAAATATTTGTGCTTGCCAATTATAAAAAAATTTGTAGTAGATATCCTGTCCTCCAGGCTTTTGGAAATTCAATTGAATAAATAATACAGAGTCATTCGGAGCGGAAAGAATTCCGTCAACCCTCGTAACATTAGCTTCTACTCCCGCCACGATATTGTCGTCAATCATCCACTGAAATCCATCAATTAAATATTCTTTGCATCGAGCGATAACAGCATCTGTCGTTTGTTCCCTTCTTAAAAGCCATCCCTTCCAACCAATCTGGTCCCCAACTACATTCGGAACGGAGTCTCCCCACCATCCACCCTTATCCCCATAGTCGTCCGGAAGTATATCATTATCATCTGCTCGTTTGTTCGTAAGTAGTGTGAGCATAATAGCCGTCTCAAATCCAGCGTCCCGCTCGACATCCCGGTCAGCAAGTATCCAATCTATGTACCCGTCATTTACATTCAGGCTAATACGAATGTCTCCCTCTTGCTCCGGTGGTATAGCTGGTAGACCACTGTTCACGTTCGTGGTTCTGGCCAGTTGAGGAGTACTAATAAATTCTTCAGTCGGTACACCATTCAGATCTATCACTAGAGCTGCCGGAGTAAATTTTAACAACATCCCATCAGGTTCTGTTCCGGCGAATATATCACCATTGTACCCATACAAGCTCGTAATTTCCTGCGTTCCGTATGATGCAGCGACTGTAATCCAGGCACTGATATTATCCCACTGGTAGAGTGCCGATCCATTTACTCCGAACGCTCCAGCATATATGTATCCGTTGTAGGACATAGCTAATTTCGTACCGAAGCCAATCCCTGGAGCAGCTAATTCCCAGGCTCCTGCGTGCGGGATTGTCGTATAAGATTGCACTCCTGAAATAAAAGGCAAATCAGAAATTATTAATTCAGATTCGAGGACGTCGAAATTGTCATCCAGTTGCACCCAGAAAGTTTGAGAAGCAAGAGGAGCTACCGGTCTACCATCACCGAACAGTGATGATGTATAACCAGTCCAACCATCTCCATCAGTCTGTGGAGTTACCATTGGTAGACCATCATATAACATACGAGCGAAATTTCCAGAAAGTTCAAGTTTGAAACTCTTGGTTTGAAAATCGGCTATGGGATAGGTGTCGTACCAATCGTAGTTAATTAATTCAAAACCGACGCCTAGATCATCAATACCATCAGCTATCGCTTTTAGCCTGATGTACGTATTAGTCCCCGTGACGTCGGATAGTATCTCTAAAAAGACACGATTACCCGTCACGCCATGATGGAAGTCATAGGTATTCCCATCATAAGTTGAATTATCAGTAAATCCAAAACGGGAGTTTGGTGGTGGATACTGAGTTGCAGGTATCCCTTGGAATTTCCATATATACCATGGATCTCCAGGAACCCATGGAGGCTTAATAGATACTCCGGGGAATTGCTCAAAAGCCGTTGCAGTCGCTCTTAATCGGACTCCTACTTTAGTACCTCCTATCACTACATTTTCCGCGAACTCAACCTGCGGACTGGCTAACGGATACTTACTTCCCCATGTAAATGCATCATTCCATCGTAGTAGATCACCGTTTGGCTCCTTTACAGTATACAAGCGTTCACCGTTGCCGTCATCGTGCGTGAACAGGGAATAGCTACCACCTGTAGACACCGGCCATGAACCAGCCACCTGGATCCAGTTCGCTCCTACGGCATCATATTCAAACAGATACCCATGTATCACAGTGGTCATGTATAGTCTACCACGATAGACTGCTAGAGCCCGAGCTGCTTGAGCCGGTGGAGGATTAGGTACATTAGGAAATACAGCTTTGTCTTTCCAGCCTGGAGTCAATCGGTCATAGGCGTACAAGTACATTCGCTCGAATGTTCCGGCATATACTTCGTCATTGAAGAGGGTCAATCCATAAGCGTACAATTGAAAATATTTATTAGCACAGACTTGTCCCCATACTCCAGGAACCACGAATGTTTCAAGCAATTGCCCAGCATCTGATAGTGATGCTCCATGGTAAATACCAGTCGTGGCAAGGATTCGCCCATCTACAACTAATAAAGATTCAATTGAGTTCGCATTAACGAGCATCGGTACTTTCTCAATCCACTGAGAACCTGCCTCGTCCCATTCTAATAATTTCCCACCTTCACTAGACGGCTCCGATCTTTTTGTTCCGCCATACAACTTTCCGTTATACTCTACCAATGCAGAGATATTAGTGATGTCGTTTAATCGCGGAGCTACTAAAGTCCAAGGCATTAGGATATCCCTCCTGTTCCAGCACCTGTTCCACTCGCTGCGACTGGTCCCGCTGGTAGAGTACCTATAACCACCGTCGTTACTGTCGTTGACACCGTTGCAAGTTTAATTGCATTGACGATATTCTCAACTAAGATCTCCACGAATTTATCTGTTAATGGAGCATTAGTAAGATCAAATCCTTCGGCAAGCATCGCAGCTTTCACTTGAGATATTATTATAGCATTTGATGGGATTGGCATATTATGATTTCGCTGCTAAGATTTTAGATGATTTATCCGGATGTAGAGCACCAGTGAAGGCGCACAGACATTGTCCAGTTACAACTCCGTCTAGTGGTAGGAGTGAGTCACTTCCCAGTTTAATTTTATCAGAATTCAAGACAATAGACCCATCCTTCTTTAGTATCACACTACTCCCGGTGAAATTGTATACTGCGACTTCACCGGCCTCTAACCCTTTAAGCCGAAAGCGAGAATCATCCACCGCAATGATAACACCTTGATCTTTATTACCATTTATAAAACCTACGAAAGCCTCTGCTCCAGGCTTTGGACAACTGGTGAACCCATAGTTTTGTATACGTTCCACGTCGTCTTTTACTTCCTTGCTTAATGCTTCAATCTGCATTAATTGCATTTTCGTTGTATCGTTTACTACGTTCACAATCGCACGACTCAGTATCATGCGGATGCTGGTTCTTATAGGGTCTAAGAGCTTTTGGATTTGTACTGATAGACTCATCGCCATATCACCGTATTCCGTTTAGATTTTTTCTTCTTAATATTTACTTTAGGTTCGGGAGCATATATCTCCGGGAGTACCAGTCCCATGCTTAGTGCCCGTCCTGTAGAGTTCAATGTATACTCTACATCTTTTACTAACATATCACCTTCCACGCCTAAATGCGGTATCACTACAAATGCAATAAGATTTTCACGCCATAATTCTTGAGTATACTGTCGCCATCCAGCTACGTTCACTTGTATCGTACTACTACGACCGGCACGAATCTGTGTTTCCCAGGCTGCTCTTGTCTTGGCTCCTTCATTAGTTAGCCCACTTCCCGGAACTATTATCTTCGGCCTCCACCGGTCTACATTCTCGTCTTCTGCCTTACCAAAAATTCCAGTTGTACCCTTGTCCCAGCCGTTCCCCTTGTTACTCCGCTGTCCCTTCACAAACACATGGGAAAACCTATCCTTATGACTTTGTTTCAATTGCGCCGATATTATATTGTATTCGTATATAAGTTTATCAGACGCTCTGGCATCCCCGATTGTAGTCAATACTAAATTCCCCTTCGCATCAGATATCGGTAGTACCGCTCTGTTCTCGCATATCCTAGCGATTGCTTCATATACAGACTCTCCTCCATTAATTGAAAAGTCTTGCAACTTTTCTCCGAGATCTGCTTTTCGTATAACCTTTATATCAAAAGGGTCACAGATAGTTGTAATTAATTTTAAAGGATCAATTTCTTTCCAAGAACCTGGAGCATCGAGTATTGAACAATCTACTAAATCCCCTGTCCGGCATCTCCCGGAAAGTGATATAGAGTTTGACTCTGCTCCAATAGATATATCACGTTCTTCTAGATACCCTCGTATTATATGGTCGTCGCCTATGTATACGTCTACCTCCATTTGCGGTTCTAGGTATATAGCATCACCACGCCAAATGTCTACAACAGAAAACTTGAATGAACCGGCAACTGTATCTACCGAACGTTTAATTGAAACATCCGTCCAGCCGGTTAGCTTTTGTCCGTCGACTTTTAAGGAAACATCATTAAACATTTATTAGCACCTCTATTGGTATTCCACCTGGGACAAAAGCTGGATGCACTACTCTATTCCTATCTATAATCTCCTGTTCCCTGGCAATCGTGCCATACAACTCATAAGAAAGTATCATCGCTGGAGTGGAGATATTTAAAGTTTTATTCACAAGTCTAGGTAACTTGCGAGCCCTCTCATCTATGTCCTGGGCAACTGCTGTCCTTAATGAGTAGAATGTATCGTATACATCGTCAGACACTGTTGCCTCTAGCACCGAGTCAATTCCAGCAAAGACTTCGTCGCGTAATTCTTCAGCTTCTTCCTTTGATTGAAAATTAATAAAAGAAAGTAGACCAGCTTGATTAATCAAAGCTAATCTGTTGAACGATTCTTGAAAAAGTTTTGTAGGATCATCATCTTCAGTTGTCGCAGCGGTAGGATCGTATACATACATTGGTTTCATGTCCTCATACGAGGCTCTAGCATTATCTTCAGTAGCTTCTGTATCATCGTTAGCATTTGTTCCAAACGTCATTAAATCCTTAACATTTTCCATCAATTCTAGTCCATCATACATCATCGCTAGAGCTTGATTAGCTACATTCTCTAAACTCCGCCGATAGCTAGAAGCAGAAGCGACTGTCTGTTTTGCAGTTTCCATAAGAGCAAATCCAGCAGTGATAGCTCTACCAGTCGCATTAACGATAGAGATAGCTTTATTAACGATAGAAAATTCCTCACTAAAATCTTCTATGACCGCTGTTTCCGCTGCTTCCTTTGCCAAAGCGACAGCTCCTTTCGTGTCGACAGTAGTCGTAGGAAATCGTAAAGCACCGGCCTCTACAAATCCAATTGTAAACCGAGCCATTCCCATTTCCTGAGAGCTGTCTCTCCACGTATATGACTCTATCATTACGTACATATCACCAAGATACGGATGTACTAAAAGACCTTTCCCGGGAGCATCCAAAGCCTTTATGAGCCTATTCCGCACAAGGTGATAGTCGTCTCCTATTACATACACTTCCAGGCTTTGATGCATCGCTTTCTTGCCAAAATCTTCAACGTATGGAGTATCTTCCCCAGGAAACTCTGTAACCTGTAGACGCCTCCCACCGTTGCCTTCATAGGCTGGGACATGAAATGGAATCCCACGAAAAGACGCTTGTCTATAATCGTCAAGCCATGCCATCAAAAAGCCCCTCCAAGTTGCGGTAGATATTGGCCTCGTTCAGACTCAAGAGTAAGCGGACCAGATAATCTTTCAATTGTAGTTCCGGCTGGAGGATTTTGAAATTTCACGACGGCCTCTACTTTTTGTGTACTTTGCGCTGGAGGAGCCACCGCTGGAGCCCCTCCCGTCGTTGAGGTCGCGGTCGGGCCTATCAGCCCAATCCGTTGCTGTAATTCCTCAGGTAGAATAGCTTTCGCTAGTCCTGTTAATTTATCTAATCCGAAAGACAATATAGATTTTACTAAATTGATTAATTTCTTTAAGACCCATATCACTGGAGTGAGCAGCCATCCTATCAGCTTCGCGAACTTTTTGAATAGGTATCCTACAGTCAAGAATAATAGTTTAAAGAACGGTAAGAGGCCGCTCCAGTTTTCTATTATCCACTCCACTACTGCGACCATCGGCCATATACTTATGAGCATCAATCGCCAAATTTCTTTCCAGGATAATCCTGCGATTTTAAGGATTGCGATTAGTGCCATGATACCACCTACTACCCATCCTATTGGATTTGAGATAATAGCGATAGCACCTCCTGCAGAAGCTATCACACCACCTATCGCTGAGATTGATGTAATGAGCTGACCTACTATAAAAAGCAATGGACCAATCGCAGCTACCACTATCGCGACAATTGTAGCAATTTTCAAGAAAGCTGGACTTACTTTGGCGATAGACCGGAGGATGCCGGTTAATCCTACAACTAAATCGGCTGCCATTTGCAGTAATCCAGAGTCTGCGATGGCTAGTTGAAACTCCTGCCAAGCAGATGTAAGAGCTTTCAATTGTCCTGGTAGACTCTTCTCAAAAGCCTCTGCAGCCCTCCTTGCAGCTCCAGGCCAATCCTCTCCTACTTTTTTATTTAGTTCATCAAATCCTTTTACTCCGGAAGCTACCACTGCATTCATACCAGTCGCCATCTTGCGACCAAAGATTGCTATCATGTCTGCAGGTTTTGCTCCGGCCTTTTCAAACGACTCTATTATTTGACGTAGACCTAAGAGCTTGCCTTGAGCATCCATGATAGCATTGCGTGGAATCTTCAATTGAACTAGAGCTTTTTGCGCTTCTATCGTTGGTTTTTGTAATGATGCAAGTACAGCTCTCAAAGACGTTCCAGCCCTGGCTCCTTGTATCCCATTATTACTAAGGACACCAATCCAGGTTGCTGTTTCCCTTAATGAAATTCCAGCAGCAGCAGCGTCTGGAGCCACGAACGACATGGCCTCGGCCATTTGTATCATGTTAGTATTGGCGTTCTGGGTAACGATGGTGAGCTTATCAACAGCCTCTGTCGTACGCTCTGCGCCCCATCGCATACCACTCATAATATTACTAACTTTATCCGCAGCTTCCCCTAACTCAATCTGTGCTGACGTTGCTAAATCTAACGTCGCTGGTAGAGCGGAAATAATCTGCTCTGTTTTAAATCCTGCCATTCCTAGGAATACCATGCCTTCGGCAGCAGCGGATGCAGTGTGCTGAGTAGTAGCTCCCATCACTCTAGCAAGTTTCGTCATTCTACCCATCTGCTCACCGGTCGCTTGCGTTACATTCCCGACACGATTCATGGATTGCTGAAATTCACCAGCGACCCGAAGTGTAGACACGCCGAACATAGCGATAGGAGCTGTCAGAGCTAGTGACATTCCCATCCCTATATTCCGCATCTTCGTCCCCATCTTTTGCAGACGACTCGTCGCACTACCAATCTGTTTAGAAAATTGGTCTACACCTTGGAGTACTATCCGAATTGGAGGAACTGGCATTGTTATCCTTTATTAGCTTTATTCTGTGCTTCTATAAATGCTTTGGCTTGTTCTTGAAAAAATTTGAAATCCTCGGCATCTAAGTTGTATATCTCAGATGGTTGCATATGGAAGGTCCCCATAAAGACAGCTATATACTGCCTCCAATCTGGCGACCACTCGGCAAAAAATGGTTCACCACCTCCGCGACTTTCATCATATCACTGGCGTCTAGCTCTTCAATAAAAGCCATAGACTCTCCGGTCATCCTTGATATTAATTTCAATAGATGGTCATACAAGAGGCTATCACCTCCCGCTGGCATCCCTTTAAAATCTTTGGTCTTGAGCCGACGCACTACTGTGATAGTGGTACGTGGATCTTCATTCTTTCCCCATTCCACCGGAAATTCCAATGTGATTTCGTGGGGTAATTCAATCGTCTTTATTTCTTCAGACATTCGATATCCTTTGTTGAATTGTTATTTAATTAGCGAACTTCTTCGGCACTTATGCCTTGGAACATCGCTTGTATGTTAGCTTCCTCGGTCTGTACATCACCATCACCTGTATAGGCTGCTCCCTTAAGAACAATAACCTTCCCATTAGATAAGCTCAGTGTTATGGTCGCATTCCGTATAGTTACGAAAGCTTCCACATCCAAGTCCGCTCTATCAGTTATCTCACCCTCTATCTTCGGGGCTTGAGGCAGACCTTTAAACCCATGGACACCATCGGCGCCAATGATAGGTTCTACTTTCGGCTTCCCGAGATTGTAGGTGAAATTTCCCTTTGCTTGCTGGATTTCGCCATTGATCTTAAATTCAATTATACCGGCGATTAATCCACTTCTTCCATCTGACATATTACTCCTCCATTATTTGATTTTTAATTTAATTAACTCAAGACTCTACAA
>Ga0114918_10004138_pt1 | contig 12644 bp, 10 predicted proteins | sample LantaG_FD_87015 | JGI IMG/M metagenome (GOLD analysis project Ga0114918, IMG submission 87015) | Deep subsurface microbial communities from Baltic Sea to uncover new lineages of life (NeLLi) - Landsort_02402 metaG | ecosystem: Environmental > Aquatic > Marine > Oceanic > Sediment | place...
CCACCAGAGCCCCCACAACCCTTTAAGTCCTACTCTTTCGACGTGCCAGTCAGCAAAAAGAATGTTTATGGCCTCGTTGTGCCGGTTAATACAGCGGTCCCACATCTCATTGTCACCACCTCCGCTCCCGTAGATCGCGCCATCATAAGGAGGAGGAGCGTCGGTGGGTCTCGGAGAATCCTCGTCCATGGCAGAATCCGACAACACGGGTATATAAGCTGCGCCCTTGACGATGTCGAGCTTTCCCCAGAGCTTATCGCCCCTGCCCCCATCAGCATTCTGACCAACATACAGATTTATCCCGTAACTGCCGACGTACAACTCATCCTCATCCTCCCCCCCCCACGCCACCCAGGCGTAAAACTTCTTACCCCATTGGTCGTCTCCCGGCTCTATGGGCAGCTGGGTTTTCTTGGCACTTGGGCAGATAAGCAGCTTCTTGTTTAGGTAGTATGGCAACAAGTCAGCCCACCAGTCAAACCTTTCCTCGCGTGGCGGCATACGGCCTTTATTGTCCTGCGTGTACATCTTACAGGCAACACCGAATTGATGCAGGTTCGACATACAAATGGCTGCTTGTGCCAATTTCTTTGCCTTGCCAAGTGCCGGCATCAATATCGACATCAATAGTGCAATGATGGAAATTACCACCAAAAGCTCTATTAACGTAAACCCCGTTAGAAATCTTTTACTTAGCCCATTGGAAATCTTTATTTCTAACGGGGCAAATCCCCTTCGTTTGCACATAATCATACTCCTTCCTGCCAAGGTGTCGCTAACCTCCTCCTTTATAATAAGATGCGCAAAACCGGCCTTCTGTTTTGTTGATTCCGCATTTTCGCCACGAATTTTCACCCTGCGCTGCTAAGAATAGCACGAGTATGGGGTTTATTATCCTGCCAAGACCGTTTTATTTCACGACTTTCTTCATTTTACCTATTGGCGAAGTCCCTGTCAAGGCAATATCGCAGCAAACGGGCGGTTGAAAGCTTCCTGTGGATTACATTGACCGGCACTAAAGATTGGTGCAGGATTAGGCTAAGGTCTTATTGTTCAGGTACTTAGCTGCGACCACCTTCAGGCGGGAGTCAGCTTCCCGCCCTAAGCGGCCCAGTAAAAGCAGTTCTGCATTTGACCGGAAGCGTGGATAACTATAGAGACAGAGAGCATACCTTTGTGTTTTACGTCGTACTGCCCAGATGCCGAAGACCGCCCTCGCGGACGCTTCTTTCTGCATAAGAAAAAGCTGATTACCGAATATATATTTCGAAAGTTTACTCTTGACGGATAGATGGAAATCGGTTTATTTATGAGTAAGTTTGAAGGCCGGAATAGTTGACCGGTTATAATGGCTTGTAAATAAAGAGCTTGTGTATTTTGCAGGATAGCCGAAACAAATTTGTCCGTTTTGCTTGTCTGGAAAGGGTAGAACAATGCGAACTGTAAAATTTTCAGTGGTTTTTTTTGTATGTGCTTATCTCGTACTGATAAGTGGTTGTGGCTCGGAGTTGAAAGACTGTAGGCTGCAGAACCGCACACATCAACAAACCATAAGCGAGCTTGAGGCTAAAGTCAAAACTACCGAGCTGGGACTTGACCAGTGTAATAGAAAGCTTAATACTGCCGACGACACTTGCAACATCGAGAAAGATATGCTCCAGCAACAAATTGCTGCCCTCGAAGAAGACCTCACGAGAAGGAAGAGTTTGATTACCAGGATGCAGGAGCAGTTGCTTGGCGCAGTGCCCCTGCCGGTTGAGCTTAGTACTATGCTGGAGGATTTTGCCAAAGAAAACGAGATGGTCACGTACGATGCAAGCCGGGGCGTAGTAAAGTTCAAGAGCGATTTACTTTTTGAAGTGGGCAGTGACAAGGTCGCTTCGACCGCTGCTCAGGCAGTTAAGTCTCTTTGCAGTATATTGAACTCCGAACGGGCCAAAGACTTTGACATTATAATTGCCGGCCACACCGACGATATCCCTATTGGAAAACCTGCAACCCGTGCAAAGCACCCAACCAACTGGCACCTCTCGGCCCACAGGGCAATATCCGTGCTCAACCTGATGGCCGGCGATAAAATTGATTCGAGGCGAATGAGTGTAAGGGGTTTTGGCCAGTACTGGCCGATTGAGCCTAATAAACCTAACAAAGGAGGCAATCCGAAGAACAGGCGAGTCGAGATTTACATTGTCCCCAGGGGAACATAACCGTGACTCGTGGGCCGAACCACGAATCACGAACCGCGAGAATGGCAGAACGCACGTTAATAATCATCAAGCCGGACGCTATACAGCGACACTTGGCCGGTGAAATAATCGGCCGATTCGAAAAAAAGGGCTTTAAGCTTGTCGCCGCAAAGTTTATGCTAATCTCCGAGGACCTGACCCGCCAGCTCTATGCCGTTCATAAGGGCAAATCCTTCTTTGAAGGTTTGGTAAAATATCTGGCTTCCGCGCCTGTGCTTGTAATGGTATGGGAGGCTGAGGGGGTTATAGATATGGCACGGAAGATGATTGGCGCTACCTTCGGCTACGACGCTCAGCCGGGCACTATTCGTGGGGACATTGGCTGTTCAAGAGGGTATAATCTCGTTCACGGCTCGGACAGCCTCACATCTGCAGAGCAGGAAATCAAACTGTTTTTCAGGCCTGAAGAAATCATCGACTACGAGTTAACCGATGCAAACTGGCTCTACGGAAAAAACGATTAAATCGAAAAGGGTTTACTGTCATATTTTAGATTATTCCAAATTTTGTCCTGATGTGAGCCGGCACGTTTGTAGTCCTCACTTTGCGGCTGCGGCCTCCAATGCCGGCTGGCCGGTTAAAGGTGAAACAACCGTAAATGTTGTACCCTTGTCCACTTCACTCTCGACCTCAATTCTGCCGCCATTCATTGTTACTATCTTGTTAACGATAGCAAGCCCCAATCCTGTTCCCTGAATCTGCCTGCCGGGCCGGTATACACGGTAAAACCGGTCAAATATTTTTGGCAGTGCCTCCTGGGGTATTCCAATTCCTGTATCGCTGACGCGTATCACCAATTCCTTACCTTTGCGCCGAGCTGAGACACAGACCCGACCCCCTTCGGGCGTGAACTTGATTGCATTATCGACCAGGTTCGTTACCACTGACTGAATCCTGCTCTCGTCGCCTGGCAGTTCGCCGAGCTCACCGCGAATATCCGCCTTTAGTTTGATATTCTTTTTATCAGCTGCTGGTCCCAGAGCTGAAAGGGCACGCTTGACAACGCCGGCAATGTCTCCAGCTTCTCGCGTAATTCCAACAACTCCGGAGTCGAGCCATGATACTTCCAGCAGGTCTCCAATCAGTCTTGCCAGACGATTTGATTCCTCGTTGATGGTATTGAGGAACTCGCGCCTGGTCTGTTCGGACATATCCGGGTCACGCAGGATAGTGGCCGTATATGCCTTGATTGAGGTCAGTGGCGTACGCAGCTCGTGTGATACCGAGGAAACGAAATCGGTCTTCATACGGTCAATTTCACGTTCCTGTGAGACGTCGCGGAATACCATAACAACGCCGACCGTCGTCCCGTCATTCTTGCGAATAGGCGCAGCCGTGGCGGAAATCGGGCACTCGCTTCCGCCCCTTGAGATAAGGGCATCACGTTCGCTTCCCGTTTCTATCTTCCCGGATTTCAGCGCTTTATCAATGGGATTTTCAACAGCTTCTTTGGTACGCTCGTTGATAACGCCGAAAACCTCGCCAATTGCTTTACCTTCAACGTCCTCAAATCTCCATCCTGTAAGGTTCTCTGCCGCCTCATTAAGCAACAGGATTTGTTTTTCGGCATCTACCGCAATGACCCCATCGCCCATACTCGAAAGAGTTACAGACAGGAGTTCTTTTTCTTTGGCGAGCTGTTCTGTGCGTTCTCTAACCAGCTCTTCAAGGTTATCGTGGTATTTTTTAAGCTGCTCCTCTACGTTTTTGCGGGTGATAGCATTTTTCATGACCTCAGGCAGGACTTTGAGGTGCTTGCGTACGGGGTCTTTTATCAGGTAATCATAGGCGCCGGCTTTCATAGCTCGAACAGCGAGCTCTTCATTTCCCGCGCCGGTGGCAAAGATGATGGGCGTATCCTTTACGGAATCGAAAATGTCGAACGCGGTGCCGTCACCAAGAAGGTAGTCAACTATTACAATATCAAATTTATTAGCACTTAGGATACTATTGGCCTCTGAGACAGAGCCCGCTATGGTATAATCGTATGGAAGATTTTCGTCCCTGACAAAGCGCTCGAAGGCCATTTGAGCAATCCTGTCGTCTTCGATTAGTAATACTTTGTATCTTGGTTCCTCCATACCTGAGGTTCCTTTTCCTTTGCCCTTGCTGGTGATTAAAACGTATTATTTTGGGTTTGAGTAAGCTGCGCTGATACAAGCTGCCTCTTTCTGTGTGCCTGCCTTTGGCAGGGTAAAGCGAAAATTGTTTCCTTGCCCCTCCCCACTTTCAGCCTGTATGCGTCCGCCGTGCATTTCCACTAATTCCTTAGCTATAGGCAGGCCAAGAGCCAACTCTTCTTCCTGCCGCCAATGGACCAGTTCTTCAATCTGGGCAAAGCGGTCAAAAATCTTGTCTATCCTCTCGGCTTCGATACTCGGGCCGTCATCTTGTACCTCCACCACAAGCTCATCACCGACATCTTTTACTTGTACTCTGATGTGACCATTCACAGGAGTTACTCTTATCGAGTTCTCAATAAGATTACTTAACACCTGCCTTATCCTGTTATGGTCTGCATTAGCAACAAGTTCTGAATCAGGTAAAAGGGTCTCTAATTCAATGCCTTTTTCAGCCGCAAGCGACGATTGTACTTCTGCAATCTCTGAAACAACTGAGCGAAGACTAAGCTCAGTCAATTCCAGGTCCATCCTGCCAGTATCGATGTTTGAAATGTCAAGAAAGTCACTAATAATCTTTCCGGCCTCGTTGATGTCCCTCTCGGCCGATTCCAGATTTTCTTTCAAGGTGGGACTAATTTCACCCGGAGCACCTCCTTTGGCGTCGCAGATAATATTCTTCAAATCGGCCAACGGTGTCATTAATTGCTCTGAAACCGCAACAGCCAATTCACTTTTTAGCTGGTCTCGTTCCTGCAATTTCTGATTTGCCGCTCGAAGTTCATCCTCTACGAGAATACGGTCCGAAATGTCGCGGACCACGCCCACAACTGCAGCTTCGTTTCCGTTTGGGTCTTTGATTATTGACCTCGAAAGGGAGACCGGGAAGATGCTGCCGTCTTTTCGTTTGTGGTAAAACCCAATTTGCCGGGAACTTCTGACGACCTGGAAAACGCTTCTCGTATTCTCACTTTCGGGTTTTCCTATCCACAGAGCATTGCTGTCTTTTCCGACGATTTCTTCCTTCTTGTACCCGTAGGTTTTGCAGAATGATTTGTTGACGAAGATGATCTTGTTCTCCGTATCGGTAATATAGACGCTGTCATCGGTGCTCATAATGGCCCCTGACAGCAATTGCACTTGTTCTTTTATTTTCTTGTGCCTGATGACATTTTCGACCGTTACCGGCATAGCTCTAAGGTATTTTTGTTCGAGGTCTTTTGTCAGGTAATCCTCGGCTCCCGCCTTCCAGGCTTTTACAACTACTTCCTCATCGCCGCATGCGGTGGTAAGCACAAAGGGCGTGTTCTTCACCGACTCCAGAATGTCAAATGCTGTGCCGTCCCCAAGCATGTAGTCGGAAATTACAATATCGAATTGTTCGGAACCCAATACACTTAGAGCTTCTGAAACAGACCCGGCTATTGTGCAGTCGTATGGAAGCTTTTCATCTTTCACCATCCGCATAAAGGCCGTTTGGTCGAGCTTATCGTCTTCTATCAGCAGAATTTTATACCTTCTCTCTTTCATAATCTTATTCTCCATCGGGCAATTCACTTAAAGTCCAGTACAGGTCAACCGCTCTGATTGCCTCCACAAACTTTTTATAATTGGTTGGCTTGACTATGTAACCGGCCACACCGAGATCGAAGCTTTCAACTACATCCTGCTCCTCCTCGGATGTGGTCAGCACTACGACAGGAATCTTTTTCAGAGTCTCATCCGCCTTGGCGATTCTTAGAAATTCGACGCCGTTCATCTTCGGCATATTCAAATCCAACAAGATAACGCACGGCTTCTTGTTGCTGTCGTTTCTTAAGTACTCCAGTGCTTCCTCACCGTTGATTGTGCAAATCAATTGGTTTGTAACTTTTAGGTCTTTAAGCGCTCGCTTAACAGTCATCGTATCTACCCTATCATCCTCAACGAGCAATATTGGTTTTGAGCTTCGCATTTTTAACCCCCATTTTTTGCTTTGGTAATGTAAAGAAAAATGTGCTTCCCTGCCCCGATTTCGATTCCACCCAAATTTTTCCGCCGTATATCTCAACAATTTTTTTCACCACAGTAAGACCAACGCCTGTGCTCTCTACTTCATCGCGCGGCGATAATGTCTGGAATATCTTGAAAATCCGCTCGAAGTTTTTCTCTTCAATCCCCGGCCCGTTGTCGGCAATACTGAACTTCCAGAAGCCATTCTCTTCAACACATCCAACCTTTATTTTGCCTTTCGGCTTATCCATATATTTCACGGCGTTGCTCAGCAGATTCTGGAAAACCTGCATAATCCGGGTCTGGCCACACTTAACTACAGGCAGTTCGTCGTCAACCGTAATCGCAATGTTTTCCGGCGGTGCAATCGCATCAATAATTCCTGAAACGAGGTCATTGAGATTTACCTGAACCCGTTTTTCTTTTTCGCGTCCGACTCTCGAATATTGAAGCACGCCGTCAATCAGGTTGTGCATTCTGTCCACCCGGGCCGAAAGCAAACCCATTTGCTCTTTGCCCTGGTCATCGAGCTTATCTGCATAATCGGTCGTTATCCAATCAGCTAACGTCTTAACCCCCCGCAGCGGAGCCTTCAAATCGTGTGAGACTATGTAGGCGAAATCCTTCAACTCTTTATTGATACTTTCCACTTGTTCGACAAGCTCATCCTGCCTCTGCTCCGCTTTCTTGCGCTCGGTGATATCGCGCGCGACGGCTAAAATATAGCTGTCCTTTTCCTGCTCTATAAACTTGATATTTATCTCTACGGGAAATGCCGTGCCGTCTTTACGTTTATGCACGCTTTCGAAAATCATATACCCTTTTTCCCGGACTTCCTTTACGTGTTCGGTCCACGCAGAATCATCCGGTATGGTCTCCTCGATGTCTTTAATGCTCATACCGAGTAATTCTTCCCGCGTATATCCGAGACTGTTACATGCTTTGTCATTTAAATCCAGAAAACGACCCCATTTTGGCTCTGTGACGAAAACACAGTCATTTGAGCGGTCTATCAGGTCTCGGAATAGTTGCAGCTTTTCTCTCGTATGTGTCCGTTCTGCAACACTGCCCAGATGCTTGGCAACCGCATCTAACAAATCGCTTTCTTCTTTAAGGAATGCGCTTTGGCTGCTTTCTGGTTTCTCTCCGAGGTAATAAACCTCAATATCTCCGGCTTTTTCTCCTCTTAGCTTTATCTCGGCATGCTGACTTGATTCGCTTTTTGCGAAATTATCTGTCTTATACTGTACCCCTTCGAAAGTGACTCTTACGCAGGTTTTATCAGGTTCCTGGTATGCCTTGCGAATCAGAGAGGCCGTTTCCTCAAATATCTGCTCCAGTGAAATTTCCGGCCGCTCGACAAGTTTCGAAAGACCGAACAGGCAGTTAAGTTCCTTAATACGCTCCTCTAATATGTTCTTGGCCGACGAACGCTGCTCAACTTCACCTTCGAGCTTTGCGTTGGCCGATGATAATTCTGCTGTACGCTCCTTAACTCTTTCTTCAAGCTGTATTTGGGATTCTTTTAATTGTGCATACGACTCTTTTAATTTATGGGTCATCTCATCAAACGTCCGTGAGAGCCGGCCGATTTCGTCCTTTGCATCTGTTCCTACTTTATAATCCAGATTACCATCGCCTATTAGTTCAGTCCCCCTATGAAGTTTATGAATCGGTGCGGTTATAGCCCTTGAAACTAAGGTCCCAACCATCCACACTGCGCCCACAGTAGCACAGAACAAAATAATGAAGACAAGTTTTATCGCAGCCAAAGGCCCCAACGCCTCTTCCTCATCTATCTCTGCAAAAATACCCCATCTCATCTCGTGTATATGGCTGTGTGTTCCCAGAACCTTAACTCCTCGATAATCTATATATACAAGAGGCTCGTGCGGATGGGGTTTGCTGCCAAATTTCTGAACATCTTCAAGGCACTTCCTTGCGTTTTCAGTGTCCACTTTTAGTTTAAGGAAAGTATCTTTTACGAAGAGCGAAGGGGTTATCATATAACCGTATTTGTTCACCAGATAAATCTCGCCCGTTTTGCCCAGGCCGGTCTTGTCGGTGACTATTTCGTTTAACGTATTCAAGTTGAGTCTTGCAACGATTACACCTAAAAGCTCTCCCGTTTTACTATTCTTGATTGGTGCGGAAAAGGCCAAAGCCTTCTTTCCTGTTGTTTCGGAATAGTAAGCATCCTTAATAAACGGGCCTTTTTTCGCTCCCAGAAAATAGATGTCACTGGACCGGTCCAAGCCGATTTTGCTTTTATCGCTGGAGGCAGCGATTTCGCCATCGGTGCTTAGAATAAAAATTTCATGAATATGTTTCCTGACCTGGGTCGTGGCCTCTAATCTTCGCAGAGCGTTGTTGAACTTTTGGTCATAGTCTTCATCCTGTTCGCTTGCCAACAGGAATTCTTCAATGACAATACTTTTTGATAGCTGCGTAGTCGCTTCTTTATTCGCTTCCAAAAATGTTTCTATATGGTTAGCTCTTGAATGGGCGGTTGTGCTTAAATGGTCAAATATGGCCTTTTGCAGATCGGTTTTCGCTGCCGTGTAAAAAATGAGCATTGAAATGCCCATAAGAAGCACTACTACTATAAAAAATGCGAAGTTTATCTTATTGGCAATCTTCATTCATAAAGCTCCTTCAGCAGCTTTCTATTCATGCTACTTTCCGGCTCCGGTTTCTTGGATATTCTTCCACTTGCAAATTTAAGCTCAGCGATGGCGTTTACAGCATTCACCCACTCGCGGTCTTCAGAGGGATGGATTTGTGTTGCATAGTCCTCCATAAGAGGCCTTCAACCTGCTTTCTATACTGTTCGGGAGTTATATCGTAGTGCTGGGCAATAATTTCGCTCGCCTCATCAGGATATTCTTTATAATACTCGACAGATCTGAACCATCCCCTCATCAGGCCCTTGACAAGTTCCGGATTGCCTTTCACTATGTCTTCTCTTACGTTGAGCGTATCTATTATGATTTCCGGCACATCTTTAGATGAAATCAGGATATGCCCCCCGGTCCTTTCTGCCGCTTTCGACAGCCAGGGCTCCCACGTTACTACCGCATCAACCTCGCCATTTAAAAAAGCCGGCCACGCATCTTCAGGCCTTCTGGGAACAATGGTAATATCATCGAGCGACAGCCCTTTTTTGTAGAACAAGTAGGAAATAAAAGTCTCCCCAACATCATCTCTTGCAAACGCTACCTTTTTACCTATCAAATCCTCTACCGTCCTTATATCCTCTGTTGCAGCTATCCCGTCGCTTCCCAGGGAATGGTCTATCTCTAAAACAGCTACTATCGGTGTATCCTGGGCCCTTTTCGAAACCAGCAAATCAATTGTGCCCGCTTCACAATCGAGCATACCTTGCTTAAAAGCGTCTCGTCGCGCTGAATCCAACTGCTCGTCTATAAAAACCAGCTCTATTCCTTCTTCTTTGAAAAATCCCTTCTCCTGGGCAAGATAAAGAGGGCCGTAGCCTACCCATTTCTGAAAGGCGATACTGACCCTCTCAAGCTCTGCTTCTTCTGAACGCTGCTCACAACCGGCAAAAAATAGAATCGCTGATATCAAACAAAAAACCCAAATTTTTTGTTTATCAGTATTCCTCTGCGTCTTCTCGTATGGGATTATCTGTGTGTGGAACAGGTTCTCCTTCTCAGTCATAATAAAATCTCGCTAAAACCTCGCAAAAAAACACTCGGTTGCAAAAACGTTAAATCACTAAGGAATAGCAGCCGCTGCCCGTTACGGCCTGGGGCCGACAGGGCATTTGCCGTATTTGCCGGGCAGCGGCACTAATCCGTTAGCAATTAAGAACTCTTAACCGATGCTCTCAGTACCCCCAAAATGGACTGGTTCGCTCCTTCAATACTAAAATCAACAGGAGCGTTTTCTTATGTGCTTTTTGTCTCCGCACATTTCTCCAGTTTTTTCTTTATAATTTCACCCAGCTCCTCCGGGTCGAAAGGCTTGGTAATGTAATCATCAGCCCCTTCGTACAGGGCCTGGCCAACATCACTCATCATACTTTTGGCTGTCAGCATAAATATCGGTATATGCTTTGTCGTCTCACCGTGCTTCAGTTCGGACAGCACTTTCAACCCGTCCATATCCGGCAGCATCCAGTCCAGCAGCACCACATCCGGCTTAATCTGCCGTGCAAGTTCAAGCCCGCTAACCCCGTCCGCAGCCAGATGGACCTCAAAACCATCCAGTTTCAGGTTGTATTCTAAAACCGTCCGGACATGCTCTTCGTCCTCAACCACCAAAACTGAAATTTGCTCACTCATCGTACAGACTCCTTCCATTCGTCTACGGAGTTCTCACATAATTCACAGAAAAACGTAACGTTTTTACCGAAACCCTTGAACAGCAAGTCAAATGCCTGAAAAACGTCTTATAACCCCCATTTCATAACCCCCATAAGCAAGATGGTTCTTAGCTCATTCGCTTGCGAAAATCATCGGCATATAACAAGGGCCGGTTAAGTAAAAATCCTCTTTTTGAGTGCAAAAGGTGCTGCCCAAAGACCTTAAGCCGGGAATGAGATTAGACCTATAATACCGCACCTATTTAAAAAGTGCGCTTATGTAAAAAGATAATCCTTTTGCTCTTATGGAGTTATATAATTTGGCGGGCCCCGTTAGAAATCTTCCGCTTCGCAGGATGTTCCAATTTTGCGGAATTTCTAACGGGGCGAGCGTTAAAATTAAATAGGTGCGGTACAAAAGTTAAGACGGGTATCACTGTCGGGACCCCAGCTGCGCTGGTCATCGAAGCTGACCTTAAGATTTGGATACTATCCGGATAACCCACCCCGAAGGCCGCACCGTTCCACACAATCGCCTTTCAATTCCTGCTGTAAACAGCGCAGAATAGCACGGGGGATTGTTAAAAAAACTATTTTCCACGGCTACTTGCCTTTTTCTTAATTTGTTTTATATGGTTTCAGAGCCAGCAATTTGATTTTTGCTTCTTTTGCATTTTCCTTCAACTTGGTCGCATAAGCTACGAATATTCTCCCAGCCAAATAATCAACATATACACCTCCGGCTCCAATCTCTCTATCCAATTCCACAGTCTGGAGAATTGTGCCATCTGCATCACATTCATAGACCCTTAAATCGCCAATGTTAACATTCGCGGCAAGAACGAAATGGTTCTGTTCTGTTGCACAGATGTCAAAACGTGTCGGCGGGGTCTTTTCTTTTGTTTTCAATATCTGCTTTTCATACAGAGGTTCGAGCTCTGGTGTGTATGCTTTCACACATAGTCCTGGGGCTGTTCCAATCCTGGTATTATCATACACAACAAGCACAATACCGGAAGGAAGGCAAATAACCTTTGGAAAAATTCCTATAAGGGGAGCAATACCACCTTGAAAAAAATTGCTTTCTTTAAGTTCGCCACTGCTCCCATAACGCAGCGCACACACTGTAAGAGGATCAGGAAGCTTCGCTTTATCAGACAGTAAAACGGATATTCCTGCAACATAAAAATTTTCACCGTCAGGGGCTCGGGCGACGCTGCTTAAAATATTGGTTTGACCATGGTTAAATATTTTTTTCCATACCACGTTTCCGGTTAAATCAGTTTTCATCACTATACCATCCTTATTTTCCTGTCCTACAAAAAACAGGTCGTCATTTTGGTAAGATGTCATATCATGTAATAAAAATGTTTCTGACCGTTTCCACCTTATGCCCAGTTTGGCTGTTCGAGACTGCATATTTCTGTCGGTAACAGATAATGAAATGCTGTTAACATCGTCCAACTTTAATCTCACTATCTCGCCGGTATTCGGCTTAACAGTTGCTTTTATACCGAATGGTCCTACCATAAATGAGTTGTATTGCGATAACAGACCTAATGATTTCCTATTCTTAACACTGCCATTCGGGTCTATTTTCCATAACCACAAATTGGATTTTCTTGTATCCATATTTTGTTCTGATGTGCCAAAAATAACTACTTCATTGCTTATGCTGTCCACCACCATTGCACCCGGCCTGTATTCCGAGTTTGAATCACAACTAAGCTCTTGTTGCCAAATAATTGCATCGGAAGCTATCGCAACGTTGACTATAATAAAACAAAGAATTGTTACAAAAATAGATTTCATGATACATTTCTCCTTAACTTAATTTTTTCAAATTTCATTCGCAGTCACAGCATGCACATGCATTAACCTGATTGTTTTCCCAGGGAACTAAACCAAACAATACAACTGCACCTACATATTGGTCTCTCCACCAGAGACAATCCACAC
>Ga0114918_10004139_pt1 | contig 12637 bp, 17 predicted proteins | sample LantaG_FD_87015 | JGI IMG/M metagenome (GOLD analysis project Ga0114918, IMG submission 87015) | Deep subsurface microbial communities from Baltic Sea to uncover new lineages of life (NeLLi) - Landsort_02402 metaG | ecosystem: Environmental > Aquatic > Marine > Oceanic > Sediment | place...
ACCTCTGAACGCCGAACCAGCAAGTAGCCAAGTTCCGCGTCAGGCGATCCGGCAAAGGCGTGTCGTAGGCCTGTCGAACCTCTTTGAAGGCTCCTTCCCAGGCTGCTGCTGCTTCCTCCGCACTCCAGGATAAGGTGCTCTGAACGTACTTTCCAGCGAACAGGTGCAGGTCTACATCGCTGTCCGTGAGTCTGCCAAAGGCGTTATAGGCTGGTGAGTCCGCGACGATTGTTGCTGGATCCAAACGGACGACGAGCATTCTCTCGAGGATGGCGCCGTCTTGAACGGCATCCTCACCGTCCAGAATTACCGGTGCTAACAGCTCGTAGGTAACCGTTGTTTGGTCAGCGCGGCCACGTGCATCGCGTCCGACGTCGTACATCTGTAACAGGATGCGCTTCAGCGTCGCGAAGCCTCTGTCTGTAAGTGTCGACCTGCGAAACTCCGTCAGGTAGATCGGCACGGCATTCGTTGAATCAAGTAAGGACATCAACACGAAGTGCGTCGTATTGCAGTCGTAGCTCACTGGATTGTAATAGCCGCAGATCGGCAAGATCGCCTTTAGCAGCAGCGACGTTTTCCCAGAACCCCGAGATCCGGTTAGATTCAGAATCGGAAACCTGATTCCAGTCTCACGTAGCAGTGGCTTGAAGGGAGTGGCAAACGTCCAGCCGATGATAGGCCAGATGACCTCCGGCTCATTCGTCTTAGGTAGTTCTGCCTGAATGCACTCCGCTACTTTCCGGTAGCTAGCTTCTGGGATGGAGATGTCGTATGACACTTCAGGCGTCTCTCGTCCCGACGGAACGAACACGATAGGCGAGGTTAGCGAATCTAACTCGGTGTCTGAGCTAAGAACTCCCTGAGAGGCAACCCACAGCGATGCATGCCGTCCAATAACGGATGTCATCTCCGCCGTCGGATACCCCTTGGCTTGCCATATGCTTACTAGGTACGGTAGCAAGAACCGTACCTCCAGATCTGAACCGAGCCACTGCCAATGCACAGAAGTCAATGCCCGAGATATTTCTGCGACTCGGTGAAAGGCGGTTTTGGAAATAATTATATCTTTCCAGATCTCTCCGTCGGCCCGTATGTCGGCAATGAAAACATCTGGTTCGTTAGGCTTCTGGCTGACGAAGAGTCGCTTAGGATCTATGACGAACGTAGATACCTGGTGTGCTCCTTGCTTGTCCGCATAGAGGTAGGTATCTCCCTTCTCTCGGATCAGCTGCTCGGCGAGGGGTCTAACCTTGTCAAGCATTCCGGCGCGCTCTTGCGCCTTCACAAGTGTTTGGTCCAGATACTGAGAGCCTTCGTCCCGATACTTATCTCCAACAGGCTGCTCGGTGAACACGATACGGATGGCTTCTTGACTAAGCCCCAACCGTAGGAGGGCAATTATTACAGCCCAATCACGCTCGCTGCGGGACTTGTACCCTTGTGTAGACGCAGTCAGGATCCGCGTTCGCTCCTTGTCGGAGACTCGAGTCGCCGTGACTAGGTCGCGGAGATCATACCGCAGGTCGTAGCGCTCTCGAGCAATCGTACAAGGTGTTGGGACTCCTCCCTTGAGATTGGTAGTCTCAGGTACTCGGAAGATTCGAGAGGCATCGCTTACCGAATCCGACTGGATATGTCTCTGAATCGCTTGACACCCAGCCTCTGCCAATGCGCCGCTAGCCCAATTCTTAAGAAGCCAATATGCATGATATCCATGCCCGCTATCTACTAGTACTGACGGCGGCAGGATAAGCATCCTCGATGCTGCAAGTGCTGCTGCGTGCGATCCGTACTTGTCGTCGTCTAAATCTGCCCATAGCGTCTTCGCTCGTGATACATCCTCCTTTCGTCCTCTCTGGTGTTTGCGGAGTGCAAGTCCGTAAAACACGTGTGTTGTCCCGTCGTCCCTGGCTAGTGTAGTCTCAAGGGCTTCTAGGGTTTGTACGAAATACGTTTGCGCTTCCTTCTTGAGAGAGTCCCCGGTCGGAGGTCTTATGAAACGGACCTCGATCCACTCGTCCAGGAGCGGCCCCCCGAAGAGGGCTTCAAAAAACTCGGTCCTGGCCATGTTTCGATCTCCTCTGCGTTGTGTACATTGTGTGCGTTGTTTACACCGCCTATGCTCAGGTAGCCACGTTGTGAACAAAAACGAGGAGCTTACCTACTGGGTAGCAAGCTCCTCGGGTTTTGCGCCCCTGTTACAGGGCTAGCTCAAGCTGCGCGAGTGCGTCGGCGGGGATGAGCTTGGAGACGTTGTCGCGAGGTTCTCCCTGATACATCCTGGTTACAACTACTGCCGCGGCCTCCGTACCTATTGCAGCTTCGCAGATCTCAGAGACGGTAAGGTCAGGGTTGTCCACCTCAGCCGGGTCGAACCCAAGAGCAAGGAGCGTTCTCTTGGTTGCCCACCTGCTCTGGATGGTTAGACCGGTGTTGAGGAACAACTTCCTTCCAGCCTTCTCTCCGTCTACGACTGTCAGTTGCCACGCTAGATATGGGTTGTGCGGCGGCTCTTTCCCCAGTGCGGGTTTGACCGATGCAACCTCGACGCGGTACGTTCCAGCGCCTATTGGTTCCGGAGACGTCGAGACGCCTCCGAGCCCAAGCTTCATGTCCCCGACGTTCTGCACGTCCTCCTTGGGCGCGTTGCCCGCGGGTGTGTCCTGTCCTTCGTACGTTTGCTGTGTCATGTTAGTTGGTTCCCTTTCTTGTGTATTCTATTCAGCGGTTAGTGTTTGGCTACTCTTGCCGCGCGACGACAGCCTCGCCTGAGATCTCGTCATCCTTGGATAGCGTAGCGGCTATAGTATCAGTCGCCGACACTCCCAGTATCACTCCTTGGTAGACGATATCGGTCAGGTTGAGACCCGTTACATCGATCACGGGCCCGAGCCGGGGGGTATCACCCCAAGGATTTCTCTCCTTGGCGTAGACCCGCCCGAAGGGTTGAAACTGCGCGAGATACCGCACAGAGTTCTTCATCGCCTTTGTGTACAAGTAGCCAACGACGTCGAAGTAGCCGCAGACTTCTTCAGAAAGTACTCCGGGTAGATCTGGTCGACGGGACTCGAGGCCAGCAGCATTGACGAAGGCTCGTGAGTGTGCACAGCAGATAACATGCGCTCGAGCTTTCTTTAGCGCACTCAGAAGCACTCGTATACGTGAGTGCCCGACGAGGTAATCTTGTTGCGCCGGAACTCCCTCTACCCAGCGATTAATAGAAATCTCTGTTTGCTGTATCTGGAGTTGCTCCCGGTATAGAGCCGTCAACGTATCAACTACTAGTAGCTTCGCATCGAGCGCGCCGCTTCGAACATCGCGTAGCACGTCCATGACCTTCGCGATAGTAAGAGCGTCTTGAACCAAGACTACATCCTCTCGGGTTATCGTAAGTGCACCACCCTCAGTGTCTACGAAGACTACGGGATGCAGAGCCTCGATACGGGTTGCTAACCCGGCTGCACGCGTTTTACCCACGCCCGGTGATCCATAGTATAGAACCTTCAGGTACCGCTCCCTCGGTCCAGATTCTGCTATGCTATAGCTTGTGTGGCATATCGGGGCTGTTACTGTCTTGGCAGTTGTTGGCTTGTGCACAGCAAGCGGCTTAGCTACGAGTGGTGGCTTAGCCACGGCTGCGGCGGCAGCAAGCAGTACAATAGGCGGCAACGACGGCATAGCGGCAGCTGGCTTAGCCACAGTTGCAGCGGATGTAAGCTTCGCGACGTAGCTAGCTTTGTTCACCGTTGGCTTAGCCGTGGTTCCTTCTATCACTGTTGGCCTGGTCGGCTTGTCTTGAGTCGCCAGATACCACTCCGAGTCGTCCACAGGGTCCCTTGAGTGGTCAGGGGTTATAGGCATAACAGCTCCCGACCTAGACCGAGGGGTCGCGATGCTCCGTATGAGATCCTTGCCTCTTGTAGTTAGTGTCATGTTTGGTTTCCTTTCTAGTTTGTCTTTGTAGCTATTCTTCTAGTGAGACTTCCGGCCATCTGGGTTTCCTCTTCTGAAACTCAGCTCGGAGTATGGGCCCAGCTGGTACACCCTCAAGCAGCATAAGGCACGGCTCTCTAAAAGGGCAGTACTTGCAGTGGAACCAGTCAGGCGAGGGGTATATCGGAACTCCCGGGTCTAGCATCACTGCCAGGGTATCCAGGAAGAGCCGCCCGAAGGCAATGAGGGCTTTGTTAGTCTTGTCTACTCTCACACGCATGAAGAAGTTGTCGGCGCCCTTGTCGTACAGATGGTGCAACATAGCTTGGTAATCTTTGGGGTCCAAACCGCGATCGCGGATCTCTTTGAGATAAGCCTCGAAAGTGGTGTTGAGGCTTTTCTTTTGCGATAACGCTCCGCCGAGTAGCTCTGCAGGCTTTGAGGGTATTTTCTTGATCAGGAAGTTGTAGAGCATAGCCCGCGGCTTGTGATCCTTGAAAGCCGGGTCGAGCTGAGCCGCCCAGAGGTAAGCGCTACAGTTATGCACTAACACTCCCCCAGCAAAGAAGTTGCCTGTCCCCGTAGTGAGATCGTATACCGGTCTCGGGGTTAGTAGCGTCATATCCAACTCGGCTGGGGTATACATTCCCCGGGGACGCCGGTTCAACAATCGTTTCCACTTCCGCTGTAGCTGCGGACGGCATTTGGCAAAGAACCGATACCACTCTGGTTGCCCACCGAGGATGTGGATGATGTCTGCACTGCCGATCTTTCGTTCCTGTACCCGGAACTCGAACCCCGCCTCATCTAGCCGTGCGCAGATATATGTGTGCTTCAGACCGGGTTTCTGACAAAAGCTAGGATGGTCTCCCGAAGACATTGTACCGTCCGCATCAAAGAAGCCGCCAAGATAGCTCGGTCCCTCTCGGTGACCCTCAACGAACTGTTGAAGCTGTATAGCCTCCTTGCCGGTCTTCTGCACTAGATAGAAGGGCTTCTTGCTCAACTGAGTTGTATTCGTAGTAGCATTTGGGTGAAAACCAAAGGACTCCAGCACCTGCACTACCCGCTGAGATAACTCCGCATCAATGCTACCAGACTGAAAGTGGAGATACGGTCCATCCCAACTAAAGCAACCATCCCCATCAAGGTAGCCGGCCAACCACGATGCAGGGTCCCAATCCCAAACTGGGGGCAACTGGGTCACCCTAGCCGTTCCGTAGTTGACGAGATTGGATACCGGCACCCACTCGATGCCTGAGCCCGCGAAGATGCGAACCTGATGGTCAGGGGTCAGCTCCAGCCCGTTAAGGGTGACACAAGAGTGATCTCCCTTAGGAGTGAACCGCGTTACTGTAGTGGCCACTATCTGTGAGGCGTCATTGAGACCAAGTATCTCGTCTCCGACCTGTATCTCCTCGATGGGCCTCTCAGAGCCGTCCGCCATCTGAATAGGCGTACCCCCGCTGATGCACTGCTCGTCGATGAATAGCAACGAGGTGTCCGGCATTTGTCCCGCGGTTTTGTGCTCGACAAGCGCGTACAGGCCATTTCCAAGCCGAACGTAGGCATCCGACGTACCTTCAAAGTACACGTTGGCTAGGCCGAGCTGGAACAGCGGAATCTCGATACGAACCTCCGTCGCAATGACTTCCGCGATACGAAGTCCTTCAGGACCCTTCTCCTCGTAGCGAGGCGCCCACAGTGTGTAGTGCTTTAGTACATCCAGGCCAAGCTGTAGAGACTCCATAAGCGTTGCGCGCAGTTCATCCCCGACAGACGGGTTTGCCTCGAGAGCAGTAACCTGTTCGACAAACCAGTCCTGGTAGCAGTTGATAGTCAGATCCGGGTCGAACGACCCACCTAGAGGGTACCCAGCGGCTAACGCTTCGTGCACTCCGGAACCTGTTAGTAGATTCTTGTTCGGTCTCGTGGAATCTAGATTCATTCGAAGAGGTGAGGCAAAGTCCCACCAGCGCCGACACCTCTTGAATAGCCTGACATCCGAAACGTGTATTGCCTTCCGTACTCGGGTGTCTGCCATTTACAGAGCACGCTTTATGAGCGAGATCAAAATCTGCAGAGCCTCGTAATCGGGGTTGATAATGTACCCTATAAGGGTCTGAATACCAATTATAATGCCTACCGAGCTGGCAACAACGCCGATCATGGAAAAAACCTGTGCTACCTGACGCGTCTCTTCCTGCGTGAGGCTCATGTCGTCGGTGGTATCCACCTTCGCGAGCTGCCGGTTCCACCGCCAGCAAAGGCTGGCTATGATCACACCAATGGCAGTCCAGACCGCGGTGATGACTACAAGGACGAGCACCTGCCGTTGAGCTAGTTGCCACAACTGCTGGGCTCCCGGCTCAAGCATCTCTCCTAGTTGCTTGACAACTGATACTACATCTTCTGGGGTCATGTTGCTCCTTTCGTTATTAGTTTACGGGTTCAATAGGGCCTAAGGGATCTACGAAGTCCTCGGTCTTGGTTCTGTAGTCCGCTATTTTGTCTCCCTTCTTTGAGTTGCAGCTAAGGCACAGCGGTTGTAGGTTAGCTATGACGTTAGCGCCGCCGACCGAGATAGGTACTACATGATCAGCGGTCATAAGCTTCTCCTCAGTTGCGAGCTTGCCGCATCGAGCACACTGCATGTTGAAGGCCTCACAGAGCCTTTGAAATTCCAAGCCCGTGAAGGTGCCTGGAACGCCTTGTAATCTCGCTCGGCGATTCTGATGAAAGGCAATCTCGCGATAATACTTCTCAGCCTCGGCGAGCTTCCTAGGAACGGGTCTTCCTTGACGCCAGCGTTTGCGTGTTAGCTTAGAGGCCTCACGGTTCTCGGAGTAGTACTTACGAGCTTGAACCGCTTGACAGAGCTTGCAGGTGTAAGAATACCCACCAGGGCGGCTCTTATCCTTGTTGAACTGCGACAGCCGCTTAGTCTTTCCGCAGCCACTGCACTTGCGAAGCTTATCGCTCCTGAGCTGCCTCTTAGCCATTAGATTCGGGGCCCCAGAGGCTTCGAACGTTTCGTTGCCTCGGAGTACGTGGAGAGCGACCCGGAGGAGCCGAATCTCTTTGATGCCGCCTCCAGTGATATTGCAAGTCTCCGTTGGCCTCATCTGCAGTCTTGAGTATGGCTTCTGTATCCACAAACTGAAACTGGAACCCACACACCAAACAGCTGTGTGAGGCCCGAGCTCTATAATCTCTTATGCCGATTAGCAAAGTAGTGCCGCAGTTCGGGCAGTACCTCGGTGTAAAGTCATATATTCCAATCATGTTAGGGCCCCTCTCTGTAGTAGGTGAATGCAACACAAAACCGCGCTTTTTGATTGCAGACGTATTTCTATTATACCCGCAATTTCTCAAAAAGGCAAGACGTCGAAAGAGCTAATCACTCAGGTCTGGATGCGCCATTGTGTTTAGCCGATCGGCGACGGCTGCAATTGTAGATAGGTTTACCTGGTACACTTTCTTACCTCGCTGCGATACAATGCACCTCACAAGATAGAGATCCATCAGGATTTTGAGGTGGTACCTAAGAGTCTGAGGATCTAGTTGACTTCGAGTCTCCATGTCCTTCAGACTGGCCCAATCCTTCTCAGTCGCAAGCCATTGAAGTAGGTCAAAGCGGGTATTGTTTCCGAGCGCCGCGAACATCTTGATCGTTTCAGGCATGATTAGTCCTCCAAGTAACTAAGCGCAGTGGTTAGCTGTTCGTCTGTAAGATCATCCAAGGTCAGATCGGGCTCCATGAAGGCTGGCGGCTCTGAGGTCGCCAGGGCTTCAGCACATAGCAGCCACATTATCACGGGAGTCATGAGAACGCTCAGAAGGATTCCCACGAACGCCCAGCCCACCGCCGATAGCCCCATCGGCACTACAAACAGAGCTAGCGTCCAGGCCTTTCTATGTTTCATGACTCATCGTCCACAACAGCAGTTCTAGCAGGCAGAGTCAGTCCTCGCAAGTCAATCTCCTCACGGACGCGCTCTAGGGACCAGACCAGCAAGTCCAGAAAGCCCTGCGCAAGCCTACGGGAATCGACGCCGTCAGCTGCAACGCGCTTATCCAGGTAGCTGTAGATGTTCAACAGGTGCTGATCTCCGATCTCGTTTATCTCGAGTGATTCCCAATCGCCCGACACCCAGATGAACGCGGGTGCCTCCTCACGGCTCCGCAAACGCTTCGAAGGGCTTGTTGTATGATCCTTGCGCGTTTTGCTGAGCTCTCCAAAGTTTGGCCTTAGCTCAAGTAGGTTAGTCATCTGGAGTCACCGAATCAAGGCCCAGAGCCTTTCGGAGAGCAGCAATGGGCTTCGCGTGTGTCATCTGATAATACCGATTAGCCTCTAGCCAAGTCAACGCTGTTCGGTTCGCCTCCTGAGCCTCAGTCAAGTCTTCCTCTGTCTCGGCCAAGGTTTCTTCTAAGTCGGAGTACAAACCCTGCCACTCGGATCTAACATTCTCAACCGCCTGCCTCGCAGCATGAACTTGACCTGCGTATTGCCCCTTAGACGCAAGGGCTTGCTGAGCGTTGTACTCAGCATCCTCAGCTCGCCGCCTCAGAACGTCCTGTCTTCGCCGTGCATTGGATTCGTCTATGGGACTGGAATTACTCATTAGACCCCTCCTTCGAACCGGTCTCCGCTCTCAATACGGTCGATAAGTTTGTCAACGTACTCCTGCGGCACCAAGGAGTATGGAATCAGCCGGTTCATTGGAGTTGACTCACTGTTAGCAAGTGTACGCAATGTTCCGAGCTCGCCTTTGCGCCAATATCTGCAGAAGGCTGTAGAGCCACGCGAGCTAGTAACAAAGCCGAGCTCAACGTCTTCGTGATGCAGATCGCCCTCTGCATGCAGCGGTATGTAGGCAATTTGCATTCCCACCCCCATCGGCTTACATCCAGCAGACTTCAAAGCCTCAGCAAACAGGAGCCCGCCAGGGGCATTGTAGCGCATGCGAAGCTCCCTCCAGACGCTCGGCCAAGCGTGCTTGAGCTTTTCGACGTTCTCCGTGTCGCCCTGTCGCATTGCCGCCATAATCAGGGCATAGAACGGAACAGGTTGAGGGGATGACGCGACAATCTCTAGCGATAGTTGGTACTCGTGTAGTGACATTAGTTTCTCCTTTGTGTTTGTTTTAGTTGTTCAACCGCCGGTAGCTCATAGCCGGCGTAGTACAGGATCCGCAGTACATGCCTGCGAGTTGTGGCCGGGGCACGCTCTACACCGCGACGAGTAACATTCCCCGGTCCCCAGTTATAAGCTGTAAGAGCTGCGTTGAAGGTATCCACCGGAGTGTACTCCGGCCGATAAAGGTACCTGCAGAGAATGCTCATGTAGTCAGCAATGGCCGCGATATTTTGCTGTGGGTCAAAGGCGCTCCTCCATGAAGAGCCCGTAACCCACACCCATGTCTCTTCTGTAAATTGACCTAACCCCCTTTCATGGTATGGTGGGCCCATCTCAAGCCTCGGGTTGAAGTTGGACTCGTAGCATACAATCCCCGCGAGGAGTTGCCAAGGTATACCTACTCGAGTTGCCTCCCTGATAAAGATCTCCTCGTACGGTACAGACGCGGCGGGCACAGGGGGGCTGGGACTTTCAGCGAGAGATGGCGTTGGTTGCAATACAAACAACACTGTACACAAGAGCAGACACCCGCCGCGTGTTGTAAGTCTGGTGCTCCAGTTGCGATCTGAACCGCTCATGGTATGCACTCCATGAGCCTCAGGAGCAGCAAGTGGGCCATGTGACAGATGGCATACCAGAGTATGCAGCCGCTCAGTAAGAGCATGATCCACGTTGTCAGGATGACTTTGTCTAGAGGTTCACGAGGGGGCTTCATAGGTATACATCTCCTCTTTACTACGGAATCTCTCTGGGTAGCGTTTTTCTAGTTTGACGAGGTTTCGCTCGGCAATTGTTTCAAGGGGCACATCTATGAGCTCGCCGAGTGCCGTAAGGTACCATAGGACGTCACCAAGCTCATCTGCGAGCTTGGTGACATCTAGCGGCACCGGAAAGACGAGGTGCTTCTTGATGATGTTTAGTGCTTCGCCCACTTCGCCGGCTAGGCCTATTCCCAGAGTGGATAGGTTCAGAGTCGCGTCATTCGGTTCTTTGCTCAGACGAGAGTACTCTTCGAACGTCATCTGCACTGTCCTCCTCACCTGGGCCCGGAACCCTGAGCGGGCCTCCAGAACCAGACCATGGTATTACTGCTAGGCTGTAGAACACCCAGGCCCGCGGTAGGGCTCTCTGGATGTGTTTCTGCTCTGTCAGATGCCTTACGACCCCAAGTGCGGCCCGGAAGCCGTGGCTGTAGCCAGAGCGAAAAGCGTTTGCGACTTGAGCCTTCTGGAGATCATCTTTTAGAACGGGCTGACTCACTGGAGCTCGTCGGCCACGTCCTCGTCCTCATCGGGTACATTCCCGGCCGGGTTCGCAGCATCGCAGATAGTAAGTGCGGTCTTCAGAGCCCCGAGGACTATGTTCCCTGGATCGAGATTCTCGAGGATGCTTCTGGGCAACTCCATCTGAACCATGGCTTCGCCGGATTTGCAGCCATTCGCGAAGCTGTACCTCTCCGTCGAGACTTCTACACGGACTGTAACGAATAGAGTTTCTTTGCCTGACATGATTTGTTCTCCTTATTAGGTGTTAGGTGTTAGTAACTACTGTAAGTTAGGGCCGCAGGAACCATAGGTGCGATGGGACACCCACAGTCCCCACAGCCCTCAGAATAGAGAGAAGCAGCCGTAAGGTACGAAAGCAGCAACCGCTAATGCAGTTAGGACTGACCGGGAAATGGCCAAGCAGCTTCCCAGTTGATATCGATTGCGTACTCAATCGGATCGATGAGGTCGGCCTCTTGGAAGGCCTGGATTCGGAGCTGGCAGGTGTCACACACTCCGCATGCGGGTTGCAGGCCTTGGTAGCAGCTATGCGTAAGGGCTACAGGCGCTCCGAGATTCGCGGCGAGTCTGACAATCTCCGTCTTGGTCATCCTGATCAGCGGAGCGAACATCGCTACGTAGTGCTCAGGCGGACTGCCTACAGCCAGCATGAGATTGAATGAGCCCACGAACACCTCGGTGCAGTCCGGGTAGGCTGAGTCGGTCTTGTGTGCTGCGAATGAGATGGCTCTCAGGTCCCGCTGCTCGGCGATTGCAGCCGCAACTGCAAGGAATACCGTGTTGCGCCGAGGAACGTACGTCGGGGCGATGACCTCGCGGTGCGGATCCTCGCCGGTGGGTATCGGATGCAGAGCCGAGGGGTTGACAAGTGGAGATCGAGTGAAGATTCCCGGAAGGTGAAGAACTTCGTGCGGGACATCCAAGACCTCTGCGATCATCGAGGCCTGGCCGATTTCCGCCTGTGCGTGTTGCTGTCCGTAGTCAAACGAGATCGTCTGGATCTCCTTTGTGAATCCTAGCTCTCTCTGTTGGCATAGAGAGCTCAACAACGTTGTGCTGTCTAGGCCGCCCGAGAGAAGTACAAGAACGGATGTTGGAACTCTTAAGTAGGTCGGGTCTTTAGCGGTCATATTGTTGCCTTTCGTTAGTTGTTAGTCCTTGTTGGCAGTCAGCCGTTAGTTGCTGCTGTAAGCTCACACCACGTTGAGACGGTGTGCGCACTATACAGCAGAGGAGACCCAGTCAGGGTTGCTGACTGGGTCCCCCTCGCAGAAGGAGATCGGCGGTTATTCGGCGGATTTTAGTTCTTCCTGGAAGTCGGCGTCCGCAGTCACTGCCTCCGCAGTAGCTGTAGCGGCTTCCTGCTTCTCGAGGTAGCTGGTAACCTCTGCGCTGAGAAGCTCGCCGGCCCAGGCCTGAACGTCACCCAGGGTATCCTCGGTGAGATCCTGAGCTGCGTCAGACTCGAGCAAGCTTATGAGCCACTTCAGGTGGCGGATGGCCATCGGCAGCTGGCGGTACTTCTTGTTGCTCTTGGAACCTTTCGGTCGAGCAGCACGCTCGGCCTTGATCTGCGCCCGCGACGCAATGTAGGCGTCGAGATCTGTCTGCTTGAACCAGATGCGCTTCCTGCTGTCGCGGTAGTACGGAAGGTCACCTCTCTTGGCCAGCTTTGCCAAGTAGTTCGGGTGGGTCTCGACGACCCACGATGCGCGCAGCGCCGGGATGAAGAGGTCCTTGCCGATCTGCGTTTCGCCTCGAGCCTCTTTCAGCTCCTCTATGATGGCTACGGCCTCCACAATCTCGTCCGCAACCGGAACACTTTGTACTTCTGACATGATAATCTCCTTTCAAGAGATCGAGGGTGACCTTGAGGGTAACCCCCAGCTAGTCTGTTGGCTGGGATATACCCAGCACTTGGGTTGATTTGATTCTACAATCCAATTATACACCGCCTTTGAGAAAAAAGCACGTCGGCGGTTTCACATCTGTGAAAGGCTCACCACAACTGATTTGAGTGCGCCCGCGCTGGTGAACCAGGCTTACCGCGATACTTCCTCATAGTAACCTGCGTAACACATCGGGCATAGAAGCTCTCTTCTAGGATGTAGCGGTGCCTCTATGAGCTCTCCGAAGTTTGCGCCGCACGCGAGACAGTGGTTCCAGCGCTGAACTCTGGATGTGTCTAGGATCAGCCGCCCGATGCGGCTCTTCATACAAGCTATCGTGAACTCGGCCGGTGCTAGCTGCGTCGGGCGCCTCTCGAGTGCCG
>Ga0114918_10004140_pt1 | contig 12637 bp, 18 predicted proteins | sample LantaG_FD_87015 | JGI IMG/M metagenome (GOLD analysis project Ga0114918, IMG submission 87015) | Deep subsurface microbial communities from Baltic Sea to uncover new lineages of life (NeLLi) - Landsort_02402 metaG | ecosystem: Environmental > Aquatic > Marine > Oceanic > Sediment | place...
AACCGAAAATACAGCCACCCGCAGTGATTGATGATCTCCACCGGGTAGCGAAGAGCCCTTATATGACGCCGTAGCGGTGCTCACCCCACCGATCCTCCCAGGTCACGGACGCTCACTAACGTGCGCACCATCCGCGAAGAACGTCTCCGGGTTTCGCTGAACTATGCCCGCATCAGCCCCGTGGATCGCCGGGGCAAGCCGCACCCGGGGGCTCCGGCTAGTGGCTACCGACATGAACTGGTCAGCCGGTCGCGGCCCCGAAGTGCGCGGGTCAGACCGCCATCACCCGGGCGGCAACCGGCCCGGCGGGCGCATTCAATGAGGCGCATACTTCGAAAGGGGGACTGGGGATTACCTGGTGGCTTCGGCGTGGGCCCCGACTTGCAGCGCTCACTACGCGGGCTCGCGATGCTCGACTCGCGTGTGGTTGACGTCGAAGTCAACCGGTGACGGGTAACCGTAAGCGGCGAGAGCTCCTGCCACCTCCGGAGTTTGATGGCATCCCAGCACTGCGCCCGGGGGGGTTGTCGTTCACCGCGGCCAACGAAGACGGCACCGAGTCCACGGTGATCACTCTGGAAAAGCTCCCTGGCGCAACCCGACTCAGGACTGAGCTTCTCTTGGCGCTGGCCGAGCTAAACGGCCCACGGAAACGGTGGCGGTCCGTCTACAGCCTCGAGACGGGCTATGACAACGTCAGCGCAGACGACTCAGTTGAACGAATCCCCGCAGGCGCATGAGTCGCCGGCGTTGGGGTTGTCGATCGTGAAGCCCTGCTTCTCGATGGTGTCGACGAAGTCGATGCTGGCGCCCTGCACGTAGGGAGCGCTCATCCGGTCCATCGTGAGTGCGACACCGCCGAAGTCCACAGTCAGGTCCCCATCGAGGGAGCGGTCATCAAAAAACAGATTATACTTAAGACCGGCGCATCCGCCTGGCTGTACGCCCATCCGCAGCGCCAGGTCATCGCGACCCTCTTGGTCCAGCAGTGCTTTGGCCTTGGCCGCCGCGGCATCCGTCAGGATCATGCCGTGGGCTTCGGTGGCTTGACCAGCCTGCACTTTCGATTCGTCCTGAACAGTCATGAAATCTCCTGTGTGGATGTACATGGGTGAAGGCCTTTTGCCCGGGATTCCACTTTGTCAACGGTACCCTGTTCCGCCCGTATTCCCCATCGCTCACCACGTCGATGCCACCACCGATGCCAGACCGGTGAGCTGGTTGGCCGCATCCTCGATCGCGCGATGTACCGACCCGGCGTGGTCTGTGATGGAGAACGCCGCGGCGATGCCGGCGGACTGAAGCGCGGATTTCTCCAAAGCCAGTTGGCCTACCAGCACCAGCACCAGCACCAGCACCTGCCACGAGCGCGCACCGGCGGCCAACGCGCTGACGACCTTGCCATGCAGGGACTGGTCGTCGAAGCGTCCCTCGCCGGTGATGACCAGGTCGGCGGCCCCGACATCGTCGGCGAGGCCGGTGTGTTCGGCGATAATCGCCGCCCCCCGACTCGCGGCGGCCGCCCAGGGCGATCAGGGCCGGGTGTGTTGGCGATTGCGTCGTCGATCGCCTGCTCGATAGCGTTGCGCGGATAAATGACCGGCGCATGGTCGTCGTACGCATCCGGGCGGCCGAGGACCCCCTCGGGGGCGAGCGTGATGTTGACGGTAACCAGGGTGGTAAATCCAGGGCCGCAAGGCGGCCCTGGCTAGCGCTTGTGAGCCGTCCGGCGTAGTCGGTGTAGTCACGGCGTTCTTGGGCCGCAAAGGCATCCCAGAGGTTTGTGGCGGCCGCGGGGGCTTCGTCGTACGCGATTTCGCCCGGAGTGTCAGGTCTGCTGGTTTGGCCCTCCTCCCGCAGGGGAAGAATAAAGGTAACTGGTCAGGTTCATTGCGGCGTGTTATCGGCCTTCGTGTAATGCGATGCGGGACAAGTGATTTATGCAGAATCCGACTTATGAGGAACTCGCCGAACTGGTAGTGCTCAGGCCGCGGAAATCGCTTTACTGAAGGCCCGGATCGCCGATTTGGAGCACCGGCTGGGGATGAATCCGAAGAATTCCTCCACCCCGCCCAGCAGCGAAGGCCTGGCGAAACCGTCGGCGAAGTCGCTGCGTAAACCGTCGGGCCGCAAGCCGGGTGGCCAGCCAGGCCGACAAGGGCGGACCCCGCGGTAGGTGGCCGATCCCGACGAGATCATCGGTCACGAACCATCCTGCTGCAAAGGCTGCCGCGACACCCTCGCCGCCGCCCCCGAAACAGGGGTCACGCGTCGGCAAGTCTTCGACCTACCCCCGATCCACATCCGGGTCGTCGAACACCAACTGGTGACCCGCAAATGCGGCTGCGTCACCGTGACCACCGCCGACGCACCCGATGCCGTGAACGCCCCAGTGCCCTACGGCCCCCAAATCCAAGCGGTCATCGTCTACCTTTACACGGGGCCAGTACCTGTCGAAGAACCGCACCGCCAAAGCGATGGCCGAACTGTTCAACACCCCCGTCTCCGAGGGCACCGTCGGCTCCGCAACCGCGCGGGCCGCCAACGATCTCGAAGCGTTCGGCATCACTGTGGGGAGACCGGATCGCCACAGCCGATCTCGCCCATTTCGACGAAACAGGATTCCGCGCCGCCGGGAAACTGCACTGGCTGCATTCGGCCTCGACCACCATATTCACCTGGATCACGTGTCACAGCCGCCGCGCAAAGATCGGCATGGACGCAGCGCGGGTGCTACCCCGTTTCACCGGCACCGCCGTGCACGACGCGTGGGCGCCCTACGACAACTATCGGCAGATCACCCACGCCCTGTGCGACGCGAACTGGTCACCGTCACCGAATACCACAACGACAACCCGCCCGCCTCCGGCATCGAATCAAGCTGTTGGGCGAAACAAGTCATCGACTCCCTGCTCACCCTCAAAGACCTCGCCGACAGCCAGCATCGACCCCGTTCCCCCCGAAACCCTCGCCCACCATCAGCAGGCGATCATCCACGCCGCCCACATCGGCGTCACCGACTCCCCGCAAGGAAAAGTGGGAAACAAACACCGGGCACTGGCCCGCCGACTCATACGCCGGATCGAGGACTACCTCCGATTCGCCGCCGACCCGATCGTGCCCGGGACAACAACCCGGCCGAACGAGAAATCCGCATGCCCAAACTCCGGCAGAAAGTCTCCGGCGGCATGCGCACACTGACCGGCACCGAGCACTTCGCCGCCCTACGCTCCTACATCGCCACCACCGGCAAGCACGAGATCGCCGCCATCGACGCGCTCACCAGACTCACCACCAGAAACCTCTGGATCCCGGAAATGACCCGACTAGTTACGAATAAAGAAGGCGTCCTGAGCAACGTAGCTGGCGAAGATCTCACAGGCCAAGGAGCCGTCACTGAGGCGACACACCACCGGATGCGCGAGCGCCTCGGCCGCCAGGTCGCTGTTGTCCGCCCACAATCGAACCGACAGCGTCATGCCAACGCCATGTCCCAGAACGCCACCTCGTGCGAAAGTACGTCGCCCACCAAGTCGTCCTGCCCATCCAGGATCGCCAGCTCGCCGAGCGCGTCCACGTAGCCCGTGAAGCCTGGCGCGGTCCAGTGCTCCACAAACTCCCCGAACGGGGAGGTGTTCGACGCGGCGGAGGCCCACGCGAGCAGGTACACCCGTTCGAGAACCCACAGCGCCGTCACCGCCACATCGTAGGGCGCGCCATCCAGCCGCCCCAGCAGTTCGTTGTAGGCCAGCGTCGCCGGGAGCGCTGGCTGCCCCAGGTCAATCCCTCGCCGCGCGGCCTGGACCTCGAACCAGTCCAGCTCAGCAACCAGCGCGACGCATCCCCCCGCGAGCACCCCTTGAGCTGGCCGCGGTGCGCGTGCCAGCAGCCGGGCCTGGAAGGTAAAGCAAGTCACCGACGAACACAGCGTCCTGCACCAACCACCGGTCAAATGCCAAGTCGGTAATCATGCCCTCGCGCACCGCATCAAGAAACGGATGCCGGGTAGCGGCGGTCCACAGAGGATCAAGCACGCCCCGAAGAATAGTCGCGCTGTCGTGGATTGATGGAACCTCCCGTTGAACATCGGCCACGAGGCGGGTAGTTGCCGATCTGTCGATCAAGGAGCCGCTCGCCGCGCCGCTAGGTGCGCGCCGCCAGGATGCCCGGGGTAGCGGCCACCATCGGCGGCGTGCAGTGCTGAGGGGCCCTTGACTAGACCGCCCCCAATGGTTCGACACGCTTGAGGAACGAACGAATGGCGAGGTAGTCGGCGAGCGGTTGCTTGTGCTCTTCGCAGGCCACCCAGACCTTCTCCCGGTCGGGAGTGTGCAGTCTGGGGTTGTTCCACACAACCGCCCAGGTCGCGGAGGCCCGGCATGCCTTGGCCGAGCAGATCGCTGGGCTCTCCTTCTCGCTCACCAGTCCAGTCTGCAGCATCGCGCCACTGGGAGTAAGCGGCGATTCGAGGCGGTCGCAGAAATGCTCGGCCCCCTCATCGCCGAACAAGTCGACTGGGCCGGTGACGCCGACCGCAGCAACGACGCCGAAAGTATCAACTCAATCACCATCACCTAAGAGCGCTCGAACGCGCTCTAAGGTGCAGCGCGGCGAGAAGCCAGGAGGCCGCCAGTATGGGTGGCGCGGTCAGCGGTCTTCGCCGTCGTCGCTGGCGTCGGAGTTGCTCGACCTTGCTCCGTGCATCACATTCGACGCCGGCACCCCGGTGTTCGTCGACCGTGACCGGACATGCCGCAGTTGTCCACGCAGCGCCAGCGCCCACCCGCCTCAACGGAGTCCACGACCACGGCGTCGAGCAGCTGCGCACCGCGACGCTCCAACGCCGCCGCCAGATCGCGCGCCAGTTCCCGGAACTGATCACCGCACATCTGGCAACCCGCCCCCACGGCAGACACCACGACCGCCACCGCACCGTCAACACCGCCGCGCACCACCAGATCGGCCAGCCGGTCCGGCGCTTCCGCCAGCGCGGCATCACTCAAGTCGAGCCGCATCACACAGCCCACCGCGCCGTCCTGCACCGCCACCACGACCAGCGACTCCACCGGCCGGAAACCGAGGATCCCGAAACCTTGTTCGCCGACCGCCCTTAATGCTACTTCTTTAGGTCGTTGTGTCGCACTGGTTTTCGGTGTGACTGCTGGGAGAATCGGGGGGTGGATGCAGCCGGTCTTCTACGTGTCGGTGAGCAGTTGGATTCCTTTGTCGGTGAGGTGTTCTCATCTTTGGAGCGCAGGGATCGGCGGGCGACGGCGGGGCTGTATGTGCGGGGGCTGATGCTTGATGGCCGGCGCAAGTCGATGCAGCCGATGGCGGCGCGGCTGCGGGTGGATGACCAGCGGTTGCGGCAGTTCGTGACCAGTTCGCCGTGGGACGTGGAGCCGGTCGGTGAGGCGCTGTCCCGCGAGGTTTGCACCCTGATCGAACCGGATGCGTGGGTGATCGACGACACCGGGCTCGTCAAGGACGGGGCCGCCTCGGCGTGTGTGGCCCGCCAATACTCGGGCACCCTGGGCAAGGCCGGCAACTGTCAGGTCGCGGTTAGCGTGCACGCTGCCTCCGATGCGGCCTCCGCGCCGCTGGATTGGCGACTGTAGGTACCCGAACGCTGGGACGACCGGTGCGCCGGCGACCCCGCCGACGCGGCCGCGGTCGCCCTCCGCCGTCAGCGGTGCGCGATCCCCGACACCGAGCATCACTGGCCGAAGTGGCAGATGGCCCTGGAGATGATCGACGAGCTGATCGACGGGGACGCACCCCGGCGGTGGTGACCGCGGACGCCGGATACGGCGACACCACCGCATTCCGGCAGGGGCTGACCGACCGCGAGATCGGCTACGTCGTCGCCGTCAAGGGCGCCACCAGTGCCTATCCTCGTGACGCGACGCCCGAGACCGCCCCCTCACGCCGTGCAGGCTGGCGGCCTGCGTGGGCCGGGCCGCGGCAGGTATGAAGCGTTTCTGGACGATTTGGCAGCCCGGGGCTGCGCCGCGATGGGCCTACGTGACTGGTGCGGGGGTGGCGCGGACCTGCGAGGCGTCGGAGGTCGTGCGGGGGATGTTTGTGACGGGCCAGTGATGGTGCTGACCGGGTGACGGATTGCGAGTTGGCGCCGATGAGGGAGGCCTTGGGCATGGCGAAGTAGCGGGAGCAGGTAAGAGACAAGGCCCGGCAGCGGCGGATGGCGTTGGACCGTGTTCCAGAGGCAATCGGCGAAAGTGTCGGGGTCGGCGCCGCGGAAGCCATCTTGGGCGGCAGTTCGCCACCACGGACGCTTGTTCTCAGGTCTGGCGCCGATCCGCCCGCGCAGTCGCCGCGCAACGCGTCGAGCACCTCATCGAGGGCGGCCTCTTGCGCTGCGATGCCCCGTGGCAGGCGACTCAAATGGTTGGCGATTAGCTCTGCTGGCGGAGCCAGGGAAGCAGTCCACCGGCCAGCAGCATTGCGATCTGTCGATCGGAGAGTCGGTGGCGGGCGACGTACTGCTCGTCCCGAGTGGCGTTGCGCACGGTGATCTCCGTGCCGGAGGCGATGGTGCCTCGAAGGCCCTCCAGGACCAGGACGTCGCCCTGCTCGATCAGCCGGTAGTCGTCGGGATCGGCGAACTCCAGTGCGAGTACTCCGAAGTTCGCCAGGTTCTGCCAGTGGATTCGGGCGAAGGACACGGCGAGGACCGCACGCAGAGCGAGATAGCGCGGGGCGATCGCGGCGTGCTCGCGCGAGGACCCCTGTCCGTAGTTGGCGCCGGCGACCACGATGTGCCCACTGCCATTCTTGGTCGCGAGGGCCCGTGCGGGGTAGCTCGGGTCGAGCTGGCTGAAGGTGAACTCGGCCAGCCTGGGGACATTGCTGCGGTAGGGCAGCACCGCTGCGCCGGCCGGCAGGATGGCGTCGGTCGACACGTCGTCGCCGACCTTGAGCGCGACCGGTGCCTCGATCCGGTCGGGCAGCGGGTCGAAGTCCGGCAGCGAGGAGATGTTCGATCCCTTGACCAGCTCGACCCCACGGGCCTGCTCCGCCGGCAGCGGTGCCTCGAGCATCGCGGCGTTCACGCTGGACTCGGCCGGCAGCTCGACGCGGGGGTAGTCGATGCCGAGCAGGCTTGGCAGATCACGAGGGTCGGTGATCTGCCCGGTCAGCGCCGCCGCGGCGGCAGTCTCGGGGGAGCACAGGAATACCGAGTCCTCCTGGGTTCCGGACCGCCCCGGGAAGTTGCGCGGGAACGTGCGCAGGCTGATGCTCCCGGCCGCCGGTGCCTGGCCCATGCCGATGCAGCCCATGCAACCGGACTGGTGGATGCGCGCTCCCGCCGCGACCAGGTCGAACGTGGCGCCCATCTTTGTCAGGTCCTGCAGGATCTGGCGTGAGGACGGGTTGACGTCGAGGGACACCCTTGCGTGGCTCTGTCGTCCGCGGACAATTGCGGCCACGACCGCGAAGTCACGCAGGCCCGGGTTGGCCGAGGAGCCGATCACCACCTGCTCCACTTCCTGACCAGCGGCCTCGCGGACCGGCACCACGTTGCCCGGAGAGCTGGGCAGAGCGATCAGCGGCTCCAGCGTGGACAGGTCGATCTCCTCGGTGACGTCGTACGTCGCGTCCTCGTCGGCGAGCAGCTCAACGAAGTCATCCTCACGCTGTTCGGCCCGAAGGAACGCCCGCACCTGGTCGTCGGCGGGGAACACGGTGCTGGTGGCGCCCAGCTCGGCCCCCATGTTCGCGATGACATGCCGGTCCATTGCCGTGAGCTTTGCCAGCCCGGGGCCGTGATACTCGATGATCCGGTTCACCCCGCCCTTGACGCCATGGCGACGGAGTATCTCCAGGATGACGTCCTTGGCGCTGACCCAGGCCGGCAGCTCACCGGTCAGTCGCACGCCCCAGATCTGCGGCATCCGCAGGTAGATCGGTTCGCCGGCCATCGCCATCGCCACCTCGATGCCGCCCAGACCGATCGCCAGCATGCCCAGCGAGCCGCCCGCCGGGGTGTGGCTGTCCGAGCCGACCATGATCTTGCCGGGGATCCCGAAGCGCTGCATATGCGTGGGGTGGGAGACGCCGTTACCGGCCTTGGAGTACCAGAGCCCGAACCGCTGACAGGCCGAGCGCAAGAACTCGTGGTCCTCGGCGTTCTTGTTGTCGGTCTGCAGCAGGTTGTGGTCGACATACTGCACCGACACTTCGGTGCGCACCCTGTCAAGGCCGAGCGCCTCCAGCTCCAGCATGACCATCGTGCCGGTGGCGTCCTGGGTGAGCGTCTAGTCGACCCGAAGCGCGATCTCGTCCCCAGAGGTCATCTCGCCGGACACGAGGTGGGCGGCGATGAGCTTCTGCGCGACGCTCTGGCCCACGGTGTGCCTCCTCATTCGGGCGGACGGTGTCCATCACGCGCCAGGTTTCAGGGCCGTCGATCATCCAGCGGTCGACTTCTCGGTCGCAGTGTGTGAAGTCGAAACCTGATCCGACTTTGCCATCTTAGCTTGCGATCAAACCTCGGACCTACTTCGTTGAGGTGCCGTGCATCCTCAGCTCGATGGCATTGGCCGCCATGCCTGGCATCTGGGCTGCCAACAAGGTAATGGGGTATGCGCTCGAGGTGCTCGAGGAGGTGGGCGTGGTCTCTCACACCCACCTTGGCCACCGCTCGCCGACCTAATCACCTCTAGATAGCGGGGCCGAATTAGGTCATACTCTTGTTGTGTTAATCGCTGACCGCGGTTCTGCCGACGCTGCGGACGGGTCCAACCCCGAGCCGCAGGGTCTTGGGCCGCGCACCCGCGACCGGGTCCAGCAGACGATTTCCGATCATGGCCCGATCACCGCGGCCGCCCTCGCGTCTCGTCTGGGCCTGACGCCTGCAGCGGTCCGCCGTCACCTCGATCTGCTCGCCGAACAGGGCGCGGTCGAGGAGCGCGAGCTCGCCAGCGTTGGTGGGCGCGGTCGCGGACGGCCCGCCCGCGCATACATCCTGTCTGAGGCTGGTCATGCTGGCATGGGCAGCGGCTACGACGACTTGGCCACCTCGGCGTTACGCTTTCTTGCCGAACAGGCCGGCGCCGATGCTGTGGACGCGTGCACTCGCCAGCGCAATGCCGACCTTGAAGCCCGGTATGCCGCACAGGTCGCCGCAGGCGGCGATGACGTCACGGCGCGCGCGGCGGCACTGACCGCAGACGCTTTCGCCGCCTCCACCCGACCCGTCGAAGCGGGCACGCCCCTGGCCGGTGTGCAGCTGCGCCAGGGACATTGCCCCGTGCAGCACGTCGCAACCGCGTTCCATGCCTTCTGTGACGCCGAGACCGACGCGTTCTCGCGCCTGCTCGGAGTTCACGTCCAACGACTGGCGACGCTCGCCCATGGTGAGCACGTCTGCACCACGTTCATCCCCATGAGTGCCGGCCCCGCCAGGGCACAAAAGGCACCGGTAGGTAAGGCAGCACCGGCACGCAATGAACCCAAGGCACGACGATCTCTGATGAAGGGTCCGGACTCGCTGCACTCCGCCGTCGTCGAGATCATCGTGAAGAAGAACGCCCGCGTTCGCTACACGCCCATCCAGAACTGGTCCAACAACGTCTACAACCTCGTCACCATGCGCGCGACCTGCGCCGAGGGCGCGACGATGGAGTGGATCGACGGCAACATCGGCTCCAAAGGTGACGATGAAGTACCCGGCCGTCTATCTCCTGGGCGAGCACGCCAAGGGCGAGACCCTGTCCGTCGCCTTCGCCGACCAGGGCCAGCACCAGGACGCCGGCGCCAAGATGGTCCACGCAGCCCCGAACACCCACTCGAGCATCATCTCCAAGTCGGCGGCTCGCGGTGGCGGGCGGACGACATACCGCGGCCTGGTCCAGATCATGGAGGGCGCACGGTTCGGCATCCAACGTGCGCTGTGACGCGCTGCTTGTCGACACCATCAGCCGCTCAGACACCTACCCCTACGTCGATGTCCGCGAGGACGACGTGACGATGGGTCACGAGGCAACGGTCTCCAAGATCGGTGACGACCAGCTGTTCTACCTCATGCCCCGCGGCATGACCGAGGAAGAGGCCATGGCCATGATCGTGCGTGGGTTCATCGAGCCCATCGCCCGTGAGCTGCCGAGGGCGTACGCGCGCGGGCTCAACCGCCTGATCGAGCTTCAGATGGAAGGAGCGGTCAGATGATGACCGCAGGAGAAGGAGTCGCCTCGTGACGTACGTCATCGCCCAGCCGTGTGTTGACCTCAAGGACAAGTCCTGCATCGAGGAGTGTCCGGTCGACTGCATCTACGAGGGCGAACGCTCCCTCTACATCCACCCTGACGAGTGCGTGGACTGCGGTGCCTGCGAGCCGGTCTGCCCGGTCGAGGCCATCTACTACGAGGACGACACCCCCGAGCAGTGGAAGGACTACTACAAGGCCAACGTCGAGTTCTTCGACGACCTCGGCTCGCCAGGGGGCGCGGCCAAGCTCGGCCTGATCCACAAGGACCACCCCCTGATCGCGGCCCTGCCACCGCAGGAGCACGACGTATAGAGCCGACCCACTGCCCGCTATCGACTGAGAGCGCGTTCGAGAACTCGTGACGGTGCTGGTGAGGTAGGAGTCAGGACACCGGCGTTGTTGACTTCCGGAGCTGTGACCTGCGATGACGGCTGTTGGTGACACGACACTTTCGCTGGCGAGCGGGTGTGGGCGGCAGCAAGGACGATGAAAGCTGCTACGCCACCTCGTCGTTTGGAACCGTGCTCACCAGCGCAGACCCGCTCAACCTCCAAGACGAAACCCCAAAACAGCTGGTCACAAGCGTGCCGTTCAGCAACGCCGGCGCCCTGAGGTAGGAGTCCACCCCTACCTCACCAGCACCGTCACGAGTTCTCGAACGCGCTCTAAGTGATTCCACGCAGGTCGTAGCCGGTCTTCGGGTTCCAGAACTGCTTGATCTCCTCGAACACCTCCTCCGAGCCGGAGTAGGTGAAAGAGTCGGCGAAACCGAGTTCGCAGGCCATCATCGCGATGATCTGCCAGTCCGGTAGTGCCTGGCCCGGTGGATCGACGGCGGGTTGGAACAGGGTGAGGTTGCGTTCGGAGTTGACCATCACCCCTTCGGATTCCGTCCACAGGGCAGCCGGCAGTATGACATCGGCATAGCCATTGGTCTCCGCGTCGGCGAACGCGTCCTGAGTGATCACCAGCTCTGCCCGCTCAAGGCCGGCGATGACGGTCTTGCGGTTGGCGACGGTCGCAACGGGGTTGGTGCAGATGATCCAGCACGCTTTGATGTCGCCGTCGGCCATCCGGGAGAACACGTCGATGGTGCCCCCGCCGACCTCAGTGCGTAGCGCACCCGCAGGCAACTCCCATACACGTTCGACGAACGCGCGGTCGTCGTCGAACGTCACGGCCCGCTGCCCCGGAAGATCGGGCCCCATATTCCCCATCTCCCGGCCGCCCATCGCATTAGGCTGCCCGGTCAAGGAAAACGGCCCGCTCCCAATACAGCAGATCGCACCGGTGGCCAATTGCAGGTTAGAGATGGCGTTGGTATTCCAGGTGCCGTGCGTCGACTGGTTTAAACCCATTGTCCAACAACTCATCCAGTTCTCGGCCTCACCGATCCAGCGTGCCGCCGTACGCAGATCGGCCTCCGGTATTCCAGTGATCGCGCTGACCTTGTCCGGCGAATATTCCATCAGGAAGTCGGGCATCACATCCCAACCGTCGGTGTATCCCTCGATGAAGGAGGGATCGGTGTGACCTGCTTCCACAATCAGGTGCAGCAACCCGTTCAGCAGAGCCAGATCGGTACCGGGCGCGACCTGCAGATATAGATGCGCTTTGTCCGCGGTGGCGCTGCGCCGAGGATCGACGACGATCAGCTTGGCGCCTTGTTTGACCCGATCCATCATCCGCAAAAACAGAATCGGATGACAGTCCGCCATGTTCGCACCGGTCACGAAGAAAACGTGGGCATGGTCGAAATCCTGATAGGAGCCGGGGCCCATCGGCCCCAAGGGACTGCTTGTAGCCCGTTCCCGCGCTTGCCATGCACAGCCGAGAGTTCGATTCGATCTGATTGGTCCCGATGAACCCTTTGGCCAGTTTGTTCGACAGGTACTGCGCTTCCATCGACATCTGCCCTGACACGTACAAAGCAACCGCATCGGGTCCGTGCGTGTCGATGAGAGCCCGCAACTTTCGTGCCGTGCCCAGAATCACCCCGGCGGTGTCTGCATCCTGGAGCTCTGCGTTCCGGCTCTCTCGCACCCGCGCAGTCTCGAGTCGCCCCGCGCCCGCGAGCATGTCCGCAGTCGTTGCGCCCTTATTGCACAGGCGACCGAAATTCGCCGGATGGGTTTTGTTCCCCGACGACTTGCGCACCGTGGCGCGGCCGCCATCGGAGGAGCGTTCGACCTGGAGCGCCATTCCGCACCCCACGCCGCAATATGCGCACAGCGTATTCACGGCGCCCGCAGAATCGCCGCCGCCGGGACTTGTCGGAGACATCTCTCCACCGTGCCCGGACGACAGATCCAAACAACTCGCTGGGCGGTGGCACCGCGTGCGGTTCGCGCTCGACTACCCGGACCGTGCCGGACGCCTGGTGCTGATGGGCCCGGGCGGACTCAG
>Ga0114918_10004141_pt1 | contig 12636 bp, 23 predicted proteins | sample LantaG_FD_87015 | JGI IMG/M metagenome (GOLD analysis project Ga0114918, IMG submission 87015) | Deep subsurface microbial communities from Baltic Sea to uncover new lineages of life (NeLLi) - Landsort_02402 metaG | ecosystem: Environmental > Aquatic > Marine > Oceanic > Sediment | place...
GACTTCCTTTGTTTAATTTCTCTAAAAACTCTGCTTGGATAAATCGCAGAGAGCCATCATTATTCTCTTGAATACTATAAATTGTAGGTGGTGCATTAGTTACAATGAGGGGAATGAACTCCATACTCATTGCTTCATATATAAAGATATTACGGCCATAAACAAATTCAGCTCTTGTAACTATTACTTTACCAAACAGTTCGAGAACTCTTGAAGGAGATTTCTTTATCAAATCAAGAGGTAAAGAAAATGTTCCTACGTGTTTAGATAATTCTTGTAATTGTAATGTCTTAGGCAATTCACTCATTTTCTTTCTCCTTTGTAATTATTTTAACTTTTAGTAATTGTCCACAGTAGGAACATCTAAGAGTAACTGTATTCTCTGTTATCTTTCCTGACATAGTTTCACAAGTTGGACATTCGTAAGAGTATGAATATTGTAAAGTTGCCAACTTTAATACTTTTACTTTCTTAGCTTTTTTTGTTTTCTTCATTTTAGTATCTCCTTTTCAAAAGAAACTGGAATATCTCCTTGATGATAAATTAAGAATGCTTTATAAAGTTGAGAATTCATTTCACGTAATGTAGTAAGTCCTGTATGTTTTGCGTAGAATGTATCATAAATTTCACCACTCGGTAAAAACACTATATGAGATTTAATATGATCTTGAATCTTTTTTAATAAATACTTTTCTTCTTTAATCATTGTTTCATACTTTGTTACTTCACCTCCTTCAGTTTGTGATAGAAAGAATATCATCATCTGCCCCTTTCAATATTTCAGTACATTCTATTAATCTATCTTTCAAGATATCATTTAATCCTGGAAGGAGAATATTTTGAGAAGCGACTAATTCAACAGCTAATTTTAATGCGTTATAAGCTTTATGATAAGCAATAGTATTAGCAGTTAATTTTCTGTACTGTACAAATGGTAATGTTATAGTAATCATAATTCATCCTCTTCTTTATATTTTTTAATTATTTCTGCATGACGTTCTTTAAAAGTTTTTGGTTTTTCATCAACAGGCCAAGTAAAAGAGTGAAGATCATCTTCATAAGCATGAACCATATCTTTCATTCTCCCTGCGTATTCAACATCATGATTTAAAGATAAGTGAGTCAACATACCTTTCATTCTTCTCTCTCTCATCTCTTTTAGTTCTTTATCTTCCCAATAAGGTGTAATAAAGTCAAAACCATAAAGACTTTTCCATCTTAATGCCATTTCATCCTCCTATTAAATAAAATCTTTTAATAAAAACACAGTATAGAAAATTATTAACCATTGATATAGTGGCAACTTAAGATATAATTTTCCTGTAGGCCATGTTGCCCAACTACCTTCTTCAAACCATTTCATTTCTGGCATTAACTTACTACTAACATCTTGAACTAAAATCAAGTAAGGAAGTAAATAATACTCACCAGTAAGCCATGTGAGAGATAAGAAAACTAAAATTAGAAGAATATGGTATAAAGAGAAATGACCAAATAAAATCTTCTTACCTGTTGAACCTCTATCCCGTAAAAGAATACCTTCCATTGTACCAAGTAAAGCTGAAATTATAATTATCATCTTTGTTACTCCTTATTTTTTCCTGAGAGCAGTAATGGTCTTAGCTTCATGGTCATAGTTTAATTCAAATCCTTTTGTCTCTGGGAATTTATCTTCAATAGCCTCAAATAATTTTTCTCTTGATTTCTTAAGTAGAAAAGAAGAATTTTGAAATGCAACCTGAGCTATATTGATTTGTTCTGCCAATTCTTCAAAAGCTTTCTTGTGTTCTTCCCTTATTTTAATTGTTTCAAATAATTCCATTTACTCCTCCTCTATATAAGTTATTTTAAAGTTGCCATCTTTTGATTCTCCTAATATAACATTACCAGTTAGGCGTAAAGCATTTAGCATTTCATATAAGTCATTTACTTTAGCTTCATATTGATAAAGTTTTACAAGTTCTCCAAAAGTAATTTCTTTTCTACTCGTTAAAGTGCCAATAATCTTAGCCAGAATCTGTGCTTGAGGATTTGCTCCCATACCACTAAAAGTAAATTTCATCTTATCTTCAATAGCTTTTAAATACTTTACAGCCGTAAGAAAATCACTTTTAGTTACCACCATATCTGCTGTTCTACTTGCACAGACGATTGTACTTAATTTAAGGTGATGAATAGGTCTACGGGCTTCGTATGCTTCAAGAAAAGTGCCAAGAAAATCTTTCCTTTTACCTGTCTTGTGCCAGATTCCATACGCTTCAAGGAACTCAGGAGTAAACTTAAATTCTCCATTCATTGTTCCAATGTCGCTTATATCTTCAATTAACCTTTGTGTAAAGGCATGATCTTTTGCTTCTAAAAAAGGGAATACCACATCCTTTCCTTTATGTTCTTCAAATACAAAGATTGTTCTACTACTCAGACCGCCACCAATGGCATCTTCAGGTAATGATTGCCTAAGTTGTTGTGGTGTTGTAGCGCCGAGTAAATTCACCCAGACGCCTTGAATATCATTACTTGGTTTTGTCTTTAGTGTGTACTTCCATTGATCCTCACAATCATACCAATCAGTTAAATCCATTATAAGTTGTACGTTGTTATAACCGAGAAAGACAGTAAGCTCACTTGAATAAATCGTTAAAGAGCTATGAGGTTTAATTCCTTGAGCAACTCCAGAAAGATCTTCACTTTGAAATAGTTCTTGAATTAAAGCCTCTCGTGTAATTGCTTCACTGCTTAGTTTTACTTTCGCTTCTCGTAAGATAGCTTTTCCAGGACGCATGGCACTTCCCTTTCTAACACCACTTGGTCCTACTAGGACTATATACATATTAGGATAATGTACTTCATCCCAAGTAAATTGACATTTTCTCTGTAAGGCACTCGCTACTAAACTAATGCCTACCCAACGCCTATAAGAATCTGGGGCTTCGGTATTGCTTGTGTAATCTTCGAAAGCACTTATAAAATCTGGAAAGTGCCTTGACAAAATATTACTCCTTATTTGTTAAAGAAAGGTTGAAGACTCTCTAAGAACCTTCCTTCCCCATCCGTTTTAGGTTTAGATATTTCAACAGTATCTTTTAAATTAGTAGTGCCAACTTTAACATCTACAGGGATGAAAAATGATTTATCCTTTATGGTAAGTTTTTGTTCTAAACTATTTTGTAAATTTTCTAAAACATTTGAAGCATGATTTATGCCAAGAGAAAGAGGTACTTGAATAACAATACTGTCATGAATTTGTAACAGAAGATCAACACCTTTATACTTTTCTGGATTATACCACATCTCATTAATTCCCCATTGGTTTATCATATCAGCCACAGAACTTTGAGGATAAAAGGCTGTAGCGGCATCTATTAATTGATAACTCCAACGATCAAGAAAAGTATAACTACGACCAAAGTAGTTTGTTATTGTTCTATTCTGTCTCAACTGTTGTTCAACCCAAGGCCAATAAACACTTTGAATTCTTGAAAAAGCTTCAAAATAGCCAGTACGAATTCTCTTAGCATCAGTCTCATTAATTAGCATTTGAAGAGCAAAAGCCCCTGCACTTTGCCTGTAGTTGAATGCGTGATTAGCTTTCTTGCCCCAGAATCTTTCACTCTGTTGACCATTCCCAAAAGGGGCACATTTACTCGGATCTTTTTTAACATCAGCATCATCGCTTATTTGATGTGGCTCCTTGTTGAAGATTGGTGCAGCAGCTTTACGATGAATATCTTCACCATGTTCTAATGCAGAAATCATATTTGAATCACCGCTTAGATATGCAACAAATCTCCAATCAGCTTGTTTATAGTCAACTTCAATAAGTAAGTGGCCAGGATCAGCAAGGAAGAATTCTTTCATTGTGGCAGGTTGGTTTTGTAAATTCGTTCCTGTTCCATGAATATTTTCAGAACTTGATAACCTTGAATAACGAGCATTTGTTTCTTCGTCTTTTCCTTTTTTAAATCCACCACCAAGATTCCAACTACAACGAACTCGTTGATCTTCATCAACTGCCATACTATAATAGTTATCACGAAGTTTACGAATCTTCCGATATTCCCTAAGAAGAATAGCTTCTGGAAATTGGTACTTTCTAACTATTCTCTGAAGAGCATTATCATCTGAAGATGGTCTACCAGTTTTTCTATTTTTATACGATGGTATGTTACGGACTACATAGAAGTGTTTCATTATTTGTGCTGAACTGGCAAGATTAATATCATAGCCGATAATCTCAACAATTTCTTTTTCTATTTCTTCTATCCTTTTTCCAGAATCTATATGAAGTTGTTTTAATGCTTCAGTATCTATAAGAACTCCCCTTTCTGCCATATAAGCCAGTGGGTGAATTAACTTTAACATTAAAAGAGCATATTCATAGTTACGATTCTTTGTTAATGCTTTGATTTGTGCCTCTCTTATCTCAGGTAAAATTATAGAATCTTTTGCGCTATAACCTGCAAATTCATCATCACTTGCGATACCCTTCATATTTCTCTTACCTTCATCTTTATAATAAGGTAAGTCAGTATACATAGTGCAGAGAAAATCAAGACCCTTTAAGAAGTCTGGGTAGTTAATGGCTTGAGCAACCATAGTGTCGAAGATACTTCCACGGACTTCTATACCATATCTACGGAAGATGTAAGGAATATCGAAAAGGGCATTTTGAATAATCTTTTCGATGTTACCATCTTCAACGAGATTGCCAAAATTTACAGTAATGTGATATTCTTCTAACTCGGAATAAACATGAGAATGATCACTGCGAATAAAGACAATAGACATGGCCTTATCTTTATTATTACTTAAACTAATATGGCTAACTTGATCATTTGTAACTTCCAAATCAAAGGCGACTGGTTCTCCAACAGAACGAAGATGGTTTATAAAGTCCATCGCTTCTTGAAACTGAGGGAAAAGTACCAGGTTGCGTTCAATGCGTCTTATCTCAGGATAATCACTTTCATACTTTGCTTTAACTAAATCTATCATTATATAATGATTGAAGATGTAGTTCTTTATAGCACTTGCAGGACTAATCATTGCAAGGCATTTCTTTCCGGGAACTAATGTTGATTCATATATAGATCCACGCCTTTTACCTACCCTTGGTGGATTCATTCCAGTCATCGCATAAAGAGCAATAGGGCCAATACAAATATACAGATTGCAATTTGTTTTCTCTATTTCTTCTTTTAACTCTTTTACATATTGTTGAAAGGCAGATGATTCTGTTGAGACAATGCCACCTTGAGTCAAAGAGAAAAATGTTGCTATTTGTTTTGGCTGTTCTTTTATTACATATGTGAGATAACAAGAAATTCTTGGAATACCTACACTTCGTAAACTTTCTTCTAAAGATGTACCTGCATAGCCCATAAATGGTCTACGGAAAGCAATATCATCCTTAGTTGCTGCTTCACCTATAATAGCAATTTTAGCATTTATATTGCCTTCAGGTGGAACAAGTATCTTTTTTTGAAAATCATAAATAGGCATATTGTCCTTTCTAAACTTTAGGTTTATCCCAATAGCTTTTATATTCACCGTGAGTGCCACGATAGATTTTAACTAAGTAAGATTTCTTATAATTTACTGCAAGATCATATCCAAAAGCAATCATACGATTGTTAGCAGCTGCGAGAAGTGTATTGCCACTTCCAGCAAAAGGAACAGCGAGAAGAGAACCAGGAAGTGCAAATGTTGTTAATATATCACTCATCAATTCTACTGGCCGTTCTGTCGGATGAACCTTTTGACTTGGTTCAATTCCTTTATAGTCAAATATGTTAAGTCGTCCAGGTCTGCGAATTTCTGGCTTTCCTTTTGCAAAATAAAAAAACCACTCAGAAGCATTTGCAAGGTAATGAGAAGGTTGATTCGTCTGTCCATTTGTTTTTACCCACTCACCACATAATCTTCTTCCAGTAAATCCTGCATCAATACAAGTTTGATAACAAAATTCAAAGAATGGTTCTGGAGCAAACCAGGTTAAAAGCCATGAGTTCTTTCGCATCTTTTTATATGCAGTTTCAACAGTAAATTTAAAGAGCTTTTTAAACTCGTCCACAGATACTTCATTATAATCTTCTGTTACTGTATCACCACCTTTTTTAACAGCCTCAAGGTCGATACCATAAGGAGGATCAATTTCAACAAGATCTAATGAACCGTCAACTACCTTTGGAAACTCTTTATATACATTGCCAGTAATATACCAGTTTGTTATCTCTTGTTGTTCTTCAGTTATCTCTCCCCTCTTTTTCTTATCTTCCATCTTTTTTAAAGACTTATCTTCAGAGAATTTCCTTTGTAATTTCGCTACCCGTTGTTTCAATTCACTCTTTGTTTTAGCGTCTTTAAGTTCCGGAATTGCTTCCATTACATCGAAAAGTTTTATATCTTCAGCTAATGAACTTTTAGAAACTCCAAGCATTTTAGCAATATCACGAATACTCACACCTGGGTCATTAGGGTCAGTAGGAATTCTCTTTTCTCCATGTTTTGCTTGTTGTAGTAAGACAATCTCTTTTCTAATCTTTGTTAATTCATAAGGGCTTAGATTCTCTCTGTGGAGATTTTCAAAAAGTTCTATTTCCTTTTCAATCAACGGTGTAATTTCTTCTGGATATATTCTAGCAGGTATGTGAGCCTTACCAAGTTTTTTACATACTGTCAGACGACGGCCACCTGCAAGTAATTTATATTTAAAACCTTCTTTTTGAGTAAAATACTTTACAGTAATTGGAACAATAAGACCTTTATCTTTAATACTTTGTTCTTGCAATTCCATATTGCCCATTTCTTCACGAACCCTATCAACTACATAAATTTCTTTAATAGGAATAGTATCAACTTTATTAGAATCCATAAGATTCAAAGGTTCACTCATTATATCTCCTTTTTTATTTATTATAGTCCAAATTTCCTTTTCATTTCTGATAATTGTTCTGGAGACATTTTTTTCATATGTGCCTTCATAATGGCAATCGGGTCAACTGCCGCTTTAGCCTTAGCTCTCCGAACTACTGTACCTTCAGTGACTTTAATTTTCTTTCTTTCTGTTCTAATATAACGAATGAGATCGAGACCCTCACTCTGAGGTATCCTCGTTATTGAGGGCTTTAAATCTTTCAATCTGCGCATCTCTCATCTCCTTAATTATTGAACTAAAATCTGTGAGTTTTATTTGCCTATTTATTATAGAACTAATAAGCAACCCAGGATGTTCTTGCTCTAAAGCAATTATATCATCAGTTATGTAACTATAAAATATCTGACGACTTCCTTGTATAGAGAATACTCTTGAAATCTTTTGATATTGCTCTTCAGAAACATCAAAAACGATTCTTCGGCGGACTGGCATTTGCATTTTATTTTCCTTTTTAGTTAAAAAAATACCCCGCAAGTCTCCCTGCGGGGATTTGTTAGGTCAGGTTATAAGGGAAGAATTACCCAACCCAACTACTTACAACGTTCTTAATACGGCCTTCATACTTATCTTCAGCAATAATGGCATGAGTTTCAGTTCCAAGAAAAGGCTCAAAAGGTTCAGTAATTTCTGCCTTTGATTGATCAGGTGCTTTAGAAAGTTGTGCTTCTGCTTCTTTCAATGCTCCCCAAATTTCTTCATCGACTGCTCTTGCAAAGTCTGCGATTCCACGAAGGAAGATGTCCTCATTATCTTCAGAATCAGAATCATTTGGAAAGACAATATAATCACGAACAGGCCAGAAGCCTTTTTCGTTAAAAGCGGCAGTAACTGTTAGCATCTTACGATCACCTTTTTTACTCAAACCAAAAACAATCTTTCTTATAATAAGTGCTACTTCGCCTGGTTCATGTACTGTGAGTGGTTCAAGTGATTTACCTTTTTTGATATAATCATCTAAGGTTTTAGCCATGGTATTTCTCCTTACTTTATGGGTTTATATGTTTGCCTGTCCATTGTTTGGACAAAGGCGTTGGTTAAAATAACATCTTTTTAATTTCTTTAATCTTTATTAAACAACTATCTCCAACTTCCATTTCGTTACTAAAAGCGGCTCCAGATAAAAAAGAAGCTAAAGACATACCACCTAAATCTCTTTTTTCTTTTGCTTCTCCTGGACTAGGATTACCATCAATATAATCAATTAAATTAACAAGAGAACTTTCAATTTCAAGAAGTTTTAAAGCAATTTCATCTATATGTATTGCACATTGTATATGTTTATTAACCCCTTTTTCAGTGATTACTGATATAGGGATATTTTTATTTTCTGCACTCATATTAAACTCTCCTTATCTTTAGTTGAATAACCAACTTTTTGTAGTATATGTTTTAAGTTAGGAACTTCTTTATCTTCTAACTTTCCTTTTGCTCCGAGTTGTGTTGAAGCCAAGTAACGGCCAGCACTTGTTGTGAGGAGTTCGTATTCAACTTTCTTCATACGCTCTACCTTTTGCAGGACATATTTCTCAGTGAATAAGAGTGGAATATCTACTTTAAGTTGTTTATATGTTTTAAGTTCGGCTTGTATCTTACCTGTTATCTCATCTTGGTTTAGAAGCAGATGAGCAGTTAAAATAAAGTCACAGTTGCGGGAAGTAATTCTCTTTATTGTATCTTTTACGAAATCATAAATAACTGGATAGTCCTGAATTGCCAATGTATTGTTAGGACGATCATTTACTTTTGATACATAATGTGAGGCAGTTTCAATCCAAGTTGTCATAGAATCAATAACGTAAGTACCGAAAAGATCAATAAATCCATCTTCCATATCACGATCAAACTGATCAGACCATTTCTTAAACTCAGTTGGTCTTTTCGAGTTTTCATCCCAGAAACTTCTTATGATAATATCACCTCTTTTGAGTTCCTCAGGATAGAATTGTTCTATTACAACAGCAGTTGATGCTTCAAAACTGTCAATAAGAATTGGCAGACGGCCAGAACAGGCAAGTTTTGTTTTACCAACACCACTCTCACCCATTACAATCGCAGAGAAGGATTTGAAATCTCCACGAGTTTCTGCATACATATCTCGTATATTGCCAATTCGTTCTTTAAGTTCTTCTGCAGTTATTTTAATTTTTTCCACTTTTTCCCTTTCATGTCATGTTTTTGAAAATTTGAAAAAAGGAAAACTATGTGCTGACTCATGGGCAGGTTATGTCTTCGATCGGACACACATACCTGCAGTACATCCAACCGCTACCATGGACGCTGAACCATAGTTTTCCTTACTTACTTACTGATGAAGATTAATATCAGCCTCATCACCCCATTTAGAAATAACTAAAAACCCTTGGCGAACAGGATAAAGAACAATAGGATCAGGATCAGGTAGAACAAATTCCATAGTTGTTTTATCAAGAATTTTTCCTTTAGTATTAAACTGATCTTCTGTTCCAACAATCTCAATATCTTCAACCATTGTAATAGGATTACGATAACTAAATCTGCTATTGTAAGGATTATTCTTATCTATTTGCCTTTGACCATTTTGAAACTGCTTAAAAGTTGTTTCTTTTCCATACTTATCGCCATAGTGATACCTGTTATCTTCTGGTTTAACTTCTGAAAAATTTACAATTTCTTGCATATTCTCCATAGGAATTTCATCAATGAAATCTTTCACATCAGCACGAACAAGACCATATTTCTTACATATCTCAATGATCTTTTTCTCTGTTACGAAATCATAACCATAAGTTGTTAAGTAATAATCACGAAGTTTTACTAACTTACTCAAAGAACGAGAAGTTTTGAACTTTGTTACAGTAGCACTATTAGTAAAACCTCTTGCTTCAAGTGCTGCAATATCAATCATGTTAGCATTAGTATCATTCTTTAAGATATCATTTACATCTTTAAGAAGAACGGTTTGCTCTTTTGTGTACGGGTTTTCAAATTCTCTGTGAACATCTTCAATAGTTGCCACAGGCAATTCTTTAGTTTTGAACATCGTTTCACTCCTCCTTTAATATGACTGGCTTTATACCTTCTTTATCTAAGGTATGTTTAATAGGTGTACGAACTTCTCCTTTCTCATGATCCCAGAAACTCTGTTCAAAATCTCCAGGAACATCACACCTTTGTAAAGGATTAGAATAAGCAGTGCATCGAGTATGATAAGGGCACATCTTATTGAACATAGTGCAACTTTCTGTATTTTTTGGAAATGCTTCAAGCACTTTATCACTATCACTGGATAAGCTAAGTTGTTTCATATTCCACTCAAGAGTATCCATCCAGTAGTTGATATCAAATAACCAGGAAGACATAAGTTCATCTTGAATGCGAACTGGAACTTCAACAAAACGATTCAAGGTTGTCATATCCTTCTGCTTGTTTTTATAAAGAATAACTCCATCAACAATCATACCGTAGACCTTCTCACCAAAGAAGGCACTTGCAAGCATATGATTGTAGATGTGCATTTGTATATTTAGTTTCCATTGACTATACCAGACTGTAGAATAACGCATTCCAGTTTTATAGTCATCTCCGATGATTCCAATATCCCTCATTCTGCGAATTGAGTCAATACGGCCACTTATACTATGCCGTTCACTTATGGCAACTGTGGCACTTATTTCAGTAGCAAGTAATTCTCCTTGAGGTCTACGTTTTTGTATTGCAGCATATTCCTTTAAGGCTATCTCAGCATGACCAGGATTTTTAGGTGCATTATCTCTGTCAGTAATGGCATCAAAAGAATTTCTGTAATAGTCAAGAAACTTCTCATAAGCAATTTGAACTTCTGCATTTTCAAAACCATGAAGTAAGATGTTCCATAGCAATATGCCAAGCACTTCCGAACTCAAGATGAATATTTTTTCCTTTTGGATTCCATCCTAGAATATACCTATAAAAGTATTTTCGTGGGCAGTTCATAAATTCTTTTAATTTAGAACTATCAGTTTTATCCCATGTGTAATGGCGGGGTATAGGAAATTTTAAATCTTCTGTATTCATAATTATTTTCCCTTAATTAAAAAAGCAGGAGATTAACAAGACTAAGTTTTAGGAGGTTTTAAAACAAAACACACTTAGCCAAATCAAATCTCCTGCAATCTGTTACTTATTTATTCGTCTTCTCCAGGTACTCCACCACCCTTTAAAAATGCTAGAAATTCTGCTTGCTTATCTTCACTCAATTTAGCGAAATCAGCTTGCATCTTCTCCATCTTGCTTGAGCTAGAACGAGTTACTTCACCAGGTTTCCATGCTTCAACAGCTTTGTCGATTTCATCAGGAGAAAGTAAGGAAACAAATCCTTTTTCATCCTTTGTAATTGAGACCCGACGAATCACACCTTGAAGTGCGACTTTCAAAGCACTTACAGCATAATTATAAGTTACTTCTTCACCGATCAATTCTGCCAATTCTTCCAGATTCTTACCGAAATCATATTCGATAGTTACCTGTTTTGAAAAGGCAGTTTTATCAGGCTGTATCTGATTAACGGTTGCTTTGACTTCTTGCATATTTAATCCTCCTATTTGGATTGTTTAAGTGAGCATTATTGCCCGTTTGTTTTTGTAAAAATTTTGCTTCTCTGGCGGGACTCGAACCCGCAAAATACGTTTCCGTGAACTTATCAGTCTCTCGTTTCGTGTCTACCAATTCCATCACAGAGAAGGCCACCCCTATTTCTGTTCTTTTCTTTGTCTCTTCATTTGAACTTCAATAGCATGAACTTTTCTTCTATCTCCACTTTTTAATGCTTCTGCTAAATATTGTTGAAGTTCTTCAAGACTTGGTTCGTTAGGGTGCATATTTAATCCTCCTTATTTATTTAAAGTATATGTTATAAAAGTCTTTATTAAATATAACTCTTGGTTGACCAAAGAAAAAGAAAGGAACAAACTCACCAGAAGGAAATTCACGATACATAGCTGTTTGTGTTTCTTCCGATACTAAGCTCTTTACTAAACCTTGTATCGCTGAGTTTCTCATACGTGCTTTGCAGGAATTTCTATCCATTGGAGTTTGTTCCCTTTATATTAGTTGTTGTTATATTGCCATTTGATACCATAAATATACAAAATAAAAACGACATTGTCAAGTGTAGAATGAAATTATTTTTCATCCTTTTGCTAAAAGTGACAAGATTAAGATTAATATAAATAAGTTAAATCCACTTACAACAGTAATAAATATTCCTAAACCAGTTAGCTTATTAACTTTATCATGTAATTTAATGTCTATTGACATAATATCTCCAGTTTGTTAAAGTTTTTCGATAGTGACTTTAATACCTTTATCAATCTGCCCAAGTTTCTCAAGAGATTCCTTATTAATATAAAGAGCTGTAATTGCCGGTTTAGGTTCTTCACAATCAAAGCGAATGCTGTGTTTCTTAGGTGTTATTTTTGTGAAAGTTGTTGTGATTTTATTATTATTATCTGACATTTTGTTTCTCCTTTTTTATGTGTAATTAATTAGTCACCAGTATAACCAGCCCAGAGCCACTGGTCTTCCAGCTTTAAAATTTTATATTTAAGTGCCATTAACTCTTTAGGAGTTTTTGATTTATCTTCTGTAGCTATAGCAAGTTCCTTTCTTGCTTTATTAACTTTCTCCTTAATGGCATTTTGCTCAAGTCGCTTGCTTTCATAATAATCACCTTCGTCAGATAA
>Ga0114918_10004142_pt1 | contig 12636 bp, 24 predicted proteins | sample LantaG_FD_87015 | JGI IMG/M metagenome (GOLD analysis project Ga0114918, IMG submission 87015) | Deep subsurface microbial communities from Baltic Sea to uncover new lineages of life (NeLLi) - Landsort_02402 metaG | ecosystem: Environmental > Aquatic > Marine > Oceanic > Sediment | place...
CTCCCCTCTTTACAAGGGGAGACATCTCCGACCTCAAACGGGCTCTCATCCGTAGGCCAGTACAGTTTCAATCCACTCCCCTCTTTACAAGGGGAGACATAGGCCGCTATACAAGCAACCTTTTCTCAATATCTTACAACTCAATTTGCGAGAGCCTCCTACAAAATCCAACTCCTTTCCCATTTTCTACAAAATCCTTTCATTTCTTAGTTCATAATCTATTCAATCCCACTTACTTACAATTATGCGAGAGGCTCTTGCCTAAGCCTTTACCACCGAACCTCTCGCAAAACAACCTTGTCAATTACAGTTTCTTCATTCTTCATTCTCCTGTTTGTTTACAGTCTTCCTACCTTAACTCAAAATGTCCACATACGAAAACTCATAAGGATAACTTCCCTCTACCCAAATCCGAGCTCCCGATTCCCAAGGACTCACATAAGACAAAATTACATCTTTCTTGTCATTCCAAACATTGAAAAATTTCATCCCATTCTCCTTCAAATCCCTCTTAACTCTGACTATAATCTCTATGCCCATCTCACTCTTCACCATTCTAGCTGCCCATTCCCTTCCCCATTACGAAGCCAATACTTCCAAATCCCTGCCTTCTTCCCATTCACAAACTCACCCTTACTCTCCAATTGACCATTGTCATACCTAACCTGCCAAATCCCTACCTGCTCCCCATTCTCATACTTCCCCACAATACGCAACTCCCCATTGGGATACTATTCCTGCCATTCCCCCTCTTTCAGCCCACTCTCATAATGGCCCTCTGACAACATTCTCCCATTTTGATGCCAATAACGCCACAATCCTTGACACTCGCCATTCTCATTGTACTGATTGGTATGTGCTGCTGTAGCTTCCATTGTCTCTTTCCTTCAAAATTGAGTTTCTCTTGCCACTCTTATATCGTATCTGTATTGGAAAATTCAGATGAAAAATCCCCGATTCTCGAAAGAACCGGGGACTCGAAACCAACCTTACAAAATAAATTGGTCTTCTCCGTCCATCAAATCTTCTTCTTGAACCGTCATCAACTCGACGGCCCGACGCACACACCGCTCCTGAAACTGCGCCCCCGTCTCTATTCGCGAATCCAACAAATCATGCCAATGCTCAATGTCAATGCCCTTCAACAATCGTCTCGCAATTTTTTCCTTGTCCCCTATATCCTCAAGCAAAGGCATCTCTATGATACGGTCTACCCTGCCAGGTCTCGATGACACCCCTAACGTACTCACACCAAGAGCCTCACATACTTTTTCAGGATGATTGGTAGTCACCACCAGAAACACACCATCACTGTTCTGAATACCATCGATCACATTCAACAAGAAATCAAACGAGATTCCATGCTCCATTTCACCACAGGATATGTTTTTTCTTCCATCAAACACCGCATCGATGTCTTCTATCAAAGCTACCGCAGGAACCGAACTTAATACAGAACCCCACGCACCTGCAAAATCCACATTAGTCATGCTTGCCAAATCCAAACAGTGTACAGGCAAGTCCAACTCTTGAGCCATCGCCCGTACCAATGAAGTCTTGCCAGTCCCTGGCTTTCCATGCAGCAACCAACCTCTCCTCCACGGCAAACCTCGCGCCTTGAACCATGATTCCCTGGCTCGCCACTTCTTCGCCTCATCCATTGCAGACTGACATTCATCATTCAACACAAGCGCCTCTGATGCCTGCCTGTCACTTGGCTCCCCCAAGTCTTCTCGTGAATAACCCACAGGTCTCCAATCACAGCGATTCTTTCCACCGCTGGTCGTATCATGTCCCCCACCTCCATCTCCTTTGTCATCACCTCCCTTCTGAGCCATCTTGCCCAAGACTTTTATTCCATCTCCATCTCCCAGACTGCCATGATGCCATGATACCTCATACCGGCCCCCCATCTCTCGATTCTGCCGGAAAACACTCAACTTGTTACACGCTTCCACGATGAAGTCATCAACATTGAAGAAAAGCCGGGGAGCCTGTATCTTCATTTCATCCCACCATCGACTTGACCATACCAATATTGGCAACTTACCACGCCAGTACAATGTGAAGGTGACAGGCATACACTCATACCCCACCACCGAATTTAGCTTCTTCGACCTCACGTACTGAACGTCACCACGAAACAGGCGCGCCCCAAGTCCAGAATTCTTGAATTCTGTTGTGACCAGAAATCCTACTGCCTGTACCAAATCCTTGTCCTGTACCTCCATCTCTATCACAAACAGATTATAGAACTTGTGAAAGAGGGACTTGATGTAACCCCACAAAGAGGCTACAACCCCAAAGACCGCAAAACCACCTATCATCCCTGGTAATGTCATCGTTCTTCTCCTCCAATGGCAGCATCAAACACATCAAAACGAACAATCCCCGTGTAGTCATATCCAACGTCAATAGCATCCTCCACCAACTTCATACACTCCAAACCTCGAATATTTACAAACTTCATCTTTTTCTCCATTAAGTTACTTGTTACTAAAACTCTCTCTTGCCAATCTTATATCTTATCTGTATTGGAAAATTCAGAAAAAAGAAGCCCTGATTCTCGAAAAAACCAGGGCTTCTATGGACAACAAACTCTTCTTCAGATCAGAAATCCAAAGCATCCCGCAAAAGATCGATGTTCGACTGAGCATTCATCAACAACATCAAAGGAGCTGCTTCTGGTGAACCCTCCTTACATCGAAGAACTTTGTGAGACTCCATTCGCTCAACATACGTCTCATCAGGATACTCAGGATGAGGATAAACCGCCTCGACAACTTCCTTCAACAGAAGCTCCGAAGTTGCAGGATCATGCGCCACATACCAACCAAGATGCTTCGTGCGAACAGGCTCGCCCACGACATTGTACAAAACTGCCTTCATTTCCTCTTGCCTTTCAAAGGACATTTCTCAAACTCTTACAGCCAAGCACTTCTTGACTTACAACCTTATATCGTATGCAATTTACAAAATTCAGACGCTACACATAAATTAAAGTTCGATTCTCCAACGCCATTTAACAAATTCAAACTAATCAACGAGAACACTTCAGTTCTGTAAAGGATCCTTGAAATCATCCTCTATCCAATATCTCCAATCTCCTTTTCTTCCATTAACATAAATTGCCTCAAATCTAATATTTGCCCAAACTGGCGTTCTCCACATTCCATGCTTCATTCCATCCAAAGACTGATTCTCCTTCTCCTCATCATCCAATAACAAATGATCCACTGCATACTCACATTCATCTGGAAGCAAAGGACAATCCATCAACTCCTCATTCCAATGAGAACAACCTCTGTCTTTACAGAGCTGATAATAAGGTATCATTCGACTCCTTTCTCTCAGAAAAGAACTCTTACATATTTGGGAACTTCCTGTCAATTTTTACTCCATCCTTGTACACTAACCTGAACACAAATTCACCATCACGATTCCAATACCTCCAAACTCCTTCCTTCTTCCCATCAAAATAAAGCCCATCCATTCTCACCTTACCTGATCTATCCCAGTAACGCCACAATCTGTTTTTTACTCCATTCCTGTACCAACCAGTTTCACTGACTTTTCCATCCTTTTGGCAAGTAACCCAAAATCCATGTTTTTGTCCATCCAAATACTGATTCAGATAAACTCTCTTATTGGATACAGTTTCACTCATTTAATAAAGAACCTTCAATTCTGGATACTTCACTCTGATCCTTCTCCACTCAATCCAACCAGAGATCTTTGAAAGTCTTGTTACATCCTCTCTGAAAATAGTCTTCGAATAACCTTCATTACAATCTTCTGGATCTTCATCCAAAATCCCGGCACCATCATCCGCGATTTTACCTTTAAGATGATATGCAAGGAAATTCTGAAGCTTCCAATCTACCCACCACATAAATGAATGGAGTTCTCCAAAATGACCATGACGAATCTCTATACAAGTATTCTTGTCGCCATCAAACTCCAACTCTTCCCAAGAATAATCCACATAGTCACTAATCCAAAACTCTACTCCGTTGTATTCATCCAAACTCAAAAAGAAACGGCCCTCTCCCTCATCTTCAAGAGTAAAAACCCCTTTCATATTTTCCTCTGCAAACCTCTTTACAAGAGACAATACTTTTTCATATGTCAGAGATTCTTTACAATGAAAAACATATGCATGATTCGCCATTATGAACTCCTTTAGTTACTCATCAGTTTTTACATCATTATGTTCTGCAACAAAATCACACTCATCTGGAAAAAAACCACATTCCAACATCTCCAAATCCCAATAAGGACAATTACTATCCTTACAAATCTGATAACAAATATTGCACTCTACAAGATCGTCTCCTTGTCTTTCCTCATCATAAAATCTTGTTCCTTTTTGATAAAACATTGCCCCCTTTTTAAAAACAATGTCATTCCTCAAAGTCCCATCTTCTTTCCAACACGTACTGACCCCATCATGATCATCATTCAAATAAGTAGTAGCATGACTCAGATTTCCATTACTCCACCAAGTTCTACTTATTCCTGTTAATTTCCCATTCTTATAAACATTTTCCCTCTCCAAACTTCCATCTTCTGCCCAATACAACCAACTTCCCACTACCTCACCATCAACATAATAAGCTTGTCTCAACAATTGTCCATTATCATGCCACTGATTTTGCCAACCCTTTATCTCTCCATTATCATAAAAAGACTCATACTTCAATTTCCCATTATCATGCCACTCTCTCTGAAATCCATGCTTCTTGCCATCAAGCTTCTGATTATCATCAGGAGTTACCAGATGAGCCACTGCATGGTCACAATCATCTGGAAGATGAGAACAATCAAAAGAATCAGAATCCCAATAAGGACAATTAATGTCTTTACAGATTTGATAACAAGGTATCATTGCAACTCTCCATTCTCATAAACATCATCTCCTTCATCAACTCCCCATTGTCTAACCAATAACTCCACCTACCCAATTACCCTCATAATTCAATTGACCATTCTTATACCAAACACGAGAAAGTCCATGAAGATTTCCATTTTTATAATTTTCCTCACACATCAATTGACCATTCCCATACCAAAAAAACCACTTACCATGCCTTTCACCATCTACATAATTACCCTCATAACGCAATTGACAATTCTCATGCCACTCCCTCCACAATCCATGCTCCTTACCATCAAGATACTGATTCAGATCTCTCTCATCGCTTACCAAATGCTCCACTGCTATATCACAAGTAGAAGGAAGTCTATCGCACTCCAACATCCTCTCATCCCAATGAGGGCAACTTCTATCTTTACAGATTTGGTAACAAGGAGTCACTGTTTCAGTTTTCCTCTCTCATAAAACTGCTCACTTACCAACGTTCCTTGTGAACTCCACTGACGACAAAATCCATCTCTTTCACTATTCTCATAGTTTCCTTCATAACTCAATTGACCATTAAGATGCCACTCTCTCCAAATACCTTTCAACTTTCCCCCTACATAATAACTCTCACTCTTCAATTGACCATTCTCATACCATCTCCGAAAAGACCCATGTCGCTCACCTCCTACAAAATAACCATCCGTTGCCAATTTCCCATTAGAATACCACTCACAAATCCTACCCGAAATCATGTCATTCTCATAATTTGCTTCATAGGCAACTCTCCCATTCTCATACCAAGATCTCCACAACCCATTCAATTCACCATTCTCATAATTACATTCACTACTCAATTCACCATTCTCATTCCATTCTCTCCAAAATCCATGCTTCTTACCATCAATCCTTTGATTCTCACGGTCATCTAACAAATGTTCAACTGCATACTCACATTCATCTGGAAGACGCTTACAGTCAAAACATTCTATGTTAAAATGAATACAATTGTTGTTCTTACAGATCTGATAACAAGGTATCATTGCTTTATCCCATCTACATAAAAATCTTCTTGCAAGTTACCATCTTTATCCCATTGTTTCCACAAACCATCAAGTTTATTATTAACGTATTTACACTCACTCCTCAATTTCCCATTCACATCCCACCAACACCACACTCCCTCCATCCGACCATTTACAAAAAATCCCTCACAACCAACTTGACCATCCTTATGAAAAAAACGCCACAATCCATACTCATTACCATCCAAATCCTGATTCTCACGATCACTTACCAAATGCTCTATTACATACTCACAAGAATCAGGAAGCCTATCGCAATCCAACTGCCCATTCCAATGAGAACAATTCAGCTCTTTACAAAGATTGTAACAAGGTGTCATTGCAAAATCCCATGCAAATAAACAGACGGCTTCACCTCATTTCCTTCTTCATCCCAATTACGCCAAACACCATGCTCCCTACCTTCCACATAACTCCCTAAATACCACAATTTACCGTTCTTGAAACGAAACTCCCAATTACCATCCTCTTTCCCATCCTTGTAACTACCCTCACGAATCACTGTTCCATTCTCATTCCAATAACACCACTCCCCATCCTTCCTCCCATTAACATATTCCCCCTCTTCACTCAATTGGCCATTTGCCTCATACCACCAACGGCTCATTCCCTGAAGAACTCCATTCTCATAATTATAAGAACTCATCAATTGACCATTGGAGTAATAAGACTTCCACAACCCATGACGCTCGCCATTCTCATTGTACTGATTAATCTTCTCTTCTGTCATAGTTCCCATTGTCACTCTCCTTCAAATTTGTGTTTCTCTTCATCCTTATATCGTATGAAATTCACAAAATTCAGATGAAAAAGCCCCGATCCTCGAAAGAACCAGGGCTTAAAACAACCTCAAAATATTACAAAAATCCACACTCAAACTTACTTCTCGGTAGGGCTTCGGATATTTACAAACATCTTTTTCTCCATTAACGGTTTCTTAACTAACCTGTAAACCTATGAACCTATAAAGTTAAAGTTAAACTACCCTTGCGGGCGGACCTCGAATATCTACAAACATCATAAAACTCTCCATTAAGTTACTTGTTACTGAAACTCTCTCTTGCCACTCTTATATCGTATGCAATTTACAAAATTCAGACGCTACACATAATTTCTTTCTTCCCATAATTCCCCTTTTTTATTCCAAAACTTACAACTACCATAAAGATTTCCCTCTATATATTCCATTTCTTCTTTCAATTGACAATTCTCATACCACTCTCTCCACATCCCATGTTTCTTACCAACCTTAAACCTACGTTCTGACCTCAATTGACCAGTCTCATACCACCATCTCCACAAACCATCTTTTCTCCCATCTACATAATTACCATCTTCCTTCAATTGATCAGTCTCATACCACCATCTCCACAAACCATCTTCTTCACCATTTACATAATTACCCTCACTCGACAATTGACCATTTTCATGCCACCATTGAGACAAACCATTCTTCACACCCCCTACATAACACCAATCACGCCACAATTGACCATTCTTATACCAAGTCATGTTGTAACCCTCTCTGTCACCACATATGTATTGACCCTCAAACATCAATTGTCCACCCTCATAATAATCTCGCCATAATCCATGCTTGTCAATTCCAACCCACTGATTCTCTCTGTCACTTACCAAATGCTCAATTGCATAATCACAATCATCAGGAAGAAGAGAGCAATCCAACATCCTCTCATACCAATGAGGACAATTGTTGTTCTTACAGATCTGATAACAAGGTATCACTGCTTTTCTCCATCTCTCTGAAATACACTTTTCACTAATTTCCCATCCTCATCCCACTCCCTGCTGCAACCAACTTGATGAGAATCTACAAAGTTTCTCTCATACTCCAATTGACCATTCTCATACCAACAACGATACATTCCATGCAATTTCCCATGTATGAAATTTTTCTCATAATACTGTTGACCACTCGAAAACCAAGCCCGCCAAACTCCATCTCTCTTTCCATTAACATAACTTCCCTCTTCATCCAATTGACCATTCTTATACCACCGCCTAAAAAGCCCATCAACTTTACCCTTCGTCCAATTATCCTCATACTCCAATTCCCCTTCTGAACGCCAATATCTCCATAATCCATCTTCTTTCCCATCTATCCAATTTCCCTCAAAACTTAATCTTCCACTTACAAAGTAATACCAATACCCCTGATTCTTCCCATCAAGCACCTGATTCTCCCTATCATCTAACAAATGCTCAATTGCATAATCACAATCATCTGGAAGATGACAGCAATCCAACATCCTCTCATCCCAATGAGGACAATTGTTGTTCTTACAGATCTGATAACAAGGTATCATTGATTAAACCACTTACATAAATCTTCTCATACCTCAATTCCCCTTTCGGACTCCAATATCTATATAATCCATCTTTTTCCCCATTTACATAATTTCCCTCATACAACAATTGACCATTAGCATACCAATCTCTCCGCAATCCATGTAACCTCCCATCTACATAATTACTCTCATTACTCAATTGTCCATTCACATGCCACTCTCTCCAAACTCCATCCTCTTTTCCTTCTACATAATTGCCCTCAACCCACAATTGACCATTCTCATCCCAACGCCTCCATAGTCCATGAGCTTCACCATCAAGATACTGATTCTCCCTATCATCTAACAAATGCTCAATTGCATACTCGCATTCATCGGGAAGATGAGAGCAATCCATCAGTTCAAGATTCCAATGAGGACACTGATGATCCTTACAGATCTGATAACAAGGTATCATTTCTTCACGCCTTTTTCATAAACCTCGTCCTTCATAAACTCCCCATTGTCAAACCAATAACGGCAATTCCCATGACGTTCTCCATTCTCATAATTCTCTTCTGCCATCAATTGACCTTCAATCCCAAAATCCCGACAACAACCATGCCTATTCCCATTCAAAAAAATCCTCTCATAACTCAACTCACCATTCTCATTCCAAGCCCGACTCAATCCCTGAAGTTCTCCATTTTCATAACTGCTTTCCCTAATCAAACCACCATTGTCGTTGAACTCCCTGTAAAAACCCCCCATCTTGCCATCAACAAATCGGATCTCTCTAGTCAACCTTCCCAATTCATTCCATTCACTCTGCAAACCAACCTGAAGACCATTCTCATAAAATCGGCTTTGAGCCAACTTGCCATTCTCATACCAACGCCTCCACACACCTACTCTGACACCATGACTATAATGACACTCATTCTTTTTTTTCCCACTGTCATAAAAACTTCTATGAATCCCATGCTTCTTACCATCCGAATCCAAATTCCTTTCAACTTTCATCTCTTTGCGCCTTTCGTTTCAATACATCAATTGACCATCCTCATACCAATAACTCCACCTACCCACTTTCACACTTTCCTCATAATTACCCTCACTCCTCAATTGTCCGTTCTTATACCAAAAACGCCAAAAACCATGACGTTTACCTTCCACATAAAAACCCTCATTCTTCAATCGACCATCCGAATACCAAAACCTCCACTTTCCGCCTCTTTCATCATTTACAAAGTAACCGCTCTCCATCAAGCCACCACTCTCATACCAATATCTAAACCTCCCCTCACGTCTTCCACAAATATAATACCCTTCCCCAGACGGCCTCCCATCACTGAAAGTAAGAACCCTTCTTCCATGCCAATTCTCATCAAGCTTCTGATTCTCACGATCACTTACCAAATGGGCAGTTGCATGTTCACAATCATCAAGAAGCCTGTCACATTCGAAGCATTCTATATCAAAATGAGAGCAATTCACGTCTTTGCATATCTGATAACAAGGAACCATGTCCATTACCCCTACTCATCATCGAATTGAAAATCCACCTCATCATCGGTTTGAAAGTCACGAAGATCACGCTTGGTCTGCCGACGAAGATAACGACGACCCTCGCGCTTCACATTCGCAGGACGCTCACCACGATCCCAATCATTCACTTCCACAACCGAAGTCCCGCGATAATCCCGAGCCAAACCCTTGTTACGACCACTTGCCATTTCTCATTCCCTTTTCTGTTAGATTGATGATTCTCTTGCTCTTGCTCTTCCACTTACAACCTTATATCGTATGCAATCTTGAAAATTCAGTCTCTTTATGAAAATTCCCAATACAAAAAACATCCCAAATCAAAACCAAAATCCAATCTTCTAAATCACCTTTCTCCACCTCACCTATTCCCCACGCCCATTTACCACCAAAAAAACATCACAAATCAAAATGAAAACCCCTTCTTCTAAGTCCCCTTTTCCACCAACCATCAAAAAAGCGGAATGACTCTTGGAATCATTCCGCTTCTTAAACAACAACTCAAATATCTTCAGTCCAGCAATCTTGTCAACTTATCTCCACGCCTATAACCACCACTGATTACAAGATACTTCTGTGACCACCACTTCCATTCTCCCCTGAACAACTTAGGAGAAAACGTCAACCTTTCACCCTTCTGCTTCATATTGGGAATGTAATCTTCCTGATCCAACCACTCATCAGAACCATGATACTGCTGAACTTGCATACGACCTGACTTCGTAATCTTCAGAATCTTACCAACTGACTCTTTCTGTGTGTTATAGTAATCTATCACTACCAAATTACTAAATCTCTTGGCCATCTCTTGAGCAGCCTCCGCAGCTGAACGCCCCTTCTTGTCAAGAACTACTTCTTCTGAATCGGCACTCACAATGTCATTCTCATCTACTACATAACCAGTACCCTTACCATTGACTCCCCTCAAAGACAATCCAAATTGCTCCAACTTCTCCACCTTAAAAAGCTTACGGCCTCCCTTGTACTTTACAATGTCCCCCACCTGAAACTTCCTTCCACCTGTGATCTCTTTCGATAACCTTACCAACTCTTTAGCAATCCTTGCATTATCCATCACTATGCTCTCCAATTTTAGATTCAAGACTATGCTTAAGTCTTTATATCAAAAAAATATCACAAATCAAAGTGAAAATCCACTCTTCTAAATCGTTTTTCCTCCACATCCCCCCTTTGCCATCAAAAACATCCCAAATCAAAATGAAAACCAGATCCTCTAAACACCTTTATTCTTTCCTACCTAACCAGCATGCCATTCTTATACATCTCTTCTCTATTAAACTCACCTGAAGAAGTCCAAAACTTACAACTTCCTTCCTGTTCCCCATCTACATAATTACCCTCGCAAAACAATCTCCCATTTTCATGAAACACCGTATACAATCCATTACATTCGCCATCCCTGTACCTTTCCACTTTTTGCAAAACACCTGTATCATACCAAAACCTCCATTCCCCTTCTCTCCCCCCTTTTTCATAAACACCTTCACTAAATAACTTCCCATTTACATGATAAGTTCTGCAATGACCTTCCATTTCCCCATCTACATAAAGGATTTCTCCTATTGATTGACCATTTTCATACCAACTTTTCCAAATACCATGTCTCAAGTCTTCAACATAAGCTCCCTCTTGGAGAACTTGCCCTCTATAATTCCAAATCCTCCAATATCCATCCTTCTTTCCCTTAACATAAAGACCATCTTCAAACAATTTACCAGAAGCTAAAACCTCCCAACATCCATGCTCCTTACCATCAAGAAACTGATTCTCTCTATCACTTACCAAATGAGCGGTTGCATGTTCACAATCGTCAGGAAGAAGAGAGCAATCCAACATCCTCTCATCCCAATGAGGACATTGATGATCTTTACAAATCTGATAACAAGGAATCATTGCTTAACTCCTGCTACATAAATCTCTCCTTTCATCAACGTGCCTTTATCATTCCAGAACAACCACGTCCCATTCCTTTCCCCATCTACATAATTACCCTCTATAACCAATGTCCCATCATTATTCCAACAACGAAATTTCCCATTCTCATTATCATTTACATAGAAAACCTCCATACGCAAGCGGCCCACATCATTCCAACTCCTACATAATCCCTCCAACATCCCATTTACATAAGGCTCCTCAAACTCCAATTGACCATTCACTTGCCAATACCTATGCAATCCTTCCTCTTTCCCATCTATATAATTCCCCTCACTTTCTAAATTCCCATTCTTATGCCAAGATCTCCATAGTCCATGCTCCTCCCCATCAAGCTCCTGATTCTCTCTGTCGCCCACCAAATGCTCTACTACATAATCACAATCGTCAGGAAGAAGAGAGCAATCCAACATCCTCTCATCCCAATGAGGACATTGATGATCTTTACATATCTGATAACAAGGTATCACTTCAGTACCTCCCTATAGATCAATCCACCTGTCCTATTCCATCTTCGGAATAGACCACGTTTTCTACCATACAAAAATTCTCCCCTTTCGCACATTTGACCATTATCATGCCATTTCCTCCACTCTCCAATCTTCTCCCCAAAACAATAATGACCCTTCTCGCTTAATTGTCCATTCTCATACCAAAATCTCCAGAATCCATGCAACTCACCATTCAAATAAGGGCCAAGATTCTTCTCTCTACCATTCTCATACCAATACCCAAAAGAACCATTAGCTTTACCATCTAAAAAATTGTCTCGCCATTCCAATTTCCCTTTCTCATTATAAAATTCCCACAATCCATGCTCCTTGCCATCAAGAAATTGGCTCTCTCTTTCATTAACAAGATGCTCTACTGCAAACTCACAATCATCTGGAAGAAGAGAGCA
>Ga0114918_10004144_pt1 | contig 12634 bp, 9 predicted proteins | sample LantaG_FD_87015 | JGI IMG/M metagenome (GOLD analysis project Ga0114918, IMG submission 87015) | Deep subsurface microbial communities from Baltic Sea to uncover new lineages of life (NeLLi) - Landsort_02402 metaG | ecosystem: Environmental > Aquatic > Marine > Oceanic > Sediment | place: Baltic...
AGAGAGAGAGAGAGAGAGAGAGAGAGAGAGAGAGAGAGAGAGAGAGAGAGAGAGAGAGAGAGAGAGAGATCAGCAAAGTTCAATTCGCTCTTTCTCTCTCTCCGCTATTTCCAACTGAGAGCTCGAGAGCTCTTCTTTTGTATCGCAGCACCAACACAAGATACCACACTCACCCTGATCTCCTCGCACGTCGCGCGGAGCTGGTCGGCCGCGCGGTCGCGCGCCGAGCGCACGACGCGGCGCGCGTCGTCCGAGTCGGACGAGTCGGAGCCGACGAGGAATCTGGAAAAGGAGGATTCAACCGGGTTTGGGATAGTTTTGGGGGGATTTCGAGAACTAGTGAGTCAAATGGAAATCGTGACGACCATGTTGAGGTGTCGGATTGGAATGAAATGGGACAGAAGCTCGACGACGCGAGAGGCGCGCCATGGATGCCGCCCCTCCTTCTTTTCCCCTTTTCGACGTCGATCGCCGCCGCCCGTCGCTTTTTTGCTCTCGCTCGACGGCGGCTGCGCATCGATTCCGCGCCGACAGCAGAGCGCCATGTCGTCGTTTCTTGCTCTTAAAAATCCCACGAGCGCGTCAACCACGTTCTTGATGTATCATCGGAACAGTGCGATGGACGCGAACGAGCTCCAGCCGCGAGAAGAAATCGAGGGCGCAACAGACTCGAAAAAGAAAACAAATCGACGCTCTCTCTCTTTCGATCGCTCTCCTTCCTTTCCAACAACTCACCGAGAAGCGCCGCGCTTGTCCGACGAGCTCGAGGACGAGCTCGAATCCGAGTCCGAACCAGAAGAGGACGACGACGAGCCCGAAGACGAGCTCGACGAGGAAGAGCTGGAGGAGGAGCCACCCTCGTTGTCCGAGGAGCTCGAAGAAGAAGAAGAGCCGGAGCCGCCCGAGCCGTCGTCATCTTCGCCCGACGACGACGCCTCCCAGAAACGGGACTTTTGCGCGTCGGCCTGAATTTTGATTTGTTTTTGTTTACGGGAGGAGGGAGGGGATGTCAGCGCGCGTGGTCTGGAGTGGAGCAGAATAAGAAACCAAGAGCGGAGAAGAAGGGTGAAAGAGGGGGCGCACGCACCATGCTTCCTTTTTTTTCCCCTTTCGATCGAGAGCGTCGACAAAGGGAAGAAGAAGGAGAAGAAAAAGAAAAATGAAGAAGAAGACATCGACCGGTGCTCACTTCGCCTTTTTGGCGACAATCCGCTTTCGCTTCCCACTCGCACTTCGAAACAAGGCGCGCCGCGATGGACGCGTGGCCCTCTGCCACTCCTCGAGAGAGCTCCTGGAGGCTGTCCCCTACGCCTCACGACGAAGACAGCGACTGGGAGGAAGACGCCAAGGCGCAGCAGCAGCGGCCTCCTCTGAGACCAATGCCCTCGTTGGCGACGACGACGATGCCCGAGGCATCGACCTCGACCTCGACCTCGACCTCGACCTCGACCTCGACCTCGACCTCGACCTCGACCTCGACCTCAACAACAACAACCCCTCCTCCTCTCGCCTCCCTCGACGACGGCGCCCTGCACCAGATCATGGGTTTCCTCGATCCCCTGGCCCTCTCCGCCGTCGGTGCGGCCAACAGGAGGCTGCGGGAGCTGGTCAACGACCCTCTGTCGGACAGGGACCTGTGGAAGGCGAGTTTCGGGTTTTCTCTCTCTCTCTCTCTTTCGTTGTTAGTTTTTTTTCTTTCCTTTTCGTTCAAAACCTCACCTCTTCTTCTCTCTCTTCTCTCTTGTCTCTCTCTCCACTCCACTCCACTCCACAGTCGTTCTACTCCCAGCGCTGGCGGCCCTCGGACGCAGAGGAAGAGTCAAGAACCGCAAAAACGTCAAAGACCGCCCCCTGGCGCCTCTCCTACTCGCGGCGGCTCTCCGAGGCCGCCGTGCTCGGCGCGCCTCGAAGGCCGTTCGCCGACCTCCTCCCCGGCGGCCACAGGGGCCCCGTGCGCGCCGCCGCCTTCTCGTCGTCGGGCCTCCTGAGCACGGGCGGGGCCGACAGGCGGATCAGGCTGTGGGACCTGAGGTGCAACAGCAACAGAAACAATGCAGCAACTCGGAGGCCGTGCGCCGCCTCTGGCGAGCTGCTCGCCGCCTCGGCGCCCCTGCCCGGGTCCGTGCGGTGCGTCGCAGCCGGGTGCGGGCTCCTGGTCTCCGGGTCCGGCGTTGACGCGAGGCTGGCGGTGTGGAGGCAGCGGAGGAGGGGAGGTGGAGAAGTTGGGGAGGAGGAAGAGCAGCAGCAGCAGCAGCGGAGAGAGGAGGAGGAAGAAGAAGAGGAAGATGAGGATTCGGAATTCGACGACGACGACGACGACGACGACGACGACGACGACGACGACGAGAGCGACCTCTCTCTCTCTTCTTCTGATTCAGACTCTGACTCCAATTCGGACTCCCGCAGGCTCTGCGCTGCTACCCGGAGGCTCCTCATCCAGGAGAACGACAGAAGAAGAAGGAAGAGCCGGCAACAGGCAGCGGCGGCAGCAGCCTCAGCCTCAGCCTCAGCCTCAGCCTCAGCCTCAGCCTCAGCCTCAGCCTCAGCCTCAGCCTCAGCCTCAGCCTCAGCTAGCACCAAAACGGAAAAACCTCTCCCTCCTCCGCCCTTTGACCTCTCGACCCCTCCCACCTTCCTCTCGGGCCACGCCGGGCCCGTCGCCGCGGTCTCTATCGAGGAAGGGCTCGTCTACTCCGCGTCATGGGACATGACGGTCCGCGTGTGGGACCCGGACAGGAAGCGCGAGGAGGATGAGGGGGAGGCGGAAAGGGAAAGAGAAGAAGGAGGAAGAGTTGGAAGAAGAGGTGGCGAGCGAAACAAAAACGAAAACTCGACAACGTTCGCACCCGCTTCCCCCACCACCAACAACACCACATCATCTCACTGCGTGGGTGTCGTCCACCTCTGCGACTGGGGCTGGTCCGTCTCCCGGCGCGCGGGCAGGCTGCTCGTCGCCGAAGGGAGGGGCGCCGCAGTCTTCGACGCCGACAGGGGGAAAGCCTTGCTCCGCGTCGCGCCCTCCGAGGCGGACAAAGGGAGGCGAGGGGACGCCGCCCGCGTCGAAGGGACGAGGGACGGGAGGACGCTGTTCGTGGCCCGCGCGGACGGTTCTCTGGAGAGCGTCGACCTGAGGAGCGAAGGCGGAGGGAGCAGGATGAAGAAGAGTAAAAGTGGGACGACGGCGCTGCTGCTCCCGGGGGGTCCCCCTCCCTCGGGACTGGCCTTCGACGACCCCTGGATCGCTCTGGCGAGTGGGCGAGGCGGGGTCGCGCTGCTGGATGCGAGGAAGCCGCGGGCGGCGCTGGCTTCGTTTTCTGCAGCGAAAGGCAAAAGCAACATGGAAACCACAACAACCGCGACAACAACGACGACGGCAAAGCCCGCGCTCCCTATCCCCCGCCCGCCGCGCCGCCTCGGCTGGTCGTCCAACGCCGCGGTCCGCTGCGTGGAGATCTCGGGCACATGGGTCGTGGCTGGCTGCGACGACGGCAGCGTCAGGACGTGGTGGTTTGGCGGCGGCGGAGAAGGGGATGGAGGAGGAGGAGGATGGAAAGGAGGTCGACGACGAAGGCGATGAGGAGGTCGAGGTCGAGGTGGAGAAGCTTGAGTCTTTTTTGTTGTTTTGCTTTCGAGTGCCCCAACATTGAAAGTGGCGTTGTACATTATCTTCTTTCATTCTCGCGTTTCGTTCGTTCGGAGGTTTTTAGATTGACAGAGCTGCAAAATAAGAACCGGAAGAAAAAAACAAAACTGAAAACTGATCTCTCTCAAGTTTTTCTTTCTCTCTCTTTCTCTTTTTTTTCCTTCACCAGGCGTAGGGCCTCCTCGTGTTCGCCTGCGCCTGCGCCTGCGCCGCGGCGTCCCACACCCTCTGCTGCCTCGCGTCGAACGCGAAGTCGTCGAAGCCGTAGCCGTAGTAGGACGACGAGTGCTGGGAATGATAATAAGAGTGAGAGTGAGAGTGAGAATGATGGGACGGAGGCACCGCGCGCGCCCGCGCCTGGTCCGAAGCGGCGGTGAGTCGCCTGTCTTCGGCCTCCCGCCCGCTCGCCTCGGCCAGCGCGTCTCGTGCTTGCCCCACGGCCTTGAAGACGAAGTCGGCTGCCTCTCGCAGGCGCTCGTTGAGGCTCAACGAAGAAGACGAAGAGAAAGAAAGAGAGGACGAAGAGGGGGGAGGCGAGCTCTGCTCGGCCGACGCCTCCGATCCAAGCAGCTTGACGCCGAACGCGCCGCAGAGCGAGTCCGAGAGCTTGAGCCTCGTCGTGGCCTTGTCCGGATGGTGAGCCAGGGCGGCCCTGCGGTAGGCGGCGCGCACGTCAGCGTCGGAGATGGCCCGCGCGACCTCGGCGGAAGTCCTGTTCTCTGCCCCGTAAAAGTGGAGGTGCGCGGTGGCTCGGAGCCTGCGCGCGGCTTCCTCGGCGGCCCTTGCGCGCTGAGAGTGCAGCCCCAGGAGCTTGAAGCTGTCGACCTGCTGCTGCTGCTGCTGTTGCTGGGAAGCGTGGGCGGGGTTCGTCGACCTGGCGATGCGAGAGCGGAGGGACTGGAGCTTGGAACGGAGAGAAGAGGCCAGAGCGGCGTCGGAGGTAGAAGTAGTGGAAGAAGAAGAGGTCGACGACAACGACGACGACGACGACGGCGACGACGACGACGGCGAAGAAGAAGACTTTGAGCTCAAAGCCTTGGTCGCTGCCAGCCCCTCCTCATACTCCCGGCACGCCGCGTCCAGCAGCCCCACCTCCGCCAGCAGGTCCCCGGCACGCGCCGCCGCCTTGGCGTACCCTGGAGCCAGGGCCCTCGCGGAAAGGCAGTCGGACAGGGCTCCCGCGACGTCGCCCGCTCGGGCCCTTGCTGCCCCCCTGTTGGCGAGCAGCAGCGCGGCAAACGCCGGCGGCGGCGGCGCGAGCGCAGCAGCGGAAGAGCTCGAGGAAGACGAGGAAGAAGTAGAGCTTCCGTTTGCCGCGGCTCTGCCCAGCAGCGCCCGGGAGTAGGCCGCGTCCGCCTCGGCGAACTTGGAGGCGGCGTAGGCCTCGTTCCCTTCGATGCGGGCTGCCAGCAGCGAGCGGAGGGCGGCGGCGGCCTCGGCGGCCACGGCGGCAGAGGGAGGCGCGAGCCCCCGCGGGTGCTTTGCCGCTTTCGTCTTCTTCGTCGTCGTCTTCGCCTTGTCTTCGCCGCCGCTCCCGTCGTCGTTCTCGTCACCCGCGTCTTCTTCGCTATCCTCGTCCCCCGCCTGCGCCCTGGCCTCGAGCGCGGCCGCGGCGTCGCCCAGCCTCCCCTCGAAGAACGCGGCTTGCACACGTACCCACCCCTGCCAGGCCAGCTCTCCGCCCTCTGCCTCCTCGGCGCAGGCCGGGGCCGCCGCAGCGGCAGCGTCCGACGGGCGGCCCAGGGCCAGGAGCAGGCGGGCCCTGGCGGCGCGGGCGGGAAGCGCGTAGGGGGAGGCCCCGGGTGAGAGCACGGCGGAGAGCTTGGAGAGGGCGGCGGAGGAGGAGTTCGAGCTTGCGTTTGCGTTTTTCTTCTCCCCCTCGACAAAGGCGTCGGCGCAGGCGACGGCCTCCTCGGCCGCGGCCCGCAGCTGCGCCAGCTCCGCCCTCTTCGCCGCGGCGTCCGCGAGCACCCGGTCCCTCTCCGCCACGGCATCGGCGTTCGGTGAGGTCACCCCCCTGACGGCGGCCTCCTCGGCCGTGGACAGGGCCTTTTCCGCGAGAGGCCACTCCCCCAGTCGGACATAGCACGTCGCGGCGCGGACGGCGGCGCGCCCGAAAGTGGGCTCGGCATGTAAAGCCGCTGCGCACGAGGCCAGGGCGGCGCGGGGGCGGCCCATCTGTAAAGCCACGGCGGCGAGGTTGGAGTGGAGCTTGCCCGCGCCGGGGAGAGGAGCAGGAAGAGAAGAAGAACAGGAGGTGCTGTTTGCTTTGGTTTTCGAAGAAGGACCTCCTCCTTCCAAGGCGTCGAGCGCCCTCCGGTAGAGCTCGCCAGCGCGAAGGTACTTCCCGGCAGCGAACGCGGCGTTGCCCCGCCGGCGGAGGCGCTCGGAGACGACGGCGGGCTCCTGGCTCTCGCCGTCGTCGGGCTCCGCGGAAGTGGTGGTGGTGGTTTTCACAGCAGCAGGCTTTTGCTGCTGCTGCTGCTGCTGCGGCAGCTTTTGTGCCGAAGCGAAGAGCCTCCCCGCGCCTACCCCTCCCCCTCCTCCTCCCGACAGCGAAAACGGCTCGGCGTCGGCCATATCCTCCTCGGCGGGCGTCGGAGCCCTGACCGGGGACTTCCATTGCGGCGGTTTGGGGGTTTTGATCGAAGAAGAAGAAGAAGTAGAGGAAGCGCCGCCGACGCGGCGAGACGCCGAGGAAGTCGCCCTTCGTGCCGGGCGCGCAGCGAGCGGAGGGGAACTCGCGGTCTTGGCAGATGCTGCTGCTGCAGATGCTGCTGCTGCATCGGTCGCTGTTGCTGTCGTCGCACGCGCGGCTCCGTCTTTCTTCGGAGAGGCGCTGAACTTGAACGATGGAGGAGGCGGAGCAGGTGCTTTCAAACCCTCTTCCTCCTTTGTCGTCCCGAAAGGAAACTCCACTGCCGCGCGCTCGAGCGCGTCCGCGGCGCGTCTCCAGTCCGAGGAGGGCTCCATCGAAGGAGGAGGGACAGCGGAAGCGGAAGCAGTGGGAGCAGAAGCGAAAGAGAAGGCGTTTTTCGTTGCCGCCGCTACGGCTTCGCTCGCGCCGACTCCTCCACTGCTGCTGCTGCCTCCGCCCGCGCCTGCCCAGATCCCGGCGCCCTTGGGCTGCACCGATGCCCGCGGGGCGGCGGCGGCAGCAGCGCGCGTCGGCGGGCGCACTCGGCCTGCCGCGGCGGGAGGAGGGGAAGGGGCGGCAGCGGAGGTCGTTGCTGCTGTTGCTGTCGTCGCTTTCGAAGCAGCAGCAGCAGCAGCAGCAGCAGCAGCGGTGCCTCCTCTTCCACTTTCTCCTCCAATGCCGACCGCGGCCTCGAACGCGGCCCCCATCGACGCCATCATCGACTCTGTCGGCGGCGGAGAGGGCTGCTCTTTTGCTGCCGCTGCTGCCGCTGCTGCAGCAGCTGCTGCCGCCGCTGCCGCCGCCGCTCGAGAAGACCTCCGAGCGCTGCTCCTCGCCGCGACGCCTCCCCCCCCGCCGGGGCTCGGCGAGGAGGCAGGACCGGGAGAGGACAGCTTGCTCTGGACGCCAAACACAAACGGAGCAGAGGGGCTGGCGGGGGAAGAGGCGGCGTTCGAAGCCGAAGAGGTGAAGTTGCGGAAGAGCACCGGCGGGGAGCGAGCGACGGGAGGAGGAGCTGGTTTCGGCTGCTGCTGCTGTTTCGCCGCCGCCGCGGCGGCGGCGGCTTCTTCCTGCTCGTCCCCTCCTCCGACGCGGAGCTTCTCCTGTAGCCTGCGACCCACGGCGCTCAGAGGAGAGGGCGCTTCTTTCTCGTTTTGCTGTTCCATTAAAGTCGAAGGCTGAGCAGAGGGAGCAGGGACAGAGCTCCTCGAAGGAGGATTCGAGGAGGCCGCCCCTGCGAACGCCGCCCGCCGCAGGAGATCCGGGTTGCTGGCCACGGGACGGGAAGCAGCAGCAGCAGCAGCCGGAGCTGGAGCGAAAGCCGTTCCGTTCGGCGCGCCCTTCCAGCCCGGAGTCGTCGTCGTCGCCGTCGTCGCAGAAGACAGAGGAGGGAAGTTGGCAAAGAGCCCCACCCCAGGAGTCGAGGCTGCCGCATTTGCATTCGGAAATGGGGACATCTGCATCGGCACGGCCCCTCCCGGGGTCGCCAGCGGCGTGGGAGCGACGAACCCGGGGGCCGCAGCTGTTGCGTTGGGGAACGAAAAAGCCGGCCGGGGCGCGCCCGGAGTCCCGCCGCCGCCGCCGCCGCCGCCGCCTCGAGCCCTCGCTCCGCCTCCTCCTCCGCGTGCTGCCCTCGAAGAAGACCTCATCGCCGGGGTCACCATGGGAGTCCCCGCCACGAACGCTCCTCCTGGGGATGGCGTGGCCTCGGAGCGACCGCTGCGCCCAAAGCCGCGGAAGGCGAAAGGTTGAGGAGCAGGAGGAGGTTGAGGTGCGGCGCTGCCGCCGACGCCGCCGACGCTGCCGTTTGCCGAAGAAGAGGTCGAAGCGCCGCTCATCACGTCGCTTCCGCCGTCGCCGCTGCCGCTGCTGCTGCGCCTCCAGTTCCATTTATCATCGCCTGCTGCGGCGACCGGCAGAGGCGTCTGCACCGCCGCGCGGAAGACGGTCGGAGAGACGGCTGGGGCGGCGGAGAAGGGCTGCGAAGAGAAGAGGGGAGGAGGCGGAGCATTCGTCGTCGATTCCGTGCCTCCTCCTTCTCCCCTCGCATTCACGCCCTTGGACGCCACGCCGCTGGCCGAAACTTGGCCCTCGGTGGCGCCCACAAAGGCCCAGCCCGTTGGAGGGACGGCAGCAGGTGCAGGAGCTGCCCCGGCTCCTCGCCGCCCGCTGGAGTCTCGCTCCTCCATGTTTTTTTCTTTTTCAAGTTTCTTTTTGAAAGAGCGACGAAATGAAAAACAGAGAGGAGCTCGATTTTTTTTCTGTTCACTTTCGGCTAAAAAAAAAAACAGAGGCGACAAGGGGGCGGGAAAGCAGCAAGAACGCGCCTTTCTTGGTTTTCCAAAATGGAGCCACCTCCACGGGAGGGCGCCGGCGATCCCTCTGCGTCCACGCCAACAACGGCGAGAGCAGCAGCGGACATTTCGTCGCCCTTTCTCCAAGCAGCAGCATCATCCTCGGCATCAGAGCAACAACCGCAACGGTCGACCGGCAACGATCGAGCTCCTCCAGCGGCCACCGCCATCGAAGTGGGCAAGCCCCTCCCGAAGTCCGTGGCCCCGCTGTATGCCGAGAACGACGACTACGACGACAGCTCCGGTTCGGACAGCGACAGCAGCTTCGGGAGCAGGTTGCTGGACCACGACGGTAAATTGAAACATGAGTTTTTTTTTCATTTTTATTTTTAGCTCGATCTTCTTCCTCCTCTCGAGACCTCGACCTCTCACCTTCCTTCTCTCTTTCTCTCCACCCCCTCTCAACTCCACCACCATGCACTAGGCGAGGAGACCTTCGGCCTCCAGGTCACCCGCGAGGTGGAGATCACCAACGACGAGTTCGAGTACCTTGCCACGGGAGAGATCCCGCAGATCCCCACGGGGCCCGGGGCGCCTCTGCTGTTCAGGGCGCTCTCTACTGCTTGCCGGCGGCGCCTGGCCTCGGGCCAGCCCGAGGAGGGAGAGACCGCTCGACAGGAACCAAAGAAGAACCGGCTGGGGGGAAAGCACCGCCACCTCTTCGCGGCACGGTCCCCGACGGCGGCAGCCCACCACTCGGAGGGCTACGAGCCCCACGAGAGCGACGACTATGCCTACTCGAGTTACTACAGGAAACAGGCGGAGCACCACGCGACGGCCGAGGCGCGCAAGGCCGAGCGCAGGAACGTCAGGGGTACGGGCATCTTCGCCCCCTGGGGCCGCGCCGCGACCTCGGCCCACGAGCCCTACGCGCTGTTCGACCCGCGCAAGGAAGCCCGCGCCACGCGGCTGTTCAGGGGGCGATCGCTCTTGCTTCTGCCCTTGGTTCACCCGCACTCGCTCGCGTCGAGGCTCGAGAGGATCCTCGTGGGGGTCCTCGACTGCACGTACTCCGCCTTCGTGGTCCCGATCGCGATCGCCTACGTCCCTCCCCAGGAGTACTCGTTCTGGTCTGGTGAGCAGTTTGAAGTTGGAGAGAAAGAGAAAGAGAAGAAAAGAAGAAGAAGAAGAAGAATGAAAACTCACTTTTTTAACTTTCCCTCAACCTCGACCTCAAAAACCTCGAAAACCTCAAAAACCAGGCTACGCCCTCTCCGACATCGTCGTCGGCCTCGTCTTTACCGCCGACATCCTCTTCGCGCTCCACCGCGCCGTCGTCGTCCGCCACCACTTCCGCCGCAGGCTTCTGGGCGACGGGAGGCTGATCTGCAGGGCCTACCTCCTCAGAGGCACGGGCGCGATCGACATCATCACGACGCTGCCCTTCTGGGCGCAGGCGATGGCCATCCTGATAGGAAGCGCCAACTCGCCCACGGCGGTCAAGGCGCTGCTGGGTCTGCGCGCCCTGCGGCTGCTGCGGGTCGTGCCTGCGGTCTCCCGAATGTTCGACCTCTCTGCCTCGGAGATCGGACGCTCTCTGTCGGGCGTGCTCTCCAGCACAGCGCTCTACCTCGGAGCCCTGATCTACACAGCCGCGGTCCTGGTCAACATGCTCTCCTGCCTCTGGTACTTCGTCGCCCGCGTCGAGGGCGCCTTCGAGGACCCGGCCGACTGGCCCAACGGGCAGAGGCCGATGACGTGGCTGACCGCCGCAACCCTGGGAGACAAACCCATCGCCGAGGCCAACAAAGCCCGCATCTACTTAGCTGGAGCGTATTTCGCGGTCACCACTCTGACAACAGTGGGATACGGTGACATCACCCCGAAGACCTCCCTGGAGCACGGCGTAGCCATCGGCGTGATGTTCGTCGGGATCCTCTTCTTCTCGTTCGTCGTCAACTCGATGGGCGCGGCGCTCGCGTCGTCGTCGGCCGCCGCGCGCCGGTCGACGGCTCTCAGGGCCAAGTTCGCCGAGGTCGAGGCCTGGGCCCGCGCGCGGGCCCTGCCGCCGGCGCTGCGCCGCCGTATCCTTGAGTACTACGGGGAGGTGTGGGTCCGCAAAGAGGAGTGGCGCGAAGCAGACCTCTACAGCGAGCTGCCGGCCCCTCTGAGGGCGGAGGTCACGCGCGCTCTGGCGCTCGACGTCTTCAGGGCTTCCGATCTTTTGGCCGCCGCCCCGGAGCCGCTGCTGCATGATTTAGCGGCAGCTATGGAACCCGTGACCGTGTTTCCGGGCCACGACCTGTGCGAGCAGGGGGAGGAGGCGGACGGGCTGTGGGTGATGCACGAGGGGGAGCTGCTGGTGAGATATGCGGAAGGGTTTTATCTTTTTCTTTTTCTTTTTTCGAAGTCGTTTTTTTTTTTCGTCGACGAAAAAAACAGCTCATTTTTCTTTTTCAATGTCCAACCCCACTTCAACCCACCACAACCCCCAGCTCCTCCGCGACGGCGTCCCCGTCGACATCGTCCGCGCCCCTGCCATGCTCGGCGAGTGCGTCGTCCTCGCAGACAGGCTCCCAGAGGCCGGAAGGCGCCTCGTCACGATGCGCGCCGTCGAGCTCTGCACGCTGTGGAAGCTGCCCTTGCCCCGATTGAGGCTGCTGATGGAGCGGTGCCCGGAGATAGAGCACTCAATCGTCAGCGAGTTCAAGGAGCACGTGCGAAAGTTTGCCGCCAGGGCGAGGAGGGCGGCGGGGAGGAGCGCGAGGAAGGCCGCGGTGGAGGCGGCGGGGAGGGCGGCGAGCGAGAGCGGCGGCGGCGGAGGGGGGGCGACGCCCTCCCCGTCGCAGGCGGGCGGCCCGCCGCGCCCCCGAGTGAAAGCAGACCTCGACGCCGCGGTGGAGCACGGCATGTCGACGGTCGCCGAGGGGCTCGACGCGATGCTGCTGCGGCTGGAGGAGGCCGCAGGAATCGTCATCAGCGGGAGCACGAGAGGCAGGAGGAAGAGCCGTGGGGGCGGCGGTGGAGGAACGGCAGGAGGCGAGGGCGGCGGCGGCATCAGTGGCGCGCCGCGAGCGGCTTCGTTCGGCGGGTTTGCTCACCGAGGGGAAGCCGAGGCCGAGGCTGCTGCGAACGCTGCTTCTCGACCCGCCACCGCGGGCGGTGGCCGCTTCCGCCGCCCCGATAGCGAGAGCACCCTGGGGGGCTTCGGCGAGGAGGAAGAGGAAGAGGAGGCGGAGACGGAAATAGAGCCGGAAGGTGGGAGCAGCACGACGCTGGAGGCGAGGGGCGCCGCGCTGGCCGCGGCCGACACTGAAGCCTTTGGCGCCTCCTCCTCCGCCGCCGCCACCCCCGCTGCGGCGGTGGCGCCTACCGCAGCAGCAGCTCCCGTGGTCGAAAGGTCCCTCTCTGCCTCCGCCTCCGTTCCGGGCGCTTCTACCTCTACCTTTGGGAGGAGGACGCTCGACCGCCTCCGCGCCTCTCTGGGCTCGCAGAGAGGAGGCGGAGTTGTAGGAGGAGGCGGAGGAGCAGCAGGAGGAGGAGGAACGACGGCGAAGGCGGAAGTGACCCCCGCGGGCTCCGTCGCCTCCTCCGCCGCCGCCCGCGCCCGCCGCCCCCCCTGGAACGACCTCCCCTCCCGCTCGGCGTCCCTACCTTTGCCGAGCGGGGGCACTGCCGCCGTGGCGCTGTCGTCGGTCACCGCCAGGGCCAGGACGCACCGCAGGCAGCCGTCGGCGAGCGACGTCGCGACGAGCCGAGGTGCTGGCCTCGGCCCTCGCATCTTCTTTAAGAGCTGCCCGGCTGCGCCACGCCGCGTCGCGCGGGGACAGGGAGGCGCAGATGGAGCTGCGAGGGGAGAGCCTGGTGGACGAGTACGTGCGGCTCGCCGAGGAGGAAAGGGAGGAGAGGAGGAGGAGGAGGGCGGAGGAAGAGAGGGAGAGGAATGGAGGTGGAGGCGGAGGTGGAAGTGGAGGAGGCCCCTCTACTTAGAATGAGCTTTCTTTCTTTCTCTTTCTTTTATTATCTCGTGTTACAAAAAGAAGAAACACCCCCAAAGTA
>Ga0114918_10004145_pt1 | contig 12633 bp, 31 predicted proteins | sample LantaG_FD_87015 | JGI IMG/M metagenome (GOLD analysis project Ga0114918, IMG submission 87015) | Deep subsurface microbial communities from Baltic Sea to uncover new lineages of life (NeLLi) - Landsort_02402 metaG | ecosystem: Environmental > Aquatic > Marine > Oceanic > Sediment | place...
GCACATATATTTTTTATCTTCAAAAACATAGCATTATAGTACCCCTTTTTTTTACCCCCCCATTATGCCCTATTTTTTTATCCCCTCGCAACAATACCATTATGCCCGATTTACCCCCGATATTTTCAAATATATAGCATAATACTATTCTTTTTTTACCCTTTTCAAAAACATAGCATTATGCCACCCCCTTTTTTACCTCTTTTCACACTGACCTTTCCTGTTTACACCCACCCTCTGAAACGCTTCTCTCTCTCACCCGATATCTTTTTCACTGCTCCCCCTCTCCCGGAATTCCCTGGAAAACTGTGGTACATGAAAATAAAATAAAAAAATCTGGCAGTTTTCCCTTCTTTCTGGCGATTATACTTTTAGAACACTTTTTCGAATTAACTGGAGGTCTTTTATATGTCGGAGAAAAAGTGCGGGAACTGCGTGCATCGGAAACCACTGAAACTAAAAACCTGTAGTGTATATGGTTGTTACCACCCGGGGAGTTCAAACAGTGCTCGAGGTGGGTGGCAGTCTCTGCAGAGTTGTATACTTCAGGATTACAAATACTTCCAGGCTCTGGAGATTGCTGCTGAGATAGAAGCCGGAAAAATATTGGATGCTGCTCATACAGAAATAGACAGGTTGAAAGGCTTGATTAATGAAGTTGTGAAGCACTGCAACGATGAGTTCAAGAACGATTGCACAGCAAAAGAAAGCGAAATACTTGATCCGTTTATTGCTGTGATTTTAGACATACTTTGCAAAGCCCGGTCTGAGGCGAAGGGGGATGTGTGAAGATTTGGAAAAAGATAGTACGATGGATAATGGGCAGGTGTCCTGAATGCGGATCAGTCCATGTTTACACTTTTTCGATGGGCGGTTATGGGCGATCCACTTGTACATTGTGCTGGCATAAATGGTAAAGCGAGGTAACCATGCGAAAAATAGCGGTTAAGATTAATTGCGGGAAAAAGTATTGCGGTGAATGTGAATGGGAACATATCAGTTGTTTGCTATTCAAAGACAAGCATGGGAACAGAACACCATTGACTAGAGTTGGTCATTGTAATACCCGCTGTCAGCAGTGCCTTGACGCTGAGATTAGGGGGGAATGATGGGTTTGGTAGTTGAAATCAAATGTCCTTTTTGTGGTGCAACCGCAGAGGTTAGTGGAATTTGCGTTGTGTATACTTGCGATGAATGTGGTGAAAGATATGAAGTTGTAGGTAATACAGAGGATTTGTTCTATCCATACGATAAAATTTAAGAGTAACTGGAGGGGAATGATGCAGAGATATGATATAAAAGCAGTATATTTAACAGGTTGCGTAGTTGAAAAGGCTGTGAAGGCTGTGAAGGGTCAGTTTGTCCTATATGCAGACGCACAGGCTGAGATAGAACGGTTGAAAGAAGAGCTAAAAAATAAAAATGACATTATAATTTGTGCAAAAGCATTATGTCACAAACTGCTCATTAAACATCCTGCGCCAACCAAAAAACATTTTGGAAAATGGGAAGCAGCAAGAATGATGCTAAGCGAATTAACCAGAGAAGTGCATGATGAAAAAGGACGGTGAATGATGAAATGTAAGATCAAAATTTATGTTGAAGAAAAAGTACCTATTGAGCAAGCACTTAAACAGATTACAGATAAGTGGCTAGATGGAGGGAAATACTGTGACCAAACATTATTTGATATGCGTGACGCTCTTAAACAATTGTTTTCTGAAAACAAAGCACTGCGGGAGTTTGTAGAAGAAATATCAACGAATACATGCGTTAACAGTGAGCATATTAGCTGCGTTAACGATGATACTTGGAATTGTGATGATTGCAAGCAGCGTAAAGCCAAAGCCCTACTAGCCAAGCTCGACAAGGGGGAGAATTGAACGAACTTAATGCAGCTTTTGGAATATTTCTTGGTGCAATGGGACTGTTTTCCTTCATGTTGAGCAAGGATGCAGACGGCCCAGATGAATGGTGCATTAAAATATCATTCAGATATCCATTGCGGATCACAGGAGTTATTTTAATCTATGTATCGTTGTGGCTAGTTGGCACAGCGATAGGACGATAAGAGAGGAACAATATGTCTGATACTGGAAAATGTGAATGCGGAGCATATCTGGAACTTGTTTCCAAGTACAGTCCGGAGTTAAAATGTCAGGCTGGCTGCGGAAGATCGTATGCGGTTCTTCCCGATGGAACTATACGGAGGAATTTATGATGCGGAAAAAAGGATTACCAGATGCTGTACCTTTGACCGAGGGAGATACTAAACTAACCAGAGTAAAACATATTCCTGAAAGACCAGATCCACCATCAGAATCCGATGGGCTTGTCTGCGGGGGCTGTTTATTCTCGCGTATTGAGGACACAGGTGGATTTCCTATAGAAGTCTGCAGGAACAAAAGAAGCAGTTCATACGGTGTGGAACCGCAGATTAGATGCACCTGCTGGTATATGACAGAGGAGAAATACTCCAAACACTTTCACATGTTCGAGAACAGTATGCTGCCTACAGACCTGGTGATGATAGTAGCCCACCCCGACATTCTGAAAAAGCTCGAACCTTTGAAAGCCTTGATTAATAAAGTGCTGGGGGAAATATGATTGAACTGATTGGCGGTGCTACTCTCTCAATTATTTTGGTCTGTGTACTGGTGGCAATTCTGCGAGATGTGCCGGATAAAGAAGACAGACCTTATGTGCCGCTACTGGGACAGGGTTTATCTCTCGACTGGAAAGCCTGCCCTCAGTGCGAAAAAGTGGGGAAAGTTATTGCAAAATATGGAACTGCAAGTGGGAAGGGTATCCCTGTCTACATGGAAATGACCTGCGACAACTGCTCTTATATCTGGTTGGTAGAGATAGAGACATACAGGTTGCGGGATGGAATACGCTGGGGGTCTGATGGAGAAACTGATTGAGAGGGGGGGAGGAAGTATAACATGAGATGTCCTATGATTGAATTTATGAATCTGATGGTTCTCTCGCAGCATGAGAAACGAGATACTAACTGTCTGCTGGAACAAAAGAAAGTGCCGTCCTGCCCTTTTGGGATTTCATCTTCAGCGGATAGTGGCTGTCTGCTGCAGAACCTGGTTGAGGGGAAAGCGGAGAGAGTAGAAGCAAAATTTATCATCTGTCCTGGCTGCGGAGCGTGGAATAACGACACCCCTGTTCCATTTGATTGCTTCCGGTGTGGGGAACCTATACTGGAGATCGAGGGGAGTGAACAGTGAGGCGATACATAACGACCATTTCCAAAACCGAAAAGGGTCATCCGTGGGTCAGATTGGATGAGTGGGAGCACGGGAGTCTGTTGCTGTATGAGGAAGCACAGGTGGATTTTGTACGCAAGGATGATCTTATCCGGCAGTTGATGGAGTGTGCTGACTGCGGTGATGATACAGAGGGCTGTGCTCTCGGCTACCCCGATTGTCAGAAGGGGAGAATTTTCGAGGAAGCGCGGGCGGAGTTGAAGATCCCTGCAGCAGAGGACGGCAGACAATGAAACGATTTACTCTTGCTACAGACGATACCTGCCGGAGAAATCAAGCCTGGATGGAGAAGCAAGCTCAGGGTGAATTCGTTTCACACGATGAAGCACAGGCAGCGTTGGATTGCAAAGATGCAGTGATACAGGAATTACAAGAGCAGCGCGACTACTGGGAGAAACGGTGCAGGAAAGCTGAAAAGCGTTTAGCGGAAATAATTTGATATTGTCAGCCCTGCCTGAAATAAGTTATACGCACACACTTATCGGGGGGGAAGCCAGGGCTGGCTCCATATTCTGAACGGAGGAAGAAATGAACAATAAGGGACACGGGGACATGAGTGGGTTGCTGTGGATACTGCTGGGTATGCTTGGTGCTTTCATTATTTTTGTGATTGGCGCGACCTACAGTTTTGGACAGGCTGTTGAGTATTACACTGGCAGACCTATGACCTACAGAGAAATTACCTTGGCAGCTATCTTGATAACTGCAACTACTCTGGGAGTGTTATATGTCTGGAACTAATAGTAAAAAACTGTGGGCATTTGTTTGGAGACTGAGTGAGAGAACTGGAATTTCCCTGGGAAGATTCGCACCCTTTGTTATGAACAAAATGGTAGGGTGCGGTCATTACAAAAAAGTGGGTGGATGATGACTGAACAAGAAGCTACGAAAATTATTTTGATTATGATGACTGCGGATGGTGGGTGTCCTTATTGTGCCGCTGACCTGTTGGATATGTTTCGACACACATTCCCGGAGCATGCAGAGTTGGCTGAACGAATGGCGGAAGAGGATAGCCACGACCAGTTCCCGGATCTGCCGCACAAATGCTGTACATGCAAATTCAGAATCGGTTCTCGCAAGTGTGAGATGCACAGACAACCGCAGCGGTGTTACATGAACGGCTTCGGCAATTACAGCCGGGAGAAGTAATATGAACATTGACACTTTTTTTGTTAAACCAGTGATTAACCACAAGGTCAGGAGTTTGTGCCTGTTGCCCTATCCTGGTCATTCGAGAGGTTGCCCGATGTATGGAAAGCGTCTGGAGTGCCCGCCACATGCTCCCCTGTTTGAAGATTATTTCGACATGAGCAAGGACTTCACTGCTGTCGTGTGCGCATTCAACCTCGGAGAGCATGCCAGAAAGATGCTGGCTAAGCATCCACACTGGACAGACAGGCAGTGCAGGAACCCTTTGTACTGGCAGGGAACAGTCAGGAAGAAATTGAAGGTACTATGCCAGAACTTCATCGGAACCGATCAGGTCTATACTCTCATCCCGGAAGCAATGGGGTTGGATGTTGGGGCGACTATGGCGACCGTTGGAGTCTTTATAGACTTCCCGCCTATAGAGACTGTGTGGAAGGTAGCTATACTTGGTGTACTGCGAGAGGCTGTCACCGATCCAGAACGACCTGACCACTGCAGTGAAAAGTGTCCATTCTATTTTTCCAAACCAATAATACAAGGCTGGTGCAAGAGATTCCGGGAGGACAGCAAGTATCGAAAAAATGACTATACTTGCCTAAACTTCGATGGGAATGGTCATGTGCGCTGTCAGCAGTGCAAAGATCGTGGAGGTGTCAAATGAATTCTGAAAATCGTGTGAAAGTATTCGTAGAAAGAATTTTACCCTGTTTCGGTAAAAAATGTGGGAGTTGCGGATTCCGAGTGGAAGTCATAGATGTGGGAGCACCTCCGGATATCTGCACATTGTTCGGGCAGGACTTACGCTGCAGAGAACGATGCACCCAATGCCTTGCGAGCCAGGTTCCTATAGGTGCGACACTTTCCTCTTTGCTGTTGGAATATACGGAGATGCGGAATTTGCTGAAAACAATAGTGGCAGACACTAAAGATATTGGTTCTAATGTCTGTTCCTCTGCTCTGCTGGATGATGCTGAGAAACTACTCGGTCGGTTGAATGAGGCTCTCCGCATCACACCTTCTAAAATTATGGGAGTTCCACCGGAGTTCATGTGGGAGAAACCGTGAGCAAACTGGCGGGGATATATAACATGGATGCGTGGCTGCAACTAGGAAGGAAGCACGATCTTGACCACACCTTGTTTGCTGTATGGGTATGTCTGGGGATTGTACTCGCGCTTATTTCACTGTGCAAAGAATTACTGGAGGATTAATGGAAGCAGGATGGATCACACTTAAAAAACGCAAAAAGGCTGAGCAGCATTTCCTTGTAGGAACTCAGACACTGTGTGGGATACTTTTTGGACCAGAGGTTATTAAGGTTGCCCACGGGGAATTGCGTGAGGATGTTCCGGTATGCCGTACTTGTCAGAGCAAAATGGGGGACAAATAGCATGCTAGTCAAAGTTAGAATCACAGCGGAGTTTGAGAGTGTATACGATGATACTGAGGTTCTCTGTCCTCGTACAACCGCACTCATTGACTTTGTAGAAAAGATAGTGAAACCACTGGATGAACACTGGTCTGTACACAGTATAACATCAAAAGAATCGGAGGCTTTTTATGCAGACAAATCTGAAAATTAAGCGGGGAACACCCCTGATGGAGAAAGGGCAGGCTCTGATTAAAGCTGCAGCGGAATACTGGGATGAATACAACGGAGTCTCGGAACCGAGTGCCGTGGTTTGGTTACAGGCTGACAATGGAAACTTTGTCCTATTCACACGCGGAGAATACAAGGATGAAATTCTCCGGGCTGCAGGGATTGAGTGCAGAGGGGGCGAGTGCTTCTTTGAGAATCCTTTTATGCGAGATACCAAGCCAGAGAAAAAGGACGAGAAAGATACAGGTTCAATCTCTGATGGATACCACACCTTTGATGAGTTGTATGAGCACAGGCACATGCTGTTCATTAATCTGCTGATGCTGTTGGAGACGAGGGGCTTCGCAAATACTTTCCGGTCTAAGTTTCACTCGGATGGAACACACTTTGACGGTTGGTTCATTGCAGAGTTTGTCTGGAATGGAGAACAGATTACCTACCATCTTCCGATGAGGTTGTGGAAAGTTATGGACGATGCCGGAGTGGACATTCCTGTACAGGAGAAAGCACCTCCCTTTGATGGGCACAGTTCAAACGATGTAATAGACAGGCTGCTGAAGATGACTGCTTCGATGTATTAACTTGACAAGTGTTAAGTTTTAAGATATGATTAATTTATTAAATGTTTTGGAGGTTTTCTGTGGTAGATGAAGAACTGAAAGTAAAAGTTGCTGCGCGTATTGTGCAGATGATCGTGATGGATTTAACGGGCAGGGCTGGAATAAAGCACACCTGGAGTGAGATAGATCCAAACATCCGTTCGGGAATTAAAGACAAGTGGGTACAGATAATACTGCGTGTACTTGACCAGAATTTTCAGTATCTCTTCAAAGAAAAAGGGCAATTAGAATCTGATCCCGGTGTATTCAAAACCGAGGATATTCACCAGATGTATTCGTTCATTGAGACATGCTTAGACACACACTTTTTTGAACATGCGACTGATGAGCAGCTTCTGATTGTAGAACCCATGCGTAAACTCATGGATGATCTCCGAGGTCGAACACTGGAAAAAGAACTTGCAACACTACGGGCGGAGAATAAGGCTCTCCAGGAAAAGGTAGCATCTCTTGAAGAACGATTGCGTGAAGAACTGGATGACGGGTAACGGGGGTTTCAGTGGCAATAACACGAAAAAAAACTGAACGGATAGAATTACCAAAGCCCAAGAAATCCAACGGTGTAAGCGATCTGCACAAAAGACTTGTCAAGATAGCTGGGCAGTGGCTGCGAGCGTTTGATTGCTCTGTCGTCCTGACTGAACCTATCTCGTGGGCACAGGAATTCCCGGATGCAGTCGGCTGGAAGGGTGGGGAATCTTACCTGGTGGAGTGCAAATGCTCCCGGAGAGATTTCCGAAAAGACTTTAGTAAGGTTGTGCGGAGAAATACTTTCGGTGGTGTGGGTACATACAGATTTTATATGTGTCCTACCGGATTAATAAAGCCAGAAGACTTACCGCCAAAGTGGGGTTTGCTCTGGGTGAACGAGAACGGAAAAGTATCCCGTATCGTGGGATTCAAGACCAGAGGAAATGCTTCGCCATTGTCTATGAGACATTCCGGCTATGCCATAGATGATAAACCTCCAGAGAGAAGGTTACAGGATGAGATTTATATTCTGACATCTGCTCTGCGAAGGAAGCAGGAAAAACGAATACGGAGAAAGAGAGCATGAGTAACTTTCCACAACATGAGAGATTACGAGAAGTTTCGGAACAGTCTCAGGCAATCTGTGAATTCCTGGATTGGTTAGGTGAAACAAAAGGTCTGGAAATATCACACTACGGCAGTGGGGACAGTGCCCATTTACTCGTACCGGCTAATCTCAAACCGAGGGATCTGTGCGCAGAGTTTTTCGGTATTGACATTGTAGAACTGGAAAAGGAAAAACAACAGATTATATCTGAGCATCTTAAACACACAGGGGGATCGAATGATTGAAAAAATTAAAGTTACACTGACTGAGGAAAAAGATTCGAAGGGTGGGCAAAAGTGGTTGGCATACTTACAGGCAGAGGGTGCACCGAGGGGGTTTGTGGGTCCGGGCAATACTCCGTTGAAAGCAATCTGCTATTTGCTGCGGAATATTCTGAGCGGTTTTGGCGGATTACCCGATGCTCGTGACCTGTTTGACCACCTCAAAGATTACGGAGAGTGTGATGGGGTATTTCCTGAAAAAAGAGTAGAGGCGCAGTTCTGCACGATTACAAAAATTGATGGAGCACCCAAGAGCGGGAAGACAACTAAGCTGTACAAAATAGTTGCGGAAGCATCCCTTGCTGGAAAGGCTGTAGGACTCATTGATGCGGAAATGGGCTACAATACAATGCTCGCACGACTTGGTACTGCGTTTGAATCTCTGAATAGACGCATGGGGGAAATCGGGGAAATGGGGGATACCAGAGTGCAGCTTGTGGATACCATCGAGATGACACCGCTAAAAAGAATTTATATATCCTACGCGGATGTTTTATGTTTTGATATGCCTGCAGTCCAAAATGTGGGACTTGACCAGATGAAAGCACTGGCTGCGCAATGCGGCTGTACAGAACTCTACTACACCGAGCAATCGGAGAGGGTGAAAGTTCAGAAGCCTGCTAGACCATCTATCCCCAAGGCAGATGCTCTGGAAGAAATTATCCGACTCGGAAAGGCGGGGTGGTGTATCACGCTGCATCTTTTCCAAAATAGCATGGCTTTCTACGCGCAGCATAGGATGGGTCCAGCAGAGAATGAGATGCGTCTGGGAACGAAACTTGAGGATGCAACTGCACTAGATATAATGAAAGTTCTCCGCGCATTGCAGAAAGAGTTTTACCTCAAGCATTTCCCGGAGATACAAAGGGAGTGCGAGGATGCCTGTAACACAAAGGAAACTCGCTGCGAGCATGAGGATAGGATAGAAGATGAGTGATACAGAGAAACTATTATTGATTGAAACACTGGTAAAGGATTATTACCTACCACCTGGGCATGTCCACACGCATGCACACTTACTCTTAATGCGACTTCAGGGGCACTTCACAGCGTGGGATGCAGAACGCACAGCACTGAAAGGGGGGCTTAGTTGAAGAAACAGATAACGGAAAGAACAACCAGAGAGGCTTTTCTGAATAACACAATCCAGAAAGTGCAGAGAAAACTTCTCATCGTTGCCGGGGAACTGGAAGTGCTGCTTGTGGAATGGAACGCAGAGTGCACATTGACATTGAAAATAGTGAAAAAAAGTTCTGAATCTGATCTGATGTTGGGGGGAACTGTGTTGTTCACAGGTACAACCAACGATTTATATTGTTTCCTGCGTGGGTATCTCAAGGGCTTAGCAGGACTAAAGGGGGAAAGTGATGACTGAGACAGCACACGATACTGGAATAGGGGTAGCAGTGGGAGCACAGGACGAGAAGTTTGAAACACGCATCTTCAACAGGGACAAAAGTATGATATACCGATTGATAAACGCAGTGGAAAAGAGAGCAAAATCAGGTCTAACACTCGAGCAGATGGCAAGGGAGATAGGCTGGGTAGAACCATACCTTGTGGATTACTGCCGAGGGGAAAAGACAGTGCTCTCAGTAGAGGGGCAAAGACCGTTTAAGAGACGCAGTTCGCTTGTTTTAGCTAAATTTATCTATTCAGAAGTATTGAGAAATGGCCAGATGACCTTGAATGCGGCTACAGAAAGCATTACGCAGCAGAGACAATACGACTATCAGTTTTTTCATACGAGTCCTATGATGACGAGCACAGCTTCCCTGGCAACGATTTTGCTCTCCACTACGGAGATGCGGGAAGTATCTGCAGAAGTTTTAGACCAGAGCGCGTTGGAGTACCTACAGAGTCCAGATGGGGATATTACGATTGTTAGTTTCGCTGTGCTAATAAAGATTGTAGGAATGCGTCAGTCTGGTGTAGCATCCCTTGCACGATTAATAGAGGCTTACAATGCAACCAAGCGCAGAATCAAAGAGGGCCATGCAGCCAAGCGGATACGCTTGCCGCGCGGTTCTCGTAAAACATCTTCTCCAGCCCCGAAGCAGGAGCAAAGTTCCACACCTGTAAAAACTTCTGAGAGCAATAAAACACAGGAGTTGATTGAACAAGTGTACAGCACCGTGGACTACACGGGTCTAACTCCAGAAGAGGCTTTAGTACGATTGTGCGGGCTGGCAGCGGATATGGTGGGGAAAACATTCGGATCTTCCCCGTTCGAAAAGAAAGTACGGAGGGTGCTGCGTCCATATATAGCTGCCGCGTGGAGGGAAGATCCTGCGGTATGCCTCGAGGAAATAAAAAATATACTACTCAAAGAGTTAAAAGGGGTACACAGGGGGTAACAAATGCCAACACTGACAAAAAATGACCTGGCACGGTTCATAAAGAAACGGGGATACTGTCACGACATAACCTACCCAGTAGCAGAGCAGATGGTAGAGGACATCTTTGAGTTCATTTCCGAACACATGGCAAAAGGTGATACTGTGCGCATAAAGAATTTTGGCACATTCTATCTGAAACACCGGAAAGCTCAGGCTGGTCGGAATCTGCACACAATGGAACTTGTACCAGTAAAAGCGCGGTTAGTTCCGGCAGTAAAATTTTCACGAATACTGCGGGAAAAAGTTATATAGCGGAGGACAAGATGAAAAGCATTGAAGAAAGCAACAAGGAATTTGAAGCTATTAAAAGCGGGAAGGATGCTCTGGATTGGTTGATTGGTAGCATTGCTGAATTGCAGGCAGATCCGAAACGACAAATTGAAATGGGTGCTGTTCAGGGCATGGGGGAGCTGATCTCAAAAGAACTGGGCTTGGTGAATACTATCAGGCAGGAGTTCAGCAACATCCGTGCAGAGCTTCTGGCATCCCCACAGACGGATAGAGACATGAAACTTATTACAAAACTGAGTGACACTATCTCAGACATCGACTTTGCGCACATGGGTAAAGTATCCAGAGGGTACACAACCATTGCTGGAACACCCCAGGAAGTTGAAGCCCAGGTGAACCGAATGATGGTGACCGGATGGAAACCTGTTGGTGGTGTCCAACTCCGCGGGGAACTGACTAAAAATCTGATGCACATTCAGACGATGGTACGGGATAGTTAGTGTGGCGAACTAATGTTTTTCCGGGTACAATAGGGCATGGCTGAATGTGTTTTTGTAATTTATGAATACAGCTACAAGTGCGACAAGTGGGTACGGATTGAACTCAATGCCGCTGACTATGATGCTTTTATTGAATGCCCGTTCTGCAGTACGGACGGGTGTGCATTTTGTAACTGGAATGGTTGGGTAGGTGACTGGGCAGACAAGTCCGGGGGGCTGAGTAAGAGAATAGATATGCGCCCGAACCTTCTTACCGCAGATGAAATTCAAGATAGGGGAGTACAATGGCCAGTAAAAAACAAGAGGTTTTAGTAGTACACGACACCAGCTATATATTCAATGTTCTGCTTGTCCTGTGCTTCCTGACGATTGTTGCCATGTTCGGTGCTGTTCTGGAAACTGAACGCAGCTTTCAGAAAAATATGAATGAAATCCGCACCGAACTTTTAGAACACCGTATCGGAGAATTAGAGCAAGCGATACAGAATAAGCATATTAATCTTATCATCGAGCAGCCTGCAGTAGAAGAAATTGGCTGTCCGTAGGGGGAGTTGTGAAACGAAAACTTGACTGGAAAAAATTGACAATGGGTATGGGACTCCTGGCTACTGGAGTGGGTGTCTGGGTTCAGATCGGGTTGCCGACATTCAAGGATGCTAAGCAGCCTGACCCACCAAAGACAAACAATATTCGAATCATCTACGGTGAAGATACAAACGGGATGGCAGAGCAAAAAATACTCATCCCCACCGAGGGCGACACTACCGAGATTCATGCTCCGGTAGGTCCAGGAAAAATGATTGAGATAGGTAATTGATGCAGAGAAATCAATCTAACCTCACCCCCCAGGAATGGGCAGAGAGACTCTTTCCGACTTCCACTCTGGGAGTAGTTGAGACTCTGCCCGCGGGAGAATCTATAAATATGTTTTTCAAAGATGGAATATACAAGGTTCAATTTGATGCTGACCAGAGCAAAATCTTTGTATGTTTCGTCATGGAAATATAACAAGGGAGAAACACTATGAATGTAAACAGAGACAAGATCGCAGACATGAGAGACGCAGTACAGAAACAGTTACGTGAAGATGGGGCTGACAAAATCACACTGGAATTTGTGGGTGCACAGTTTGAGGCACTGGTTTTGTTTATCGAAAAGCATAACGACTACGGTCCTGACAATATAAAGGACTCTGGAAAAACTGGTGTCATTGTGCGCGTGAATGACAAAATAAAACGGCTGCACAACATCCATAAAAAGCAGGGCTACTTCGGTCCAGAATTTATGGATACCAGCTATACAATTAAAAATGAGTCCATCGAGGACACATGGATAGATACCGGGAATTACGGCTTGATCGGACTACTGATTCACCGTGGGCTGTGGGTGTGAGTGAAACAGAGTGCACACCAGACACTTGTTACCAGTGTGTATTCTACGAAAGGAAAATAGGGTACTGCGCCTACTTCGGGGAGTATTACCCGGACAACAACA
>Ga0114918_10004146_pt1 | contig 12633 bp, 20 predicted proteins | sample LantaG_FD_87015 | JGI IMG/M metagenome (GOLD analysis project Ga0114918, IMG submission 87015) | Deep subsurface microbial communities from Baltic Sea to uncover new lineages of life (NeLLi) - Landsort_02402 metaG | ecosystem: Environmental > Aquatic > Marine > Oceanic > Sediment | place...
AACATTAGTTAGTGGATGAGTACTGGCAAAATTGAGAGCCCCACCCATGGTATCTCCACCCACTTCGACATAAGTGTTATCATCAGTGATGTCTGTAGCATTTATATCAGACGGAGAACCAAGATTATCCCAATAGTCAGAGGAATTAACATCCAAGTTACCCTCATCTGTCAATAGAATGTAAAGAGTATCAAGATAAGTACCATTCACAGCAAAAGCCACTCCAGTAAGAGTTAAGCCCGTTCCAGCAGTATAAGTAGTATCTGAGTCTCTTGCATCAATAGTAGCATTGAGCACAGTATCATTGACTGTAAGATTACATTGACCTGTTAAACATCCACCAAGAAGATAGTCTCCTGCAGTAGTCACTCCCTCAATATCTCCACTTCCGGCTGAAGGAGATTGACAATTCCAAGAACCATTGGCAAGGATGCCATGAACTATATCGGTTCCAGAACAATTGGCTACGGGCCAGTTAAAAATATAATAGCGATCTTTGAGAGTAATATTTCCTTGTGGACTCCAATCCACAGCCAGAACTGGACCAGTAAGAAGAATAAATGTAACCAGGGCCAAGAGAAGCGATATTTTCCTCATATCAATCTCCTCCTACACCCCCGCGACATTTCCATCTCTGCTCAATGGTTTCCAGAGACAAATGAAACGGATTACTCCTGCTGTGATGTTTGCGGTTGCAACTGTGCCAATGATATCATCACCACCAGCAACAATCTCCTCCACCAACACAGATGAGAGTTCTACGCTATTGTCGGGACTTGCATCATGCCATATTTCCATCGCATCTATGTCGGTCGCGGTAGTTGTTGGCAAAATGGCATCAGTATCCAAAGAAGTTCCAACTTCAACTGTCCCTGATGCTCCATCCAGTAGTGTAGTACACACTCCAACCACTTTTACTATTACATCGCCTGTTACAGTAAAAATAGTGAAAGGGTCTCCGGTTCCATCATGGTCTCCGATAGCATTTACTGTTCCGCCATCAAACGTGATGGTGCTTTGGGCATGTCTCCACTTGTTATGCTTGGAATCCGAATAATCCCAATCTGTCTTTGCCATCTACTTCTCCTCCAGTTTCTTCTTAAGGATATCGACAATCATTATCCTATCTTTATTCCCTTTCTCAATCCTCAAGAGCTGTCCGAGTGTCTCTTTATCCAAATCATCTCCATTGATGGCATTCTTGACAACATACAATCCCCTATTCAGATAATCATCTAGCATGGGAGAGTCAGCAGACTTCTCCTTTTTCTTTTCTTCTATCTTCTTTGGCTTGTCTGCTGACTTGATTGGCTTGTCTTCGGTTTTCACAACTGGAGACTTGTCATAGGCTTTGTTCCAGATTAAAGCTTTTTCATCTGGCACAATTTCGTCTTTCTTGTATCCTCCAATATCTGTCAATGCTTTCCACATGTTTTTCCCTCCTTTAAGTTTCATTAGAGGCCAAAAAATAAATGCCTCTCATCAAGTGGTACTATCCTATTTCTTTCCGTACAGGGTCATGCAGACTTTCAAGGCCGATAGACCTGTAGCATTTATGGTGACTGTGCCACCACTCACATCACAGGACAACGGAAGTGAAAGTGTAGCTGCATCTTCCATAATGGTTGCTTGAACTCCCTCAACCTTTCCAAACTTTTTGCTTACATATGTATTTGTGTCTGAAGCGGTCAAGATAACAACCTCTTCAGAGGGGTTGTTAACCTCAAGCCTTGCTGTTACAGTTGCGGCTGCCATCTATGTCACCTCTAATCCTCGCTGTACACAACATACCCATAGGTTGTTCCAGTTGTTCCACCGGATAGTGTGAGCTTGGTTCCAGAGTGGGTGTATGTCAGTCCGACTGTGCCTTCTTGCACTCCATCAGTACTCGAATCCAATGTGACTGCGTTGTATTCTATGATTGTTCCAGTTGATTGGAAATAGGTGTCTGTAACAATCCAATCCGCATCCGTTACTTTAGTCACCTTGAACCAGTACTTCACCAGTCTCATCGGTGTTCCCCTTGTTACTGTGCTATGGATGTACTCCTTTTGCACCACTGAAGGTGTTAACGCTGCTGCTGTCATAAGATCCTCCTCCTCCTTTTTATGACTTTTTTATTTTTTATCGTGGATTCCTTACGGGAATCACTCGAAAGAGAGAGTAGCCGTTAAGCTACTCTCGGTTTATCTCCTCTAAGATGTAGCGCATCCGTAGATTTGCACCAGTCTTCGCGGAGCCCGATTGTATGTAGCAAAGTATGTCTTTATGAATGCGTCTTCGCTGTCTGCTGTCTTACCGAGCCTCTCGATAGTTGGTGGAACCCAAATGGCCACTCTGTGTGTCTCCGTATCAATGAGCCACCAGTCATCCGTGTTGCAATCCTTGTCCTCAAAGATTGGAACTCCATCCACAAATAAGTCCGTTGAGAAACCAAAGTCTGTGTTCTTGGATGTCAGCATTCGTCTGGCATCATCAAACTTGCCTCTCATCATGTCTCCTTGTGTGTGATGGGTTATCCATACTAGATTGCTTTTGTCTGCTCCTTCTACAACTGCTTGCCTCACTGCAGCTCTCATGTTTCCCATCGAGATTGTTGCTGAATCCTGGTCAATATATGTGTCTCCGGCTGCATCAGGATTCAATAGGTTGGTTGTGCTTCTTGTCAAGCTGTAGAGTGTGGTGTTCCCTGCACTATCGGACACATACTCGAAACCGAGACATTCTGCGTCAGTCTCAGCTCCCTTCTCTGCAAACAGAGCTGCATTGATTACTGCCAGCAAGTCCGTCGCTGAGTCCATGACTTCTTGTGCGAACACATCTGAGACTGGACCTCCACGAGCTGCAGCAATCATATCACCATCAACAGAGACACCGACCTGTGCTTTCTTAAATTTGGTCTGATATTTGAGCCGGCCCACGTTGCCAGTTGCCACTGAATTGCCAGTGTAGAACGCTGCACTTGTGTTAGCTGTGGTCTTCAGAGTGAACTGCACCTGGCTGTTTCCTTTCTTGCTGAAATCATCTTTTGCAAGAATATTCCAAGTAGTCGTAGCTTGGTTCAGAGCATTATAGATTACTGGATCGTAGACATCCTGGAGTTCCGCTGAACTCTGCAAGTAGTCTGTGTCAGTATTCTGGTTGGTTGTTATCCCAAGACCTTTGAATTCAAGCTTTGTCCCATTGACTCCAAAGTTCTTGAATTCTCTGGATTCTGCTGCAGACGTGTGTGCTGTCTGCCAGTCCAACCCAATCTTGTCACAAGCCGCTGCAACTCTCCTGAACTGTTCCTTGATTTCAATCTTGCAGTCAGGAGCTAGAACTTCCCTGAACTCTTTAATTTCAACAGGCATCTCTGGTGTTCCGCCTGGAGCACTACCGTCTTTCAACACTTTTTCTTTGACTTCCATCTTCTTCACTACCTTCTCTGCAGCTAGTTCCGCAGTCTTGTTCAACAGCTCCTTTTCTTCACGAGCTTTCTTTCCTTTCTTCCATTTCATAAACTCTTTCTCTTCAGCATCATCCTCTTCCGAACCTTCCCCAACGGGCTGGTCTTCAGAAGACTTTTTCTCTTCAACTTTCGGCTTCTCTTCTACCTTCTCCTCTTCTTTTTTGGGTTCCTCGGCAGGTTTCTCTGAAGCCTCTTCTTCTTTCTTCTCTTTGTCGACCATATCGCTTACCTCCATCGTTTTTTTTGTTCCTTTCCCAACTAACTCTTTGAATTCCTTGAATCCATGTCCCGTTGCTACTGCATGGGGATTTATGGGATTGTTTGCTGCTGTATATCCATGCAAACGGGTTTCTGGAAGCAAGTCCCTGACAAGGGTATCTCCAACCCATGAAAAGTCAGTTGTCAAAAACCCGTTGGTGTCGTAGGTTATGGAAAAGGCATTTAAGTCTCCAGACTTGAATTTTTCTATCAGTTCTGGAGTCTTAGCATCATATTTAAGGAGAGCTGTGTCTACATAGAGTCCATGCTCTCCATCAGTTAACGGAACTACTTTTGCTGGAGTGTTTTCTATATCAGCAAGTCCGAAGTATTCGGGATTGATAGATCTGCCTTCGCTGTGGTGTTCTCCCATCACTCGGGCATTGGGGTCTGTGTTGATTGCAACAGCCCAAGCATCGAGTGTTTCTTTGAGTATCCTGTCTGGTATTTCAACATCTTCTTGCATATCCAAATCGTCTATATGAGTAGTAGCTATGAGCCCTTCCACATGGAAAGCCTTATCATCTTCTTTGATTTCCACTCCTCTGACCGGACACAAAAATTCTTTTTTCTCGTGCTTCCCTGGAAGAGCTTTGGTGTCATCGTACTTGTGCTTTTTTAGCCAGCGATAATAATACTCTTTTCCTTTCTCCTTTCCATACTGCTTAACAAAGCGCATATAGACTTTTTTGAAATCAGAGTGCATTGGCATAAGCATCACATTTACGGATTGATTTTTTTTCCTCCAGCAGCTAATTGATTCTTCATCTGAGTATCCTGTTTCTTTTTTGCTTTCAATCGATTATCTTGATTGGGAATCACGTTACGGTCAGTTTCGAGATTCTGGCGCAACATGCCAGTCTTCATAGCTTCCTCATCTCTTTTCTCTTTCTCGGCTTGAGCTTTCTTGACCATTTCTGGTTCTATATCCAAATATCTTCCTGCTTCTTCAACAGTCCATACACCCATCTGTATTCTCTGTTCTGCAACAGATGTTCTCTGCATCGCATTCTGTGTCTCTCTGACTTCATCTTGCAGGTAGCCTCGTCTGAAAGACATCTTTACCCCAAAGAGAGGCTCCCAGAGCTGACTGTTGTAAGCTGCTTCAAATTTGCTCTGCCAGACACTGATTTTTCGCCAGTAACCACTGTCTGCGAGGCCACCTGCATCTCCCCCCGAAGCAGCTTTTCCCACCAAGAACGGGATACGACTTACAGGCACTCCATACATCATGGCGAGGACACCAACAAGGTAAAGGCCTAAATCCTTGTTCTCCATCTGATGTTCCACATCCATGAGCTTCTCTATAGTTAAGTCTCCCGTAAATACTAGGTTTCCATGTTTGTTTTGAATCCTCTTGTACTTTGTGAGCGTATCAATGAGATATTTGTGATTCTTGCTTCCTGCTAGCTCTTTTGGAAGAATGAATACGTTGTCCGGTTTTCCTCCGTTCTCGAAGAAAGAAATGTAATTTTGGGTGATTAGCCAGAGAAGATAGATTTCAGAGAGAAGCGCCTCCATAGGTGGGAAGGGCCAGACTTTTCCATCCAGGGGCATAAGCTTGAAAGTGATGATTTCTTCTGGATCATATTCTTGTGTGTGAACTCCTACTCTCTGAATATACTTCAGAACCTCATGTTCGTCTGTATGCATGGAAACCGTACTTGATGCAACATGCCTCAATTTTCGAGCAAGCTGGTCTGTGTGTTTCAGCATTATGTACTCACTGAGGCGTTCTGCTTTAAATTCCAGTTCTTTTGTCTCAAGCTTACCATAAGTGTCTCTGATGACAGTTTTGCTAAATTCTTTGACTTGTTCTTCGCTGAGAGAGCCAATCCAGTTATATCCTATTCCAGTGATAAGGAAATCGTAGATGGTCTGTTCTGCTAAGTCTAGTCCTTTGTTGGCTGTCCAGAAGTGTTCTGCTTTCAATATTTTGTTCCGGCCTGATTCTATGTCTTTCACAGGCTTGAACTCTATCTTGTCGCTCAGCATATCAGTAGCTATGATGTTAAGAAATCCCATCAACTGTGGGCTTCTCCTGGCCCATTTCATATAGGTCTTGAAATTGTTGTCTGCTGTGTAAGGATTGAATTGAGAGAATCGATCCACGAAAAGAGAATTGAGTAGAGGGAGAGAACTAGAGCCTTGAAAATCATTTGTTCTTTTTAGGTATCTTTGAATCGCCACCATACAGTTTCATCCGCCTATAGACACTCAAGCCTTGCTTAATAACAATTCCATGCGCCAAGAGAGTCATAGGCGTGAAAGGAAGTCCAATGAGAAAATGAGTGGCGAAATTAGCAGTGAGCCCTTCAACGGACGCCTCGACAATCCATATTACCGAATCTCCCCACACTATCTCCCAATCGACTTCTGAAGCCCACAAACGTGGTCTTTGTTTGAACGAATTGATACGCCTTTTCCAAGAGAGCATAGCTTTGCTACTGAAGCACTTAATTCTATAGTGGAAGTCATATTTATCACTATCTTTTTTTCCCTCTTCTATAGGGACAAACTTTGCTTTCCTGATGTTTTCATGTAGGGACGAACTGTGGTGTTGATTTTCCTTTCCCTGCTTCTTCATAGGAGTCTCGAATAATTTTACCATTGATATAGTCCTCTTTTATCGCTTCGATGTCTTTATCTGTAAACTTGTGCTTTTTCATCAGCTCTTCTTTCGCAAAATGAGCATTTCTCATGCTTTTGATGGCTTGAAGCTTTATGAGAGCGTATTCGGCTTGCATATACTCTTCTGTCTTCACAGCTCCATCAATATCCTCAAAAATCATCTTATTGTGTAATTGTTTAGCTATCATGTTGACACGAGCAATATAATATTGTGCATTAATATGATTAGTGATGAATTCGTTTTTTCTCATAGCAATGACTACTTCCTCTTGACGTGTCTGCTCTTTTCTCTCATTCTTGAGCTGCTCTCTTGTTTTCGGCTTCTTCACTTTTTTTATTTTCTTCATCTAACTCTTCTCCCATCAGCTTGTATCTGAATAAACAGTTCGGTGTTAAATAGATGTCTTTTCCTCCTTTTCTCACATAATTCATTGTCAGTTTCTTGCATGGCTGTGGTTTGTATGATGGATGTCCTGAACAGAGATTTCCTTTTAGTGCAGAGCAATCTTGGTGATAGATTATGCGTCCATCTTCAACTTTGCATTTTTCCAAAGGGTATTTGAGGAAGCCATGCGTATGCTTCACTCCTCTCATACGGAAATACCATCGGCTGTCCACAAAGAGAGGATATCTTACTTTTAGCCATTTGCCTTTTGTTGGCAGGAGTGCTGGAGGTATGTTGAGTATTGCTATCCTGCAACATTCTGCATTGCAGACATCATGCCAGCAGAGACAGTTATCACAAGTTCTTGCTCTCTCAATCAATATCTTGTCTTTTTCGCTTATCATACGATGGTCACCGATATTGGAGGATTCTCCGGTTGGATTATGAGAGAGCAGAGTCCGGCCAGTGCGTCAGGAAAGTCATCTCTGTCTTTCTCGCTCAAGTGATGTACTTTTAAGTGTCTGCTCCCTTCAGGCTTCTTAAATCTGAGAGTGCTCAATTGTTTGTCGCATTCTCTGACATATGGTATCTTGATGCGTCTTTGTTCGGCCAAGAGCTTGAACAGCGTGTAAATGCGGGATTTGTTTTCCAAGGTGAATTCTACGGGCATGGCTTGGATACCGAGCTGTTCGATTCTTTTAACAAAATCTTCAAGTCCTCGGCCTACTCCAGTATTGTCCCATCCTACCATAGCCACGTTTTTGAATCCAGTAGAAACAATCAGATGTTTCAAGTCTTCGTCTATTATTTTGGTGTAAGGTGTCCCTTGAGGGTACTCCTTCATTTCGTAAACATAGACTTCATCGGCCCAATCTTTATCGCTCTTGTGGACAGGAATGCCTATTATGCGTACTGTCCTGTCTCTTGATTTAGCCCAATCAAAGAAGATGTAGACGGGAGAGGTAAAGAGGCTTGGTAGTATGGAAGAACGAGCTTCCTGCATGTCTTTACGTTCTGCTAGAGTAATGAATCCTCCTTCTGGGTCGGTGAATTTAGCCAAGAGAGTTGAATCTATTTGTTCTCGGGTCAAGCTACGAGATAGCTTATCGAATTCTTCTTGGGTGTTGGTGGGGCAATCCAAGAAGTTGAAGGAGTAGCGGTGGAAGGTAGGGTCGTTCCAGAGATCCCAACCGATTCCCTGCTGGCCGTTAGGATTGGAAAAGACCACAATCCTGCCTTTGGTAGTGTAGGTTCTTGGCTGCAATATCTGTTTGTAAAAATATTCCCCGTTCTCATAGAAGCAGAGCTCATCCACAAGAGCTAAGTGGACGGCATAGCCCAGGGCAGCTTCGGTGGCGGGGACACAGATGATACGGCTCTGAGGCAGCTCTTTGTATTCTACCGAATCTCTATCCAACTCATCATCATGAACCACTACTTCGTCGAAGTGGCGAAAGTAGATTTCTGTTTTTGTTTCAGAATCTCCAATGTCGTACTTGTAGGAGATGGGAGAAGATTGAAGAAAGAGGCGAATCTGCCTCAGTAAATCTTTCGATTGTGGTAATGTCTTTGAAGTCATCAATACTGTTTTTCCAGGGTTCTGAAGAGCATAGGTCAAGGCCAGGAGACAGAGAGTGATTGACTTGCCTACCTGATTCGCTGATGCAAAAAAGATTCGGGAATGTGGATCATTAATCATCAAGTCCTGATAAGGATAAAGCTTGAATCGTTTTTTCGGATGGAGTGGATCCCTGAAAAAAGAATACGCGTAGATGGTAGGATCCCGCAACAAAAGATAGGCTCTCTGTCTCTTTTCTACATCATCTCCACTAAGCCATTCCTCATTCATCACTTTATCCCACAAGTCAAATTTGGCTTGAGTGGCTTTAACCATATCTGCAGACACGTTTTCAACTAACATGTTATCTTCTCTTGCTTGATGCACGAGGCATTCCTATTGGTCCTTTGCCTTTTCCTGTTCCGAGTCCTCTCCCTCGCCCCTTTGAGCGAATCTTGGAACCTGGACACGGTTTAGATTTATTTGCCATGTTTTTTCCTCCCTTTCAACGATAATCTTCAATTTCCTCTTTTTTCTTCTTTTTTTTCTCTTCTTTTTCTGCTGCTCTCATTTGAGTGGCTATTTGACTATGAGAAACCTTGTGTAAGTGAAGATTGACGCTTTTGTCTCCATAGAGACTCTTTTGTAGTTTTTCCAGTAGATTGTTGAATGTTTCGACCCATCTGCGAGTATGGTCAGAGAGGATACCGTTTTCTTTCATTTCTTTCTCTATTTTCCAGTCCAAGTAGTGCTTGAGCTTCACAGCTACTTTTTTCTGTGCTTCCACTGGATTTTGCATTTCTTCGAGAGCTAGTTTGAACTCGACCTCACTCATTTCTTTAAGTTTGCTAGCTTTCGGTTTTTCGGGTGGGCCATCTAGCTCATCTGCTAGGTCGAACTTTTCTCTGGATATTTTTTCCATAAGGCATCCTCTCTGTTTTAGTCCAAGAAGATAACGGGAAGGCCAGAAGTGTAAGCTTGGCCGAAGCGTTCTCCGAAAATCCAATTGATTGCTTCTGCTCCTTGCTTCGCGTTGCTCTTGGAACTGTACGCCTCGCTTGCTGCAACAATCTTATGATTGTCTGCTTTGAGGCGAAACCTCCACTTTCCCTGCTTATCTTGGAATACTTCAAATCTAGCCATGTTACTCTCTTCCGTACTTTCTGACTGTTTTCACTATACCTCGGTCTTCCAGCTTGTTCAATTCTACCATTGTTCCTTTGACTACTGCTTTTTCGTAATCTTTGGTAAACTTGTCGAAAGAGTCTGGCAAGCTGACTTCTTCGTTGACTATTTCAGCGATCTTTGTTACGGTGGCAGTCTCGTAGTTTGGCGGGTGCATTTCAGCGTACAACAAGACGCGTATCACAAAGGTTATGGGTCTGGAACTTTCACAAATCTTGTCTGAAACGCACTGGCAAGAAAACTTGACATGATTCCCATCCTGTTCCATTATCTTGCAATCCGCTTGCTTGTATCTGTTCACCAGACTCCACTTTTTGACCATAGTAGAATGGGTATCAGGATACATCTCGGCAGTTTCCAGTCCAGTATAGGTATATTCCCCTACGAGTGATTTACTGCACTCGTCTTTCGTGAGATACACAAAAAATTCAACGGCATCTCTTCTAGGTCTTCCGGTTCGAGAGACAAAAGCTCTTTTCAGTTTAATTTTTCCAGTCACTTAAATCACCTAAAACTTTTTTCGATTGAATATGACAAGCATCCAAGTATCATCAGGAGATTTGGTCGCAGTCACTTCCAGCTCTTCCCCTTTCTTCCACTCTATCATTTCCATGATATCTTGAGGAATATTAATGCTATGAATCACGCTTCCGTTAGCTCTTTTTATTTGCTGAAGTTTTGACACTTGTATTCACCTTTTTATTTAATTCTCTTTGATTCTCAAACCAAAGAGTCGCTTTAGACTTGAAATCGTTTCTGTTCGCACACCAAACAAACTCGATGGAGTATTTTTTTTCCATCGTGTCTATTATTTTGCGGAGGACTCCAGGATGAACGTGGAGGCGGAAACCACCATGAAACTTTTTTGCAATAAACTTTTCTTTCGGGCATTCGACAAACACAGCCAACTTGATGTTCTTCTCTTTAGCTCTCTGAATCTCATTCCTAAATCTCTCATGATTCTGGATGATGCTCCCATACAAGTCTATGGGAGATTTTCTTTCAATGTGAGCGATTCCAAGAAGATCATGAGTAGTATAATCTCCTTCCGGAAGCATACAAGAGGAGGCAGACTTGCTCTTCTTGGGATTCCAAATAGGCTTTTGTTCGCGAGTGTCAACGAGAATCATAGGCAAGCTCCAACAAACCAAAGGATAGATAAAGCCAAGCAGACAAAAAAGATAGAGATGAGGCCAAGCTCCATCAACAATTTGGCTGCTGGATTTTGTATGCGAGGTTTAGGGTCGCTCATGATTTCACCTTTAATTTTTCTCAGTCTCATAATCCAATGCAGCTTCATAGATGCTCACTTATTACTCCATTCGACAAGCTTTTTAATTTCTTTGTCTGCTCTTTCGTTCATTTCTTTCGCGCATTTTTCGGAACAAAAGAGTTCATTTTCTTTTGCTTGAAATTCTTTCCCACAGTTAACACATTTCATAAGATGTACCTCTTTTACCTCTTTTTTCTCAAACTTCTATGAACAAGACCAGACCAGAGTGAAAGGACTATCTCAACGAGGCGAGGGATATCCAGAGGTGAGAGGGGCTGGGCTTGGATTTCACAGTCCAACAGATTAAGTATATACTGGTATTTAAGAACATAGCATAGGAGAGTATATACTTGAGAAAAGTGAAAAGAAAATATTTGAAGGGTACTCCTCTTATGGTCCTCACCTTTTTTTCTCTACCCCCCCGTAAGGCTTGCTAGGCATGGGGTTCTTAGCTATCTTGTTCTAATCCTTTAGGCATGGGGTTCTTGGTCGTGCGCGCTGATACCCTTTAGGCATGGGAGTCTTAGGAGGCTAAAAACCGAAAAGCTTATAAAGAAACGTCCCACCAATTAGTATATACCCTTAGGTTAGAAAATCTTAGGGGATAAGGAGGTCATGAAATGAAAAAACTTACGCTCTATGAGAGAGCAGAAATAAAAATGGCTCTCAAAGAAAGAATGACTTACTACAAACAGGCCATAGTAGAAAGAGGAAAGTTATACCATTCAAACTCTTTCATTCCTCAGCTAGATTGGTATAAAGCTATCTGTATGTATGCGAGTAATTATAAAGACGCATACACCGCGCTTCAGAAGGTGAGCGAATGAAGAGAGAAAGAAAACAATACCTCAGAAAAGTAAAAGCCTTTGAGGACACACATACACGACAAGAAAAAGCTAATATTGTATGGCAAGAAGAAAAAAACGAGCTATTGAAGGAGGCGTTTTTATGACTTTTTCACTCAACGCGCGAGAAACGCTTGAATACCTAACCACGAATCCGGTCTTCTCACCCTCACACACGCTTTTAGAAAAAAAACAACCAGTTTATGAGAGCATAAACGCGCGAAAGGCTCTTAAAGAGAACCAAAGAGAACGGGGGTGGTGGTCTGACCAACGATAAAAAAACATTAAATTATCCGCCTCACGGTAACAAGCCAAAAAAACGAAATTCCTTTATAAAACTAAAAAAAACTAAAAAAATAAAAAATAGTGTCTTAGAGCTTAGGCAGATAATCAAGGGTAGTCAATTTAAGGTTTTTTCGATGGTTAATGAGGTCTTGAGCTTTTCGACTAAAAAAGCGTGTGCATTAGACAAGAACTACAATGGAAAAAAGAGGTTTTTTTCATATACTCATCTACTCCCAAATTTACTTAAAATCATGGTTTTTTTGACTGTTCCAATGGTTTTTTGGTATAAATCAAGGTAAATGATGAAAAGGAATGATGTTAAAAAGAGGAAATTTTAAAAAAAAACAGCTCGTAGAAAAGGTGAAAAAAACCAATAATTTTCATATACTCATATAGAAGGGAAAAAAGAGGGAGAAAAGAGAGGTAAGAGGATGAAGAGATTAACAGGTTATATTTTTACTTTGATACTCATTTAGGGAGGTTAAATTATGAACGAAAAACAAGAAAAACGAATCCGCAAGCATGGAGAAGCATTAAAGCGTTTTTTCGCGCTCTCTCCAGATGTCGATAGTTTAACCTTGTGCAGGCAATTAAGACGGTTAGAAGTGAAAGCCCATAGGCTAACAACCGAACAAAGCGAAGGAATGACACCCGAAAGAACAAAAGAGAACGAGCAGGAGGAAGCCGAGGTATTACAAAAGGTAACCAAGATATTGAAGCCAGAGCGAACCGACACACACATTTTCATTAATGGCGATTGTC
>Ga0114918_10004147_pt1 | contig 12633 bp, 17 predicted proteins | sample LantaG_FD_87015 | JGI IMG/M metagenome (GOLD analysis project Ga0114918, IMG submission 87015) | Deep subsurface microbial communities from Baltic Sea to uncover new lineages of life (NeLLi) - Landsort_02402 metaG | ecosystem: Environmental > Aquatic > Marine > Oceanic > Sediment | place...
ATCGAGCAAAAAAAGAAAGTTAGTTAGACCATGGCAAAACCGAGCAAAGCAAAACCGGCGGCAAGCCGAGTCCAGACAGGCAAGGCGAAACCCAAGGCCGCGGAGACTATCAACTTCACCGACTACGACAAGCGGATCATGCTGGCCGAGCTCGAGTGGAAGGAGCAACGCGCGGCGACCTCACGGTTGAAACGCGAGACGCTTGAGGGCGACCTGATCAAGAAGACGGCGGCGGCTGATCTTGCCGCCGGGCTGATCGAGGAGATAGAGCGCGAGGTGATCAAGCTGCTGGAGAAAAACCCCAGGCTTGCCGAGAAGGTGTCGGCAATTTTCAAGAGGTATCTGTGAGCAACAAGTTTCTGACAGGCTACTTCGGCGCGCAAAAGAAGGAAGCGAAGAAGCGCGGCGAGGACTACAACGAGAACCAGAACGCGCTTATGCGGCGCAAGCGGGAGTCTATCCGCGAGATCGGGGATCTGCCTGTCGTGGCGCACCCTAAGAGACGGGAGAGTTGCCGGAAGAACCTCAAGCGGTTTATGACGACTTACATGCCTACAGCGTTCTCGCAGGACTTCAGCTCCGATCATCTGGTGGTGATAGTCAAGATCGAGCAGGCTCTCTACAAGGGTGGACTGTTCGCCTTCGCCATGCCGCGCGGCAGCGGCAAGACTACGATCGTGCTGGCGGCGGTGATCTTTGCGATCCTCTACGGACATCGGAAGTTCATAGTCGCGATAGCCAGCAGCGACGAGTCCGCGCTGAAGGTGCTCGACTCGGTTGTATCGGAGCTCGAAAACAACGAACGGATCAAGGAGGATTTCCCGGAAGTCTGCTACCCGCTCGAGAAGCTTGAAGGGCTTGCGCAACGCGCCGCAGGGCAGACCTATAAGGGGGCGAAGACCAACATGTCCATCAAAAACGGCCAGTTGATCCTCCCTACAATCACCGGTTCACAGAGCAGCGGGATCCGGATCAAGACTTACGGGATCACATCCAAGGGGGTTCGCGGGACTCACTACATATCACCGTCAGGAGAGATCATTCGCCCGGACTTTGTCATACTCGACGACCCGCAGGATGACGTTTCAGCCAGGAGCCCGAAGCAATGCAGCAACCGCGAGAAGCTTGTGAAGGGGGCGATCCTTGGGCTTGCTGGTCCAGGCAAGGCGATCTCAGGCTTTATGCCTGCGACGGTTATCGAGCGCGGGGACTTCACCTCGCGCATGCTGGACACCAAGCGCAACCCTGAGTGGCAGGGGTTGACGATGAAGATGGTGACGGCGTTTCCCGAGGAGCTGGAGGGCTTGTGGGCGACGTATGCGGAGATGAGAGCCGAGGGTCTGAGGCACGGCGACAACGGCGCGGAGGCCACGGAATTCTACAAGGCCAACCGCGAGGCGATGGACAAAGGTGCGGCGGTCTCCTGGGAATCCCGCAAGAAGCCTGACGAGCTTTCGGCGATCCAGCATGCCATGAATCTTTACTTCCGTGACAAGGCGACCTTCTTCGCGGAGTTTCAGAACTCCCCCGAGGATGCTGCGCCCACGTCCTACTCGCTCTCGATGGAGATGGTGTGTTCGCGGGTCAACGGCATTCCGCGCTACGAGCTTCCGCAGCAGGCGGCCATGTTTGTCCTGTTCGCGGACGTTAACCAGATCGGGCTCAACTACGTCGCCGCCGGTTACGACAACAACTTCACCGGCTGGGTGGTGGACTACGGCAAGCACCCAGAGGGCGAGCGCAACATGCTCTGGGATCCAGGCGCGAGCAACACCAGCACGGAGGCTCAGGCCATAGCGCGCGGCATCCTCGAGCTTGTCAAGCTAGTGTGTGCCAAGCCCTATTCCCAGCGGTCGCGCCGCGTGTACCCCACGATCCTAGTGGACGGCAACTACATGACCGAGACAGTCCACGCGGCGGTGTCGGCGGCGGCGCGCACATACCCCGGCACGGTCCTGGTTGACCGTGGCCGTTCCTCGCGGACTTACCGCCCGGCGCGCAAAGAGCAGATTGTCGGCCAGCCCGGCAGCAACTTCCACGTGGAGCGCGGCATCCACGGCACTCAGGTAGTCCACAATGCCGACTGGTTCCGCATGTCCGCGCAGAAATCTTTTCTCCTTGAGCCCGGTGTTCCCGGCTCCCTCTCGCTCTGGGGCAAGGATCCGGCGGAGCACGAGGCGTTCGCCATGGAGGTCTGCGCCGAGAAATTGCTTGAATACGTCGCGGGGGAGACCCGCGAGTTTTATGAATGGTATAGGGTTCCAGGAGTGGCCAACGACAAGCTGGATGCTGTCACCGGCACCCGGGTAGGTGCTGCTTTGGCGGGTGCCAAGCTCACCGGCGGCGAGCGGTCGTGGAAACCGCGCCGCAGGCCGCGCGAGACGCGCAAGCCAAAAGTAACGATCCACAACTAAAAAGGAGGCTGTGATGAAAAGAAAGAGTGTGGCGAAGAAAGCAAAGGAGGCGGCGGGCTGGGTCTTGTTCACCACCGACGGCGTGATAGACCCGGGCATCAAGGACTACTGCCTGGAGGTGTTGAAGCGCAACGTGGCGGGACGCTACCCGATCGTGGAGATACAGAACCCTCCCGGCGTGGGCAGGAGCTACGCGCAGTTATTCAAAAATTATCTGGAGGGCTTGAAGCACATCACCGGCACGGGTCCGGTATTTATTGCCGACCAGGACACGCTTTACCCCGCCGACTACTTCGACGTTCCCGAGTACGATCCGGCGAAGCTGATCTACACGCGCAACATGTGGTATCTCGACAAACAAGGGTTTTACCCTCGCATTATGTCCACCCCTCCCTTGAGCATGCTGGTCACCAGTCCGGCGTTGCTCAAGAAGACCATGGAGGGCAAGCTGGCGCGTGTCAGAAAGGACGGCAAGATCAACTGGGTCGAGCCCGGATTAGACGACGGCTTTGAAAACCTCGTCACATTTCGCGACACCTCCACTCCGGTCGTGGACATCCGCTACGGCAACAACACCTCAGGCGATCGCAAGACCAGCCGCCACGTCCCCTTGCTTGAGCCATGGGGCTATTGCGAGGACATCTGGGGAGTCATGGAAGGACGCTCCACCTTGCCCCCGGCCAAGCCGGAGCGCAAGAAAGCCCGTCAGCCCGTGAAGCCCGAGGCGCAAGTTACACCTGAAGTGAGCTTTGTGATCATCACCCGGGACGAGCCGGAGATGCTCAAGTGGACGATCTCCAATCTCCAGCGCACCGCTCCAGGCAACGAGGTCATAGTGGTCTTTGACGGTTTCCAAGAGCAACCCGAACTCCCCGCTTATGTCCGGCGGCTAGTGCCCTGGGCAATCCCGCTCGGTGTCGGTCCCTGCCGCAACGTGGGGATCCACGCCGCGAAAAACAACTTTGTCGTTTTGCTGGACACTCACATGGATTTCGAGGACGGCTGGCTGGAGCCTCTGCTCGAGCCGGTGCTGGAGAACAACAAGACGATCTCCTGCTCGCGGTCGGCGGTCTTGCGCCCGGGGCATCTAGATCTGGCAAGCACAAAGAAGATCAACCACGGCGCGAGGATCGAGTGGAGCAATGAGAAGAACTATCCATTCGAGCCGGTGTGGCATTATCACCCCCCGCGCTCGGAGGTGCAGACCGTCCTCGGCGCATGTTACTGCCTTTGCCGGCATTGGTACATCACCGGCCTGCACTCCCCCTGGGCGAACGCCTTCGGCTGGGGCACGTCAGAGCAGTTGATAAGTATTGTCAACTGGTTCTGCGGAGGCCGCCAGATTCTTGCCGACTGCACCACCGGGCACGTTTATTACGACCGCTCCGACAGCAAGCCCTACAAGCACTCGGAGATGAATCTTGCGGGTAAATGGTACAACCGCTGCCGGGCGATAGACCTCCTGCCGCTTGACGACGAGCGCAAGAAAGGGCTGATAGACTGCGTGATGAACCGCACCGACGCTCGCCAGTTTCGCCCCATGGTCGAGCATCTCTTTGTCTGGCGCGACGACTCGGCTATAATCGCCGCCATCAAATATCACGGACGCACTTTCGAGGAGTACGCCGCTCGCTGGTATCCGGAGGGGCTTTCGTTCCCTCTCCCGCAGCAGCGGCGTGCTTCCTCGCCACCTCCCCGGCAGTCCAGGAGGGAGGTACGCGGCAACGCAGGCCGCAACCCCTTCGAGGTTGCCCTTCCGGAATGCACTGACAGGAGGATTTTCTTATGAGCACTCGTTCGGCAAATCGTCGCGCGCAGGTCTTCTATGGCCTCTATGAGGCCGAGGAGACCCCGCGCCATTGTCCGGGCTGCCTGTCGAGCAGGTCGAGGATAGTCGCCTGGTGGGAGGTGCCGGGCTCGCGCCGACGCAAGCGCGTCTGTGTTGAGTGCGGCAAAGTGTTTACCACGCGCACGGCGACCGACACCCGGTTCATTGAGGACACTAAAAAGGATGCGAGGTTTATATGAGCAATCGAAAAATCAAAGTCTATTATCTGCTTGAGCAGGAGTGGAGCGACTTGGTCTCGGTGTGGAAACGCGGCACGAAGAAGGAATGCAAGGCGATGTTGGACTCCTGCAAGAAGGAGCTCAAGCAGTTCGCCGAGGCCAAGTGGCGCATAGTCCGCGTCGAGAGGTATCTGGCATGAAGCACGAACTCGAGAAAGCGGAGGCGGTTGCAAAGTGGCTAATGACGTATTTGTCCTCCACGTGCAGCCGGATCGAGATTGCCGGGAGCATCAGGCGGCGCAAGCCCGAGGTCGGCGACATCGAGATCCTCTATGTCCCCAAGATGACCGGCGGGACTCCGGATTTGTTCGGAGTGGCCGAGCCGCTCCCCGCCACGGACGTGGCCATCGAGCAGTTGCTCAGATCCGGAGTCCTGGCAAAGCGCAAGAACTCAAAGGGCTCGGAGATCTGGGGCGACAAGAACAAGCTCGCTCTGCATGTCGAGAGCGGGATCCCGGTTGACCTCTTCGCCACATCTGAGAGTTGCTGGCACAATTATCTCGTCTGCCGCACCGGCCCGGCGGAGTCCAACATGCGCATAGCCAAGAGAGCCCAGGAGTTGAATCTCAAATGGAAACCCTACGGCGAGGGATTCGAGACACCCTCCGGCAAGCTGATCCCCTGCTCATCGGAGGAGGAGGTCTTCGCCGTCGTAGGGCTGAATTACAACGAGCCGAGATTAAGAGCTTAAAAAAGGAGCAAGAATCATGCATGACAGCATCGGAGAACACATCAGAATTGCCCAACATCTTATTCGGGAAGCCGTACAAGGCTTAGATACCTTGCAAAAATACAACAATGCGGGGCGAAGTTACCTGCTGGAATCGGCATTGCGGCAAATGACAGACGCGTATCAGCATGTTTTTGTCGCGAAGGTGCAGCATAACAACGAGCTTGCCAGCTTGTCTGGCGACAACACCCCCGCCGACGCGGGGAAGGAGTCACCATGAGCACAGATATAGACCGAAGCTACGGGGCTAAACTCACGGCTGCTGAGCAGGAAATGGCCGCTGATTTCGTGAAGCAGGTTGCCGGGAGGCCGCAAAAGCTCTCAACCCGCTGCTTTCTTTGCGGCAAGCAACTGGAGATGGGCAATTATATGTTTGATGTGGCCAGCAAAAACTACGTCTGCTTGCGTTGCTACAAGCCGAATCTCAAGGCTAAATAGCAACATACTTAATAGAGTTAAGTAATTTGCCGTATTTTGCTTGCATTTGTGCAAGCCGGTATAAAATTAACCTTGGAACGAGGAGTAATTACCTCGGTAAAGCCGGACAGGGCTGTCCCCCTGTTCGGCGTTTTTTTTTGTCAGATGGAGGTGGAATTGTCGGAGTTGAATACATTGCGGAGGCGTTTGGCGGCGGCTCAGACCGCGCTTGACGACCTTATCTCCACCGGTCAGGAATACACCGTGGTGGGCAGCCATAGCGTCAAGAACCCCAGCATCAAGGAGCTGGAGACCCGTATCTCGACTATCAAGCGTCAAATACTAGCGCGCAGCGGCTATGCCCTGCGCCGCACAGCACCGGATTTCAGATGAGCACACACGCCACGCGCCGCAAAAGATTGATCCAAAAAACCGCAAAGGCCAACGGGATAAACGCCACCTACGACGTGGTGGACTCCGACAATGGAAAGCAGCGTCGCAAGGCGAAGATCGAGATCAAGGGCGAGGAAGCGCAGCTTCAGAAGCTGAACCGTCACAAGATAATCAGCCTGGCCCGTGACGTTGAGCGCAACTACACCACCGCCAAATCCCACCTCCGGCAGTTTCGCTTGAACGTCGTGGGCACGGGTCCGAAGATCCACATCAACGTTGACGACCCGGCGGCGAAGGAAGCAGCGGACTGGTTCAACGAAGTCTATCAGAAAGAATGCGACGCTCGCGACGACACGCCGTTCAACGAGATCTGCATGAACATCCTCACTGCCGCAAAGCGCGAGGGCGATCTGGTCGCCGCGTTCGACAACTTCCTCGAGAACGACGGTCGCCTGTTCTTCTACGAGGCCGACCAGCTCGCCAACATCGAGGAAAAGGAATGGGAACGCCAGAGCGATTGGAAAGGCCTTACCCAATCCGACGGGATTGTCTACGACAAGCACGGCAGGATCAAAGCCTATATAGTTTGCGAAGATCGCAAGTCGGGTGACAAGAAATTTGCCGACTGCCTCGTGCTCCCTGCTTTCTCCACGGCCAAGCTGCTCAAGGCACCTTGGCGCGTCAACATGCGCCGGGGCACTCCGGACATCGCCGCCGCCCTCGCCCACTACCTCGACACCTACGAGATGACCTCCTGCGAGTTGCAGACGGCAAAGCTCCAGAGTAAGCTCGCAGGTAAGGTCAAGCGTCGCAACGCCGCCGAGGAGCTGCTTTTCGAGAACGGCATAGACGCTGACGCTATCCTCGGCACCTCCACATCCAGCGGCGACGACGAGGAGAACGTAGTGGCAGCCCCCAAGACAAACTACGACCGCTACGAAAACCTCACAGGCGGTTTTATGGAATACCTCGATGACGACGATGATTTCGAGCTGCTCGACATCAACCGCCCCAACGTCAACGCGCAGGCCTACATCGAGGGCATCACCATCAACAACGGCGCGAGCATGGGGCTTGCCCAGGTCTATTCCACTCTCAAGGCCTCAACCTCCTACACGGCTTTCCGGGGCGAGATGCTTCTCTCCTGGGCGCAGTTCGGCGTGGATCAGAAGTGGCTGGAGCGCAGGTTCGTGGACTGGGTAGCACGCAAGGCGATCAACTGGGGCATAGACAACCGCCAGTTCTCGCGTCCCCCGCAGGGATGGGAGCGCAAGCTCTCTGTCTCATGGCCGGTGATGCCCGACGTGGATCCCATCAAGACCCAGATGGCCATAGCCAGATCCCTGAAGAACGGCAACACCGACTTCCAGCGTCTGCTCGGTCCTAACTGGCGCAGCATCCTCGAGAACTTCGCCGAGCAGGTGAAGTTGATCCGCGCGCTTGAGCTCCCGCTCGACCTGCTGGAGACCAAGTCCGGCGCGGCATCCACCCCGGAAAAATCCACCGGCGAAGACAATGCCGAAGGGCAGGAGGAAAATAACCGCAAAGTAACTCTGCTAGCCAAGCTTTGGAATAAAATAAAAGGAGACTCCCTGTGAAAAACAACATCGCGATACGCGGCATAATCGTCTCGGCGCTCTATCATTCTTTCAGCGACTACATCACTCGCGGCGTAATCTGCCCTGAGAGCATAATCCGCGAGAAGATCGAGCAGGCCGACAAGAACCACGACCTCACCCTATACGTCAACAGCCCCGGAGGCTCGGTCTTCGCAGGAAACGAGATGATCAACAACCTCATCTCCTGGCGCGCCGCCACAGGCAAGCATATCAACATCGAGGTCGGCGCGATGGCTGCCAGCATGGCCGCCAACCTTATCGCCCAGGTCGGCGAGACAGGCCGCGTCAAGGTCCACAGCAACACCAAGATCATGTTCCACGGCGCGTTCGGCTATGCCGAAGCCGGGGAGCAAGGTTTCCGCGACTACGCGGACCTGCTCGCGAAGATCAACGCCGACGTGAAGACCACCCTCGTGGCGCGTTTCGGTCTGGATCCCGACTTGGTGGACATCTGGTTCTCGGAAGGCCGCGAAGGCTGGCTGGATGCTCGCCAGGCCGTCAAGGTCGGTCTCGCAAGCGAAGTGATCCGCACTTATGCGCTGCCTCCCGAGCGTATGGAGAACGCGCAGGAGTTCCTGAAAGAGCGGGGTGCGAAACTCGCAGCCGCATTAATCGAAAACCACATAAAAAAGGAGAACACCATGTGGGAAAAACTAAAGGCAATACTCGCAGGCAAAGGATTTGAGGATGTTGCCGAGGACACAGCCGAGAAGATCGTGCTGGAAATGAAGACCCCTGCGGAATTCGAGGCCGCGCTTGATCAGCAGCACGCGGAGTTTGAGAAGACACTCCTACAGGCCAGAGCCGAGGACGCGGCGGCACTCGAGCAGATCAAGGCCGACCTGGCAACGGCGAAGACCTCCATCGAGGAGCTGGTCACCGCGAAGGCCGGGATCGAGGAGCACGCAAAAAACCTCGAAACTCAGGTCTCGGATGCGAAAGCGGAGCTTAAGAAGGCCACCGACAAGCTCGCGAACCTCACAGCCGGGATCGGCGTGCCACCGGAAGGCGAGCCCCCGAAAGGCAAGGCCGCTTTCTTCGCCGCTGTCGAAGCGCGCATGAAGAAGGACGGCACCTCGCGCGAACAGGCTACTCTGCTCGTGTCACGCGAGGACAAAGACCTGTTCAACTCCATGATCGAGGAAGTCAACAAGAGGTAAACACCTCTGAAATAAAAGCGTAAAAAAATCTCAAAAAAGGAGAAAAACCAATGAGAACACGCAGACCTGATTTGGAAGCCCTGCCTTTCAAGAGCCCCGGCTTTATCGCCGGACAGTTGTTCCCGTTCTTCCAGGCCGCGCAGAAGACCGGCACCCTCTATTTCGACGACATCGTCTCTGACGGCACCGCGGAGACCACGCGCTCCCTCGCCGCAGCCGCAACGGCTTCGCGCATAGACAGCGCAAGCACGTCCTTCACGTGCGCCGAGATCATCAAGCGCTACAAGATCGACGACTCCGAGATCTTGCTCCGCGGCGGTCTGGATGCCGCACAGGCCAAGATGGCTCGCCACGGCAAGCGCGCGATCATGGACTACCTCGAGGCCAAGGCGGTCGCCGCCACTTTCGGGGACCTCGCAAGCTTCAGCAACCGTGACATCCTGACAAGCTTCCTCCAGGCGCTCGACGTGGCCAAGGAAGCCGTCCAGGACTACGGCGACGGCAAGGTCGCGGTCTTCGGCGCTCAGTCCGTCATCAGCCGCCTCAAGCGCTATGATGAAGTCGTTGACCGCATGAAGCACACCGGCGTGCTGGTCCGCGACATCCGCGACGTGCGCAGCATCTCCAACGAGCAGCTCGCGGCAGCCCTCGACGTGGACATGATCCTCCCCGGTCCCTCAACGCCCTGGCTCGGCAGCGGCAGCGCCTACGACGGATACGTCGGCGTTTGTCTGCTCCCCGACGAGAACGTTGACCCGGACGAAGCCGTACAGCTCGGACGCACAATCGTCTACGAGGAAGACGGACTCTACCGCGTGGAGACCTACTACTCCGACGACCTCATCTCGGAAGTCTGCGACACCCGCGTCTGGGCGAACATGCTCGCCCTGAATAAGGAGTGCTGCTACATCCTCAGAGGCGTGGACGAAGAAAACACGGTGACCACGACAACCACGACAACCACCACGGCAGCAGGATAATCCTGCCATTCTCGCTACCCGGCGGCGGGGTCTCAGCCCCTCCGCCGCCGGGCTTTTTTTTAACACACGGAAACAGGCGGAAACATGGACACCACAGCAATGGCAAGGAAGTTTGCGGCAATGCGCGACGCATCGCCCAAGACTGTCTCCTGCGTGTGGGGAGCCAAGACGTTTACCGCCGTGCGCCGCGAATACCGCCAGGAAGTCAAATATTCAGACTACGGCGCATCTCTACAACTTGACTTCCAGATCGTCGCGCTCAAGTCCGACATCGGCACCACCTTGCCAGCCAACCACGACGCGATCACCATAGACTCCGCGTCATATCGCATTATGAATCCCGTCACAGAGGATCCCGCAGGGCTCACCGTGGTGATGGACATCGGACACCAGAGGGGATAGCCATGCAGCCAACAATCACAGTCAGCCAGTCAGACGTGGCAAGGATCAACGAGATCATCCACAAAATTGCGAAATCCGCAAGGCGAGTAAAGGGCATAACCACCCAGGCAATGGTCTTCGCCCTCCAATCCGCCGCCAAGGCCACAAAACCGGGATCCGGCACGAGTCTGAAGAAGCTCCCCCGCAAATTCCGACTGCGCCCCATCGAGACAATGCCCACCACTTATTTCTGGTATAGGTGGATCACCGGCACCGGCAACACCGGCATATTCCGCTCAGACAGCCAGATACGCGACCGGAAGGACATCACCCGCATCAAGCGCGGCATAAAGTTCTGGAACAAAAAATCCCAGGACTGGGACTACATCCCCTACGAGGGCGGCGCTGGAAAATATAACGAGGGCGAAAAGCGCGCGCGCATACCTGCCGCAGGATGGGCGAAGCTCGGATGGCTCAAGACTCTCCCGGCACTGGGCGGCAAACAGCCGGACGTGTCCCCACGCGCCGCAGTCTCCACCCTTACCCGGCGCGAGACCGCGAACGACATCAGCCTAAGAGCCGACAACCTCGTGGCCTACATACACCGCACCTCCCCGCAATCCGCGGCGATCGGCATAGAGAAGGCACGCAACCGCATCGAGAAAATATACCTGCCCAAGCTGGCGCAGGAAATTAAGGACGCATCACGATGATTATCGAAGACCATCTCGAACAGGCGTTGATAGACCTGCTCAAGGCTCGCACCTACATCACCGCGGGAACCATCCCCGTCCGCGAATTTCGCGATAACTCCGAGGTTACAGCCGACCGCTACGTCATCGTGCATGTATCCCCTGCCGGAAGGCTCTCCCCGAACTACCCGCTATACAAATGCCCGGTGGAGATAATATGCGTCTCATACGTCCCTGCCGACAAGAACCGCGCCAGCCTCGAGGGCTTATACCAGGATGTTTTCGGCTTTGTCCAGGCGCTCACCCCGGCATCAATATTAACCAAGATGCCCTCCGGCTACAAGTTCACCCCCGAGGGCATAGTCCCCGACCCCGCTGGCGGCGACGAGGACATACAGGACAATTTTCAGATCATGATCGTAAAAATAGAAGTTTTTGGGAAATACACAGCCTAGCGCATGCGCCGGGCTATGCCCAGGAGGCCAGCCCGACGACAAAAAGCAGGACTGCCAGAAAAGGTTTTAAGAGTTCGTACATCCCGCAATATAGCGGGGCAGGAATAAAAAGGCAAACGGAAAAGTAAGGAGGTTTATCATGGGATTCGGAGTGACATCAGGACTGTCAAAGCAGACCAACAACAGCGTAAGCGTGGCCGAGAAGATCAACAGCAAAGGCGCGATCGTCGAGATGACGACCCACGGCGGCAAGCAGGAGGTGCAGGAGGAGGTCTACTCCGACGCATTGACCAACGAGGCCGTCAACGGCCAGAGCGGCACGAGCGTGGTCTCGAACCACAATCTGATCGAGTCCGCCACGGACTATGCACGCGAGAGCAAGACCACAATCACGGCGCTCTCCACAACCGCATAATCAACCGGCAATGACCACGGAGGCGACAGGCCATGGCTCAGGTTCCCGCGCGCTACATCAAGGACAAGGCGATTGACTACGACGGCGAGATATTCGCCTGCATGTCGTTGCCTGTCCGCGTGGCGGGGATCCAGCTCAGGCCGCCGAGCATCGGCGTGTTCGCCCTCCTGGAGACTATCGAGAGCCCGGTAGTTGCGAATTTCGCAAAGGCCACGGCCTTCGATTACTACCGCGCTCTCTACATTCTGAAGCATGGCCGCGAGGCCGCTTGCGAAGTTCGCGACTGGCTTGCCGCAGGAGGCCGCAAGAAGGTCAAGCCCGAGGACGAGACAACTTGGCTCCCTTGGGACAAGAGAGTTGCGAGTTTCGCAGAGTTCAACCCCACGGACTTGTTTGAGTTCGCCGCTCTCCACAGGCTCTTGATGGACAATTCATTCGGCGGCTTCGAGATGATCCCCCAGATTGACCCGGGATGCTCGCCCTACATTTTCGGCGCGGAGTCTATCGCAAACACCTGCCGACTCGCCGCCAGCGCCACGAACTACACCTACGACGAGATCCTCTGGGATCTCCCCTTGTGCCTGGTCGGGCATATCGCCGCCGTCGCGGCCAGGGGCGCAGGTGTCAAGGGAGTGGGGCGACCCAAGGACAAGGCCGACATCAAGAAGCAACTCAAGGCCGCCGCAAAGCGTGAGAGGACCGGCAAGCTACACCCATGGCAGAAGGCCGAGCCGCATTGCTATCCGCTATCTAAAGAGCAGATAGAGGCCAACCCCGCCATCGAGAAGCAGTTCAACGCCGCCATGAAAGCCTATTTGGCAAAGCTCCGCAAGAAGAAAGGCAGGCGCAAATGAGCAAGCTCACCATCCAGATCGGCGGCACGATCACCGGCTTACAGTCCGCGCTATCA
>Ga0114918_10004148_pt1 | contig 12628 bp, 8 predicted proteins | sample LantaG_FD_87015 | JGI IMG/M metagenome (GOLD analysis project Ga0114918, IMG submission 87015) | Deep subsurface microbial communities from Baltic Sea to uncover new lineages of life (NeLLi) - Landsort_02402 metaG | ecosystem: Environmental > Aquatic > Marine > Oceanic > Sediment | place: Baltic...
AGAGAGAGAGAAAAAAAAAAAAAAAGAGAAAAGAGAAAAGAGAGAGAGAGAGAGAAAAAAAAGCGAAGAATCAAATAATCAAAGAGAGAGAGGAAATGAAAGAAAACTTCTTCTTCTTCACCTGGCGTCCTTATCTTGTGGAGCAGCGCGTCGAGCCTCCCCGCCTCGGCGAGCTTGCCCGGCACGACGGGGACGATGTCGTATCCCGCTTTGCCGACGGCCTCGATCAGCTCGGGGCGGAGGTGCTTGGCGGCCTGCGTGTTTTTTTTTTTTTTGAGTTTAGAGGGTTTTGACAGAGAGTTTTGTTAGAAGGGGTCGAAGAGGTCGGAAGACGCCGCACCTGCTGCCGCCGACCGCCGCTGGACAGTCAACTTTGTGCATCTCTTCTCTTTCTTTCTCTTCTTCTTCCTCCTCCAACCCTCCTCTTACTTTCGTGGGCAGCATCGCGATGCCGACGCGTCTTCGTCGGCCTGGAGCATCGGGCTCGGGCGGCGGCGCCGAGAAGGCGGCAGCCGGCGGCGCCATTCGATGCGATGAGGGGAACAAGAAAAGGGGAGCGAGCGAGTTTTTTTTCAGAGATTGTGCTTGACACAAATCGTTGAGATCGATCGATGAAAAAAAAAACCTAGTCGCGCCCCCCCCCGCCCCTTTCGGTTCTCTCGACTTCAAATCGGGCAACTGAGATCGCGCATCGCACCTCATCAGGCTCTGCAGTCTGATATCAGCTTGTTCTTCTCGAGTTGAAAAAGAAAGACAGAGAAAGAGAGAGGAAAAGGCAGCGAGAGAGAAAGAAAGAAAGAAAGAAAGAAAGAAAGAAAGAAAGAGAAAGAGAAAAAAGCAAAAAGTCCAAACCAGCGCAATGGGCTGGTTTGGACGTGGCGACGAGGCCTCTTCTTCTTCTTCAACCCCTCCTTCGTCCACCTCCTCCTCTTCCTCTTCCTCCTCTTCCTCCTCTTCCTCCACCTCCCGCAAGGCCGAGGCCGCGGCCATCGCCCTCGAGGCCGCCCTCGCCTCCACGGTCGACGCGGCCACCATGAAGCTCGTCGTCCCTCTGCAGCGCAAGGCCCTGCTCTGCGCCGCGGCCTGCTGCGACTCATCAAGGACGCGGGCAGAGCTCGACGCGTGCTGCTCGGCTTGCACGCACCCGGTCCAGGGGGCCGAGGCCGCGATAGCGGCGAGCGTCGGGGCGTGGCAGCGGGGGTTCACCGCGGCGCTGGATAGCTGCCAGAGGCAGGCCGGGACGACGGATGGCTCTTCTTCTTCTTCGATGGCGAAGCTCGACGCGTGCGTCTTGGCCGCCGCGGCAAAGTTCAAGGAGTCGGTGCCGCAGCTGGGGAAGACGATCGCCGACGCCGTGCCCAAGGCCGTAACGATGGCGAGGGACCACCACCACGAGCAGATGCGACAGCAAAAGAGTTAGGATGAGAGAGAGAGAAGATTTTGAAAACGTTTTGAACGTTTTGAGTTTTTGGTTTTACAGTTCTTGTTTTGTAAAAAAAGAAAGAAAGAGGTCTCCTCTTCTTTACCGTTTCCCTCCTCCTCCTCCCGTTCCCCCTCCCCCCCCTCCTCCTCCTCGCGCGGACCGCACAAAGTCCTGCAGCGCGATGAACCGAATGAACTTCCGGTAGACCTGCGGCGAGCGCTCCGCGTCGGCCCTCGTCGGGATCCGCCCGCCGCTCGCTGCCGCGAACGCTGAGATCCAGGCAGAGACCTCGGCGCGCAGCGACGAGAGCTCGGCGACGGCGCGCTCGAGGTCGAGCGAGGAGGAAGGGTCGAGGGAGAAGTCGTCGTCTTCCTCGTCTTTGTCGTCGTCGGAGTCTAAATCTTCGTCGTCGTCGTCGCTGGAGAGGGCGTCGAGCTCTTGGACTTGTTCCTCCTTCTTTTTGCCTCTCGTCGTTGCTGTCGTCGCTTTCGTCGTCGTCGCTGCTGCTGCTTCAAGCACGAGCCCGCGCTTCAGGGCCAGCTTCTTGGCCTTCCTCTTGCTCGCCCACCACCTGCGGCGCACCTCGGCCATGCGCTCTTTCGTGGCGTTGGAGAGGACGGTGCCCTTCCTCGACACGGAGATCTTGAGGCGGGTTTCTGAGAGAGTTTTTTTTGGGGGGGGGTTCGGGTTTTTTCGGCTGTCAGATGAGAGAAAGCAAAGAAAAGTAGGAAGAAGAAAGTCAAAGGAAAAAAGGAGAGCCATAGAAAAAAACTCACCGAGAGGCATAACTCTCCCTTCCTTGGCGCGGCTCATCTTGGACCGGGTCTCGTCCGAGACGATACGCCCCGGCTTGGCGCCGCGTCTCTCGATTCTTGGAGGTCGAGGAAGTTGAGGTTGAGGTTGACATTGGTCGTCGACGTCGAACGAAGACGGTGAAACATCATCGTCATCGGCCGTTGCTCCGGCCATGATTCCGAGCAGCCGCGGCGTCGAATTGCGCCAGATCAACACAGGTTGGCAGCAGACGGGCACGCAAGAGCCCTGTATTCGTGTCGCCGATCGGAATGCAGGGCGCCAGGGCCTCATCGGGAGCGCGGAAGCATCAGGGGAGGAAGTTTCGATGATTTTTTCAGAACTCCGGAAGGCGGAAAAAATGGGAAATTTTCCACGTCGCTCGCTCGTCCTCCACTTTTTCTTTTCTCTTCATAACTCTCCGATGGCGCTCCCCGTGCAGCTGCCGCGCCCGCTGAGGCCAGCTTCAGCAGCTCGGCCGCACCTAGCTCTTGCTTCTCTTCCTCCTCTTGCTCATCGCAGAGCTCCGATTGGAAATGCTGCAGGAAGGAGCGCGGCGCCGGCTCTGCAAACTCGACGTCATCGACGTCGCAAGACGATCGCCTCTGTCGCTGCTCTCCCTGACGCCGATGATCCCGACGCGCCCCCGCCTTACGAGCTCGACGACTACACGCCCGAGGCCAACGCCGAGTACTGGGAGAGGCGCCCGGTCTCTGTGCTCAAGCGAGGGCTCGTGATTGGTACGAGAATAGAGGAGAGAGTAGTAGGAAGAGGAGGCTTTTTCTAGTTTTTTTTCTTCGCTCCTCCACCTCAAACCTCATCAATGTCCTCCTCCTCCTCCAACCTCCACCACCACCAATACCACCAAAACAGGAATCGAGTTCGCCCGCTGGTTCGCCACCCGCGGCTCCTCCTCCACCGAGGCAGCCCGCTCCATGCGCGAGCTCCTCACCCGCCTGGGACCGGCCTTCATCAAGGTAGGACAGGCGCTGGCGGCGAGGCCGGACCTCTTGCCGCCAGACTTCATCGCCGAGCTCGAGCTGCTTCAGGACCGCATCCCGCCCTTCGACGACGCGCGCGCCAGGGCTCTGATCGAGGAGGAGCTGGGCGCCCCGGCCTCGCAGGTCTTTTCCAGGATCTCGGCCAGCCCCGTGGCTGCTGCGAGCCTGGGTCAGGTCTACCGCGCGACGCTCGCCGTCGATCCTTCGAAGACCTTGAGGATCTCGCCGGCGCCTCCCTTCGGGCCCGACTTTGTGACCAATGGCGCGCCGTCGTCGTCGAGCAGCCCGAAGGCGCGTTCCCTGCTCTCTTCTCTGCCCGCGGACACGCCCGTCGAGGTCGCCGTGAAGGTGCAGAGGCCAGGGGTCAGGGAGACGATAGGCCTCGACGTGTTCATCCTCCGGTCGGCCGTCGCTCTCTTAAAATCGGCGAAAAACGTAAACACCGATCTGCCCGGCTTGGTCGACGAGTGGTCCTCCTCGCTGTTCGGCGAGCTCGACTACCGCATCGAGGAGGCCAACGGCACGCTGTTCAAGTCGCTCTACGGCAGGCTGGACGGCGTGTACGTGCCCGCGATGGTGCCGAGCCTTTGTCGAAAACGAGTGCTGGTGATGGAGTGGGTTGAAGGGGGCAGGCTACGCTCCGCTTCCGATTCTGTCCTGGCCCTGGAGAGGAGGAGGGAGAGCGGTGGTTCGAGCGCTTCTTCTACTGCTCCTTCTCCTGCTCCTGTTTCGGCCTTCTCTTCGCCCGCGGCGTCCTTCTCGGCGGTCCCGGCTCTGTCGGCCGAGGCCGAGCTCCGCCTCGTCGACGTCGGCGTCCGCTGCTCGCTCGAGCAGATGATGTCGGTCGGCTTTTTCCACGCCGACCCGCACCAGGGCAACTTCATCCGCAGGTCCTCGGACGGCAAGCTGGCCTACATCGACTTTGGCATGTGCGCCCGCATCGACGACGCGACGCGCAGGGCGCTGCTGACGGCGTCGGTGCACCTCGCCAACCGCGAGTTCGGGTCGCTCGCCGACGACATGTTGGCTCTCGGCTTCTTCCCTCCCGGCACGCAAAGGTCGGTCGTCGCACCTGCTTTAACCGGCGTCTTTGCCCGCGCCATGGACGGAGGCATCCAGAGTTTGTCTTTTCAGACCTTGTCGGCTGATTTAGGTAAAACCATGTACGACTACAAGTTCAGGCTCCCGACGTACGCGACGCTGCTCGTCCGGTCGCTGACTGTGCTCGAGGGCATCGCGCGATCGGCAGACAGGGAGTACCCGGGACTTCTTCAATCAGCCTACCCTTGGATCGCCAGGAGGCTGCTCCAGTCCCCGAGCCCGGAGCTGCGGGCAGCGCTGCGGTCGCTGCTGTACAAGGGAAACCAGTTCCGGTTCGACAGGCTCGAGTCGCTGCTGCTGCAGGCTGCGAGGTCGCCGCCGCGGCCCGCGGCCATGGTGAGCCTCGCAGAGTCGAGTTCGAATCATCCATCCGCTGCTGCTGCTTCTTCCTCCGAAGGGGAACAGAACCAGGTGACCGCGGCAGGGGGGGCCCTGGGCCTGCTCCTCAGCCCAGACGCGGCCTTTGTGCGCGAGATTCTGGTGGACGAGCTCGCCAAGGGGCTCGACAGCGGCGCGCGCGTCGCGGCCGATGAAGCCCGCGACGCCGCCGCGGCCGCGGGCCGTTCTTTGCTCGACGCCGCCGCCTCGCTGCTGCCGGCCAACTCCCCTCCTCGGACCCTGTTCGTGGACCCGGCGCTGGCGCTCCAGGCCTCCGTGGACCGCGCGATCCCGCACGCGTCGAGGCAGGAGGACCGGGAGCAGGTCGACGGCGTCTTGAGGCTGGCGAGCGCGATGCGCGAGTTCTCGCGCGCCGACGCGGCGCGCGCAGAGGCCAACAACAGGGCGAGGGGCGCGGGAGGAGTTAGTAATTCTTCTTCGCCTCTTTCCCTGCTCGACCCCGAGGATCCCAACTCCTTGCTGGCGTCCTGGGCCAGGGTGATGCTCCCCAGCGCTGCCGGGGACGCGGCGAGGGCCCTGGCCTGGCTCGCGAAAGAAGCTGTCGCTCTGCCCCCTTCCGCGGCCGCCGCCGCGGCGAGGCTGCCCGCCGAGGTCGCTGCCAAGGCCGCCTCTCGCGGGGCAGCCAGGGCCATGCGCGGCCTCGCGGGCCTGAGCGGGAGCGGGAACAACGGTGGGCCGTCGGTGGCGTACGAGACGGCGGCGGAGGACGAGCGCACGAGGAGCGCGGCCGAGGCGAGCTCGAGCTCGAGCTCGAGCTCGAGTTCCAACTCCTCTGCGCTCGCGTCGAGCTTCTCTTCGCAGCCAGCGAGGTCGAAGCCCGTTGCCGCTGCGTCTGTGGCACGTGATTCTCCTGCTTCTGCTGCTCCGGAGACGACGCCAAGGCCTCGCCCCGCCGCAATGGCGCCGATGACGACAACACAGGCAGTGAAGCCCGCGCCGAAACCCGCCCCCTCCTCTCCTCCCCCTTCTCCTTCTCCTTCTCAGCCTGCCTCCGTCGTCAACGGCGCCACCGCCGTCAAGATCGCGCCGGTCGCGGCCGCCAGCTTCATCAACGACGACCCGATCCTGAAAAACGTGATCATGGTCGAGCTCGACGAGCCTTGATTTTGACGAGTGAAGAAGAAGAAGAAGAAAGGTGTTCTTTTTTTGTAAAATCATCGTCACATTTCGAAGAAAAAGAAAAAAAGCTAGATCGCTCATTCTCAAAGCTTTCAATGTTCTCCCCTCTCCGAGTAGCTGCCCTCGCGGCGCTCAGGCGCAGCGAGGCAGCGCTATCCTCTCTTGCTTCTCGAGGAGTGGTGTTGAGCAGTAGCAGCAGCATCAGCAGCAGCGGCGGCGGCGGCGTGAACGCGAGCACGAGCAGCACGAGAAACTTTTTGTCGTCGATCGCATCGACGTCTTCTTCCTCTCTTGCCGCGCCTTCGCCGTTCGCGCCCACGTCGGCGCAGATCAAGCGCAAGTTCCTGCCCAGACGCATGGCGCACTTGCTTCAAATCCTCGAGGCGGAGGCGGAGGCAGCGTCGACCGCTGCGAGGGCCGGGACGGGGGCTGCGAATTCGACGGCTTCGACGTCGTCGTCGTCGTCGACGGCTGCTGCGAACTCTTCGACCTCGACCTCGAATGTCTTACCTCAAATCAGGCCAGGCGACGTCGTCGAGGCCAAGCTCGCCGTCCCGGAGAACCGAGGCCGCGTCGCCACCGTCCGCGGCGTCTGCATCGCCCTCCGCCGCCGCGGCTGGCGCTCCTCGATCGCCCTGCTGAACCACGTCCCCGGTGGGGGGAGCGTCGAGAGGCTGCTGCCGCTGCACTCGCCGCTGCTGCGCGACGTCAAGGTTGTCGAGGCCGCGACGACGACGGCGACGACGACAGCAGCGGGAGGAGGAGCGTCGGCGAAGAAAGGAGGAGGAGGAGGAGGAAGAGGAGGAAGGAACGCCAAGGGCCCGAGGCGCGTGCGCAGGGCTAAGCTCTATTATATGAGGGAGAGGAACCCGAAAGAGTACCGGGTTTGAAGGAAAGATGAGGGGCAGAAAGTGTATAACAAAAATGAAAAAGAAAAAAACTGAAAATTCAACCCTCCCCCCGATTTCGATTCTCTCTCTTTGCTCTCTCTCTCTCTCTCTCTCACGCGCGCGCGGATGCTCTCTGGCGTTCAGGCCTCCCTCTCTCGTAGTAGTATTCTCTCTCTGTGTCTGATTGTGTTGTCTCCTGGGCACTAGTTCTCTGAGTTTTTTTTGTTTTTTGCCGTTCTCTCTCTTCTCTCTCTTTCTCTCTCTTTTTTCCCTCTTCCCTTCTCTCCTCTTCTCTCCTCCTCTCTTCTACTGCTGCAGCGCCGCCGTCAGCGCGGCCATCTCCGCTGGCCTCAGCCCCTGCGTCGCAGCAGACATCACCGCCGGGGGCAAAGCCCCCTGCATCTGCTTCAGGAGGGCCGCAGCCCTCGCCACGGTCTCGGGCTCGGCGGACGCGGCGCCGGCGCCCCCCGCGCGGCCCGCGGCGCCGACAACGCCGGCGAGGGCCCGCACCACCGCGGGTAAGCCCGCGTTGCCCACGCCCAGGACGCGCGCGTCCGAGCTCTCCACCAGCCTCACCAAGCGAGCGGCGGAGGTGCGGGCCTCGGCGAGGTCGGAGCGCAGGGGCAGGCGGGCCAGGAAGGCGGCGGCGATCGCGTTCCCGTCGACGGCCGCCGCCGGCAACGCCCCTGCTGCTCCTGTCGCTGCCAGCGCCTCTGCCGGCGCGTCGAGCAGCTTCCCGAGCGCGGAGACGGCGTTGTCCCTCGAGGCCTGCGCGTCGTCCTCGTCGTCGTCCTCGTCGGTGGGGGCGCGCCCGGCCGCCGCCGCCTCGGACGGCAGCGGGCGCGAAGCAGCCTCGAGAAGAGCGGCCGCGACGGCGGGACCCAGCCCCGAAGCCAGGAGCAGCTCGGGCCTCTTCTCCCCGACAATGCCTAAGCCATAGCTCGCGCACTGCCTGAGAGGCGCTGACGTCTCGGAGGAGCGCACGCACTCCAGCAGTAACGGGACGGCCTGCGGCCCGTAGCGGGCAGCTCCGAGCGGGGAGTGCTCGACGACGTCGTCGACAAGGCAGACGGCGACGCGGCGCTCGCCCTGCGTCACCGCGGCCTTGGCCTTGGCCGCCTTCGTTTTGCTATTTCCGCCATTCACGGCAGGCGCATTGGGCTGCAGCAGCGGGGCGATAAGCGGCATGACGGCGTCGACGGCGGGCATGGCTGCGTCGCCGTAGGCCGCCAGCAGCGCTCCCACCACCCCGGCCGCAGCGTCGAGCAACTCCTCTTCTTCCTCTCCCTCGGCCTCCAAAGCCTCGGCCTCGTCGTCGTCAAAGTCCTCGTGCGCCGCCCGGGCGGCGCGGTCCTCCCTGCGGCCCGCAGAGGCCTCCAGCACGGTCTTGACCTTCTCGGCGGCCAGCAGGGCGTCGGCGGCAGAGAGCGCGTTGTCGGCCGCGGCGATCTCGATCACTTCTCGCGCCGCCTCGAGGCTCATCAGCAGCACCTCGGTGTCGGGCTCCTTGCCGATCGCATCGAGGAGAGGAGGCCACAGGAACGACGCCATCCTGGCCACGTAGGCCTGGTCGGCCCCGGCGTGCGTGCCCTTGGCGGCGGCGGAGGAGGCCGAACGGAGCAGCTCCGGCATAGCCTGCGCCGCGGCGGCGCGCACGCCCTCGTGGAAGTAGAACTTCAACAACGGAACCATGATGCCGGTGACCTGCTCGACGTAAGGATAAAACCCTTCTTTCAGCTCGTCGGCGTAGCAGCAGATCATATGGCAGGCCGTGGCCTTGTCCTCCAGCACGGAGGTCTTGATCTGGATCTTGCGGTCCCCGACGAAGATGGTCTCGATGTCGTCGTCGTCGTTTTCGTCGCCGCCGTCGCCCGAAGCGTTTCCTCCGTTCCCTCCTTCTCCTCCCTCGTCGTCGGCGTCCGTCACGTGCACGTCCGGCTTCAGCTGCGCCGCGGCCAGCAGTGGGGGCATGACCGTGCCCAGGTAAGGGAGGAACTCTTGACCCAAACACTTGCAGAGGCGCGCGCCGGCCTGCAAGGCATAAGAAGCAGTTGGGTCGTCGTCGGTGAAGGGGGCGGATGCGGCCGCGGCGGCGGCGGCCGCAGCAGCATCTCCAGCCCCACCGGCGGCGGCAGCGGCCTGCGCCGCGGCCTGCTGCGCCTGCTGCTGCTTGACGGCGACTTCTTGCAAAAGTCCCATGACGGCGTGCGCGTCCTCGCGGAAGCGGTCGCGGCCGACCGCCATCCCGACAAGAGAAACGCACTTGAGCGCCTTGGCGCGCAGCAGCGCCGACGAGCCCGATCCTCCTCCAGAACCCCCACTTCCGCCTCCGCTTCCGCCGTCCCCTCCGCCCACGGGCTGCGCCAGCGCTGCTCTCAGCAGGGGCATCACCTCGTCGTAGTGCCTCGCGAACGCCTCCTTGGCCGCGTCGGCCACGGAAGCCAGTGCAGTCAGCGCCGCTTCGGTCACCAGCCGGGGCCCCGACCGCAGCAGGCCCAGCAGCGTCGTGACCAACTCGTCGAGGTGAGGGTCGACGTTCTCCTGCTCCGCGTTCTCGGTGAAGTTGACGAGGGCAGCCGCCGCGTGGGCCTGGACCCGGGGGGCGGGCCCGGTGCCGCTCTGGTGCCTGTCGTCCCGCATCGCAGCCAGCAAGGCGGGTAAGACTCTGTCGCCCTGCGTCGCCTGCAGCTGCGGGCCCAGGTCGGTGCACATCTGGCCAAGAGCCTGGCAGGCCGCCCACCGCACGCGAGGGTGCGGGTCCTGCACGCCCGCCAGGCAGAAGTCGACGAGCGAAGGGAGCTGGGCTCCCATGACCTTGGAACACCCCTCTGCGATCTGGGCCAAACAGACCAAGGCGGCGTGCCTCTTCCTCCAGTCGCCGGCGTCGCCGAGCAGACGAGGCAGCGCGGCCGAGGCCAGGGGGGCCACGGCGGAGCCCCCCATCGCCAGCGCAAGCCTGTCGAGGCACTCCTGCCCGACCTCGAAGAGCTCGCCGTCGCCGTCGCCCAGGTGCGCGTCGGTGTCCGCCCTCATCCACCCCGCGTCGTCGTCGACATCCAACAGGAAAGTCAGAAGCACCTCGAAGAGCCGCGCCACTGCCGCGGGGAGCTTCCGCATCATCCCTGGGGCCCGCGACCTCGCCTCGCACAGCGTCAGCACCAGCTCCGCGGCCAACTGGCGCGTGGCCGGGTCCAGGGGGTCGGCCGAGGCGACCTGCAGCATCGCGTCGACCAGCTCGGGCAGCGAGCGGCGCAGGAACCGGGGGTGGTCCTCTGCGACCTCCATCAGCAGCTCGATCCCCTCCCTGGCCGCCACCTCGTCCCCGGCGTTGAGGGCCGCGCCCACGGCCGCCAGGGCTCCGGGGACCAAGCTAGAAAGCCCGTCGCGGTCCTGCTGGCTCAGAGGAGATTGAACAAACGCGACGACGGCACGGACCGCCGCGATGGAAACATCGGGGTGCGGCGAGCTGAGGCACGAAGCCAAGACACCGTGCAGAGTTCCCAGGTAAGGCAGCAGAGGTCCCGCGAGGTAGTGGGCGAGGGCCGAGAAGATCAGGAGTCCCGCCTCGACGAGGCGGGTGGCGTCGCTGGTGCCGTCGGGGTTGCCGTTGCTCCCGTCGCCGCTCGCGCGAGCAGCTGCCGCTGCTCCTCCGTCGCCCGAGGTCGAAGCTCCTCCGGCTCCACTCGCTCCACCTCCACCACCTCCTCCACCTTGCGCGCACTGGAACACGAACGGCAGCAGCTCGTCCCACGCGCTCGCCTCGATCGTCGCGCCGGCCAGCTCCGAGACGGTGTCGCAGACCTTGCGCGTGACGTAGCGCGTCGGCTCGGCGCGGACGGCGGCGAGGAGGCCGGAGCGGACCGCGGCTTGGGATGCGGGCGAGAGGGAGGGCCAGAGGGAGGGCTCGTCCTTGGTGAGGACCTGTTTGTTTTTGTTGGTTGGTGGGATGAAATGAGCGAATGAGTGAGAAGAAGGAGAAGAACAAGAGAAAAAAGGAAGAAGAGGTCGAGCGTCGATCTCCCCGCATCGAACGATCGATCGATCTCCTCTCTCTCTCTCGCAGCCGTCGGGCGTCAAAAGAAGCACCTCGGAGCGCCGCGCTCTCTCTTGGCGCTCGCTCTGTTCTTCTCTTCTCTCTCTCGCCATCTCAGAAGGGACCCTTAAATCTTCTCTCTCCCTCTCCCCCTCCCTCTCACCTTCCGCAGCAGCACCGCGCAGAAGGCGCGCGAGTCGGTGGAGGCGCTCGATCGGAGCACCCCGAGCAGGCCGGCGCAGAGGGCGTCGGGCGACGACGCCTTGGCGGCTGCGAACTGCGCCTCTCCGGCGGCGCGCGCGGCGTTGTCAGGGCTCATCAGCACCGAGACCAGCTGCTCGAAGGCGGCGTGCTCGACGGGGACGCCCGAGGGCTGCTGAGGTGCGGCCATCGCGGTGTTGTTGAAAAGAGAGGAAGCGAAGAGCGAGGAGACAATCGAAGAAAAAAAGCAAAAGCGACGGCTCAACAGAGCAGTGGGCCGCGGCTGCTACTGCTCTACGCCTTGACCCCGATGAGGTCCTGCTGCTGCTGCTGGCAGCGATGCGATCAGAGGACGGACAGAGGTGTGCCCCTCTCTCTGTAGTTTGAGGAAAGAAAGAAGAGAGAAAGAAGAGAGAAGAAATTTGCTTCTTCTTCTTCGTCGTCGTTAATGGAAAGCTCCCCTTTGATTTTCGTTTTTTTTTTACTCGCTCTCTCTCTTTCGTTTTTTTCAAGCCCCCCCAAAAAAACCTCTCTCTCTCTCGTTCTCGCCACCCAAAAAGCTGACCCTCTCTCTCTCTCTTCAATCACTACTTCAGCTGCTGCTGCTGCTGCTCCCTCGGCAGCCTCCTCCCCCCGCCGCCGCGCGGGCGGCGCTTGCCCGCTCCGGCCCCTCCTCCTCCTCCAGTTCCACCGCCGCCGCCGCCGCCGCCGCCGCCGCCGCCGCCGCCGCCGCTGGAGCCCCGAGGGGGAGAAGCAGCAGAGACCCCGCCGCCCGACGGAGAAGAAGGAGTCGGCGCGGCCGAGGCGCTGGTGTCGACCGAGGAGGAAGAGGACTTCCTCGAGACCACTGGCTGCTGCTGCTGCTGCTGCTGCTGCTGCTTCTGCGGTGAAGGTTGAGCAGATGCTTGTTTCTTCGCCGTTGTCGTCGTCTCTGTCGTTGTCACCGGAGGAGCGGTCGCCTTCGGGGAGGGCGTCTCGACGGCGGGCGGGGGAGGAGGAGTGAGGACTGCTGATCTTTGAGGCTGTTGCTGCTGCTCTTCTTCTCTCTTCTGCTTCGGAGGGGAGGCCGGGCGGCGAGGCGGAGAAGAGGAACCCTTTGCCGTCGTCGCCGTCGTCGCCAACGGAGCCGACGAAGCCGCGACGGCGGCGGCTGTTGCGGTTGCGGCCAGGGCCGCCCTCAGGCTCTGCACCTCCGCGGCCAGCGCGGCGTTGGACTGCTCGCTCGCCAGGACGCGGTTGCGGAGCTGGGCGATCTCGTCGTCGCGGGCCTGGTGTTTTTTTTTGTGTGTGTGTGTGTGTGTGTGTTTGGAGTGAAGAGGAAAGAGTTGAGAGAGAGAGGTGGGAAAAAAAACTGACAATGAGAATTTCGATTTTTGAAGGGGAAAAAACTTCTTCTTCTCTTCTTCTCACCTCGAGCGCCCCGCGCTGCGAGTCGAGGGCCCCGCGCAGCCTCTGCGTCTCCTCCATGCAGCCCATCGCCCCTCCGATGCACGCGTAGTCCTCCTTCAGGCGCAGGACGCCGTTCTCTGCCTGGAGAGTGAAAGTTTTGATTTGAGAGAGGTGTATGGAAGAGGTTGGGCGGAGGTGGTGGAGGTGGAGGCGAGAGGAAGAGGGAGTGAAGATTTGGAAACCTTCAATCACTTTTCTCTTTTCTGTTTCTCTCTGCAAT
>Ga0114918_10004150_pt1 | contig 12625 bp, 12 predicted proteins | sample LantaG_FD_87015 | JGI IMG/M metagenome (GOLD analysis project Ga0114918, IMG submission 87015) | Deep subsurface microbial communities from Baltic Sea to uncover new lineages of life (NeLLi) - Landsort_02402 metaG | ecosystem: Environmental > Aquatic > Marine > Oceanic > Sediment | place...
AATAGATACGCCAATCGAGCCAACTATGGGATATACTCCAGAGCTTCCTGAGATGCTTCAAAAAGCAGCTCCATCTGAATTATTTGTATTTCAATACAATGACATAGGAGAAAGCGGAGAGAATCTTAGTTATAAGCCTATGAGACTTATGTCGGACCCAGATGTAAAACAATCTATGCAAGACCTTTGGATTAAAGAAGGAAAAACTAAAGCTAAAGTTTATGTAGCCAAGTTTGAAGAGATGGGAGAAATAGATTTTAACTACGCAGACGGTACAAGTAGATTTGTAGAGAAGGCATCACTTCCAGATTATGCAGGTGGTACTGAATATAAAGAAAACCCTTACGCAGCAGAATCAACTCCTCAAATAGATGCAACTACGCAAAATGAGCTTGAGACTTATATAAAGAGCTCTATAGACCTTGAAAAGGTTGTTAATGATATTGTTATGGGAATTGTAAGAGATTCTCTTTTAACAAACACAGAACAAGCTGTAAACTCTGAACCAATAGGTGAGGACATAGCTCCAGTTGCAGATAGATTTGGAAATTCTACAGATAATGCTCAATCTATGAAGCCAATGGAAGAATGTAGCTTTAAGACAACAATGGAAGATATTGTTAAAGACGATGCGTATGAAAAAATAATACTCCCTAATGGTCTTAGTGAAAATATTAAATCTGGAATCCATACAGGTCTTGTTAACGAAAACACAGAATTACAGGTTTGGATATTTGAAGATAAAGAATATTATCTACCAATTGGAAGGATTTCAAAAAACAAAGGATACATAAAAAGGTAAAATCGCTTTACTTTAGTAAATCGAATTATTACATTTTAAAAAAAAATACTATGAATACTTGGAAAATAAAAAACGTTTCAGCTGAACCAGTTAAAGTTTCTGTTGCACTTGGTGCAAATAATAACCCTGGAATTATATTAAACCCTGGAGAGATAGTTTTATCAATTGATAGACTTACTGCTCCATTGGATGCGCAAGAAAGAAGAAAAAGAGTTGAAGTTGATAGAGACTTCAATAATACAGAATTAAACTTACCTCTTGGGCAGGTAATGAAAGATATTGATTCTGCTATAAAAGATATGGAAAACTATTCTGCAGAGTAATGTTTAATCCTGAGCTAAAAAATACTGGTTGGGAAGAAGTTAAGGAGCCTGTTTTTGAAATAACTGGAGAAAACTATCGAGACCTTAGTTTTATAAGAAACTCTATTGATTCTGTATATTTTAAGGATGTTGAACAGGATTTAGCTAATACGCTAAATAAGGAGTTAATGGATATTATTTGGGAACCAACTACTGTAAGCGAACTTGAAGAAAGATTTGCTGAAAAATTAAATGATACTTGGATTGATATTGTGAGTTTCAGACTTGAATTTGAAGGGTGTTCTCAATACAGTATAGAGCCAGTAAGTACAAGTGAATGTATTTATGGGTGGGTTCACTATAAAATAAACAAAAGAATCAATACATTTAGATTTAAAATAGACCTTAAGGGCGAGTTTACTAAATGCTAAAATAAACATATTAACAAAAAAAAGAGGACTTTAATAGTCCTCTTTTTTGTTTTTGTACCATTAAGTATTGATTTTGTAAAAGCCAAAGTTTATATTTTTAAAAAATCTAATTAATTTTTAATCAAGAATGAGTAAGAAAAAAATAAAAGTTTTAATGATACCGAGTGACACCCAAGGTGTTGGTCACTTTAGAACAATATGGCCAGCGTTGTCAATAGAGAAGCATTTTAGCGATGAGGTTGAAGTTGAAATTAACCATCAACCAAATTTCGAGAATGTAGATTATTTTAAAGAATTTGATATAATCCATTTCCACAGACATATTGGGCCTTATGAAGGTTCAGCAGAATTGTTTCCTAAATTACAGGCAAATGGCTCTATTTTAGTGATGGATATTGATGATTTTTGGGAGCCGCCTTCTACTCATCCTCTTTACGAAGTTGTTAAGGAAGATAAGTTAGCTGAAAAAATAACTGGTAATCTTGAGCTATCTGATTACGTAACTACAACTACATCTGTTTTTGCAGGCGAAATCGAGAAGTTCAACAAAAATGTACACGTTATTCCAAATGCAATAAACATGGAGCACAAAATGTGGACTGGAGAACTTAATGAGAATAAAGGAGATAAGTGTAGAATTTCTTGGATTGGAGGCTCATCTCACTTACATGACCTTGAACTTATGAGGCCAGGGTTTCAACAACTTTGGGGAAACAGTGATTTGAAAGATAAATTTCAAGTTATTATGTGTGGATTTGATACCAGAGGAACTATTACAGAGATAGCTAAAAATGGAGAAAGAAGAACAAGAACTATACAACCACACGAAACAGTTTGGTGTAAGTTTGAGCAGATATTCACAGGTGGTCACAAGGACAGAAAAAATGATGAAGAATATTTCAAATGGTTAGATAAGATTAAAAAACCTAAGTCAAGCGATTATAAAGACGAACAATACGATAAAAATTATGTTAGAAGATGGACTCTTCCATTAACTAAATATGGAACTCACTACGATTATACTGATGTGTGTCTTGCTCCGCTTATTGATACTTTCGTTGAACAAATAAAACATCCTAAGCCAGATGGTAGTATTAAGATTCAAGAAATAAAAAGAAGACACGTTTTTAATGAAGTTAAATCTGAACTTAAAATAATTGAAGCTGGTATGAAGAAGAAGGTTCTTATTGCTCAAGATTTTGGAATCTATTCAGAGTTACTTGAACACGGTGAAACTGGACTACTTGTAAAGAATGATAGAAAAGATTGGTATAAACATATGAAAAGAGTTATTGAGGACAGTGACTATAGAGATATGTTGGCAAACAATCTTCATGAATTTGTGAAAGAAAAATACGATATTAAAAACGTAACTGCAAATAGAGTTGAATTCTATAAAGACATTCTGAAGGCTTCTAAAGAAAAGAAGAAAGAAAAAAGTTTAGCAGAAGTTAAATAAAACAAAAAGGGGAACTCAAACGAGTTCCCCTTTTTCATTCTGGAGTGAATGTATTACAACTTAATAGTTGCTTGTTTATCTACAACAGTACAAGTAATGTCAGTTCCATCAAAAGGGATGGTCATTTCATTATCTTCTCTACTTGCAAATTCTTGAAACCAAGATTTTCCAACGATTGTTAAGAATTTAGCTTTTGAGATTTTTCCCATAAGTTGAGTCTTCGTTTTTCTGAAAACATCAGATTTAGCATAAATCCATTCTTCAATCATTTTATTTTTTACAGTATCATCTAATCCGTTAAGAGAAGATTCAAAACTTTGGAATTCTCTAATAGCAGATTCAGCTAAAGCTTCCTTGCTTGATAATCCATCAATTCCTGCAATAATTTTCTTTTCAGCAGATTCAAACTCTTTCTTAGTAGGATTAGCTGTAAGACCTTTGATTTTAACCTCAAGTGTGTTTACCTCTATTTCCTCGTTCATCTTCTCTACAGTACTCTTAGGGCTAAACCCATTAGCTGTAAGTCCAATTTCCTTAAGCCAAGCTGTTGCTTCTTCACCATAAAGGTCAAGGAAACCTTTACTTGCTCCATCAAAGAATCTTTTCTTATATTGACCGAACACATAGTTAGAAGCTTTTAACTTAGCAAGTTCATGAGTTTTTTCGAACAAATCTTTAGCTGAAAGGGACTTAACCATTTGTCTGTTAATTACAGGAAGCTTAGAGAAATTAAGAACGTAAATTTTACCATCAGTATAATATTCGCCTTCAAGTAATCCGTTTGCTTGAAGCGTGTCGAATGTTGTTTGGTCTAAACTAACTGGTAATTCATATGTCCAGATTACACCATCTTGGATAATTGTATAATTTCTGAAAATTTGAGTATCAAAATTTTCATCAAGCCCAAAACTATTAGCTGGAAGGTTTACAGACCCTTTAAAGTTCACAAGAACTGAAAGATTTGCTCTTTTCTCATTCCAAGTAAGACTTGAAAATGGTGAACCAGGCATTTCTTCTTTATGGTTAAACTTAAGAGTTTCTGTTGTTCTCGCTTCAACTTCTTTCATCTTAGCTGCAAGAGCTGTGATGTCACCAGACTCAGTTAACAGTTTAATCTCTGATTTATCGTCATCAGTCATGTTTGATTTCTTAGCAACTGCTTTTCCGCCAGTTCTATTGTAGGAAAATGATTCATGTCTTGGATACCAAAGATTTTCATCACTTGACATAAGCGTTTCCAACATATCCATAATACAATAAGCATCTTCTGCAGGCTCAAGGTCTGGATTGTAACCGTCATGGTATCTTTCATTAACGTTATTCATAGAGCCAATAAACTTAGATTCAAGTTCATTAATTTTCTGAGTTCCGAAAGTATTTGCTTTCTGAGTAATTAAGTGAGCATCTCCTAAAAATTTCAATATTTCAGAAACCATATTATAGTCACTTGTTCTTGAGTAAGCAAAAGCTGCACCGTAAAGTCCAGAGAAAATAATGTCAGAAGTATCTCCATTAATTACTGAATCTGAAATAAAGTTTTCATTACCAATGTTTGTTCCACCTGGAGTCTCTTCAGTAAAGTAAAATAAATTTACTTCTCCGTCAACACTAACAAAAATCTCATTATCTTCATTTGGAAGATAAGTGATAATATCACCATCAACGATATTAAATACAACACCGTTATGAGGAGCGTGGTCAAGAGAAATATAACGTCTCTTTACTGATTGTCCTCCAGTAAATACTTTTTCCGAATATGGTTCATACTCATCAAACCCTTCACTAAATGTATGAACACCACCAATTGCAGTTGCCATTTCATTAAGAAGTTGTTTGTTACAGTACCATCCGTATTCTACGATTATTGCGCTTGAAAGGTATTCTTTAACATCTTCAACTGCAGAAATAATATCTGAAGTTGTATTTCTGTTATCATAACCATCGGTTAAGAAAAACATTGTGTGAAGCATATCTGAATTTCTTTCTGAAACTCTTTTGATTACTTCTTTTAATTCTACAAGTGGTTCTTTAAATGAAGTTAAGCACTGCGCTGTTAAATACTTGTCGATAAGGTTTTTAACCTTATTTAGTTCGATTGCTCCACCTACATGATAATCTTCAAGAAGAACTCCACATTCACCTCTACCTGAAAACCAAATAATCGTTACCGAATCTTGTGGCTTAAGCATTGTTGAAATTTTGTTGTGAAGGTCTCTTCGTATAGAAGATAGCTCATTGTACATAGAACCTGAACAATCAATGATAAAAGTGTGGTGAGCTGAAGAGTCAACTGTCTTTGTTTTAGCAGAATCTGCTTTAACTAACTGGTTGTAAAAAAACTTATCTCCACCAACATTCAAATGTTTTGACATAATTGTTTGGGTTTTTAAATTGTAAATAATTACTATTGAGTTGCGAAGATATATATAAATTTTTACTTATTCAAAAATATTCTTGATAAATCTTCTTTTTTAATGTATTTATTAATAAACGAATTCGTATGAAAGATATTAGTTATAATTTTGGTGCAATAAGAGATAGTGTTGCAAAACTATCTTCAATTGAGCTAATGAGAGAAAACAAAAGTTTGACACTCGAAAGCTTTGTTGAAAAGACAAATGCAAGCCCAAATTTAAAAAAACAACAATTAATTTTTAAAAACATCCAGGAATGTAAGCCCTTTTCAAAAGAAAGACTTGCAGAAAGATTTATTAATCAAAATCTTAGTATGTTTAACAAATCTAATTGGCAAGAAATGTTAAAAGAAAACAAAGCCGTTAGAAAAGCTCTTTTAGGGAACCCAGATATTAGTCATGTTCAAGCTAAAGAAGATGGTAAAATATTCGAAGCTATAAACACTCTTATAGAATCAGTTACGAACAAAGCGTTCTCTAACTTCGAAGGTGAAGCAGAAGCTTATGATATGATTGTATCTCATCTTACAAGGGAAGTTGTAAAAGAAAATGCTTCAGCAGAAGTTGATGATGCACCTTCAATAAACAGTGCTTGGAAATATATCACAAAATCAGCTGTTAGTAATTTCAATGAAAGATACGACCACCTGAATGAATCTGAAAAAGAAGTTCTTACAATATTGTTATCTGGAGATAACGGTAAGGTTGAATACTTTGAAGATATTAGAAATGAAAACATTAAAATGATTGATTCTCTTCTTGAAAACGATGTTGATAAATTGAATCACGATATTTTAATAGACTTCAAAAGTAAAATTGAAGGTATGAAATCTGTTCCTTTAAATGAAATAGATGATTATATACTTGAGTGCATCGACCTTAAGCAAACTCTTGAGGACTTAAAATAAGACATATAGCTATTATTTTTATACTATGCAAGAAAAAGTGGGATTATTTTCCCACTTTTTTTGTTTAAGACTTTTTCTTTGCTTATATTTCTGTATTAAATCAATGAATAGATATGGAAGTTAAGACAAAGAGAACTGCAAGAGAAATTAAGGTAAATGAGGATTTACTTAACAATAAAGATATTACTGTAAAGATTGGGACTGTAGAGAATAGAGATGCGCCAGAGACAATTTATATTTTTATAAGTTTTTGGGCAAAACCAGTTGAAGATTTAGAAAAAGAATCGCAAGATTATTTAAAAAACATATTAAATGTTAACTTAAGTAATTTATATAAGAAAGATTTAAAATCTACTTTAAATAATAATGAGTATTTTACAAGTGAAAAGAATAATATATATCTAAAGAATATACCAGAGAACATAAACTACAACAATAAGAGAAACTTTATTTCCCTGGAACTGTATCTTCATACTTCAAACATCAACGAAGAAAGAAAGATACCGTTAAGTAACAAAAAGAATACCGAGATTTTCGATGAAGCTGTAAAGATAGCAAACATAATAGGAGACTCTAAAATACTATCCGATAAAACACAATTCAATATTTTTAACAAATCAATGTAATAATTTGTTACACTTTTTTAGGCCTCCTTTTTAAGGGGGCTTTTTTTTTGCTATTTATTAGAAACAAATACTTTTAAAGATGTCAGAAGAAGAATTAAGAAAACTAATTAGCGAAGGCCTAAAAGAGGGTGTTTCTGCTGAAGACCAAGAAATTGATACAGATGAATTTGAAGACTCTCTTGGAAGTGGAATGGATGATTACGAGGATGATGCTAACATCGGTTTAGATGCAGTCCCTATGTCATCTGTAGATATGCCAATTCAAGATAAAGCTTACCTTAAGTTAGGTGGAGAAGAATCTTATGATGATGAATTCTCAGATGTTAATGGGTATACGAACAATGGAGATAGTTACGAAGGTGGTTTTCAAAATGATGTATCTATGTCTCCTGGATATTTCAATGAGGGTGAAGATGAAAATTTTATAGATGCTATTGGAATGGCTAAAAACCATGCAATGAGTGAATATAATCCCATAGAAGATGCTGTTCACTATGTAGGTGGAACAGAGCAGTGGGATAGCTTATCTATTTTAGATAAGAAAGCTATACTTGCAGATTTAGAAAGAGACTTTGAAGCTTCTTTAAATGAAGGGAAAAATATCGTTAAAGTAACTGTTGACGGACTTCAAAAAATAATCAAAGAAGGTGTTGCTAAATTACATAAGAAAACTCTTATCGAAAATAGAATTCAACAAATAAACGATGAACTAAATAACCTTAACGACCCTCAAGTTTGGAAGGATGCTCGTGAGGATGCTTTAGCGCAAAGAGCGAAGCAAACTTTGAACTGGGAACATGTTACTAAGAGAGAGCAAATAGTATCTGAAGACAAAGAAAAATAACAAATTAAAATTTTTACAAATTTAGAAAACCCTTCTTATAGGGTTTTTTTGGTAATAACACTGAAATTTCGAAAAATTAGAATATTTATAATAAAGAAAACACACTATGATTGATAATAATAAATACATCATTTCCGAATTCTATGAATTTAAGATTGACAAGAACTTAATTACAGAATCAGAGAAATTAGGAAAAGCGCTTGTTATGACTGGTATCTTACAGAAAGCTGACCAAATTAATAGAAACGGAAGAGTATATCCTTATGAAATATTAAAGAGAGAAGCGGACAAATATATGGAGCTTGTTGAAAACAACACTGCGGGTGGAGAACTTGACCATCCAGATTCTGCTGTTGTATCACTTGCAAATGTTTCACATAGAGTAACAGAAATGTGGTGGCAAGGAAAAGACCTTTATGGAAAGGTTTTAATTGCAGAAGACACTCCAGCTGGAAAAATTCTTAAAGGACTTCTTAAAGCTGGATTCATGTTAGGTATCTCTTCAAGAGGTGTTGGTTCTGTAAAAAGCGCAAATGACCAAGATATAGTTCAAGAAGATTTTGAATTGATAGCGTTTGATTTTGTTTCTTCTCCATCTACACCAGGTGCATACTTGTTTAAAGAGGGGAAAGGACATAGAATGTTAGGAGCTGGAATGGTTCCATTGTCAAAAGCAACTGGAGTTCTTACAACAGAAAACGTACAAGAAAAACTATCTAAATTTCAAAAAATTCACGATTTATCAAATAGTGATTTTTGGAAAAATAAATAAAAAAAATACATAGAATTAGTTTTTATAAAATTTACGAATATTTATTAAAAACAACAGCAATTAAACAATTAGTTATGAGCGATAATAAGATTAACAAATCATCATTAAAAGAAGCGAAAGCAAACTTTGAAGAAATTCAAAACTTCGCTATCGAACAAGCTACAAAAAACTTACAAGAAGACGTTAGCAAAAAAGTTATCGAAATCATGAATAAGTCGCTTGAAGAAGAAACTATTAATGAAGATGTTACTATTAATATTGATAGTGAAGGAAACGTTGAGGTTAGCTCAGACGGAGAAGTTGCAGACATGGATGACATGGATGTTCCTGTTGATTTAGAAGATATGGATTCAGAGATTACAGTTTCTGATGAAGACGATGAAATAGAAATTGATAACTCAGAAATAGACGATATGGAAAACATAGAAGAAATGAACTTCGAAGAGCAAGAAGCTATGGCGGCTCCAGCACCAGCTCCAGAGGCAATGCCTGCTGAAATGCCTGCTGAAGAAATGCCAATGGATGACATGCCTGCTGAAGAAGCAGCTGAAGTTAACCCGTTAATACAACCTCTTATGGATAAGATGGAACAATTAATGACTATGATGGGTGGAAACGCTGCTGCTGGCGGTGAAGAAATCGACATAATTGATGATACAGAAGCTATGCCTTCTGAGCCTGCTGCACCTGCACCAGCTCCAGAAGCTGCACCAGTTGCTGAAGAAATTACATTTGAAGTAGTTAACAACGAAATGGAAATTCCAGAAATGGAAGATGATATTCTTGAAATCGTTGGTGATGAAGATGATTATGGTGATGAAATAGATTATACTCAAGAACCTCTTGATGAACCTATTGAAGAAGTTAAGATGATGGGAGTTGGACACTCAGTACAAAGAAGTACTGGAACAAGTGCTGGACCTGAGTCTGCAAGAAAAAGAGAAAGAATTGCCGAAGGCAAAGAAGATAAAGCTCAATACGAGGCTAAAATAGCCGAGCTCATTAAGGAAAACGAAAGTTTACAATCGGAGAAAAATGAATTAGAATCAGAACTTATTAAGTTCGAAAACGGATTCATCAAACTTCAAGAAAATTTTGGTGAAATGCAAGATTACAACGCTAAGTTGGTTATGGCCTACAAAGTTGCGATGTCAGGTGGTCTTACAACAGATGAAAAAGTTCAGATTTCTGAGCAGTTCGACAAGTGCGATACTGTAGAAGATGCTGAAAAACTTTACAAATCTATTGTAAATGAACACAAAATCAAGGTTAATAAAAACCCTGAAAAAAGCATCAAAGCAACTGCGATAAAGTCAACGCCTGCTAAGAGTATTTCTAAGCCACTATACGAGAGTAGAGAGGTTTCAAGAATGAAACAACTTGCTGGAATCAGAAAGGAAGATTAAATTAAATATATGTTTTTCGCAAAAAAAAGTGAATTAAAATTGAAAACACTTTTTTTGAACATATTTATTGTTAAACAAATTAAAACTTAAAAAAATGAGCGAATTATTGAACAGTGGTAAAGTTGGACTTACAGTCTTTAAAAACTTAGCTGAACAAAGAAAAGCGATTGTTAATAGCTGGACAGATTCTGGACTTCTTGATGAAGGGTACGATGTGAATGGTGCACCAATCAGAATGAAAGGAATCAAAGCTACTAACGTAGCACAACTTTTAGAAAATCAAGCTGCGGCAATGTTGAACGAGGTAACTCTTGATTCATCTGCAGGAAGATTTGATACAGTTGCGTTTCCAATCGTAAGAAGAGTATTCTCAAGATTACTTGCAAACGAAATAGTGTCTGTACAACCATTAGCGTTGCCATCAGGTCTTTTATTTTATATGGATGCGAGAGTATCTTATAACGGACAAGATACGCACTTCGAAGCAAATCCTCCAGGGATTACAGACGGAACAGGTACAAGAAGTATCGTTGCACCGCAAAACACTGCAAACGGACAAACAGGTCCTAACTTTGCATCAACAACTGCTTACGAGCGTTTCTACAATAACCAAGGGTTTGACATGTCATTCGGAACTGGTGAAACTGTACAAGGAACAGCTAACGGAGCATTACACACTGCATGGGCAGGTGGACTTAACAACTTAGCATTCAACCTTAACGTAGGTGGAAACGGACAATTTGATGTGTCTAAGCAACAATCTTCTGCTACAGTAAGATTCGCAGCTTTAACTGACATCTATTACTCTGGTGCTGCAGGAAACGTATTAGTAGTTGCTTCTGGTAGCTCTATCCCTTTCTTCTCATCTGTACAAACTTGGGCGCAAGACCAATTTGAAGGTGGAGTTGCAAGAGTAGTTCTTGACCTTAGACCTTCAGGTGTATATGGTTCTGACTTTGATGCTGCAAACCTTAACAGTGGAACAACATCAGCAACATTTGCTGTAAATGCATTGCCAACTTTTGAATTATTCAATGACCTTGAAGCTAAATCAGAAATGGCAGAACTTACTATCAGATTCTCTTCTGTAACAGTTAACACTGTAACAAGAAAATTAAGAGCTCACTGGACTCCAGAATTAGCTCAAGATTTAGAAGCGTATCACTCTATTGATGCTGAGGCTGAATTAACAGCTTTATTATCAGAGCACGTAGCTGCAGAGATTGATAGAGAAATCATCATCGACCTTATTAACGGAGCACCGTTCAGAGCAAGATGGGATTACAACGGACTTTCTTCTAACGCTAACTTCTTCGGAACGCAGAAAGATTGGAATCAAACGTTGATTACAAGAATTAACGAGCTTTCAGCTCAAATTCATAAAGCAACACTTAGAGGTGGAGCAAACTGGATTGTATGTTCTGCTGAGGCAGGAGCAATCTTTGATGACTTGGAATACTTCCACGTTGATGGTAGCGCAGCTCCAGAGAGCGAAAAGTATAACTTGGGTGTTGAAAAAATTGGTAACTTAGGTTCAAGATACGTAGTATACAAAGACCCTTACTTGCCAGCTAATATCGTTCTTCTTGGACACAAAGGTAACACTTTCTTAGAAGCAGGATATATCTACGCACCGTACATCCCTCTTCAGTTGACACAAACTATCACTGACCCTAACGACTTTACACCAAGAAAAGGTATAATGACACGTTACGCTAAGAAAATGGTTAACAACAGATTCTACGGAGTTGTATACATTGATAACATTAACACTTACTAATCGAAAGATTATAAGTAGTTTATCATAAACTAATAAGAAAGGGATTCGAAAGAATCCCTTTTTTTTGTTATAAACTTTTTTTGTATTTATTATCTTGATAATTATTCATTTTAGAATAAAGACTTTCTCTTAGAATTCTATTGTACTTATAAGCATTGCCATCAAATGTATTCATTTCTTCTAATACTTCTTGGCCAATAAAATTTAATAAAGTTTCTTGCATATCGTCAATTTTACTAACTAAATCTGATAATTTTTCATATTGTAGTTGACTTTCTGGAGTATACATTAGTTTATTTAGATTTTTTATTCATAGGAAGATTAAACCACTTATCTATACGACTTTTTAAATTAGCCATTACACTTTCTATAGTGTCAAAATTACCAAACTCTAAATCAGATGTCATTTTTACTTTATCCTGAACTCTAATTATAGACCAGTATATCATATTTTCCCCATCAGACACATCTTTATGAACATCTATTTCATATCCTTTGTACAATTCTATCATAACTCAAATAAATTAGTTATTTTCTCAAGGTCTTCTGGCTGGATTCCTTCATGAGAATCCGTTCGGACGCAAAAATTTTTCAGAGACTCATCTACAAGCGCTAAATTATCATCTATAATAACGAATTTTTCTATTTCCTGGTGTTTTTCGAGGTAATTTTTGATACCAGATTCTTTTTGAGCGTCTTTTTCTGTGTATCCTACTATACTATCGGATAAAATCCCTCTTTCATACAGCAAATTAATTATCACTTCTGGGTTAAAGTTATCTTTCCAGGTAGAAATAATGACACATTTTGCTTCAGTTCTACGAATTACTTCATTCAAAATTGCTATACAAATTGGGTCCGTTGAGCTTTCGTGAAAAACT
>Ga0114918_10004151_pt1 | contig 12623 bp, 15 predicted proteins | sample LantaG_FD_87015 | JGI IMG/M metagenome (GOLD analysis project Ga0114918, IMG submission 87015) | Deep subsurface microbial communities from Baltic Sea to uncover new lineages of life (NeLLi) - Landsort_02402 metaG | ecosystem: Environmental > Aquatic > Marine > Oceanic > Sediment | place...
AAGAACCAAGGCCATAGAACTATTCTCAGAATACTATGACTTTGAGGAAGAGAGTGTTAGAGAGATCCCTGGTCTACAGTTCAGCTTAGATCAGGGATTAGAACCAAACTCAGTTGAATGTGATGAATGGTAAGGAGAGTTAGATGAATGGTTACGTTTGCTTTTGGATGGGTCAGAGGTGCGAAGTTTATGCACACACGAGTTTAGAAGCTAGGGAAAAGGCGATTCATACCTTTCAGCAGACCTCAAGAAAGAAGGTAAAGCCCTATGATGTATCCGTGACTCTTGCACAGAAGGATGGAGAACAAGTTGTTCATACGCCAATGATGTAAAGAAAGGTAGGACTGGCTCCTCTAACCTAGAGCGGAGCATGACTCTCAGCGAGGAGCCAGCCTACCATTTATGATTGGAGAAAACGATGAAGGTTAAAGTTCAGACCTGTTGGAATGGTCGTCATTTTTTGTTTCGTGCTCTTATTTGTGGTGGTCTTAGGATCAGGAGTGATTCTGGTAAGTGGGATAGGAAGACCGCTTCTGAGATGCTTAACCTTTTGGAAATTGAACTTGCAGTTGATCGTCGGACTATTCGATTCATTCATATTTAGAGTTTTTATGAAAGGATCTCATCATGAGTATTCGAGATGACTATTTGATTGGGGCTGCTATCATATTCCTCATCTGGATCAGAATAGTCATTATGCTTGTTTGGGGCTAATAGTATACCCCCCAACTAAGGTAGACCAATTGTAGGCCCCTAGCGAGCCATATAACGCATTTTGTGGCATAGTGGCCTACTAGTGCCCCTAAGCTGCTTGCGAGCGTTGTAGGGCCTGCTAGGGGCCTTATTTGCCATACGTTATGGTCAACTAAATCACCTGCCCTACACAGTCTTCTCATGGCTGAACCTCTCAGGCCCCTGCTTGTGCTTTCTGCCAAGTACGAATCTAATCAACTGCTCTTGACGAGATGTACTATCTTTATGCACTGATCCATCAAGGTAAGGAACAGCCCTTCCACACCAATTGGTTCCAGCCGCTCCCAAGTGGAGTACTTCAAAGGGTGGTCTCACCTTGTGATGATTAGGCCATTTCATTTGAAAGAAACTATCAGCTCCCCCAGCATGTCTCCAATTGATCTCATGCCAAGGAGGCTTACCTAGATGAGGGTCTTTAGCATGAAACATCTGAGAATATCCTGCAAACTCTGTCTGTTGTCTATGTAGTGGAAACGTCCTCCACATATCTTCTGAAGGAAAAGGTTTAGATAGATCAATCATCATCCGTCGCTTCGGCGTGTATAAATTACCTACCTGCCTTTGGTAATTGGTAATCTCTTTTGGCCACAGTACATCAGCGTCCATGATGCACAACCAACCCTCGCGACCATAGTGTTCTAAGCCTTCTTCTAAAGCCTTCCATTTATTAAAGACTGCTCCATCATCATAGAAGGAGTTTGTAGTGTAAACTTTAGCTTCTAGGCTATTGGTCACTTCGATCGTATGATGGTCGTCTGGTGTTGTAACAACTAGAACATCTTCAAAGTGATGGCGATTGTAGGCTAGGGTAACTTCTAACAAATCACCAAAGTCTACAGATACAATGATTGCTCTCATTTCTTTGCATTCTTTAAGTAGTCAATGATTCGTGGAACCTTTTGCATAGGAAGATCTTCTAAAGATCTAACGACCTTTACACGATGATTTGTCTTCTTTGGATTGTAGACCTTTAGATGAGTCTCTGAAACAAACTCAATACCTTGAGCTTCTTGCGAGAGCTCACCTTTAATGCGTAGGGGAATCCCACAGTCATGGCAGAAGTGTCGTACTTGTGGAGCAAAGTCTTGCAGAGGTTTACGCCACCAATCATTAGTTACCTGCATACCAAGGTCAGGATAGTCTTTATCGTCTTGATGTAGGACTGCCATAGCTCCAGCTATCTCGCAAAAGTAAGCTCTAAGCTCGCCACGAAATGGAGCGATCATTGCTGACCAATGTTTGTTAATGTCACAGTCTGAGATTAAGTTCCAACGAGCCTCTTCATCTGGTATTACATCTTTCATGGCCACATAGGGTGGACTATGTCTGCTGTCTTGAGCGCGTCCGACTATTCTAACATTTGGCCAGTCTTCTGATACTTCTCTAGCTGCCTCTTCGTCACAGTGTACATTTATATTGCAGATGCTTGGACAGAATGTTTCACGACACACTTTACCATGACCAAAGAGCTTGTTAGACCATAGGCCCCTTCTGCTGTAGGGAATTATATCCCTGAGAATTTTACAAAGTTCTTCAAACTGAGGATGTATGCAAGGATTGCCTCCAAACACACCGACAACTCCAAAGTAGTCTTTAAGGCTCAAGCAAGCCTGCTCAAAATGCTCCAGACTTATAAATCCTGAGTGACCTCTTAGATTACTTCCTTGAGTGCAACCAAAACAAGTCTTGTCACACGATCTAGTGACCCAGACTTGGATGACTCCCTGTAAGTATTTTCCAGGTCGCTTTGTTCCTGGAGCGATCATTTTAGAAATAGCTTGTTGTTCGTTCATGATTTTACCACATACCAAGAATGTGCGTTGACTAGCATCCCACCCTTATTGAAATCTCCAGGTATTAGATCAATGGTTAGACCATTATCTATCGCGAACTTAGCTACAGCAGCAGTCACTCCAGGGTGGTTTAATGAAAAAACGTCGTGTCCAGCTAAAACCCCACCAACTCGAATCTTGGGCCACCAGATAGACAAGTCTTGTAGAACATATTCGTATTCATGATTGGCATCTATGTAGACGAAGTCTAAGCAATTAGGTAAATTTCTAGATGCAGATAGGCTAGTGGACTTTACAATAGAAACTTTATGTCTCAGCTTGCAAAATCTTTCATGAACAAACAAATAATCTGAAGGGTCAAAATCTCTATTTCTTACATCATCATAGTCGTCTAGCTTGCACCAAGGGTCAACTAGATAGAGGCGACTCAACAGAGATCTTGAAATAATCTCCATTGAAAAATCGCCCCTCCATACACCAACTTCAACTCCTGACCCATTCAAACCTAAATGATTCAAATGGTCACAAAGAGATCCTCGACTAAGACAAGTTCCTGAATATGTGAATATGTTCATTTATTATCCACTCCCCTATGATCTCTAGAGTTATAACAACTCTCCCACTCTCTAAGAGATGATTCAAAATCACCTTGAGCACCTACAAATGACCAAAATGTCATCCAAGCTGGTCTACGAATGGGTAGATTCATAGTCAGGCAACTTTGATTTCTAAGCATTAACTCTATCATAGAGTTAATAGAATCATAGTAAAATTGAGAAGCTCGAGTTAAGTTACACTGAAATATCTGACACCACTGTCTAACGTACCCGTCCATTTCTACAGGGCAGCATTTAGCTAAAGATTCAACACACTGATCTCTGTTTCTAATCAAATGAATCCACTTAGACTCTGGATACTTTTTTAATAGCTCAGGTATTCTGACTACAAATTGAGATGAAACATTAATTACCTGATCTTCAGTTTCAAACGAATCAGCTTGACCAGAGTTAGGTTCATGATAGGCTTCATAATTATGAATGTGTCTGCAAGCGTGATAGAATGTAGAAGTTCCACACCTACCTGTCCCAACAACAAACACCCTCATTTAGATTCTCCTTTACGTATCTCAACATACTCACTAAGAGCATCTGCAAATGAGTAGTCACATGAAAAACCTAGCTTGCGGAGTCTTGCAGAATCCAAATAGAAAGACGACACTTCTCCAGGTCTACCAGATAGGATCTCAAGGCAGCTACAATCGTCAGTGAATTCTAATATGTGATGAGCTATTTCTAGGACACTCACTTCAGCCCCAGAGCTTACGTTATAGACTTGAGGAAATCCTTTAGTGTCAGGTAGATTTAGCAAGAACATGTAGGCTTTAACTAAGTCTTTAATATAGATATAGCTTCTGGTTTGTTGACCAGTACCATAGATCGGTAGAGATTCTCCAGCTAGAGCTCTATCTACAAATCTTGGAATCAACGCGCCCCTTGAGCCTCCACGTTGAAATCTACCAAACACATTAGCGGGCCTGACAATCTTTACCTCCATACCATAAGAAACTGCATGAGCATAGACTAAAGAATCCCCCCCAGCCTTTGAAGCTGCATAGGGACTTCTTGGCTTCATTGGAGATTCTTCTGTGAGAACGGTGGTAGAACCACCATAAACTTCACAAGTGGATACATGAATGAGCTTTACCTGATGCTTTCTACAGGCTTCTACAACATTCAGAGTTCCATAAACATTTGTTTCATAGTACGCCCTTGGGTCTAGTAGACTTTCATCTACGTGAATATTGCCAGCTAGATTAAACACTAGATCATGATCTCTAACAGCCTTATCTACTGAGACGGGGTCTGTGATTGAACCCCAAATACAGGAGTAGAAGTTTGCCTGCTTACCATTCTTTAGAGCCTCATGAGAGTGTGTATTGAACACATCTACGTGGTGACCACACTTTATCAGGCTCTCACATAAATTGGTTCCCTGGAATCCTAGTCCGCCAGTTACTAGTATGTGCATCTTAGATCCTCGATATCTTTAGCCAATTTGCTCCCTAGTACACGATAGTCGTAGAACTTTTTCGCCTCTTCAGCATAGTGCCTCTGTCTTTCTTCATTGTAAGAAGCATACAGTGATCTTAACATTTCAGGAAAGCTCGTGAGGCTTTGGCTTGGAGAAACTCTTAGTAGATTATCATCTATTCCAGGTAAAACTTCATCTCTTGGTAAGTCAGTGATTACTAGGCATCCACATGCCGTGGCTTCGATAATCTTCCTTAAAGCATATCCGTAGATACTGGAAGTACATACAGCAACCTTGTATTGATTGAGTTGATGTAAGAAACTTGGCGTGTTAGAGCCATTTGCATGATATCCAGGATGCCTTAGTACAGACGTTTCAGGTAGATGACTTGAGTAGCTTCTTAGAGCCTGTCTTAACGGATATACTGAAGAGACTGCGCCAGACAAAAGACAGCCCTTACGTAGATTACCACGAAGAAACTTTGGAATACATTCTTTGTCTATGCTGTTGTAGGTTCTTACAATATGTTCTAATCTAGTATAGGGAGCTAGATGATGTACGATTCTTGGATTATAAAACACAACCCAAGCATTAACTCCCAACTCTTCTGCTGATTGGGCATGATATTCTGGATTATGGTGTGCATCCCTGACAACAGTTAGAGTGAAAATATCTGACCTGTCTTTCAAGGCTTGTAAGTTAGTAAACCTTGCACGAGGTTCACCAAAGGTTCTAGAAATACCTTCACCCCACTCCCTTTTATCCTGAACAACAACTACTCCAGGAGAACTGTCTTCTAGGATCTTTTCTACGTCTGTTAGATTTCCAGTTCTGTGGATGTTGAATCCATACAGAGGATAGTCAGCATGTTCTAGACCTAACATAAATTGCCAGCCTTCATTAGACATGTGACGCTTCATACATTCAACTGCTAAAGCAATACCTTCACTACTTGAGCCTGTATAGGCTGGAGTCCCAAGAGTCCTGCAGAAAGACTTTGGTAGATTAGAAATTGTTTGATCTAGAGTTCTTAGCGACATTAACTTAGACTCCTTCTAATGTTCACTGAAAACTCTTTCCAACCTTCATCTGTCGTAGGGATGAACAACTTTTCAGGCTCAATGCAAACTACATCCTTTTGAGCCAAAGTAGCCTTTCTAAGAAGGTCTTCATAGCAAGGTGCCCCGATATATAGTACGATGTCCACTTGCTTTAAGAATAGATCTATCTTGTCACCTATGGGGCACACTATCGTATCAACAAACTCTGAGAGGGGGACCATGCCCCACTTAGGGTGAGGCTTGACTAGCCAACGATAGATATCTGCATGTTCGGCAATCTTACTGTAGATTTCACCACCAACTTCTTTAGCGTTGTATCCAACCAAGCCTATACGTCCAAGACTCGGCAAAGGCTTTTCTGAAAGAAGGTCCATTGCATCAAAGTCCTCACCTCTAAACGTATTGGCTAGAGCGTGACGACTATTGCCTAGAGTACTCTTAGTTCCAGTGTGCTGAACTAGCGAAGGGTTATGAACATACTCCTTAAAGCCAGCTTGTCTGAACGCCTCTACGATACCTCCGTCTATAAACTTCCACTTTCTATCAGGGTTACGAGCTTCCCTCCAGTGGCGTAAGATCCAGTGTTCACTCGTCAGTAGAGTTCTAACGGCTAGGTTATCAAACACTAGAGCTACAGCCGACTTTCCAAGCTGATTACTTGGATACCATCCGTTAAGGGGTTTTTCGTTTTGAGCAAATGTGTAAAGATTAAGATAGCCATCTTTAGGGTAAGGTAGCTCTTCTAGATACTGCCTCAAGTTTTTATAGGTAACTAAGTCATCTTGAAATATAGCATACCTGTCAGCATGAGGTTGGCGTAAGAACAGTTCACTTAGAGCCAGATGAAAGTTACCTTGTATTTTCAGGGCAGGGTCATGACAAGTTATTGGAAGGTCTTTGTACTCACTGTTCCAACCTATTGGAAACTTGATACCGTCAACAAATAGTCTTAGATCAGTAAACCCACCTCGCTCTAATGAGGCCAGAGTCCTGTCCAAAGTTCCATCACGTAGTCTTGAGGCTACTGCTGTGACCCCACAAGCCCACTCAATACTCATCGCCATGCTCCTCAGCTAATGAAATTGAAATGTCAAATAAGCTAGGTATAGGATCAAAGGGATTAATCCTAAAGACCCAACCAGTTAAAATAGAATAGACGCCTACCTTTAAGTACTGCTCCCAAGTGTACTGACTTTGGTTCTTTCTCATTAACCCAATCAGTCGCCCTCTGTAATAAATACAGCCCTCTACACCAAGGGAGTTCATTGTTTGAGCAAGTAATATACAAGAGCAGTCTGGTGTATGGTGTATACCTAGATGCTCTAGGAGGTTCCATAGCTGTGAGCCAGGACCATAACCTTGTCTGATTTCTTCTAGCTCATTCGCTTTCAATAAAACATCTATGACATGTCCTCCCAAGATAGCGGTGTCGATTACCCTGGATCACTCGATCATGATCTTCTATTATAGGCTGAAGTAGGACTAGTTCAGAAAACCACTCACACTCGTACAGACTAATAGATCGACAGCCACAATCTAACATATCTCCTGGTATAGATTGTCTAGACACACGATAATCACATCGCTTGATTGTATTTGAACGGCGTCGAATAGATCTTTTTGATTCTGACCGACCTGTCGTCATCGGTATCTCATAGATCAGAGATTTCAAGTGTGGAGGGTGGTGAACCACTACAAATTTCCAGGGGGTTAGCTGATTGGGTGAACTCTCTCAACGTCAAAGTGATGGGAAAATCATCACAGTGTTCATCGTCTGCGAAAAATCCTGTGTAAGCAAAGCCGATACCTCGTTTACATTCTGGGGGGTCTCCAGGATCTCCAGTCGCGCGGCCCATGCCTCCAGTTAGCCGATAGAAATAACCCATTCCACCACTGTAAGAATCATATCCATAGACTAGCGTTAGCTGTAAGGTGAACTGCAAATTATATGCCACACCACATGGAGCCCCGAGCGAACACACGGCAAGCTCTGCATAGTACCACTGACAGTCAGATGTTGTTCGGGTCAAAGCAAAAACGTCATTCATGTTGGGGCAGAAACTACACTCAATATCATCAAATGTTGCTTCTGACAAATCAACGAAAATCACGTCAGGAGGCTTGTGAGCAGGATCGCAGGTGTCACAGGTAGTGCATCCAGGGCATAGAGTCGCATTAAATGAGTCAGTTGCTCTATGGCGGTTTACTCGACCAATTGCCCAACTATCTGCTGGAATTGACAGCTTAAACTTCTTGCCTGTAGCACCACCAGCTAATGAAGCAGCTTGGTAGAAGGATGCAACGTAGTAAGAACTTGCTTCGGTTTCCGTTGTGTCATCGTTTAGCCGAATGCCCCATTGATAAACAATCACCCCAGCAGTATGACGACAAACATGATAGCCGAATGACTTATCAAACCAATAGCCAACGGGAGCATATTGGTATTTCGTAGCAAAGCCACTTACACTCATCGTCCACGTTTTTCTATCGGCTGACAACGTAAGTGAAATATATCTTGATAAGTCATCAAAATACATCGTCACTGTTGCCCCTGGATCTAATTCACCTGAACAACTTATGACATAAGGCATTTCATCATAAGTTGTTAGATGCTCTACAGTACCAGATCCTGCAAATGCCTCATTGTAGACCCCCGTTTTCGTGATCGTTCCAGTAGTAGTAACTTCGTCAGTTACAGTAGATTCTAAGTTATCTGGCAGATAAGCAATGTAACAAGAATGCCCACAACTATCACAAGGCTGGCTTACCACATCTAATGTGTAGATATTGATTCGTACAGTAACACTTGCAGACACTGCCTCAAATGCCGAATAGGCTCCAATAGCCTGGTCTGTGTCCAGCATTGTAGTGATCGTGAAGTCTTGGCCAACTAAGTCCCCATTTTCGATTGTTCCTGTTAATACTCCATCATCTAAGTCTAGACAAAGTGTTGCTGTATACCACTCACTATGTTTGAGTTCCCAAATTGTTCGCTCGTTACTGGTTTCCATCAGCGTGGCTGATGTTCCATTATGTGAATAAAATCTAACCTCGCCAGCATTACCTACAGTGCTTGTCTTTAGTTCCATATACCAGCCAGCACCAGTTGATGTATCGTAGCCAACCCACAGCCTAACTGTACCTGCTGAAGCTGTATAGAAACGTACTGTCAACTTCATATTGTAGGGAGTATCTGTAGCTGGAGTATCAAGTATTAAATTTGATTCTCCAGATGTGTAAGCATACAAGTTACTCCCATCATAAGTCCAACCAGTCGACGTAAAGTCTGATAAAGGATCTGATGTAAAGTCTGTTGAATAGATTTCACAAATAGTACAGGGGCAGTCAGGAGTTTCTGTAACCCAATCACCAAACTTATCACGCCAAACTATTTTGTAAGATTCCCCAGGAATTGCAATATCAGATACATTGTGAACAGTTTCATCAAAGCCCGCTTGAACTAACTCTAAAACATCTTCACCAGAACCTGTACCAGTTCCTGTATAAGGGTCCATTTTGTAGATAGTGCAAACGGCAGATCCCGTAATACTTCCTGAAAGAGCAGGTATGCCCCCACTCGGAGTTTTAGCAACGTAGACTTCTGGTGCAAATAAGTCATCGTCATCGTTAAGCCAAGTTAGCTTACGACCACTACGGCGATACTCTGTAATCATCTTACGGAGTACGTTAGCTTCAGATTCTGTTGGTAGGTGAATTTTCATTAGATTGAGCAGGGACAATTTTCTGTGATCCAGTGGCCGAACTTATCACGCCAGACAATTTTATAGTCACCTGTGACAACAGAAGATGAGATATTGTAGACTGTTTGATCAAATGCAGCAGCGATGAGCTCCTCTTCACCCGACCCTGTGCCTGTGCCAGCATAAGGCCAGAGTTTATAGATGTCACAAGTAGCTGAACCCGGAATGGGGCTGCCAGATACAGTCTCTAGGGCAGGAATACCACCTACTGGAAGTTGAGCTACATAGACCTCAGGTGGAAACATTCCATCACTAAGGTCCATTGGTGGACCAATAATATGCTCGCCTTGATTGCGCTTAAGATAACTGCTGACCATGTCAGCAATAATCTTAGCTTCGTCTTCATTGAAGTAGAAAAAATCCATGTGATTCACCTAGGAAAAATGCAGACTTGAATTGCAGCATTTCCTGAGAGGCATCTAAGAATGGGGACTCGCCCGTGACGAACTTTGGCTAGAAATGGCATACCGAAGGGGTCCAGCTCAAACTCATCAACGAGTACAACTTTTTTAGAAAGGGCTGTACGCTCTTCTTTAGAGGGGTTGCCCTTGAGTCTGAGTCCCTCTAAGTTGACTAGTAAGATGTAGCCAACTTCCTCTAGATCGATGTCACCAGTGCTGAGGGGTTGAGGAGTCTCAGTTACTTTAGCCCTGCGAATATAAGGCTCTACATCAGAAGCCTTCAATGTCTTGGTTGCTAACACTTGTCGGCTAATGGGAGATTCTTTGAAATGCTCCCAGTAGGCATCTATCTTGAAGGTTATACGATCATTTTCTTCAGAGGGTTTGCCAACCTTAATCGGCTTCAGAGTAATTTCTGTGGGATTAGTCTGAGTTAGAAAATCTTGAGGCTCCACGATTGCTCCTTTCGTGAGCTAGATTATAGAGAAGAAGGTACTCCTAACAGTAGGAAATTACTTTCCTCGTAGAGTTCCACTTTGTCAATAAAGTGCTTGTGTGTTATGGGGTCTTTACATTCTTCCCCATTACCATCAAGTAATACAGACTTGGCCAAATTTCCACGACTGTCTTGAATTCTAATGAAGTTAGCTGGATTTGTTCTATCGACTGCTCCCAGAGGATCACCTTCTGCTTCTCTGGACAAGTAGCCTACAGCTTTTGGATTCACTACTCTATGGCCAACATCTGCGATGAAAGACTCGTCCCAATCTTCGTTTATGTCAGAGAAGCTAGATTGTGTTCCTTGGGTAATGATTGTTGTGGTCTCTGTTCCAGTGCCAGTGTAGACTTCTGTCGACCAAGTTCCAGTGCCAGTGAATGGGTCATTCTCAAAGTAGCGAATGTCAAACTCAAGTGTACGCTCATAGTAGTAGGTACAAACACCCCAGACTAATCGCCTCCAAGGTACATTACGAAGTTTGACGCATCTTGGGGGCAGTCCCCACAATGTTGCATCATTGAGGGTGTTTATCATGCTAGAAAATGTCGGTAGCTGTAAGTCAAGTACCGTTTGCGTGATAGAAACTGTTGGCCTGTGGTAATCTTTTGGTATATAGATGGGCTCTAAGCTAGAGCTTAAGATAGGTGTCCCATCTCTACGCCTAGACGCGAGTTTTTGTTCGTTGATAAAACTGCCGTTGATCCTGTCCGGCTCACTCAAAGGTGTAGTGATCTCAACAGTGGCACAAGCGATGAAAGGTCGTGTTGTAAAAACATACTTCAAGATCCAAAAGTAGTTTGGCTCATTATTAATGACCGTTTCACACTCTACTGTTGGCAAACAACGAGCATTAACATCATTGTCATTACCGTAGGTCCAAGTGTCCCCCACTGTCGGTAGACCAGCAGCATAGGTCATTATTTGAGGACCATCATCTGGATCAGTTGTTTGGATTAAGAATCTGACCCAATAGGTGCGGTGCATGTCTTTCTCACGACCGCCGCCCCAACGAATTCTTCCTAGGTTTGTTACAGCCATGATATGCCTATGCTTTGGAATGTGAACTTAGGTTCAGGATTTTCAGCTAGGCGATTGATACCAGTGGCCAACTCGTCCATAGCTGTGATTAACTGCTTATCTGAGTTACCAAGAGCTCCAGTACTGACACCATCTGAAGCAATATCAGGAACAACTATAGAATTGAGTCTTTCCTGTTCTTCTATTGCAGCTTGAGTATTGGCGTTTTCTTCTCTTCTAGAAGCTTCCTTTTTGGATTGCTCCAGCACTCTATTTCTTTCAACTCGTTCTTGACTTCTTTGGATGAGTTCTAAGTATTCCCTTGTGCCAGATCTTACAGCCTCCATACCACTCACAGTAAACTTAGCTTCAACAGTCCAAGAATTTGAAGCGAGCTCTTCTTCGATTTCTTTGAGTTGTTTCATGTAGACTTCTGAACCACGCTCAACTTCAGTGAACAACTCATTGAGTTCCTGCATTCTGCGACGATAGGTGTCTACAGGATCCCACTTGTCTACAATAGCTTGCTTACGACGTTCCAGATCAAGAATCTCTTGTTGAGCCTTTAACTCATACTCAACACGATTTTTAGCGACCTCAGCTCTAGCACGCTCTGACTCAGTTAGACCCTTTTGGGTCTTAGCTTGCTCGTTTAGTAAGTCCAGCTCTCTTTGGGCTGTATCTAATCTTTCTTGTGAAGACCTGATAGCTTCATCAACACCTTGTTGCTGACCCATCAAATCCATTTGACGACCTATACCAGCAGACTTGTCATCTTCTACCCTCTGCCCTTGACGTTGCCCAGACATGCTACGACGATGTTCAGCTTGTCTACGAGCTATGTCTCTATTCGTGGTAGTTTCAGATTCTGCACTACCTCCACTCATTGCTGAATTTATCATACTAAGACTGGTGGTCATAGCTGACGTGGATCCAGCTGTCGCTGCTCCGGCATTAGCTACACCATTTACCATAGATCCTATGGCCTCTTCACTTAAAGTAACGACCCCCTTGAGTCCAGCAGCTAATCCTGGAACCACATACTTGAGTACTCCACCGATCTTACCAAGAGTTCCCAGAGTTTGGTTTACAAAATATGCGACTATTTTCAACATACTTCCAAAAGTTGATTCCCACACACCTTTCATAAATCCTGTGAGACCTTCAAAGAATGTTCTTAGAAAGTTCCATCTAACCATTATATTATCTGCAACATCTGCAAACGTAGCTCTAATCATGTCTAGAGCATTGACGATTTCTACAGAGGCTATGTCTACGATGTTTACAATCTGTGTCCAGTATCTAGA